>WNFU01000835.1_pt1 | contig 43067 bp, 30 predicted proteins | sample 5400121 | NCBI WGS metagenome assembly WNFU01 (sample SAMN13153360, study PRJNA577476) | soil metagenome | isolation source: 100 cm soil or saprolite under grassland replicate 1 | place: USA:California | collected 2016-06-15
CAACCGCGCCCGAGGCTTCCACAGCGCCGAAGCAGCCCTCGCCCTCGTCATGCTCACCTGCGGCCCGATCACCCTCCAACTACCCCACGAACGACCCAACATCCGCCCAGGATGACCCACACTCATGCCGGGAGCGCCCAAAATAGCCCTCGCTAGTCAAGTACCCGACAAGGCGCGAGCCGCGGATGCCGTAGCCCGGGTCAGGGCTTGGCGAGGCGCTCCGCATCCGCTCGAACGCGGGACGCGGCGGGTGCCTTCCTAACCGTCGACGGCGAAGATCGCAGGATTGTCAACCTCGGCGGCGAGCACGCGGGCGGCCTCGGTGGCGCTGCGGTCTCCGTTGTTGCCTCGGTGCAGGTAGGCGCGGGCGACGAGTTCGCGCATCCCTGTCCGCGTGGCTAACGCTTCCAGATCGGCGATCCATGGGGCCGCTTCCTTCCGGCCGTGTTCGGTTGCCAACGTGCAGAGTGCGTCGAGGCAGTATCCTTCGATCCACAGCCAGGCGTCGGGCAGGCGGGTGCATCGCGTACGGGCCTGAGCCACCCAGCGGATTGCCGTTTCGTGGTCTCCGCGGCGGTCAGCGACCAGCCCTATGCCACGGGCGGCGATGCCTTCCCAGCATGGGTCTCCCAGTTGGAGCGCGAGGGCGTAGGCGTGCTCGTAGGCCGTTGCCGCGTCGTCAACCCGATCCTCCATGAGGTCCGCTTCGGCCAGTAGCGACTCGGGAAGCGGGACGAAGGCCGTCCAGCGTGTCCGATGCGCGACGCGTAGTGCGTCCTGCAGCGCGTCGCGGGCGTCGGCCATGGCACGGCGCAGCAGGTGGCTGCGGCCGATGAACGTGAGCGCCCACGTCTCGACGTCGCCGACATCGGCCTGCCTGGCGAGGTGGAGTGCTTGCTGCAACTCCTGGAGTGCGTCAGTGTGTCGGCCGACGTCTGACAATGCCAGGCCTTGTATGGCGTGCGCCCAGGCCAGTTCGGCCGGATCGTCGGCGGCAAGGGTGACTGCCTTGCGGATCCAGCGTTGAGCACGGTCGTAGCGGGCACGCAGCAGCTCGACATAGCCGAGCTCTCGGTGGGCCTGTGCGGCGAGCGTCGGTTTTCCGGCTCGGTCGGCAGCCGCGATGGCCTCATGGAGGATCTCGGCGCCTTCGCCGTCACGGCCCCGGACCCCGTGGACCAGCGCTGAGCCGAGAGCGACCAGCGTCCGCGCCTCAAGTTCCGGGTCGGCGGCTCCGTGCGCGTCGGCGGTGGCCTGCCGTAGTGAGGCGATGCCGGCGTCGATGGCGCCCGCGTCCATCGCAGCGAGTCCGGCTTCCAGCCGCGCCACTGTGCCGGCCTTGGTTACCGGCCGTGCCGGCGGAGCTGGTCGTTCGGGATCAGCCGCGCGGAGGACGGCTTCCGCCGGAGTCGTACCGAGCTCCTTCCGGAACAGCGCGACACAGGCGTTGCGCTGCTGTGTGGCCGCCGCGTGGTCGCCCGTTCTGGCGTACGCCCGGATGAGCAGCTCCTGGGAGTCCTCGTCGAGGGGGTTCACCGCGACGAGCCGGCTGGCCAGCTCGACCGCGCGGCGTGCGTCCCCCGCGGCGAGCCTGGCCCGGGCGGCCTCGCGCAGCACGTCGTCGGCGGCGCCGGCCAGGTGGCGTCGCTCGGCGAGCAGCCAGACCTCGAAGGCGGGACTCGTCGGAAAGGCCATGCCTTCAAGGAGTTGACGGCCGAGACCGGGCAGACCAAGCGCCTGCGCCCAGGTGCCCGACCGCAGTGCCCGGATGTCGACGAACGTGCCGGGCGGTAGCCGCAGCTGGACGGGGTCGCCCCCGATCGTGACCTCGGGGCCCATCAGGCGGCGAAGCTGGGACACGCTCCAGCTCAACGCGTTGAGCGGATCATCGGCGTCGGAGAACAGCAGCTCGGCGAGCCACTCGCGGCTGGGTGTGGATTCGGTGGCGAGGATGTACGCCAGCAGCGCCCACGCCTTGCGGCCACGGGGGGCCGGCCGCGCGTCCTGCGCGTACGTGACCCGGGGCGTTCCCAACAGGTGGATGGACAGCTGTCGCGGCACAGCGTGGAGCGTCACGTCGACCGCAAGCTCACCCCGCTCCCCCTGCTGACCGTGTGCCACAGACTGTGTCGCACCCCTTCCCGCCACGCTGGTCCGTACAACCGTAACAACCTGCGATAACGTCCCCGCGTCAGCTACCAGACAGCAAGGAAACGGCTCCGAGTTGACGTTCTTCGTGGTCTCGTGACGAAGATCGCCGGCGGTACCGTGCCCACGCTGCCGGTCCTGGGGCCCCTCGCGCGGGCACTCGATGTAGAGCTGGCGGGCCCGCTTCACGCTCGAAAACACGCGGCGCAGCGACCGGATGGCGGCGCAAGCCGGCGGGATGTGTGATCGATGTGTGATCGACCGTTCCGGTACGGGCGCACCCGTGATCTAGGGTCTGACCTGGTGTTTCTCCCCAGATCAGAGCCGTTTTCACGTCCAGTGTGGACGTTGTGCGCTCGTGGTGTGCTCTGGAGCCGACGGACGGTTCTGGCCGCTGGCGGACTGGACGGACGAGACGGCACTGGCCGGAGCGCGAGAGGGCGTTCCGCTGGTCGGTGGAAAGATCGGCGGCGTTGGGACGAACACGAACGAGCGTCCGCGGACATCACGGCCACCGCGGATGGGCGCACGGTGGCCGTTTGATCTTCGCCCTGAGGCCGCCGCTCATCAGGGACCAGGTGGGGCTTCGTTGGCCACGCCGCCGTTGTTCGCCGCCCTGGCCGGGGCCGGCAGGGTTCTGATCGCCGGTGCGGGTGGCGGGCTCGATGTTTACGCCGGGCTGCCGTTGGCGGTTGCGCTGCTGGACACCGGCGTCGAGCCCCGCCCGCACAGGCCATCAATGAACCAGTCGCACCAGACGAGGATCCGAACAGCGGCAAATGAGGATTGATCGCGCGGTGGCGCGCAGGGGGCAGCAGCGGCGCGAATGCGAGGCGGGGCTGGCGTCAGCGCGGAGCGGCGCACGCCAGCGGCAGCGGAGTCGGCTGACCGCTCCATGTGCCGGTCAACATGGCGCCGGCCAGCCTGATACCGTCTTTGAGGCGGCGAACGACGGCCAGTTCGACGGAATCCGTCACGATCAACGTGGGATCGTCCTCCACGACGCGACGAATCGCGTCGACGGCGGGTATGTCGGCATCCTGAACGCCGCTGCCAGTGACGGTCATGGTGGGTTCGTGGCGTTCGAGCCGGCCGTTGACCTCGAAGAACTCCTCCGCTTGGCCGGTGCTTGTGAAGATGGCCCGGGTGAGCGCTGCGGCGTAGACCGGATCTCCGCACGCGTCGTATACCCAGCGTCGGCCGAGCACCGAGTGGTCGGCGGTGCCGACCAGCCAACCCTCAGCGCCGTCCAGCGGCGCGCCGCGGTACGTGAGCGGGACCTGGTAGATCGGTCCGTTGTCAGTTCGGACGAGCATCGACTCGATGCCGACCGAGCCTGCGGGGTCGTCGAAGCGGTAGGCAGCCACGCGTGCGATGTCGGCGGCTGGCCCCTGGTACCACTGGCGGCCGGGCAGCCACGCCGCGACGAGTTCGAGCTTTGTGGGATGCAGTACCGCTCGGTGCAGTAGCGCCATGCCGCGAATCGTAGCGGGTCAGTGCGGCGGCCTCGGCTCTACCGCAGCCACCGCAGTGCGGCGTCGGCGGTGTCCTCGGGGCTGCTATTGAAGGCGATGGCCGCGCCGGGGGCATGCTGCCGGACAAGGTTGACCACCTTCTCGAAGAACTCGAGCAACGGCTCGTGCTTGCGGATACCGCCCCCAACCACCACGCAGGCGTAGTCCTTTCGGGTCAGCGCCTCGACGATCGCTGCTTCGGCGTTCTCGTCGGGTGCCACCAAGCACAAGTCGGCCTCGATACCATGATCGCCGAAACGGGCCTGACCGCGTGTTATCGCCGCCACGACCGGCTTAGGATCCCAGCCCGGGATTCTGACGGGATCGAGACCGACCACCAGCACTCGCCCCAGCGCCATGCATCCTCCTGCTTCCTATCGGACGGTCTGCCCCCAGCACCGCGGTCCACGTGGGCACCGAGTTCACCAAACACCGTCAACTTCGTCAGAAGGGCGTGTCACACGATCCCGATGCTGCCACAGGTGGTACCAGACGTGCTCGATTCCCGGCCGCCGGGGCCGACACCATTCGTTCTCTCATCGGCTTCCGGTTGCCTCGGTACGCGCGAGTTGCGGCAAAGTAGGGCGCCTGCTCTCGGACCGCGAGATCAGAATGGTGCCGGACCGCGACCGACCAGCGACACCAACACCTGCGTCGCGAGTACATTCCGGACGTTCGTGACGGCGACCGCGCCGACCTGCTCATCGGGCAACTCCAGTTGCAGCCCATCGCTCGCGTAGCGGACATCCGTGCCGGCTTCGTTCGGACGGAACGTGCCGCTCCAGCCGTTGAGGTCCCCGCGGCGGTTGGTCGCGAGCGAAGCCATGCCGGCTACGCGTGCGCCGTCGGCGAGGATCAGCGTCGCAGGACCCGAGTAGGTCGTCATAGTCATGGACCGTAACGGCTCTGGTCATGTCTAGCTTCACGTGGGTACTACCTGCGTGTCGCAGTGCCCCGCCTGTGGCAGTCGCGTCCGTTCACGAACGACCCCAATTCGGCTAGAGTCGCGCGCTTGGCGGCATGAGCGCACGAGACGGTTGAACCCCTGCGGTGCTGATGGTCTACGGGGTGCCGGCATGCTCACCACGCGCCACGCGTAGACGCTGGTTGAGCCCGTCGAGCGCTCGGATTGACCTTGTTGCCGACTGACCTCCGCATCGTGGGCGAGGAGGCGGGCGATGGCCGGGGTGTGGGCGCCGTGGACTGCTCTGGTACTGCTGGTCCTGCCTGAGATGGCCGGAGCTGTGAGCTCCCCGACCACCGGCGGCCGCTCAGAAGTTGGGCCGACGCGGCCGGGCGCTACCGATCATGGTCAACGCGGCCGCGCTGCGGGCCGCCCTCAATTCGGATGTGGCGGGCACTGACCACCTGGGACTACGCCGGCGTCAGATACCCGGGTGGCCGTCCTCGCGGCCACCCCGACGGCGGGCTCGCCGTGGTCGAACCGTCGCGCTGGGACGCCGATGACCGCGGTGCCGTCGCGGTGAACCCGGAGTTCCTGCTCCGGGCCCTGGACGTGGGCGGCGGCGGTCAGCGCGTCCTGGATCTCGACGGACCGATCCGGCCGCTGGCTATCCGGGCACCGGCGGCACGGGACGCGTCTGGCTGCTGATGCCAGTGCGGCTTTGAGCTTGTCTGCTGTGCGTCCTACGTGTGGCTGCCGAGGTCCAGGACGGTCACCGGCGGATCTTCGTCGGGTCCGCTGCGGGCGGAGCCGGGGTCGGTGCGGCGCCATGAGCCGAGGGCGCTTCCGCTGCGGGTGTCCCGTCGGGCAGGATCGGTGGCATGACGGGGAGGATCGGGCTGCTTGCCCTGCTGCTCCTGCCCTGCCTGTCGGCGTGCGGTTCGCCACCGCACGCCAACGCGCCGGCCACGCCGACCGGGAATCCGGGCCCGACGGTCACCATCAACCTCGGCGACCGGCCGTTCAAGCTGCACGTGCCCAGGCGGTACAACCGCGCCACCAAGATGCCGCTCGTGGTGCCGCTGCACGGCTACACGTCCAGCGCCGCCATGGCGGAAGGGTACTTCAAGCTCACCGCCGAGTCCGAACGCCGCGGGTTCCTGTACGCGATGCCCGACGGGACCAAGGACCCGCGAGGAAACCAGTTCTGGAACGCGACCGAGGCATGCTGCGACTTCTCCCGCACCGGCGTCGACGATTCCGGATACCTGCTCCGCCTGCTGGACACGGTCAAGTCCTTGTATTCGGTCGACCCCAGCCGTGTTTACTTCATCGGCCACTCCAACGGTGGTTTCATGGCGTACCGGATGGCCTGCGAGCACGCGACGGAAATCACCGCGATCGTCTCGCTCGCGGGAGCCGCGGCCAACGATCCCGCACGATGTACTCCCGCCCGACCGGTCAGTATCCTGCAGATCCACGGCACGGCCGACCGGACGATCCTCTTCGAAGGCGGCACGAACGACGGACAGCCCTACCCATCGGCCGCCGCCACAATTAGCCTCTGGCGACGCTTGGACGGCTGCGCGGACCGTGCCACCGCATCGGCCCCGCCGGTCGATCTCGAGTCAGAGCTGCCCGGCCCCGAGACCACCGTGACGACCTACCTGACCGACTGTCGTGACGGCACCCGGGTGGAGCTGTGGTCCATACCCAGCGGTGGCCACGTACCGACGCTCACTGCCAACTTCACCCCCGCCGTCATCGACTTCCTGCTCGCCCGGGCCGCACGCCGATAAAGACCGGCACCGCGCCAGCAGATCACCGACAACGGCAACATCCGCATCATGCCCCCAGCCCCGACAACGGCCAGCCCGTGTGAACGCGGATCCAGTGGGATCCGGAACGGTCGCTGCGGCTCGGCGTCCTGCCGTACCGGTCGTTGCAGGTCGGGTTGTCCGGCGAGGCCGCCGACCGGTACGCCGACGAATGGATGGCTACCCTGACCCACCTGACCCCGTTAGCGCGGACCGTCCACGACCTGCTCCGCTGGCGACGAGCCGGCGAGGGCGTTGCTGCCCACCGAGCGGCCGCACCCACTCCCGGCTCAGACCGCCTCGATCATCGATGCCTGCCCGGCCTGATTCCGACCGGCCGCCTCCCACGCGCAATGCGGCACATGAGGCGCTGTGACGCGACTGTGACTGGTTCACCGGGTGCCGGATGGATCGCACTACCATCCAATGTGGTGAACACGCCGACCAATCCATCCGAGCAGGAGCCACTGGCCTGCTGGCCTCGCACGCCCCGGCTGGATGCTACGGAGCTTGTCCGTCGCCTCGCCGCCGCGACCGGAATCGGCTTGCAGGTCGACGGGCGGTGTCCTGGCGGTGAGGTCGGTGCAGCGTACGTGCGCTGGCCGGACGGGCACCGATCGGTACTCACCACGGGAAGCCCGCACGCGCAGCCGCTGGTGGCGATCGCCCGGCAGGCCGGCCTGCCGGTCCCCCGGTATGAACTGGTGGCCGATATCGGCGCCACGTTCATTGTCGTGCAGGAACTACGGCCCGGCGCGGCGCCCACGCTCGTCGACCGTCCCCTGATCGAGGCGATGCTCGCGCTCAACGCGCGTATGCACGGGCTCCTGCACACCAGACCGGACACCCGGGGGATCGATCTTCATCTACGCGCCAGCGGTCCCGGCTACTGCCTGCACGAGCCGCTGGCCGGCTACGACCGGCGCACCCGCCGCGTGCTGGACTGGGCCCGCGACGTTGGCGCCACACGCAACGCGGCCGACGGGATTGATCTGGTCCACATGGACTACCACCCCGGCAACATCCTGGTCAGTGACGGCCGGATCGGCGCGGTCATCGACTGGGACGGCGCCGGCCGTGGCGATCGACTGCTGGACCTGGTCACGCTACGGTTCGATCTCGCCCGGCGCGCGCCACACCTCACCGATTGGCTCGACAGCCTGCTTCGGCAAGCCGTACCCGCAGACCGGCTCCGCGCATACTGGGCCCACATGAGCCTGCGCCTGGTCGACTGGGCGATCCGTCACCACACGAACGCCGACGTGGACCTATGGATCGCCATCGCCGAACAGGGGATCACCGGAACTCACGCCTCCTATTAACAAGACCACGGGCTGGCTCGTCATCAAGGTCGACGACGTTCCCATCAAGAGACGGCTGATCGTGTGGTCGATGTCGCTGCACAGGCGTTATGGGTTCACGGTTGGCAGTTACGAGCGGCGTGTCGTCGTCATCGAAAAAGGAGCGCAAGCGGGTGGCTTCCTTCGTCCGACCCCAGGTCTGCTGTGCCTAGGTGGACGGAATGTTGGTCGCCGACCCGGTCCCACTGGTTCCGCATCGAGGAAGGCAGGATCATCGAGCACTGGGCCAACCGCGACGATCTCGGGACAGCCAAACAACTCGGGTGGGTTCCGCCCACACCGGCCTACCTACTCAATATGGTGCGGGCAAGGCGCCGCGCGATGCGGTCCTGACCACCTTGGTCGTGTCCATTCACGGGGTGCGGGCCCCGGTATCCCCGACCGGCCGGCGTTGCCGGCGACCTCCCGCGAGACCCTCGATGCTGCCCGGCCCAGCCCGGCCGCGATCGCCGGTAGCGACAACCCCGCCGCCAGCCCGCGGGAGATCTCCTCCCGCTCAGCCAGACTCAGCCGCAATTCGCCGCGGTGACGCAACACCGGTCGTACCCCGCCGCAGCGCTTGAGCGGGTCCCGCACCGTCGAGGGGTGCCGGCGCATGCCCGGGCGAGGACCTTCACTGCCTCACCAGATCGCCACCGAGTCCACACCTGGTCGACTTCCTCCGGCGACAACGCCATACGTCCCACCACAACCACCCCTTCCGCCTTGCACAGGCAAGGATCCACGAGGTGTTGCGACGACCCCTCGAGACCGCCATGCCAGCATCCCTCCGTCCGACGCGACAACGTTCGCAGCTGTCTCGCACGAGCCGCGTCAGGTGTCGGCGAGCTGGCTGGCTCTCACGTTCATGAGCAGGTCCCGGAACTTGTCGGGTTCCTCCAGGTGAGGTGTGTGCGCCGATCTCTCGAACCACACCAACTGTTTACTCGGTGCCGTCAGTGAGTCGTGGAACCGCTGTGCCGCTTCGCCGGGCGCCACCTGGTCAAGGCGACCCTGCGCCATGACGATTGGCACGTCGAGACGGGGCATGGTGCGAACCAAATCTGTGGTGGCGAGCTCGGGCAGCAGCGCGGCCTGCGTCGCGGTGATCCCACGAACGGTACGGATGACGTCTGCGACCGAGTAGTCGGGCGAGCGGACCAAGCTGACGAGCAGCGCGCGGAGCAGACTGTTGTAGTTCGCATTGGTCGCTACGCCTCCGAAGTTGGCCGCCCAGCGGAACCGGGTGGTGAACTCCTTCACGTTTAGGTGCGGGGGCGGGCCGATGGTCTCCAACTGCCGGGTTGCGCGTCGGTTGGCGCGTTGGCGGGCGGTGCTGAGCGCGAAGTCGTAGGCGTTGTTTTCGGCCGCGGGAATGTCGATGTCCATGCCTACCGCTACCAATGTCGCCACGAGGTCCGGGCGCTGCACAGCGGCGTAGGCTGCGAACGTCCCGCCGAAGGAGAACCCGGTAACGAATGTCTTACCACCGAATCGGTCGCGAAGTAACTCCAACAGCGACACCGTGTCGCCGACCATCCGCGCGACGCTGATCTCGACCGGGTTCGTGCTCTTACGTAGTGACAGGCCGGTGCCCCGCTGGTCCCAATAGACAACCGTGAAGGCCTTTTCCAGCCCGAGAAGATGCTCCGAGCGGCGCGCTTCATTGATCATCGGCAACCCGGGACCCTGCTGCATCAGCAGGAGCACCGGGTTGGACGCGTCCGTCCCACGAACACGGATCCACTGCGTGATGCCGCCGAGCTGGACTGCCTCAAGCGTATCGATCGCCATCTCTACTCCTCTATATGCATGCATTGCGACGTGGGATGTTCGCGGGGGTGAGGCACCGACGTCTCACGTCTGTGCTGGTCGTGTCCTGCGAGAAACGTTGCGCCAGCTGCGGTCGGCTGTGAGCTCCTTGGCTCACGTGGCGCAGGAAGCGGCCCGACTCACGCATGGGGTTCCCTTCGTAGTGCGGCGATGGCGGCGTCCTCGATCACCCGGTCGTGTTTTGACTCGGCGATCAGGTCCAGCGCGCCGGGTGCGGCCAGGCTGGCCAGGATGATCGGCCTCAGGACACAGCCCAGAAAGATGGCGGCCAGCAGGTTCGGCTGCCCGGTCCGCAGCTCGCGCCGGCGCTGTCCGGCGGCGATGACGCGTTCCAAGATCTCGATCGGGTACGCGCTGCCGGCGGGCAGGTTCGGCAGGAACGTGGGCGTGCGCAGCAGGGCGAAGGTGAACGCCGCCGGTCCAGCCCGGTAGGTGGCGAGTGTGGTCCGGACCGCCCGGCGCAGCCGCTCCTCGGTGGTACCAGCCGAGGTGGCTTCCTGTAGCTGTGCCGCGTAGCCGCTGAAGTGGTGGCCGTACAGCTCCTGGGCCAACGTCTCCATCGACGGGTAGTGCCGGTACAGTGCGGCCTCGGACACCTGCGCCCGGTCGGCGATGTGGCGCACTCGGGTGGCGTCGTAGCCCAGCTCGGCGAAGCACTCCAGCGCTGCCCGCAGGATCTTGTCCTTCTGGCTAGGCCGCGGCAAGCAGCTCACCGCCCGCTTCGAAGGACAGGTCGGGGCCGAACGCCCGGGCCACCGTGGTCGCGCCGAGGGGCTCGGTGCGCAGGGTGGCCTCGACGGCCAGGATCGCCGCGCGGGCCGTGTACGCGTACCCGTCGCCGGTGCGTACCCACGCCTGCGCGGTCCGGCCGTCTGCGGCCGTGGCCCGCGCCCAGAGATAACTGTCCACTGTGGCCGGTCTCTTGGTCGGATCGGATGGCGTGGCGCGTTGGGGCAGTTTGCCGGCCGCCCAGGCCAGGACGGGCAGCACTGGCATCGTGAGCGTGGCGGCGACGGGTGGCATCGGTACCGGGAAAGACACGGTGATGTCCGGGACACCGGTCGTGTGTGCGGTCACGACAAGGTCGCCGGTGGGCACCGGCACGAGGGTACGGTCGCCGATCGGCGTGCGCTGTCGACGGGCCCCGGCGCCGAGCCGCGTGCGCACCAGACGGCCGTCGCGCTGGATCCGTCCACCGCCGGCCAACGCCGCCATGGTGCTTGCCTTCGCCCCGGCGCTTGACCCGTCGGTACCGAGCAGGATGGCCAGGTCGAGCCGGATCGCGCCGGGCACCTGGTCCGCCACGTACCGGGCCAGCCCGTCGCTGGCCACCGTACCGAAACCGACCGCCGGCAGTGCGGTGATGCCCCGCTGGCGGGCCTTGTCACCGGCGGCCAGCACGGCACTGGCGATAGGAATTTCGTTGGCGATGTCGAGATAATGCACCCCGTTGTCCAGGCATGCCTGCAGCACCGGCAGCGCGGTGGCGCCGAACGGGCCGGCGGCCAGTAGCACCAGGCGGGCGTCACCGATCAGCCGGGCCAGCTCGGTCGCCGGGCCGGCAGCCCAGGTCAGGTCGAGCCGCTCAGCCAGACGGTGCAGCCGGTCCGGGTCACGGCCGGCCAGCACGGGGCGGTGCCCCCTGGCGACCGCCTCATTGGCGATCAGTACGCCGGTCCTGCCGGTCGCCCCGTACAGAAGCCATGGTTTGTTAGTGAACATTCGCTTACCTTAGCCGATGCAGGTCGAGGATGCAAGGCACACGCGGGTCGCATCCCGGGGTGGATCACCGGCCGGGCCGGAACTCGCATGCGCGGCAGGTCACCGGCGACGGGGCTGACCGATCGTGAAGGATGCAACTTCAGGACCGCGGCTTTGACTAGGCAAGACGCAGCGTCGCCAAGATGAGCCGATGGTGGTGCGTACGCTGGCGTTCCTTGTCCTCCGCCAGGTTCTCGTCGCATTCGACGAGCTCAGCCACACGATCTGACGCGACCGGAGCCGGCCGGCGCCGTCAGCCGCGTCGTCCGACCCGTCGGTGCAACACCGCCGTTCGACGTGGTCGCCCAGGAGGTCGAGGAGGTGTTTCCGGAACTGATCAGCACGTACGGGGGCAGCGAGTGGAAGGCCGTGAGCTACCCGCACCCCGGCCGGGCTGGCGTGGGCGGCCACGATCGCCAGCCGTGCTCGTCGTCGTCGATCCACGTGCGGGTGTCTTCCGAGACTTTCCACCAGGCTTACGGGCTCCGTCGTCGAACCACCTGGCGGCCTCGGACTCGGGTACCTGGAGACGTTTGGCCAGGTCGCAGAAGACGTCCCACGCTTGCTCGCGGTAGTTTGTGTCGATCAGCCCATGCTCGTCGTTGATCGAGTTGAGATCGGTGACGAGACCACCGAGGGCACGTGGCGTGCCTCGGCTTCGGCGCGAGGACCGCAGTCATGGTCGACGTGGTGAGCGGGGGATACGGCCCGGGTCGGCTCGCACATAATGAGGCGCGTGAGCGCGATGGGCGTACGGTGGCCGGGCTATGCCGCCACTGTGTGGGCACTCCTATTTGCGGTACCCAGCTTTGTGTGGGCCCTGGGCGGCACCGTCGGCGCGCGGACGACCGTGTCGCCGTCGCTGGTCAAGCTCGCGCAGGATCGGGTCACCTGGTTCGTTGTCGTACTGTGGGTGACGGGTGCGCTGAAGCTCATTGGGGCGCTTATCGGTTTCGGTCTGACCCGGCGGTGGGGGACGGCAACCGGGCGAGTGTTGGTCTGCTGCGGCTGGGGCGCCGCGGTGTTGCTCGTGTGGCACGGCTTGCTGTTCGTGATCGGGGGGGTGCTCGTCGAGGCCGGCGCCGTCGCTGTCGATCCGGCACTTCGTACCATCAGCCGCTGGTACCTCTATCTGTGGGGCCCCTGGTTCGTGCTCGGCGGCTTGGCCTTCGGTGCGGCAGGGTGGATGTACGTGCTGAGGTCGGCCGACCGGCGCGGCGGGCGGGTCGCGGGGTTGGTCGGGGGTCTCGGCGCGCTCGGTCTGTCCGTAGTCGCACTGCTCGGCGGCATCGGTTGAGCGTCGCTCCAGCGCCCATGTGCTGCCGGTACGACCGCCAGGCCGAAGTCCCCGGCCGGCCTGCAGGTCAGGGAGGTCACGGTTCAGCCCCACCGCGCTCGCGCCATCCTGATCTGCCGGTTCGTGCGGCGCATGGCTGTGCCGCGGTGCGGGCGGGTCGCGCCCGCGGTACTGGTGCTTTACTCTTCCGCGGAGCGGGTAGTTGGTGACGGCGCTCAGCCGTGGGCGGTGATGAGTACGGCCGCGTCCGAGGCCGCCACGTCCGCGTCGCGGGCAGCGGTCGGCCGTAGCCTTCGCCGAACGCGGGTGTGGCTCGCCAAGGTCGTCGAGCGGGGCATGTGCCGGCTCGGCCCCGACTTCCACCAATCCCGCATCAATCCCCAACGCGCCCTCGACCATCGAATTCGACGGCCCACCGCTGCGCCTGACGTGGGAGAACATGCGTGAGCAAGCCGCTGCGGCGAAGTCATGTGGAGAAGTTCGCTGATGCCAGGGTCGGCTGGCGGGTGCGTGCGATACTGGCTTCAATCATGAGCGCGCTTTTCGGCGAAAGGCTGAGCTGCCAGCCAGGGGGGACTGACTCGCAAGGCTCATGTCGGACATGACGGTTACGGATGCCGATTGGGACTCGACGACCCGCGGGTTGTCCGTGCCCCCCGGTGCGTCCTCATGTCGACGCTGAGTACAGAGCCAAATGCCGGAAAGTGCTTGAGGCCCAAGGGGGGAGCCTTCAGTGAGGTACGGCATCCTGGGACCGGTCGACATGATCGTCGACGGAGTACAGGTGAACATAGGCAGGCCGAGGGAACGCAGAGCACTCGCCGCACTACTGCTCGATGCGAACCGCGTGGTGAGTACCGACCGGCTCGTCAACGTGCTGTGGGAGCACTCGCCGCCGCCGACCGCGGGTGCGCAGATCCGCAATGTCATGGCAACGCTACGGCACAACATCCGGGCTGGTACCGGGCAGACGCCTCCGATCAGCCGGGTCAGCGGTGGTTTCATGATCGAGGTCGGTGAGGGGGAGCTGGACCTGCATGTCTTCGAGGCCCACGTGCAGCACGCCCAGGATCTGATCGCCCTGGGTCAGTTTGCTGAGGTCGCCGAGGCGCTGCGCGAGGCCGTGGCGCTGTGGCGCGGGCCGGCGCTGGGTGGCGTCGGGGAGTCGGCCCTGGACGTGCGCGCGTGCCGGCTTGAGGAGCAGCGCCTGGCCTGTGTCGAGCAGCGCATCGAGGTGGAGTTGGCGCTCGGCCGCCAGCGCACCGTCGTCGGCGAGCTGCTGGCGTTGATCAAGGAGTACCCCCTACGCGAACGGTTCGTCGAGCTCGGCTTGATCGCCCTGTACCTGTGCGGGCGGCGGCAGGAGGCGCTGGAAACGTTCGCCGCTGCGCGCAGCTACCTCAATGAACATGCCGGCCTGGACCCGCGGCCGCAGTTGGCCGAGCTTCAGCAGGCGGTGCTGCGCGGCGACCCGATACCGGAGCAGGCGTGGGAGGAGCGCGTGGCGCCGCCGGAGCCGGTCACCGTGCCGGCCCAGCGGATGCCGTCGACCGCCGAGTTTGATCCGGAGCTGTACCGCCCGCCGGTCCGGCCGCTCGCCACCGACCCAGTGGCTGGTCTGGCCGGGTCTGGCGAATCGGGGTCGGAAGCGGAGCTGCTGCGCGCCGAGAACGAGGTGCTGCGCGCGCAACTGAAGCGGATCCGGGCGCAGAACGGTGTGAACGGGTACGCCGACAACTATCGAGCGCGGCAGGGGCGGTACAGATAGCCGGTCGCCGCCGGAGCGGCCAACCACCCTGTCCCAATACCTGTGAGACCGCCGGGCCGAGGTGCCCGGCGGTCTCTTGGCGCGTGTGCACGAGAATGCGCGGCGAAGCAGTTCCCGATGCGCCGCGAATGCGCCGCGTGACAACGGGAGTGCGCGACAAATGCGTCCTCGATGTGCGCGGGTCGTATGGTCTGATCGCAGCAGCACCAGCGCCATCCGATGTGGGGCGCCGCCCCGACCGACGCGCCTACGCAAAGCGCATTGGTTGCACCAGCATTGAAGGTCATCAATGTTATCCTGACCGGCGCGCGCCGATCAGCGGCGACGACGATGGAGGCTTACCTATGGACACCGGATATCGGCTGACGGCCGGCCGCCCAGACCGTACCGGGGCCGCCGCGGGCCGTGGGCAGTCTTCACCCACGGCGAAGAACCGGAGTGGTCGGTGACATGGTCATGCTTGCCGGAGACGCCAGGTCAGCACCGCGCGGCAAGGTCGCGGGGCATTACGGTTGCCTGGGTATCGGGGCCGGCCCGGCCAACCTGAGCTTAGCGTCGCTGCTGTACCGCCACGCAGATGTGCCGAACATCTTCCTGGAGCGTCGGGCCGAATTCGGCTGGCACGACGGCCAGCAGATCTCCGGCGCCTCATTACAGGTCTCCTTCTTCAAGGATCTGGTCAGCCTCACCGAACCGACAAGTGCTTTCTCCTTCCTGTCGTACCTGCACGAGCAGGGGAAGATCTACCACTTCATCAATGCTCAGTTCGACGCCGTTCCACGCCAGGAGTTCCGCAACTACCTCGAGTGGGCCAGCCGCAAAAACGAGAACATCACATTCGGTGAGGAGGTGCTGTCGGTCGAGTTCGAGCGGGACTTCATCGTGCACACCAGCCGCCGGACGCTGACTGCGGAGAACATCGTCATCGGTGTCGGCCGCAAGCCATGGGTACCCCGGTATGCGCGGGACATGCTCGGCCCGACCCAGTTCCACGTCAGCGAGTTCCTCCCCAATGCGCAGGGACTGGCCGGCAAGCGGGTGGCCGTCGTCGGCGGCGGACAGTCCGGCGCGGAGGCGTTCCTGGACCTCATCTGCCGCCCGGCCGACCAGTTGCCGCGCCGGGTCACCTGGATCTCCCGTCGCGGAAACTACTTTCCCATCGACGACTCGCCGTTCACCAACGAGTACTTCATGCCGTCGTACTCCGACTACTTCGCCCACCTGGACCCGGCCGTCCGCCAGGCACGGAACGAGCAGAACGTGCTGACCAGCGACGGCATCTCGATGTCCACGCTCCGATCCATCTACCAGCAGTCCTACCTGCACCGGTTCATCAACGGAACCGAGGACCTGCTCTCCTTCCTGCCCGACCGCACCGTCACGGCGGTCAGCCCGGACGGCTCGGGAGGATGGGACCTGACCCTGATCAGCAAGGACCGGCCCGACCTCACCGAGCACGTCGAGGTGGACGCGATCGTGTGGGCCACCGGCTTCCGCCCGGCCGACATGGAATTCCTCGCTCCGATCGCCGCCCGGCTCGAGTGCCAGGGGGACGAGTACTGCATCGACCAGGACTTCGCCGTGTGCTGGGACGGGCCGAGCGACCGGAACATCTTCCTCCAGAACGCGGCCCGCGAGCAGCGCGGCCTCGCCGACCCGAACCTCAGCCTGGTCGCCTGGCGTAGCCAGCGGATCGTCGACCGGTTGCGCGGCATCCGGACCAACGACCAGTTGGCCTCGTTCGTCGAGTGGCCGAGCAAGCCGCCCGCCACCGAGCTGCCCGGGTAGTGGCCCGATGACCAGAGCCGACATCGCCATCGTGGGCGCCGGGATCGTGGGCTGCCTGACCGCCTGTGAGATCGTCGCACGGGCGCCGCGGGTATCGGTCGTCCTGCTCGACCGGGACACCGTGGGCAGCGGCGCGAGCCGGCGGTCGGCCGGGTTGCACCTGCCGCGCGGCGCCACCGAGCGGGTACGGCGGATGGCGGCGTACAGCCAGGACTACTACGCCCGGCTCAAGCGGCGGACGCCCGGGCTGCCGATCCACCAGCTGCCCATGTCCGTAGTGGCGTCCGCGAGCAGCGACCCGCCGGCCCGCGAGAGCTACCTGGACAGCGCCGGACTGGCCCGTGCCGCCGGGGTATCCGGCGACGACCTCCGTATCCCTGACACGGCCGAGGTGTGGACCGGCGAGGGCTGTCAGTACGCCGACGTGTCCGCGCTGACTCAGGCCCTGACCCGGGAGCTGCGCCCGTGGGTCGGCGTGCGCGAGGGGGTCCGGGTAACCGCCGTCGACCAGATCGCAGACGGCGTCGAGCTGCGGCTCGGAACCGGCGACGTGGTGAGCGCCGGACAGGTCGTCCTGGCGCCCGGGCCGTGGGTGGCCGCCCCCGCGTGGCGGGAGCTGGTCGCCCCGCTCGGGGTACGGGTGAAGAAGGTGGTCGCGCTGCACGTCGACCGGGTACCGGCGGGGAACGACCGGGTGATCGTCTTCCAGGACGAGGACGCCTTCCTGCTGCCGCTGGAGCGGTCCGGGTACTGGCTGTTCAGCTACACCTGCACCGAGTGGGACGTGGACCCGGACACGGTCGCAGGCGGGCTGTCCCCCACCGACCTCAAGGAGGCGCAGGAGTGCCTGCGCCGGTATGCCCCGGCGCTGGCCGACCGGGCCACCTCAGGCCGGGTCTTCTGCGACGCGTACAGCCTCAACCGGGAACCGCTGGTGACGGCGCTCGACCCCGGTGCCCGCATCGTCTTCGCCGGTGCCGCGAACGGATCCGGCTACCGGCTCGCCCCGGCGATCGCGTCTGAGGCTGTGGACCTGCTGCGTATACCAAGGAGCGAACCGTGAGAATCAGCAACTACCGCGCCGCTGCCTTGCGCGAGTCGGACGGCATCGACCTGAGCTCCGTGGACCTGGGCCCCGCCGGGCACCTGGGGGTCGGCGCCGCCTGGGGCCGGGTACCGCCGGGCGGCCGCTCCGCCCCGAATCAGCACGACGAGATCGAGACCTGGGTGATCCTCGCCGGCGACGGGGAGGTGACCGTGGACGCCCAGCGCCACCCGGTACACCCGGCCACGGTGCTCCAGTTCGAGCCGTTCGAGACGCACTTCGTGGAGAACACCGGCGACACCGACCTGGTGTTCGCGACCTTCTACTGGCGCGACGGCGACCGGGCGGTACGGGTGGCCAGCGGCGCGGGGCACCGCCGGTTCGACGAGCGGCCGGTGTTCGTCTTCTCCTCGGCGCCGACCCCGAACGGTGACCTGCACCTCGGCCACCTGTCCGGCCCGTTCTTCGGCGCCGACGTGTTCGTCCGATTCCAGCGGATGCTCGGCGTCGACGCCTGGCACATCACCGGCAGCGACGACTTCCAGGGGTACGTAGTCGCCGCCGCCCGGCGGGAGGGGCGGGAGCCGGCGCAGACCGCCGCGTACTACAGCGACGAGATCCTCGCCACGCTCAAGCTAATGGATATCGACGTACATCAGTACACGGCAACCAGCCGGGAGCCCGGCTACCCCGAGGCGTTGCAGCGCTTCTTCGCCCGGGTGGCGGCATCGCCGGCGGTGACCGTGCGGGAAGGGCCGGCCCTGTTCGACGGCGAGACCGGGCAGTACCTCTACGAGGCGGATGTGGCCGGCCTGTGCCCCACCTGCGGCGAGAGCACCGGCGGGAACATCTGCGAGGGCTGCCGCGAACCCAACGTCTGCGTCGACCTCGGCGAGCCCCGCTCCGCCCTCTCATCGGCCCCGCCCCGGCCGGGCATCATCACCCGGTACACCCTGGCGATGCACGAGGTTGCCGGGGAGATTGCCGCGCACCACCGGCTGGGCCGGGTACCGGCCAGCGTGAAGGAGCTCGCCGCACGGCTGGCCAGCCGGGAGCGGCTGGACATCGCGCTGACCCACCCCGCGGGGTGGGGGGTACTACCCGCACAGTCCGAAGTGGACGGTCAGGTCATCTGGGTCTGGCTCGACCTCTCCTTCAACTTCCTGCACAGCATCGAGGCGTTGGGCCGCCGGCTGGGCCAGGACTGGCGGGCGCACGCGCCCCGGGCGGACTGGAAGATCGTGCACTTCCTCGGCTCGGACGGCACCTTCTTCCACCCCATCATGTTTCCGGCGCTGTACCGGCTGGCCCACCCTGACTGGAACCCGGACATCGACTACCACATCAACGAGTTCTACGAGCTGGAGGGGAGCAAGTTCTCCACCAGCCGCCGCCACGCCATCTGGGGCAAGGAGATTCTGACCCCGGACACCGTCGACGCGGTCCGCCTGTACCTGGCGCTGACCCGTCCGGAAGGCCGCCGGACCAACTTCCAGCGCGCCGCGTACGAGTCGTTCGTCCAGGACACGCTGGTCGGCACGTGGCAGCGCTGGCTGACCGGGCTCGGCACCCGGATCGAGTCGGCCTACGGCGGCGTCGCGCCGGACGCGGGCATCTGGACCCCCGAGCACACCGCTTTCCTGGCCCGCCTCGAAGCCCGCCGCCAGGCGCTGACCGGCAGCCTCGGGCAGGACGGGTTCTCGCTCAACCAGGCCGCCGCCGAGCTGTGCGGCATCGTCGAGGACGTCACCTCGTTCGGTCGGCGCGAGGCCCCGCTCGGCCAGGTCGACCGGTGGTCGGACGAGGCCCGTACCGCCGTGGCCCTGGAGTTGGCCGCGGCCCGGCTCCTGGCCGCCTGCGCCGCTCCGGTGATGCCCCGGTTCGCCGGCCGGCTCGCCGCCGCGCTCAGCGGCGCCGCGCCCACCGAGTGGCCGCGGACGGTGACCCTCGTGAAGCCCGGTACCCGCATCACGCTGGGCGGCACGGTGTTCTTCGGCGGCGCGCCGGACCGGCAGCCAACGGCGGGGGGCCGGCAGCCAACAGCAGAGGACCCGCCGCAGCCACCTGCGGAGGACCGGCGGCCGCCGCTGCTACCGTGGCTGTCCGACCTGGTCCGGGCGGCGCTGCGGTTGCCGGCCGACGCGCCGGTACGCGACCGGTCACTGGTCGGGCTGGGCATGGAGTCGCTGCAAGCCATCGCGTTGCAGTACCAGATCTCCGAGCAGGCCGGCGCGGACGTCTCGATCGAGGACCTGCTGGGCAGCCGGGATGTCGCCGGGCTGGCGGCGCACATCGCCGAGCTGGCCCCGGCGGACGGCCCGGTACCGGCCGGGCACGGGGAGGCGGCGTGAGTCACGTACAGGTGTTGCGCGAGATCGAGGCCCGGGGTCTGCGTATCACCGCGGCAGATGGCGACCTGCGGCTGCACGGCCCACGGGAGCGCATGGACGCCGCCCTCATCGGGCACATCAAGGAGCACAAGGCCCAGCTCATCGCGTACCTCGACGCGCCCGGCGGGTTCCCTTTGACCGACCTGCAACGCGCGTACCTGGTCGGCCGGGGGGACGGCCTGGAGATCGGCAACGTGGCCAGCCATGTGTACCACGAGATCGAGGGCGCCTGGGACGTGGATCGGCTCGAGGTGGCGCTGCGGTCGGTGGTGGCCCGGCACGGCATGCTGCGTACCCGGTTCACCGCCGACGGTACCCAGGTCGAAGAGGCCACGGTCGACATCCGGATCGAGCGGCTGGACCTGCGCGGGCAGGGCGAGACGGCCCAGCACCGCCAACGGATGGCGCGGCGCGACGAGCTGTCGCACCGCATTCTGCCCGCCGACCGGGCGCCGCTGCTCGCCGTCGCGGTGACCATCCTCGCCGACGACCGGATGGTGCTGCACGTCAACCACGACGGTCTGGTCATGGACGCGATCAGCATGTTCCTGTTCTTCCGGGCCTGGTGGTCCAGCTACCAGGGCAACGGCGGCGGCCGTACCGGCGAGGAGGCGACGTTCGACTCCTACGTCCAGGCGGTCCGCGCCGCGCGTACCCGCGCCCCGGCGGAGCGCTCCCGCAGGTACTGGCTGGAGCGGCTGGACGATCTCGCCCCGCACCCCGACCTGCCGCTGGCGACCAGCCCGTCGTCGATCACCCGGCCCCGGTTCACCGCGCACTTCGCGCGCCTGGCGCAGCCGTCCTGGACCGCCCTGAAGGCGCGGGCCGGAGACGCCGGGCTGACCCCGTCCGGGCTGCTGTTCGCCGCGTATGCGGAGGTGCTGGCCGCCTGGGGCGCGGGCCGGCGCTTCACTGTCAACACCACCGTCGCCAACCGCCCGCCGATCCATCCGCGCATCGTCGACGCGATCGGCAACTTCGGCGAGACCATGCTCGTCGAGGTCGACCTCGACCGGCGGATCAGCTTCGCCGACCGGGCCCGGGCGCTGCAGGCGCAGCTGCGTCGTGAGCTGGACAACCGGCACTTCTCCGGGATCGAGGTGCTGCGCGAGCTGGCTCGCCGGCGCGGTGACGGGGCGGCGGCGCGGATGCCGTACACGTTCAACAGCGCGCTCGGGTACGTGCGCGGCGACGTCGACGGCTCGGCCCTGGAGCTGTTCGGGCCCGAGGTCTTCACGGTCAGCCAGACGCCGCAGGTCTGGCTCGACGTCACCGCGTTCGAGCAGCACGGCGGCGTGGTCGTGGAGTTCGACAGCGTCGCCGCGCTGCACCCCGAGGGACTGATCGAGGCGCTGGTCGCCGGCTACCAGCGCCTGCTGGAGGCCTTGCTCGACGAGGGCGCGTGGGCGCGCCCCACGTTCGACCTGCTGCCCGAGGAGCAACGGCAGCGCCGCCGGGCGGCCAACGACACCACCGTCACCCTGCCCGGGTCGGGCCGGCTGACCGACGCCTTCCGGGCGCACGCCGAACGCGCCCCGGCCGCCCCGGCCGTCGTGACCTCCACGGGTACGCTGACCTACGGCGAGCTGTACCGGCGCGCCGCGCATGCCGCGGCCTGGCTGCGCGCCGGGCAGGTGCGCCGCGACGAGCTGGTCGGCCTGGTGATGGCCCGGGGCCCCGAGCAGATCCTCGGCATCCTGGCCACGGTCCTGGCCGGGGCCGCCTACCTGCCGATCGACGCGACGCTGCCGGCCGCCCGGCAGGACTACCTGCTGACCGACGGGCAGGTGCGGCGGGTGCTGACCAACACCGGCTGGCAAGACACCAGCGGCCGGGGGATCGAGGCGCGCGCCCTGGACACGGCCGGACCGGCGGAGCCCGACGCCCCGGCGGTCCCGCCGGTACCCGGTGCCAGCGCGGACGACCTGGCCTACGTGCTCTACACCTCCGGTACCACCGGAGCGCCCAAGGGCGTCATGGTCAGCCACCGGAGCGTGGCCAACGTGGTGGCCGACTGCAACCGCCGGTTCGGCGTCGGACCGTCGGACCGGTTCTTCGGGATCAGCGCGTTCACCTTCGACCTGTCCGTCTACGACGTGTTCGGTGCGCTGTCCGCGGGCGCGGCGATCGTCCTGCCGGACCGGGACCGGGCCGCCGACCCGGCGCACTGGTTGCAGCTCTGCCACGCCGCCGGGGTGACCGTGTGGAACTCAGTACCCGCCATCGTCTCGCTGCTGCACGACCAGGCGGTCATGGACGGTACCGCGCCGCTGTCCGCGCTGCGCCTGGTGCTGATGAGCGGCGACCGGATCCCGCCGGCCCTGCCGGCCGCGCTGCGCAAGCTCAAGCCGGATCTCGACGTCGTTTCGCTCGGCGGTCCGACCGAGACGACGATCTGGAACATCCTGCACCCGGTCGGACCGGACGAGGACGGCACCCTGAGCATCCCGTACGGCCGGCCCAACGCCAACAACCGGGCGTATGTCCTCGACGAGGACGGGGGTGACCGGCCGGACTGGGTGACCGGCGAGATCTGCGCCGCCGGTGTCGGCCTGGCCCGCGGGTACTGGCGCGACGAGGCGCGGACCGCGGAGAAGTTCAGCCACGACCCGGTCCGGGGCGAGCGGCTGTACCGCACCGGCGACCTCGGCCGGTACCTGCCCAGCGGGGAGATCGACATCCTCGGCCGCAGCGATTTCCAGATCAAGGTGAACGGGTACCGGATCGAGGCCGGCGAGGTGGAGACCCGGCTGGTCGCGCTCGACGCGGTACGCCAGGCGGTGGTCCTGCGGCAGGACGGCGTGCGGGGCGACCGGCTCGTCGCGCACCTGGTACCGGCCGGCGCGCACCGCCCGCCGGATGCGCAGATCCGTGACGCCCTACGCGGGCAGCTTCCCGAGTTCATGGTTCCCTCCGCGATCGACTGGCACGACAGCCTGCCGCTGACCCGCAACGGCAAGGTCGACCGGGGTCGGCTCGCGGCGTTCGCCGGTACCGAGGTGGCCAGCGGCCCGGACCGCGCCGCCGACTCGGAGCTGGAGCGCCAGGTCGCCGCGCTGTGGGCGAAGATCCTCCGAACGTCCGATGTGGACAGTGGCAGGTCCCTGTACGACCTGGGCGGCGACTCCCTCGCGGCGGCCCGGATCCTCGCCGGGGTACGCAAGCAGTTCGGCGTCACCATCACCCTCGACAAGCTGCCGCAGGTCGAGACGGTACGGGCGATGGCGGCCCAGATCGAGGCCGCCCGCGCGGGGAAGGCGGGTCGGCCGTGACCCCCGGCATCCTCAACCACATCGTGGCGCACCCGCCGGACGCGGGCGCCCGGATCTCCTTCGTCAAGCTGGACGGCACCGGATCCCTTGAGCTGCGCGAGCTGTACGAGCGGGCCGGGCGGCTCGCGGTGGCCCTCACCGGCCTGGGCGTCCGGCGCGGCGACCGGATCGGCATCCTCGCCACGAACACCGTCGAGTGGGCGCTGCTCGACCTGGCGGCGCTGCGGCTGGGCGCGGTGAGTGTCGGCTTCGACCCGGGCAAGTTCGACCCGGACGGTCGGCTGCGCGACCGGTACGACCTGACGCTGCTGTTCACCGAGCGGGCGCCCGAGGCACCCGGGGTCTGGCCGATCGGCGAGGTGCACCGGCTGGTGGACAAGACGGCGGCTGGGGAGCAGCCGCCGCCGGTGCGGTACGCGCCCGATGACGCGACCGCGCTCAAGCTCACCTCCGGCAGCACCGGCGAGCCGAAGGGGATGACCGCCTCGGTCGGCAGCATCGACAGCTCTCTGCTGGCCGTCCAGCAGATGTTCGGGCACGGGCCGGGCGACAACCTGTTCGTGTTCCTGCCGCTGTCGCTGTTGCAGCAGCGGTACTGGATCTACTCGGCGCTGCGCTTCGGACACGACGTCACGGTCAGCACGTACGAGGCGGCGCTCTGGGCGCTCGGCCGGACCCAGCCGACCGTCGTGATGGGCGTGCCGGCGTTCTACGAGACGGCCAAGCGCCACATCGAGGCGCAGGCGCGGCGGCCCGGTCCGGACGTCACCGCCGACGACGCGGTCCGCGCGGCGGCGCGGCGGCTGTTCGGCAGCCGGATCCGGTACCTGTGGACGGGTTCGGCCCCGGCCGGCGGACCGATGCTGCGGTTCTTCACCGCCACCGGGATGCCGATCTTCGAGGGGTACGGGCTCAACGAGACCTGCATCGTGGCCAAGAACCATCCGGGCGCCCACCGCGAGGGCAGCGCCGGGCAGGTGCTGCCGGGCAAGCAGGTACTGATCGATGCGGACGGGGTGATCAGCGTACGCAGCGAGTACCCGGTGAGCCGGCGCTACGAGTACGCCCCGCCGGGGGAGTCGCAGCGGGTGTTCGGCCCGGACGGCGTGGTGCACACCGGCGACGTCGGGTACCTCGACGAGGACGGCTTCCTGTTCATCCGCGGCCGGGCCGACGACGTGATCGTGCTGGAGAACGGCCGGAAGGTCATCGTCCGCCCGATCGAGGAGCACCTGAAGACCAGCCCGGCCATCGAGGAGTGCGTGCTGTTCTGCCCGACGCAGACGCGCCTCGTCGCGGTGGTCTCACCGGCGCAGGAGCCGGCCGACGAGGCGGCGATCGCGCAGCAGCTCGCCCGGACCAACGCCGCGTTCGGCCGGGACGAGCAGATCCGCAAGGTGGTCATCGCGCGGCACCGGTTCACCGTCGAGAACAACATGCTCACGTCCCAGTTCAAGCCCAGGCGCCAACAGATCCTGGACACCTACCGCGCCGAGATCCAGGCCGACCAGGGAGGCATCCTTGCACGCTGACATCGAGACCGCGGCCCGCGAGAACCTGGCGCAGGTACTGGCGTCCGGCATCGCGCCCGGCGACTTCGACCTCGACCGGGACCTGGCCGACGGCTACGGGCTCACCTCGATGAACAAGATCCTGTTCCTCATGTCGGCGTGCGACGCCACCGGCGTCAGCCTCGCCACGTTCACGGAGCCGGACGTTGCCCGGATGCATACCCTGCGCGATGTCACGGCCGCCTTGGCGCAGCACGCCGGAACGGTGGCCTGAGATGGGCTGGGTGGAGCTGGCCTCGACGACGCTGGAGAACGACCACGTCCGGCTCAGTCCGCTGGTACCGGCCGACCGGGCGGCGCTGCGCGAGGTGGCGATGGACCCGGAGATCTGGCGGTACTTCATCGTTCTGGTGGAGACCGACGCCGACTTCGACGCGTACTTCGACGCGGCGATGGCCGACCAGGCGGCCGGCCGCCGGATCGGGTACGCCGTCACCGACAAGCACAGCGGCCGGGTGGCCGGGAGCATGAGCTTCTGCAACCTGGCCGAGCCGGACGGCCGGCTGGAGATCGGCTGGTCCTGGCTGGGCAAGGACTTCCGCGGGCAGGGCGTCAACCGCTGGGCGAAGTTCCTCATGCTGGCGCACGCCTTCGAGCGCATGGCGGTGGAGCGGGTGGAGTTCAAGACCGACGTGCTGAACGTGCCGGCCCGCCGGGGCCTGCGCAACATCGGCGCCACCGAGGAGGGCACCCTGCGCAGTTACAACCCGATGCCCGGCGGCCGGCGCCGCGACGCGGTCTTCTACGGCATCGTGGCCGGCGAGTGGCCGCGGGTACGGGAGCAACTGCTGGCCGCGCCGAAGGACGTACCGTCGTGACCGCCCCGCCGATCCCGTTCGTCCGCGTCGAGGGCGATCCGTTCGCCTGCGGGTACCAGCACGGCGCCGCCCGCGCCGAAGCGCTGCACGCCTTCATCGACGACGGCCTGTGCCGGCTCAACCGGGTCATGCCGCGGCCGGTGTCGATGGCCGCGCTGCGCCCCGTACTCGCCGCGTACCAGGACCGGATCGCGGCGGCGGCTCCCGCCCTCGACGCGGAGATCCGGGGCCTGGCGCGGGGCGCCGCGATCCCGGTCGAGCAGGCGCTGCTGCTCCAGGTGCGCCGCGAGATCATGGGGTACCAGCGGGTACCGACGATGGGCGACTGCACAACCTATGCCCGGACCGGTACCGGCCACCCGGTGCTGGCCCAGACCGTCGACCTCAACGGCAACCTGGACGACCAGCTCTGCGTCCTGGACGTCCGGCGCACCGGGTCGTCCCGGCGGACGGTGGTACTCAGCTTTGGCGGGCTGCTCGGTTATCTCGGGGTCAACACCGAGGGGCTCGCGGTGGGGCTCAACCTCGTGCTCGGCGGCGACTGGCGGCCCGGCCTGCCGCCGTACCTCGCCATCCGCCACCTGCTGGACACGGCGTCCACTGTGGACGATGCGCTACGGGTCCTGCGCGGGCTGACACTGGCCAGTTCCCGTTCGCTCATGCTGTGCGACCCGGCCAAGGCCGCGTACGTCGAGATCCTCGGTGACGGGCTGCGCGTGGTCGAGGCTCGGGAAGCCGTTCACACCAACCATTTCCTGCACCCCGACTTCGCACCGCACGACGAGCTGAACGTCTTCGCGCGCAACTTCTCGGTGTTGCGCCTGAAGACCTGCCAGGAGCGGCTGGCCGGCCTGCCGCCGGAGCCCAGGGTCGAGGACCACTTCGGGCTGCTGTCGACGGCGCCGATCTGCGTCGCGGACGACGGTGACATCCGCCGGGAGCGGACGGTCGCGGCCGCGGTCATCCGGCCCGACCTCGGTGAACTATACGTACGGCGGGGCAACCCCTCGTCCACACGGACCGAAGCCTTCCGGCCGTACCGGAGATCGGAGCAGTACGCCGATGTCTGACTGGTTCCTCACCCAGGGCGCGGATCCGGGCGCGGGTGCCCGCGTCTTCTGCTTTCCTTACGCCGGCGGCGATCCCCGCATGTACCTGCGCTGGCAGCCGCTCCTCGCGGGGGACGCGGAGATCGTCGCGGTCTGCCCGCCGGGGCGCGGCTCGCGCGCGAGCCAGCCGCTGCCGTCCATTGACGGGTTCATCGACGGCGCCGCCACCGCCATCGCCGCCGCCGTCGAGGACGACGGCCGGCCAGCCTACCTGTTCGGGCACAGCCTCGGCGGCCTGGTCGCGTTCGAGGTGGCCCGCCGGTTGCGCGACGTGCCCGCGCTGCGCCAGTTCATCGGCTCCGGCATCTCCGCGCCGTCCGTCCTGCCGTCCCAGCGGGTGCGCCACCTGGCCAGCCTGGAGGGCCGGGAGTTCGCCGAGGCACTGCGGTTCTTCGGCGGGATACCGCCGGAGGTGCTGGACGACGAAGACGTCCTCGAGATCCTGCTGCCCGGCCTGATCGCGGATTTCCGGATGGCCGCGGGGTACCGGTACCGGCCGGCAAAGCCGCTCCCCGTCAAGGTTTTCCTGGTTACCGGCCGGGACGATCCGCATGTCGGGCCGGCACAGCTGGCCGCATGGCGGGACGAGTGCGAGTATCCGCCCGAATACCACTGGGCCGACGGGGGACACTTCTACTTCGACCAGCACCCGTCCGCCGTGGTCGATCTCTTGCGCGCCCTCGTCCGGGATGACCAGCACGTCGAATTGATCTGAAGGAGCGGGCGCCATGCAGCTTGCCGCGGAGGAGCAGTACCACAGGGGGGTCGCCTTTCGTGACCTCCACATGGGTGACGGCGCGTTCGTCGTACCGAACCCGTGGGACGCGGGGTCGGCACGCCTGTTGTCACAGCTCGGTTTCTCCGCGCTGGCGACGACCAGCGCCGGCCTGGCGTTCGCGCTGGGCCGGCCCGACGGGGCGAACCTGCTCAGCCGCGAGGAGACGCTGGCCAACGCGCGGTCGATCGCCGCGGCCACCGACCTTCCGGTCTCCGCCGACCTGGAGAGCTGTTACGCCGAGTCCACCGCGGCGATCGCGGAAACGATCCGGCTCGCCGCCGACGCCGGGCTGGTGGGTGGCTCCATCGAGGACGCCACCGGGAATCCGGACGCGCCGATCCACCCGCTCGACACCGCCGTCGAGCGGGTCGCCGCCGCGGTCGAGGCGGCCCGGGCGCTGCCGTTCCCGTTCACCCTCACCGCCCGCGCGGAGAACTTCCTCTACGGCCACGCCGATCTCGCCGACACCATCGCCCGGCTGCGGGCGTACGAGCAGGCCGGCGCCGACGTGCTGTACGCGCCGGCACTGCCGGACGCGGACGCGATCCGGGCGGTGTGCGCGGCGGTCGGCCGTCCGGTCAACGTGCTCGCCGGCGCGGGCCCGCTGCTGTCGGTCGACGAGCTGAGCGCGTGCGGCGCCCGCCGGATCAGCCTCGGATCGGGACTGTCCCGGGCCGCGCTCGGCAGCCTGATCGCCGCCGCCCGGGAGATCCGGGAGCACGGGACGTTCTCCTTCCTGGCCGGCGCCCTGCCCTACCCCGAAGCGAACAACCTGATGGCACGGGAGGTACCGCGTTGAGCGGGCCGAAGGTCTACCTGCACGCGCCGCGGTACGTCCTGGGCGAGGTCGAGATCGACCACACCCGGATCGCGAACCTGTCCGCCCGGGCCGAGGAGTACCGCCTGGCGCTTTCCGCCGAGCTGTGGGGCTGGGGCAGCGTGTTCCGCACCGGACGCAGCATCCAGACGATGGCCGTGGACAGCGCGTCGGCCACCCTGCGCGGCGCCGGGATGGAGCCGTCCTCGATCGATGCGCTCATCGTGTGCTCGACCTGGGTACCCGGACCCGCCGCCGAGCACGGCCGGTTCGTCGGCGACATCCTGACCGGGACCGGTCTCGGCGACATCGCCTTTTACGGGATGAACCTCAACCGTTGCGTGAACGTGCTGGCAGCGCTCGACGTGGCCAGTTCGCTCGTCGCCGCCGGAAGGTATCACCGGATCCTGGTCGTCACCGCCGACCGGGCCGCCGACGAGGCGGACCGGGTGGCCTCGTACGCGCTGTTCAGCGACGGTGCCGCGAGCTGTGTGGTGAGCGCCGACCCCGAGGGCCCGGACAGCTACCAGCTCATCTGCTGCGCGACCGCCCAGGACACCGGCTCCCTCGACCCGTCCAGCGAGATCAGCGCGGACCTGGCCCGCCGGGTGAACGACCGGTTGCTGGCGCCGCTGGACATGAAGCTCGGCGACGTGTCCGGCCTGATGCACGCGAACATCTTCAAGCCGCTTGTGGTGATGAAGGAGCGGCAGGCCGGCTTCTCCGCCGAGCAGATCTACACCGACAACATCGTGCGGGTCGGGCACTGCTTCTCCGCGGACCCCTTGGTCAACCTGGTCGACCGGGCCGCCCTGGGGCACGTGCAGCCGTACCACCACTACCTGCTGGCGGCGAGCGTGCCCGGCTCGCGGATCGGCGTACTGCTGCGAAAGCTCGCTGGATGACCTTCGGCAAGGAGCATGCGATGGGTATCACGTTGGACCAGAGGTTCGACCTCCCGGACACGATGGCCGCGCTGCCGCGGCTTCCGTTCGCGTTCAGCCGGTCCGGCTGCGCTGACGCCGCGGCCGTCCTGACCACCGGACCGGACGAGCTGTTCCAGCGCCTCCTGCGCGACCAGGAGTCCGAGGCGGTCTTCCTCGTCGCGCGGCGGGTCATCGACGCGTTCCTGCACCGGGCGCCGGACGCCCCGGCCGAGCGGCCGGACGGAGACACCGACGGCCCGGACGAGGACGCGGACGCGATCGCCGCGCGGGTGTCGGCGGCACGCGACGAACTCGCGGCCACCCTGGACTCGCTCACCCGGGTGGCGCCGGACGTCCGCGAGTCGGTGGTACGGCAGCGCGCGCCGCTCGGCCTGCTCGGCGGATGCTGGCTTGACGCGGTCTCCCAACCGGCCACCCAGCCATCGATTGTCGTCAACATGCTGTTCGCCCACCACTACGCGCTGCGCGGGGCCGGCAACCCCCAGCGGGGGGTGTCCCAGCTCCGCCGCCGGGGGTTGGCGGCGGCCGGCATCTACCTGCCGGACATCGCCGCCACCGACTTCCTGCGCAAGGCGCAGGCCCGCCCGCTCACCGCGCTGCACGGCTGCTTCTACCTTGCGCTGTCCTCGCTGCCGGCCAACTTCCTGCCGGAGGTCGTCGGCGTGCACTACGGGTTCCACGCGATCGGCGTCGACGACCTGCTCGCCGGCGAGCCCCCGGTGCTGTCCGAGGCGATGCTGCGCGAGGTGCTGGCCGGGTACCTGAACCTGGCCGGGGCGCCCGAGCGGCGCCGCCTGCGCGCCGCGGTCGACCTGGTACTCGCACTGGAGCGGGAGCACGTGTCCATGCTCTCCGAGCTGGCCGAGTGGCGTGGCGGGCTGTCCCTGGAGTCGAAGGTCGCGGAGATCATCGCCAGGCACGCCCCGCTGGCCGGCCGGCAGCACGGCGCCGTACGGGTCGGCGACCGCCTGCTGTCCGAGACGTTCAGCGATCCCGACCTGGACCTTGCCGCGTTCCTCACCGAGTTCCGCGAGTCCCGCCACGTACGCCGTTCGCGCGACGGTGGCAGCCGGTTCATCCAGGCCACGAAGTTCGGCGGCCCGATGTTCGGCATCTTCGACGAGCGGGAGGCGGCCATCTTCCAGGAGTGGGTGGACACGGTCCAGGCCGGGGCCCGGCCGGAGATCCAGGTGTCCGCCAACACCGTGGGAGACGCGGCGGCGCGGCGGTGGGTCACCGCCATCGCCGGCAGCGACCCGGCCGACGTGGTGGTGGCCGAGGCCGACCCGCGCGACCACCGCGAGCTGTTCTACCGCCTGGTCAACATCGAGAACTTCGCCAACACCCGGCCGCTGGCCGCGCAGCGGGCCGCCCAGTGCTTCCAGGATGCCGAGATCATGTTCACGCACGGGGCCGGCGGCCGGTACACGGACGCGAGCTGGTTCGACTACAGTCCGGCCGCGCTGTACGAGCGGGCCGAGCGGGTGTACTGGGACAAGCTCGTCAACCCGTACCAGCCGCTTGCGGAGATCCCCGACCGGGACGAGGTGATCTACCGGCAGACCACGTACCACCTCGGGTACCTGATCGACGGCGCCTGGCTGCACCGGCTGGCCAGCCTCGGCCACAACGGCCGGGAGAGCGACGGCATGCTGTTCGAGATCTACGCCGACGAGATGGGGCACGGCGACCTCCGCAAGAACCACATCACGCTGACCCACCGGGTCCTGGCCAGCATGGGCATCAGGCTGCCGCACATCCGGGACGCGGCGTTCATGGACCAGGACGACCTGCCCGACGACCTGTACGGGTACGCGATCCAGCAGTTGTGCATGTGCCTGTTCCCGGACCGCTTCTACAACGAGATCCTCGGCTACAACCTGGGGATCGAGATGTTCGGCTCCGGCGAGCTGCGCCTGCACGAGCTGCAGAAGCTGCGTCACTACGGCTTCGACGACTGCTACGAACAGGCGCACCTGACCATCGACAACTTCTCGGCCGGCCACACCCGGCAGGCCGCCGACATCATCGTCGCCTACCTCGACCACGTCCGCCGGACCGTCGGCGAGGCCGCGGTACCCGAGGAGTGGCGCCGCATCTGGCGCGGGTACGCGTCGTTCGCCTACTTCGTCGAGCAGCCGTACCTCAAGACGCTCATCGCGAAGGACAGCGCGGCCGACGACGCCGCGACCGGGGACGGCGTCACCGAACTCGTGATCTGACCGGCACAGGATTGGGTGGCAGTGCATTGACCGGCACCAGAATCACCATTCGCCACGAGGTGCGGGCGACCGAACGGCGGGCGCCCATCGTACCGGACGACGCCGCACCCCTTGTCGCACAAGGCATCCGGGTCACCGTCGAGGAGTCGCCGCAGCGTGTCTTCCCGATCACCGACTACGCCGCCGCCGGCTGTGCGGTGGCCGCCGCGGGAAGCTGGGTCGACGCCCCGGACGACGAGTTCATCGTGGGCCTCAAGGAACTCCCGAACCGGCCGTCGGCGCTGCGGCACCGGCACGTGTACTTCGGCCACGCGTACAAAGGCCAGCGGGATGCCGCGGCGCTGCTGGGCCGCTTCGCCGCCGGCGGCGGAGCCCTGCTCGACCTGGAGTACCTGGTCGACGACGACGGCCGGCGGCTGGCCGCGTTCGGGTACTGGGCTGGCTACGTCGGCGCCGCGCTCGCGGTCCTGCACCACCGCGGCCGGCTCACCCCACCGTTGCGGCCGGTGTCGAAAGGCGCGCTGGACGGGCTGTTGCGCCGGCCGGCTGGTACCGCCGCGCCCCGGGCGTTGGTGATCGGGGCCCTCGGCCGGTGCGGGCGCGGCGCCTGCGACGCGCTGCTTACCGCGGGCATCGAGCCCACCCGCTGGGATCTCGCGGAAACCCGCTCGCTGGACCTGCCGGTCCTGCTTGACCACGACATCCTGGTCAACGCGGTGCTGGTGACCGGGCCGACGCCGCCGTTCCTGACGAAGCCGGCGCTGCGGCGGGCGCCGCGCCGGCTGGCCGTGGTCGCGGACGTGACCTGCGACGTGGCCTCGGTCGACAACGTCCTGCCCATCTACGACCGCCCGACGAGCTGGCCGGAGCCGATCCTGCGGCTGGCCGACGTCGGTCAGCCGCTGGACGTCATCGCGATCGACAACCTGCCCTCGGTACTGCCGGCGGAGGCGAGTGCCGCCTTCTCCGCCGAGCTGACGCCGCATCTCGTGTCGCTCGGGGGTGCCGCACGCACCTGGCAGCGCTGCCTGCACCGGTACCGCGAGGCAAGCAAGGCCACCGGCCTGGAAGTGGAGTTCAGCAATGTCTGATGCGCTCACCGCGAGCGGCACCGTGCACTGGATCGGTACCGGCCTGTCCACCGGCAGCGGCCTGCGGGTACTCATCGACCAAGCCCCACGGGTCCTGGTGTGGGGCCGCACCATCGAACGGGCGGAGCGGTGCCTGGCCCGGGTCCGCCGGCCCGGCCGGGCCAGCACGCGGGCATACGACCTCCCGGCCCTCGCCGAGGAGCTGCGGCCGGGCGATGTCGTGGTGTCGATGCTGCCGGCCGCCGAACACGCCAAGCTGCTCGGGGTGTGCGTCGACCAGCGTGCCCACTTCGCGTGCAGCAGCTACCTTTCCGAGCCGATCCAGGCCGAGGGCCCGGCGGCCGAGGCGGCCGGCCTGGTCGTGCTGACCGAGGCGGGTCTGGATCCGGGCATCGACCACCTGTTCGCCGACCTGCTGGTGGCGGGGGCCCGCGCCGCGGTCGGCGACGTCCGCGCCACCGCGCGGTTCACCTCGTACTGCGGCGGCATACCCTCGGCGCCCAACGAGTTCAGGTACCAGTTCAGTTGGGCGCCACGCGGGGTGCTGACCGCGCTGCTCGCCCCGGCGCGGTACATCGAGGACGGAGCGGTGCGGGTTGTGGACCGCCCGTGGGAGGCGACCCGCCCGCACGTACTCGACGGCGCGGCGTTCGAGGTGTACCCGAACCGGGACAGCATCCCCTACCTCACCCAGTACGCCGTCCCGCACCTGTGGCGGTTCGACACCTTCATGCGCGGCACCCTCCGCCTGGACGGTTGGCAGCGGGCCTGGGCCGGCGTCTTCGCCGAGCTGCGCACCGGGACCAGCGAACGCATCGCGGCCCTCGCCGACGAGCTGGCCGCCCGCTACCCGACCACGGACGCCGACCGGGACCGGGTGATCCTCGCCGTGGCGCTGACCGTCTCAGCGGCCGACGGCCGTACCTGGTCCGGCGAGTACCTGCTCGACGCGACCGGTGACGCCGCCGAGACGGCGATGGCCCGATGCGTGTCGCTGCCCTTGTCGTTCGGGGTCGGCGAGATCCTTGCCGGACGGACGCCACCCGGGGTACGCCAGGCGGCGCAGGGCGCCGAGCTCGCCCAGCGGTGGCTCGACGCGCTGGGTCGCCACGGCGTCACCTGTCGATTCCGGGACAGCGGCGAGCCGGCCGGTACCGCAGTCGGACACTGAGCCAGAAAAGGAGAGCGCACCATGACCGTGTCGCCCGAGCCGGAGCACAAGCCCCAGGCGTTCATCCTCACCGGGTCCTTTCCGGTGATCCGGCGCAACCCGCTGTACCTCACCGAGCTGTCCCGGCGAGGGCTGAAGATTCTCGTCATCACCGCCGCCAGCTACCGAGAGCAGGCGACCTCGGCGATCGCCGACCCGACGAACCCGGCGTCGCACATCACCGAGATCGCGTTCGTCACGGGTGACTACTCGGTGCCCGGTGCCTTCCTTCCCGGCGCGGTCGCACACACCACGGCGTGGCGCAGCAGATACACCATCGTCGGCGCCTACGCCGTGGGCGACTACCTGGCCGAACCGACCGGCCTGCTCGCCGACGGGCTCGGCGCGCGCTCTCCCGGCCTGCGGGCCAGCCGCGCCTGCCGGAGCAAGTACCTGCAACGGTGGTACGCCCCCGAGCTGAGCCCGGCCTCGCTGACCATCCCGCCCGGCGAGCGGGACAGCGCCGACCTGTCCGTCGTCACGTACCCGGCGGTGGTCAAGCCCGCCGGCCGGTCCTCCAGCTCCGGTGTCACCACCGTCCACGACCCCGGCGGGCTGCGTGACCAGTTGGCCGGCTACCCGGACCACGAGATCGTCCTGGTCGAGCAGAAGGTGGTCGGGCCGGAGTACTCCGTGGAGAGTCTGGTCCAGGACGGGCAGGTCATCTTCGCCACGGCGACCGGGAAACACACCACCGAATCGCACGCGCATACCTTCGTAGAACTGGTGCACAGCGTGCCGGTCCCGCAGACCGAGGTGTCCGAGGTGCTGCTGGCGGCCAACGGGCAACTGCTGGCGGACCTGGCGTTCGAGGACGGGATCGCGCACGCCGAGTTCCGGATCGACGCGGACGGGCGCCCGATCCTGATGGAGATCGCCGCGCGTACCCCGGGCGACGGCCTGCTGGTGCTCTACCAACTGGCCACCGGGTACCCGCTGGAGCCGGAGATCCTGCGCATCGCGCTCGGCGAACCCGCCGCCTACCCGGCCCCGCACCGGTACACCCGACAGGTGTATCTGGAGCACGAGCCCGGAATCCTCGACGACGTGACCGTGCGCTGGCCGGGCGTTCAGCCCGAGTGGATCAGCGACAGCGGAGTGTGGCCGGAGATCAAGCCGGGCGCCGAGGACGACGAGCCGACCCTGCGCGCGGTGCTGGTGCTCAAGCCGCGCGGCAGCGAGCTGAGGGAGCTCGCCGACTCCGACGACCGGTCGGTCACGTTCTTCCTCGACGCGCCGACGCCGGAAGAGCTGGACGCGTTGGAACAGCGGGTCCGCGCGGCCATCACCATCACCACACACCGGCCGTGACGTGCCGCCACCGTCGCCGGGGTACCCCGGCCGGCGGGAAGGGAAGCCTCCGGCATGGCCACTGACCTGGCGACGCGGAGTGCCTACGACGCCTGGACTGTACCGACGCACGCCGCTACCGTCCTGGCCAACCGGGACTTCGTCAGGCTCTGGACCGGCGAGACGGTCTCCCTGATCGGTAGCCAGATCACGCAGTTGGCGCTGCCGCTGGTCGCGATCCTGACGCTGCACGCCACTGTGTTCCAGGTCGGTGTACTCAACGCCACCCGGTACGCCCCGGTGATGGCCTTCTCTTTGCTCGCCGGGGTGTGGCTGGACCAGGTCCGCCGACGGCCGGTCCTGGTCGTCGGTGATCTGGCCTGCGCGGTGTTCATCGGCCTGATCCCGCTCTCCAGCGCGACGGGTGTGCTATCCATCTGGCTGCTGTGCGCGCTGGCCGTCCTGGTCGGTGTGGGCCAGGTCTTCTTCGACATCGGCAGCCTGGCCTACCTGCCCGGCCTGGTGGAGCGGCGGCATCTGGCGGCGGCGAACAGCAGGATGCAGATCAGCTACTCGGTGGCCGGGATCGCCGGTCCCAGCCTTGCCGGCCTGTTCGTCGGCCTGCTGACCGCGCCGGTCACGCTGACCGTGGACGCGGTGTCGTACCTGTTCTCCATGGTGATGCTGCTGCGCATCCGCAAGCCGGAGCCCCGTGCGCGGACCGACACCTTCCAGCCGTCGACGGTGAGGTCGATCGCCGAAGGGCTGCGTGCGGTGTTCGGCAGCCCGGTACTGCGGGCGCTGCTGTGGCAGTCCTGCATGTTCAATTTCGGATACAACGCACTGATCACCGTCTTCACGGTGTACGCGATCCGCTGGCTGGGCCTCAGCGCGGCCGCGCTCGGCTTCGTCCTCGGCGCCGGTGCGGTGGCCGCCCTCGCCGGAGCGCTGATCGCCAACCGGGTGACCACCGCGGTCGGACTCGGTCGCACGCTGCTCATCACCACGCTTGGTGCGTGCTGGTGGCCGCCGCTGCTGCTGCTCGCGCACGACGCGTCGCCGGTGTCACTGGTGGTCCTGGCCATCTCCCAAGCGGTGAACGGCGTCAGCGCCGTGATCTACAACGTCACCACCGTGACGCTGCGCCAGATCGTGACACCGGACAAGCTGCTCGCCCGGATGAACGGCAGCTACCGGATGCTGCTGTTCGGTACCGGCCCGCTGGGCGCGCTCACCGGCGGCGCGCTCGGCGGCGCGCTCGGGCTGCGCCCGGCCCTGGTGGTCACCGCGATCGTGCTGGCCACCCCGACCGTATGGATCCTCTTCTCGCCGGTCTTCCGGCTCAAGGAGATGCCCTCGGGGCCGGACGAGGGCATGTTCGCCACACCACTTCGCAGCCGTCGGCGGTACTGAACGACGGACAGGTCACGTGAGTAACAGAATGGGGAGTTCGGGGATGTTGTCGGATGCGCAGAGGGCGTCGCTGGCGGCCCGGTTGCGGCAGGGTCGGGGACAGGTGGCGGCCGGGATCCCGCGGCGCGGGCCGGAGACCACGCGGCTCCCGCTGTCCTTCGGTCAGGAACAGCTCTGGTTCATCGACCAATTCGCACCAGGTCAGTCCGTCTACAACCTGGCCAGCCTGCTGCGGCTGCGCGGGGACCTGGACGTGGCGGCGGTGCGCGACGCGCTTGGCGACCTGCTGGCTCGACACGAGGCGCTGCGTACCCGGCTGGTCAACGTCGAGGGCCAGCCGGAGCAGGTGATCGACCCACCGCGCCCCGCCGTGCTGCCGGTGGATGACCTGGGCGGGGACGGCCCCGCGGCCGGCGCGGCCCGGCTGCGCGACCTGGCCGCCGAGGAGGCCGCGCGCCCGTTCGACCTCGCGGCCGGACCGCTGTTCCGGGCCCGCCTGGCCCGCCTGGCCGCACGCGAGCACGTACTGCTGATCTGCGTGCACCACGCGGTCTTCGACGGCTGGTCGTTCGGGGTGTTCCTGCGCGAGCTGGCCGCGCTCTACCACGCGCGGCTGGCCGGCCGGCCGGCCGACCTGCCGGAGCTGCCGGTCCAGTTCGCGGACTACACGCTGTGGGAGCGCCAGCGCCTCCAGGGGGAGGTGCTGGAGAACCTGGTCGGCTACTGGCGTGAGGTGCTCGACGGCGCGGCAGCCCTGGAGCTGCCCACCGACCGGCCCCGCCCGCTGCTGCAGAGCTTCGACGGCGCGGTCGAGCGGCTGCACATCGACGCCGACGTGCTCGACGGGCTCAACGCGCTGCGCCGCCGGGAGGGCACCACCCTGTTCGTCACCCTGCTCACCGCCGTCCACGTGCTGCTGCACCGGTACAGCGGGCAGGACGACGTCACCGTGGGTACCGCCAGCGCCAACCGCAGCCGTCCGGAGCTGGCCCCGCTCATCGGGTACCTGGTGAACACCCTGCCGATCCAGACCGACGCCACCGCCGACCCGACCTTCCTGGAGCTGCTCCACCAGGTACGCGGCGCGACCCTGGAGGCGTACGCACACCAGGACCTGCCCTTCGCCAAGCTGGTCGAGGCGCTGCGGGTCGAACGCGACCCGAGCCGGTCACCGATCTTCCAGGTCGGGTTCACCAGCGCCGAGGAGCCGGAGGAGATCCGCGCCGGGGACCTGACCATCACGCCGGAGGAGGTGGACGTCCTGCCGGCAAAGGTCGACCTCAACTTCTTCGTGGAGGTACGGCCGTCCGGCCTGGACGTGTCCATCTCGTACGCCACCGCCCTTTTCGACACGGCGACCATCCGGCGGATGCTGGAGCACTTCCGGGTACTGCTGGGCGGGATCGCGGCCGACCCGACCCGGCGGCTGTCCCGGCTGCCCCTGCTCACCCCGGCGGAGCTGCACCGGGAACTGGTCGAGTGGAACGACACCGCCGCCGACTTCCCGGTCATGTGCATCCACCAGAGCTTCGAGCAGTGGGCCGACCGTACCCCCGACGGCGTCGCCGCCGTGCTCGACGACGAGCAGTGGACCTACGCCGAGCTCAACGCGTACGCCAACCAGGTGGCCACGTACTTGCACGAGCGCGGTACCGACCCGGAGACGCTGGTGGGCGTCAGCCTGCCGCCCTCGCTGCGCCGCCTGGCCGCCCTGCTGGGCATCATGAAGGCCGGTGGCGGCTACGTCCCGCTCGACCCGGACCTGCCGCCCGACCGGCTGGCCTACATGATCGGTGACGCCGCCCTGCCGGTCATCGTCACCGACGCGGCCGGTGCGGCCGGGCTACCCGCCACCGGCGCCGAGCTCATCAACCTGGACGAGCAGTGGGACGCGATCACCACCCGGCCGGACGGCAACCCGGACTACCCGGTCAACCCCGACAACGTCGCCTACGTCATCTACACCTCAGGATCGACCGGCCGGCCCAAGGGGGTACTCGTCGAGCATGCCACCGTGGTCAACTACCTGACCGGCATGATCCGCCACTGGGCGGTGGGGCCCGGCGACCGCAACCTGCAGTTCGCCTCGCTCAGCTTCGACGTCTCGGTCATGGACATGTTCGTCGCGCTGTGCTCCGGCGCCACCGCGGTACTCGGTGTCCGCGAGACGCTGCACTCCCCGCCGCGCCTGGCCGAGCTGATGCGCCGGCACCGGGTCACTTTCGCCTGCCTGCCGCCCGCCGTGCTGAACCTGCTCACTGACCAGTCAATGCCGGACCTGCGGGTGCTGGCCTCGGCCGGGGAGGCGTTGTCGGCCGAGCTGGCCCGCCACTGGCTGCGCCCGGGCCTGCGCTTCTGGAACGGGTACGGGCCGACCGAGGCCACCTGCGGCGCCACCATCATGGAGCTGGACGCGGACACGCCGCTGCCGCCGCCGATCGGGCACCCGATCCCCAACTACCGGGCGTACGTCCTCGACAAGCACCTCAACCCGCTGCCGGTCGGCGTCGTCGGGGAACTGCACCTCGGCGGCTCCTGCCTCGCTCGGGGGTACCTCAACCAGCCCGAGCTGACCCGGCAGCGCTTCATCCGCGATCCGTTCAGTACCGACCCGGGCGCCCGGCTGTACAAGACCGGTGACCTGGTCCGCCGGGTGCCGGACGGCGGCATCCAGTTCGTCGGGCGGATCGACAACCAGGTCAAGATCCGGGGCCTGCGGGTGGAGCTGGGTGAGATCGAAACCGCGCTGTGCGGCCATCCGGCCGTCGCCCAGGCGGTCGTCGTCACGGCCGACGACGCCGCGGGGCAGAAGCAGCTGGTCGGGTACGCGCGTACCGACCCCGACGCCGCCCCCGCCACCGCCGCTGCCCTGCGCCAGCACCTGACCCGGCAACTCCCGGCGTACATGGTCCCCAGTCACATCCTGCTGCTCGACCGGTTCCCGCTGACCCCGAACGGAAAGATCGACCACCGGGCTCTGCCGGCCCCGAGCAGCGTGGACGACGAGTCCACCGCCCCCCGTACCCTGATCGAGGCGTTGCTCGTCGACCTGTACGCCACCCTGCTCGGCAACCCGAACGTCGGCATCGACCACAGCTTCTTCGACCTGGGCGGCAACTCGCTACAGGCGATGCAGCTCGTCGCCCACCTGCACACCGATCTCGCGGTGGACACCGACGTCACCGCCATCTTCCTCGCCCCGACCCCGCGCCAGCTGGCCACGCTGCTGCGCGAGAAGCACGGCTTCGAGGACGCCGAGCTGGACGCGGACGGGTTCGACCCGGCCCCGGTACCGCAGGGGACCGCAGCCGCGGGCACCAGGTCTGGAGCACCGCCCGCCCGCAACGGCCGGATCGTCGAGTTGGCCGGCGGTACCGGCGAGCAGCCGCTGTTCCTCGTCCACGCGATCGGCGGGACGGTGTACGGGTACGCCCAGCTGGCCGCGGAGCTGGCCGACGCGTACCGGGTCTACGGTGTCGAGGCGGCGGGCCTTCGCCCGGACTCGACCGCGGCGACCGCGCTGGACGAGATGACGTCGGCGTACCTGGACGTGATCGCCGCGGTACAGCCCGACGGCCCGTACCGGCTGGCTGGCTGGTCCATGGGCGGCATCCTGGCCTTCGAGATGGCCGGGCGGCTCGCCGAGCGGGGCGAGACCGTGTCGCTACTCGCGTTGCTGGACGCACCGTTCCGCCGGCCCGCCGAGCCGGCCACGGGATGGCAGCTCGCGGCGGCCTTCGTCGCGGACGCCGCGTACACCCTGGGCCTGGTCGAAGGGGACCCGCCCGAACCCGGTGCCGATCCGCTCGGCTGGCTGGCCGAACGGCTGGACGCCGGAGCCGGCAACCTCGACACGGTCCGGGCCGAGCTGGACCGCCGGTTCACCGTGTTCCAGGCGAACACCCGCGCGATCGCCGGGTACCGGCCGCGCGGGACGGTGTCCGCCCCGGCGCTGGTCGCCTGCGCGGACGCGTCACTGGACTCGGCGCCGGACTGGGTCACCGTCCTCCGGGGGCCGGTGGACACCCTGCGCCTGCCCGGCAACCACTTCACGCTGCTGCGCCAGCCGAACGTCGCGCGGCTCGCCGAGGCGATCCGGGTACGGGAGGCGGGCCGCGCCGGGCTGGTGCGGCGATGACGGCGGGGACGGTACCAGCGGCCGCGCGCCTGGTCGGGCGGGCCGCCGAGCGCGCGGCGGTACTGGCCGCACTGGGCGACGCGCGCCTGGTCAGCCTGACCGGCCCCGGTGGCGTGGGCAAGACCCGGCTCGCCCGCGGCGTCGCGCCCGAGGTGGCCGCGGGGTTGCCGTTCGGTTGCGCCGTCGTCGAGCTGGTTCCGGTCGGGCAGGCGTACCTCACCCAGGCGGTCGCCACCGCGCTGGAGGTGACCGAGCGGCCGGGGCAGCCGCTCGACCAGGCCGTGCAGGAACGGCTGAGCCAGGGCGGCAGCCTGCTGGTGGTGGATGGCTGCGACGCGCAGGAGCCGGAGGCGGTGGCGGGTCTTCTCGGCCGGCTCCTCGACGGCTGCCCCGAGCTGGTGGTACTGACCACCGGTCGGGAGCCGCTCGGCATCGCCGGTGAGCGGGTGATCCCGGTGCCGCCGCTGGACCCGGCCGGCGACGGCGCAGCGCTGTTCCGCGAGCGGGCCCGCGGCCCGGCCCGCGACGCCGATCCCCGGCTGGTCGGCGAGGTGTGTACCCGGCTGGGCGGGGTACCGCTCGCGATCGAGCTAGTCGCGGCCGGTGGCGGTGATCTCGAACGGGTCGGCGACGGCGGCGTGCCCGCGGCGCTTGACTGGGGCCACGCGCAGCTCGACGACGACGAGCGGCGGCTCCTGCGCCGGCTGGGGGTGTTCGTCCGCGGGTTCGACCGGGCCGCCGCCGGCCAGGTGGGTATCGTCGCGGATCCCGGCGACCTCATCGACCGGCTCACCGCGCGGCGCCTGCTGGTACCCGACGGGGACGACCGGTGGCGGCTGCCCGGCCCGGTCGGGGCCTATGCCCGCGACCGGCTGGCCGAGGCGGGCGAGGCCGCCGCCTGCCGCGCCCGGTACCGGCAATGGGCTGCGGAGACCGCCGCCGAGCTGGCCGACCGGCTCGATACGGACCAGCCGTGGCGGTCGCAGTTCGAGTTGGTGGCCGACGATCTGCGCGCCGCGCTGGACGGCGCGCCCGAGCCGGGTGACGCGCCGCACCGGCTTGCCCGGGCCCTGGCCCGACTCTGCTACGGCCGGCAGTTCCTGCTGGAGGCGCGGCACCACTTCGGGCAGGCGGCGGTCCGTGCCCTGGACGACGCGACGGCCGCGGCGGACCTGCGGGCCGGTGCCGACGTGTCCATGGCGGAGCACCGCGGCGAGCCCGCCTTTGCGATGCTGCAGGAATCGGCGCGGCGCGCCGATTCCGTTGATGACCCGGCCGGCCAGGCGGTCGCCCTGGCCGCGGCGGTGTGCGTCGGCAGCCGGTTCCCGGCCACGTTCACCGACGAGGTCCCGCACGAGGTGCTGTGCGAGTTGCTGGCGGCGGCGCGGCGGGTCGCGCCCGCCGGCGACCCCACGGTGGCCGCCTACCTCGCGGCAGCCGACGCGTGGAACGCGACCGGCCGCAAGACGATCCCGGACGCCGCGCTGGCCCGGACCGCGCTGGCCGCGGCCCGGGCCGCCGACGATCCGGTACTCATCATCGCCGCGCTGGACGCGGTGACCAGCGGGGCGGGCGGGGCCGGCCGGTTCCGCGAGGCCCAGGAGCTGAGCGCGGAACGGCTGCGGCAGTTCGACCGGCTGCGCCGGTCCGATCCCCGCGCCGGGATCGAGATCATCGACACCCTGCACGTGACGCCACTGGTGGCGGTAGCCGCCGGTGAGCTGACCGCGGCGGTGGCGGCGGCCGGGCGGGCCTGGGACGACCCGTTCAGCGGGCTCTACATGCGCGCCAGCAAACAGGTCGTCCCGCTGATGCTGTGCGGCCGGTTCGACGAGGCGTTGCGGTTCGCCGCCACCATGTGGGACGGCTGGCAGGGCGCCGGCCGGCCGGCAGCACGGTGGATGGCGCCCGCGGTGCACAGTGCCGCTCTGATCCATGCCTTCCGCGGCCAGAGCGAGGCGTACCGCGAGTGGTTGCGCCGTGCCGACGAGATGGCCGCACCGCGCGGTCAGGGCCACATCTCGGACAGCTTCGCCGCGTACGCCGACCCGCGCGCCGCCCTGCACGCCGGGGACCTGGAGCGTGCCGTCGGCGCCGTCGTCGACCTATCCTGCACGCCGCCCTGGGCCCAGGCCGCGCACCAGTTCTACGACGCCTACGCCTGGGCGGTCGCGGCGGAGGTTGCGGTGGTGGCGGCACTGCCGGACGCGGCCGACCGGCTCGCCGTCGCCGCGCCGGCCGGTGCCGAGAACCCGTGGGCCGCAGCCTGCCTGGCGCGCGCGCACGGGCGCCGGTCCGCCGACCGGGACGCGCTGCGCGAGTCGGTGGCCGGGTGGGAGCGGATCGGTGCCCGGTTCGAGCGGGCGTGCACCCTGCTGCTGCTGCCCGACCGGGCGGCTGACGGGTACGCCGAGCTGGTGGCGCTCGGCTGCGTACCCGGCATCGCCACCCCCGTCGACGATCCCGACACGATCATCGCGTTCCGCAAAGGTCCGTGACGGCATCCTGGTCATGGCGGCCGGCCACTTCCGGTAGTGGCTCCATCCACCCCAGGGTGGATGACCCACGAATGAGATCAACCACGATGAAGCGGAATGGAGCCGGCCGTTCCATGCTGGATAATAGGCGGAACCACTAGTTCCTGCGTCGGGCCAGCAGCAGGACGCACGCGACGGCGCCGAGCGCCACGGTGGCGAGTCCTGAGCCGCCGAGCGTCGCTCGCGGGCCCAGCGCCGTGGTGAGCGGTCCGCCGAGCGCCGTGCCGAGCGGCGATGCGGTGAGCAGCG
>WNFU01000836.1_pt1 | contig 43064 bp, 35 predicted proteins | sample 5400121 | NCBI WGS metagenome assembly WNFU01 (sample SAMN13153360, study PRJNA577476) | soil metagenome | isolation source: 100 cm soil or saprolite under grassland replicate 1 | place: USA:California | collected 2016-06-15
CCCACGAGGGCTCCGATCGTCAGTCCGCGCAGGAACACCGCCAGCCGATGCGACTCATCGTTCGCGTCGCCGCGGTCAGGTGCGTCATGGGGGCCCCGGCTCGTCATCGCAGGCCGCCTACAGCCGTCGCCGTGACGGTCCCAGGATCGCCACGACGCTCACCAGGCCCAGGCCGAGCCATGCCACCGCGATCGCGCTGAGCAGGCGGAAGTCGCCGATGCGCAGCGCGTCCACGCCGAGTCGCGCGCCCAGCGCGTCGCCCGCCCAGGATCCCAGCACGGCCGCCACGAACAGGAGCGGCAGCTGGCCGCCGGCAGATCCCCGCAGGAGCACGAACAGGGCGGTGTTGAACGTCCCGACGAGCAGGGCCAGGACGGGCGCCGGACCGATCGCCATGCTCGGGCCTCAGGCCGACGGACCGGGTGTCGTGATCCGGCCACCGCCGAGGACGACGTTTCCGGCGTACAGGACCGCCGCCTGGCCGGGCGCGGCAGCCCAGACCGGCCGCTCGGTCTCGATGATCCAGCGTCCGCCGCGGTATGGCTCGTCGGCCCCCGGCCGCCGGACCGTCGCCGCAACGGGGGTTGCCCGGTGGCGGATGCGGACGGTGGCCCGGAAGGAGGACCCCTCCGGCGGTCCGCCCGCCACGAACGAGGCCCGATCGATCTCGAAGGACTGCGTCTCCAGGTCCGCTCGCCGGGCGAGGGTGATCGTGTTGGTCAGCGGGTCGATGCGGCTGACGTAGCGGGGCTCGCCGAGCGCAACGCCGATGCCCTGCCGCTGGCCGACCGTGTAGGCGGCGGCTCCGCGATGCTCGCCCACCCGCGTCCCGTCGGCATCGATCACCGGACCCGGTTGCGACACCCAGCCGGCCCGCTCCCGAAGGGCATCCCGGTAGTCGCCGCCCGGCACGAAGCAGATCTCCTGGCTCTCCGGCTTGTCGGCGGTGGCCAGGCCCAGGGCGCGGGCCGTCGCCCGGACCTCCGGCTTGGTCAGCTCGCCGAGCGGGAAGCGGGCATGAGCGAGCTGATCCTGGCGCAGGCCGTAGAGGAAGTAGGTCTGGTCCTTCTCGGCGTCGGCCGCGGTGAGCAGACGCGCCTGACCGGCTGGGCCCCCCTCGTCCCGGCGCGCGTAGTGACCGGTCGCCACCGCCTCGCAGTCGTAGAGCTGGCGGGCCCGGCCGAGCAACGCCCCGAACTTCACGTACGTGTTGCAGTCGACGCACGGGCTCGGCGTGGTGCCGCCCAGATAGGCGTCCAGGAAGGGCCGCAGGACGCCCGCGTCGAACTCGCGCTCGAGGTTCATGACGTAGAAGGCGACACCCAGCCGCGCCGCGACGCGCCGGGCATCGTCGGCCGCATCCAGCGAGCAACAGCTCTTCTTGAACTCGGAGACCGTGTCGGCCACGTCGTGGAGACGCATCCAGACGCCGACGACCTCGTGGCCCTGCTCGTGGAGGAGCGCCGCGGCCACCGACGAATCGACCCCGCCGGACATCGCGACGAGGATCCGGCTCACCCGACGACCGCCCCGATCCCCGTTCCGATCCCGGCTCCGACGCCGATCCCGACCCCTTCCGCGGTGCCGGCCGCCGCCCGCTGATGGGCGATCACGCGAGGCACGATCGTGCTGGCCTCCTCGATGTCGGCTTCGGTCGTCGTCCGGCCCAGCGACAGCCGCAGCGCGCCACGCGCCTCCTCGTCGGGATAGCCCATAGCCGCCAGGACGTGGCTGACCTCCGCCGATCCGGACGTACACGCCGAACCGACGGCCGCCGCGACGCCCTCCAAGTCCAGCGCGAGGACGACCGAGTTGCCATCGGTCTCGCGGGCGACGATCGAGAGGAGCCCGGGCAGCCGCTCGCGTGGGTGGCCGGTGAGCTCCGTCCCGTCGACCGCCAGCACGGCTTTCTGGAGCCGCTCGCGGAGCCGTCGCAGGCGCCGGACGGTCTCCGGCAGCTCGTCGCGGACGAGACCGTAGGCGGTCGCCATGCCGACCGCCCCGGCCACGTTCTCGGTGCCCGCCCGGCGGTGGCGCTCCTGGCTACCGCCGTGCGTCTGGGCCAGGAGGTGGGTGCCGTGACGGACGTACAGGAGGCCGACGCCCTTGGGCCCCTCGAACTTGTGAGCTGCCAGGCTGACGAGATCGGCCCCCAGCGCGCCCAGGTCGAGCGGCACGTACGGCGCAGCCTGGACCGCATCGACGTGGAGGAGGACGCCGCGGTGGCGCCGTACTCGCTCGACGATCTGGGAGATCGGCTGGATCGTGCCGACCTCGTTGTTCGCGAGCATGACCGAGACGAGGGTGGTCCGATCCGTGATCGCGGCATCCAGCTCGTCGGGGTCCACCCGGCCGTAGCGGTCAACCCCCACCTCGACGACCTCGAAGCCGAACTTCTCGAGATAGCGCAGGGTATGGCCGACGGCGTGATGCTCGACCGCGGTGGACACGATCCGGTGGCCGTGGGCCTTGCCGGCCCAGGCGGCTCCCTTGATCGCGAGGTTGTCCGCCTCCGTCCCGCCGGCCGTGAAGACGAGCTCGCGCGGCTCCGTGCCCAAACGAGCGGCGAGTCGCTCGCGGGCGTCGTCCAGCGCGGAGCGGGCCGCTCGGCCGGTGGCGTGGACGCTGCCCGGGTTGCCGAACGTCGTCGTGAGCAGGGGCAGCATCGAATCCAGGACCTCCGGTCGAACCGGCGTCGTGGATGCGTGATCGAGATAGATGGCCATCGAGGGGCGATTCTACCCTTGCCGGCCCGAGCCACCACGAGCCGGCTGCAAGATCACCGAAATCTGGCGTCAACCCGTCCACGTAGCCTGCTTGTCCACCGGCAATCTCGGTACTGCAAGACTAGAGGCCACGGCCCGTGCGGGCCAGCTTCGATCATGGACGCGCAAGGAGGCCTTGCATGGAGAACCCAGCCCAGCGATTGGACACGACCGGGATGACCGGCTCGACCGGCACCATGGATTCGCCGGTCGACAACGCCACGTACAACCTGCTGATGGCGCTCTCCTCGAAGCTCGAGGCGATCGACACCTATCGCAAGTACGAGAACGACGGCGGCTCGATCTGGCAGGAGCTCATCCGCGAAGATCGGCGCCACTCCGAGAAGCTGCTCCAGGAGCTCAAGACGACCCTCGGCCGCTGATCGCCGCTCTCCACAGCCACGGCGGGTCGCCCATCCCGGGTGGCGCGCCGCCGTAGGACCGAGAGCGACGACCCGAGCGAAGGCCTCAGGCGACCGGCCGAGTCGCGACGCTGCGGCCGACCAGTCCGCACGCCAGGCCGACCACGATCCCGATTGCCAGAAAGGCCAGCGGCGTCCAGGCTCCGAGCAGCGGTGCGCTGAAGATCACGAGCAAGGTGGCGACGCCCAGGCCCGCGATCAGGCCGCCTGCGACACCGCCCAGGAGGGAGCCCCGCCGCACCGCCCAGCCGAGCAGCACGATGCCCAGGATCGCGAGCACCAGGCCAGCGAAGAACGGCAGCGTGCCGACCGGATCGCCGATCATCTTGACCCAGCCGCTGCCGTCGCACGCGCCGCCATCGCCGCGGATGCCGCCCGACACGAAGTAGAGGCCGGTGAAGCGGAACGGGGCATCCTTCCCGAAGTCCACGGTGCCCTCGGCGCTGGTCTCGCCGTCGGCGTTGGCCTCGCTGCCCCGGTACAGGTTCGGGAGATAGAACACCTCGATGTGCCAGGAGTTGTTCTTGATGACCTGGCTGCCGGTCGTGCCGGACCATTTGACCGATCCGGTCGAGGCGACGTCGAGCGGCTCGTCCTGCGTGCTGTCCGTTCCGGGACCGGACGCCTCGTCGAGCACCGTCCTATCGGCGCGCATCGACTGGACGGACATCGTGCAGCCGTCGAGCGGGAACGCGCTCACCGGCGGCACGAGGGAGGCAAACGCTGCGGCGACGATCGCGGCGATGGACAGGACGCGACGCATCTGAGCCTCCCTCCCCCGGCCCAATCGACTCGATCGGCCATGGAGGAGCTCGCTGACCGTACACCCGTGAGTTCGCCAAGGCCAGCCGCGGGACCCGGTCGAGAACGGCCTACCGAGCGACGGTCTGGCCGAGCTCCTCCTCCTTGCCGCGGGCGCGCCGGCGGTCGTGCCCGGACAGCAACCTCTTGCGGAGGCGAATCGAGCGCGGCGTCACCTCGACCAGCTCGTCCGCCGCGATGAACTCGAGCGCCGACTCCAGCGTGAGCGGCCGCGGCGGGGTGAGCCGCAGCGCCTCGTCGTGGGCATGCGTCCGGATGTTGGTCAGCTTTTTCTCCTTGGTCGGGTTGACGTCCATGTCGCCCGGCCGGCTGTTCTCCCCGACGATCATCCCCTCGTACGTCTCCACGCCCGCGCCGACGAAGAGCGCGGCCCGCTCCTGGAGGTTGAACAGGCCGTAGGCATTGGAGAGGCCGGATCGGTCGGCCACCAGCACGCCGCTCGTCCGATGGGTCACCTCCCCTGCCCATGGTCCGTATCCCTCGCCGATCTGGTGCATCAGGGCGGTGCCGCGGGTATCCGTGAGCAGCTGGCCGCGATAGCCGATGAGTCCCCGCACCGGCAGCACGAACTCCATCCGGACCCGACCATCCGCATCGGTCGTCATCTGCTCCAGTCGCGCCTTCCGACCGGCCAGCGCATGCTGGATCTCGCCGATGTAGTCGGGCGGGACGTCGACCGTGATCCGCTCGTAGGGCTCGAGCGTCTGCCCGTCGACCACGCGCAGGAGGACCTCCGGCCGGCTCACCTGGAGCTCGAAGCCCTCGCGTCGCATCTGCTCGATGAGGACGGCCAGCTGGAGCTCGCCCCGGCCGTGCACCTCGAAGGTGTCGCCAGACTCGGTGGGGCGAACCTCGATGCTGACGTTGCCCAGGACCTCACGGTCGAGCCGGGCCTTGATCTGGCGGCTGGTCACGTAGCGGCCCTCGCGGCCGGAGAGCGGCGAGGTGTTCACCCCGAACGTCATGCGCAGGGTGGGCGCGTCCACGTCGAGCCGCGGCAGCGGTCGCGGGTCGGTCGGGTCGGTGAGGGTATCGCCGATCGTCACCTCGGGCAGGCCCGCCACCGAGACGATGTCCCCGGCGCTCGCCTGCTCGATGTCGACCCGCTCGATGCCATGCGCCGTCTGGAGGCTGGTGACCGTGCCGGTGAGCGTCACCGTCCGGCCCGGCTCCACCTCGCCGGCCGTGTTGTCGGGCTCCTCGCGCACGACCGCGATGCGCTGGCCCACCCGGATCGATCCGTTCCGGATCCGGCCGATGGCCATCCGGCCCACGTAGTCGTTGGCGGACAGATTGGTCACGAGCAGCTGGAGCGGGTGCCCCGGCTCGAAGGCCGGCGGGGGCGTGACCTCCACGAGCAGGTCGAGCAGCGGCCGCAGATCCGTCCCCGGTCGAGCCAGATCCGGGGTGGCCGTGCCGGCTTTCGCGTTCGTGTAGACGACCGGAAAGTCGATCTGGTGCTCGTCCGCTCCCAGATCCATGAATAGCTCGTAGACAGCGTCCAGGACCTCCGCCGGGCGGGCGTCGCCGCGGTCGATCTTGTTTAGGGCGACCACCACCGGCAGCCGGCGTGCCATGGCCTTCTGGAGGACGTAGCGGGTCTGGGGCAGCGGGCCTTCGGCGGCATCGACGAGAAGCAGCACCGAGTCGACCATGAGCAGGCTGCGCTCGACCTCGCCGCCGAAGTCCGCGTGACCCGGCGTGTCGACGATGTTCAGACGGACGGACCCGTAATCCACGGTGGTCTGCTTGGCGAGGATCGTGATGCCCTTCTCCCGTTCCAGGTCCCCGGAGTCGAGGACGCGGTCCACAAGCGCCTGGTTGGCCCGAAACGCCCCGGTCTGGCGGAGCATGGCGTCGACGAGGGTCGTCTTGCCGTGATCGACGTGGGCGACGATGGCGACGTTCCTGATGTCGTCGCGGACGGTCGACGACGGGCCGGTCACTCCCGGAGCGACGGCGACGGGCACGGTGGAACGGGACGGCTGGGTCATGGGCCGGGAATTGTCGCATGTTGACCGTCCGAGCGAGAATCAGCCGATGGACGGTCTCGCCTGGCTGGCGCTCGCGTGCCTCGCGGTTGGCGTCCTCGTGCGGGCGCTCGTTCCCGCGATGGCGCCGAGCATGCAGGCCCATGTCGCGGCCCTCGGCCAGCTGCTGGGCGGCTGGCGTCCGCCACCCTGGCCACGGGGCGTCCAGGAAGACGACCCGGAAGTCGCCTGGGCGAAGCATGGTTCAGGTCGCGCCGCGTTCCAGTCCGGTGTCCAGCCGGCGGCGGCGTCGATCGAGGACCTCGACTGACGGAGCTCCAGGGCATCACCCGCCGGCACGCTGGTAGCATCCGGCAATGACAGTCTCGGCCGTGATCCTTGCAGCGACACCCGAGTCGGCGCTGGCCGACGCCGAGGGGCTGCCCCGCGTCCGCCGCCTCGCCGACGTTGCCTGGTCGGGCGGCGCCCTGCCCGTCGTCGTGGTCGCCGACGATCCCGGTGGCGCCGTGAGCGCGGCCCTGGCGGGTGCTCCGGTGACCCTGGCGGAGCCCGCTCCGGCCGCCGACGGACCCGTTGGCCAGATCGCTCATGGCGTCGACGTCGCCCGGGAGGCGATCCGCGAGACGGACGCCGCGCTCATCTGGCCGGCCCGGATGGCATGGGTGGGTCCCGAGACCGTGACCTCGCTGATCGAGGCCCACGGCGCGAACCGCAACGCCGTGCTCCGCCCGACATACGACGGCACCGCCGGCTGGCCGGTGCTCCTGCCGCTCGTCCGCCTGCCCGCCCTGCGTGCGCTGGCGGCCGACCGTACGCCGGATGAGCTGATCGCCGATCTGGTCGCGAACGGCGCCGACCTGCGCGAGCTGGATCTCGGCGACCCGGGGTCGACGCACGACGGTTCGATCGCGCGGGCGGACCTGCCGCCCTATCGTGGACCGAAGGAGCCGGTGACCGGTCAGCGTCACGAGTGGGACGCGGCCATCTCCGACACGCCCGACGGGCCGCTGGAGGGCCCGGCCCTGTCCCCCTTCGAGCCGGCGGGCTCGGGAGACTGAGGCCCAACCTCAGGAATACGGGGGCGGGCGCGGGGGAAACTTTGGCACGAGTCCGCAGTCGGGCGTGGTGCAGAGATCCAGCCCCAGCTGAGCGAGCCCCTCGGCCAGAGGCGTGAACCCCAGCCATCCGCCAAAGCTCCGGCTCGTGACCCCGGCCGGGACCCCCCGCACGAGGACCACGCCGCCAGAGTCTCCGACCCCCACCGAGATCCGCGCGGCGATCATGCACGGGAAGTAGTCGCCGTCCTCCGGATGGAGGTTGGCGCCCTTCTCGGCCACCGCTCCGCTCCGGTACTGGTTGCGGCCGTTGATCTCGACCTGGTCACCGATCGCGATGTCGGCGCAGGCGAGCGGCCGCGTGCCCGGCGGGATGATCCGGTAGCCAGCCGTGCCCAGGTCCACGACGTTCAGGTGCCCCCACGGAATGCGGTCCCTGGCGACCACCAGGTAGTTCAGGTCAGACGCCGCGCACCGGTGCCCCGGATACGGGCACGAGGCATCCCGGGCGGCCGGGCCAAAGACGCCGCGCACCGTGATGCCGTCCGGGTCGTACGCCACCGTGCCCTCGGTGGTGCAGTGACCCGTGGAGGTGAGCACGATCGAATCCCCGTGGCGGGCATAAAAGCCGCCGGCACATGCTCCCCAGAGCTGCCGGCCGGCGAGGACCGGCGGGTCGTACGCGGGGGCAATGCGCCGCGGCTGCCTGATGGCGCTCACGATCCAGAAGGCGCCGACCCCGACGACGACGCCCGCCAGGGCGACGGCGATGAGGCGCAGGGGTCGACCCCGCCCTCGTGGACCTCTCGTCGCCACCGCTGCGGACAGCCTCACGCCGCGCCTAGCGCTTGGCGGGCTTGTCGGCGTCCCCCACGTAGCGCAGGCCGAGCTCCGCGTACTGGGACGGTTCCGGCGGGGAGGGTGCCTCGAGCATGAGGTCGGAGCCGGATTGGGTCTTGGGGAATGCCATGACCTCGCGGATGTTCGTCTGGTCGGTCAGGAGCGCGGCCCAGCGGTCGATCCCGATCGCGATCCCGCCGTGGGGCGGAGCGCCGTACTCGAAGGCCTCCAGGAGTGCCCCGAACTTCTCGCGCATGTTCTCCACCGTGTAGCCCTGGAGCGCGAAGCTCAGCTCGAGCTGGTCGCGGCGATGGATGCGGACCGAGCCGCCGCCGAGCTCCCAGCCGTTGAGCGCCACGTCGTACTGCATTGCTCGGGCGCGCCCGGCCGGGTCGTCGGGCGACGGCCGCAACGGATCGCCGGACAGGGTCTCGAGGAGGCCCGCGTCCTCGGGCACGACCCCGCTGAACGGGTTGTGGGTGGCGTCCCAGCGCCCGTTGTCGCTGTCCCACTGGTACATCGGGAACCGGTGGATCCAGCAGTAGGCGAGCTCGTTCGCGTTGGCCAGCCCGAGGCGGCCGCCGAGCTCCGTCCGCAGGCGGCCTAGGACGTCGTTCGCGATCTCCGCGTCGTCGGCCACGACGAGGACGAGGTCGCCGGCGTTCGCGCGGGTGCGTTCGATGATGCCCCGGAGGGCATCGTCGGCGAGGAACTTGGCGACGGGGCCACGGGCCTCCCCCGAGGCCTCCATCGCCAGGTGGGCGAGCCCGCGCGCACCGAATCGCCTGGCCGTCTCGGTCAGGTCGTCGATCTCCCGACGCGTGGATCCGGCCATGCCCGGCGCGACGATCGCCTTGACCCGCCCGCCGCCGGCCAGGGTCTCGTCGAAGACGCGGAAACCCGAGGTGGGCGCGCCTGCCTCGTCCACCAGCGCCTGCCCGACGTCGACGAGCTCCATCCCGAACCGCAGGTCCGGCTTGTCTGTGCCGTAGCGCTCCATCGCGTCGGCGAACGTGAAGCGCGGGAACGGCCGCGTCCGGATGGGCCGCTCGGGGACGGTCGCCGCGCTCACCTCCTCGATCATCCGCTCGACGAAGTCCATGACCGCGTCCTCGGTCACGAAGCTCATCTCCAGGTCGAGCTGGGTGAACTCGGGCTGCCGGTCCCCACGGAGGTCCTCGTCGCGGAAACAGCGGGCGATCTGGAAGTAGCGGTCCACGCCCGCGACCATGAGCAGCTGCTTGAGCTGCTGGGGGCTCTGGGGCAGGGCGTAGACCGTGCCCGGCTGGAGGCGCGACGGAACGATGAAGTCGCGGGCGCCCTCCGGCGTGCTCTTGATGAGGTCGGGCGTCTCGACCTCCACGAAGCCATTCTGGTGGTGGGCCTCGCGGATGGCCTGGACGAGCCGGCTCCGGAGCTGGAGGCGCTGCTGCATCGGCTCGCGCCGAATGTCGAGGTAGCGGTACTTGAGTCGGAGGGTCTCGTCGATCGGCGCGTCCGGCTCGTTGATGTAGAAGGGCGGGTTCTTCGCCTCGGCCAGGATGTCGATGGACGCGGCTCGGAGCTCCACCTCGCCCGTCGCCAGGCGCGGATTGACCTTGTCGGCGTCGCGCGCCGTGACGACCCCGTCCGCCGTGACCACGAACTCCGAGCGGACCCGGCTGGCGACCGCGTGCGCCTCCGGCGCTTCCTCCTCGTCGATCACGACCTGCGTCAGGCCATGCCGGTCACGCAGGTCGAGGAAGATCAGGTGGCCGTGGTCGCGCCGCCGATGCACCCACCCCGACAGCCGCGCCGCCGCGCCCGCGTCGGTCGCACGAAGCTCGCCGCAGGTGTGCGTCCGGTACGGGGTGGAGAGGTCGGTCATGGCCGCCGTATGGTAGATGACAGGCCGCGCCAATCGCCCGGCGGCCACCGGAGTCGCTCAGCCGCGGCCCTTCTCGCCATGGCGGTGACTGGCGGACGCTCGCCGCAGCTCGCGGGTGAGGCTCTCGAGCGGGACGGTTCGCTGCGTGCCCGCCTGGAGGTCCTTGAGCCGGACGTCACCGGCGGCCAGCTCGTCGCCCACGATCACGGCGAAATGGGCGCCGTCCCGCGCCGCGCCCTCGATCTGGCGGCCGAGCTTGCGGACGCCCAGGTCGGCTCGGGCGCGCAGGCCCTCCGCCCGCAGGACGGTCGCGATCCGCAGGCGTTCGACCGTGGCCGCCGGATCCGCGCTGACCACGACCGCCAGCGGCGACGGTTCGGGCGCCTTCGGGACGCCGGCCTGGTCGAGCGCGAGGAGCACGCGGTCGAGCCCGATCCCGAAACCGATGCCCGGCGTGGGCCGGCCACCGAGCAGCTGGACCAGGCCGTCATACCGTCCACCGCCGCCGACGGCGGACTGCTGGCCGCCGGCCCCGGCCGGATAGACCTCGAACGCGGTCCGCGTGTAGTAGTCGAGGCCGCGTACGAGCCGTGGCTCGAGCCGGTAGGCCAGGCCCAGTGCGTCGAGATGGGCGCGGACCCCGGCAAAGTGCTCGGCGCAAAGCCCGCACAGGTGGTCGGTGATGACCGGCGCGCCGGCGTTCAGCTCGACCATCGCCGGATCCTTCGAATCGAGCAGCCGCAGCGGGCTCCGCTCGAGCCGTGCCCGCTCGGTTTGCGGCAGCTCGTCCAGGTGGCGACGGTAGTAGGCGGCGAGCTCGTCGACATACCCCGGCCGGCAGGCCTCATCCCCGATCGAGTTCAGGAGCAGCTCGACCTCCCCCAGGCCGGCCTCGGCGTAGAACCGCATCGCCAGCTCGACGATCTCCGCGTCGATGGCCGGACCGGGGTCGCCGATCGCCTCCACGTCGAACTGCCAGAACTGGCGGTAGCGACCGGCCTGGGGACGATCGTAGCGAAACATCGGGCCGGTCATGGTCAGCTTCACCGGCTGCGGCCAGGTCTGCATGCCGTGCTGGACGTAGGCCCGGACGATTCCGGCCGTGGGCTCCGGCCGCAGCGCCCAGATCTCGCCCTCGTCGCTGCGCGGCGCGATCCGGAAGAGCTCCTTCTCCACGACGTCGGTGACCTCGCCCAGCCCGCGCTCGAACACGGCCGCCTGCTCGAACAGCGGCGTCTCGATCTGGCGGTAGCCGTAGCGATCGGTCAGGTCGTCCGCGATCGCCTCCAGGCGGGCGAACGCGGCCCGGTCGGCGGGGAGCAGGTCGTGCGTACCGCGAGGGGCTCGAAACGCGGGCATGGCCGGAAGTCTAGCGTCAGCCCACCGCGTTCAGGCCGACGCCAGGGTCGCGGCCGTTCCCGCCGCCGCCGTCTCAGCCGAGGTCGCGCTGGACCGAGATGACGTCCTTGAGCTGCTCGATCCGGCCCATCACCCGGGCGAGCTGCGCGACTGACGCGACCTGCAGCGTCGCCGCCACGATCGCCGTGTGGTCCGGCGAAACATGCACCGAGGCCGCCAGGATGTTGACCTTGTTCTCGGCGACCACCTGGGTGATGTCGGACAGCAGGCCGGTCCGGTCGTACGCCTCGACCCGGATCGCGATCGGGTAGGTCTGGGTCGGCGCCGCCTCCCACTCCACGTCGATGAGCCGGCTCACCTCCCGCTCGTTGACGACGGTCGGGCAGGTCGTCAGGTGGACCGTGACCCCCTTGCCGCGGGTGATGAAGCCGGTGATCGGGTCACCCGGGATCGGGTGGCAGCACTTGGCAAACCGGACCAGCAGGTCGCCGACTCCCTTGACCCGAACTCCGCCGGTGCGGACCGGAACGGTCGGCGGGGCGACCGCCGGTACCGAGAGCTCGGCGTCGTCCACCACGCCCAGCCGGGTGACCACCTGCTGGGCACCCACGGCGCCATAGCCGATGGCTGCGTAGAAGTCGTCGACGGCGTCGTAGTTGTAGGCCTTGGCCATCTCGGCGATGCGGTCCAGCCCGACGGACTGGATCGACTTGCGCGCCAGGCGCCGCAGCTCTCGCTCGAGCGCCTCGCGGCCATGGACGACGTTCTCGTCGCGATCCTTGCGCTTGAACCATTGGCGGATCTTCTCGCGGGCATGGGAGGTCCGAACCAGATTGAGCCAGTCCCGTGACGGCCCGTGCTCGCCCTTGGTCGTGACGATCTCCACGATGTCGCCGTTCTTGAGCCGGTAGTCGAGCGGGACGAGCCGGTTGTTGACCTTCGCGCCGATCGTGCGGTGGCCCACGTCGGTGTGGATCCGGTACGCGAAATCGAGCGGCGTCGCGCCGGCCGGCAGGTCCTTGATATCGCCCCGCGGGGTGAACACGAAGACCTGGTCCTGGAAGATGTCGAGCTTGATGCCCTCGACGAACTCGGTGGCGTCGGCAACGTCGCGCTGCCAGTCCATGAGCTGGCGCAACCAGGCCAGCTTCGCGTCGTACTCGCGGTCGGACTTGCTGCCCTCTTTGTAGCGCCAGTGCGCGGCGATGCCCACCTCGGAGACCTGGTGCATCTGGTGCGTCCTGATCTGGATCTCCAACGGCTTGCCGTCGAGGGCGATCACGGCGGTGTGCAGGCTCTGGTAGAGGTTGTTCTTGGGGACCGCGATGTAGTCGTCGAACTGGCCCGGGATCGGCCGCCACAGCGAATGGACCACGCCCAACGCCGCGTAGCAGTCCTTGAGCTCCTCGACGAGGATCCGGATGGCGTAGACGTCGTAGATCTCGGCGAACTCGGCGCTCTTGCGCTGCATCTTCTTGTGGATGCTGTACAGGTGCTTCGGCCGGCCCGACAGCTCGGCCTGGATGCCGGCGGCCTTGAGCTCCGGGCGGAGCGCCGCGATCGCCCGGTCCACATACGTCTCGCGGCCCTTGCGCCGGGTGTCGAGTCGCCGACCCAGCTCGGCGAAGGCCTCCGGCTCCAGGACCTGGAAGGCGAGGTCCTCCAGCTCCCACTTCATCTGCCAGATGCCGAGCCGCTCGGCCAGCGGGGCATAGATCTCCATCGTCTGGCGGGCGATCCGCAGCTGCTTGTCGGCCGGCAGCGCGGCCAGGGTGCGCATGTTGTGGAGCCGATCGGCCAGCTTGATGAGGACGACGCGGATGTCCTCGGCCATGGCCAGGAACATCTTCCGGATGTTCTCTGCCTGCTGCTGCTCGTGGGTGTGCGTGCTGAACTTCGAGAGCTTCGTCACCCCATCGACGAGGCGGGCCACTTCGGCGCCGAAGCGCTCTTCCAGGTCCGACAGGTTGTACTCCGTGTCCTCGGGCACGTCGTGCAGGAGCGCCGCCTGGACGGCGATTGGATCGATGCCCAGGTCCGCCACGATCTGGGCGGACGCGATCGGATGGGTCACGTACGCCTCGCCCGATGCCCGGAGCTGGTCGGCGTGGGCCTCGACGGCCAGGTCGAAGGCCGAACCGACCTTCTCGAGATCGGCCTGCGGGTAGTGCCGGCCGACGGATTCGAGCAGCTGCCGGCGCAGGTGGTCGAGCGAGCGACCGGAGCGCCGTTTGGCGGGTCGGGGCACCGACACGCGCGGCGAACGGCGCGACGGCGCTCGCGACGCGCTCGTCGCGGACGTGCCGGCGGCGCCGGCGGCGGCGTTGGCAGGACGTGCCCGTTCGATCGACATGGAGGCCAAGGATAGCAGCGGCCGATCGGAGCCCGGCCTGAGCAGGGCCCGGGCTCAGCACGGCTCGGCCTCAGCCGGAGAAGGCCGCCGGGTCGACCGTCGCGGTGAGGATGGCTCCCGATGCGGTGAGCGCGACGGTCCGGATGCGGATCGGCACGCCCGGACCCGGCCGGATGAGGTCGATGGGTCCGGTGATGGCCAGGCTCGTGGCAGTCGACCGGAAGACGAGGCCGCCCTGCCCGTCCACGGCAAGCCGCCCGGATACGGTGACACCGCTCACGACGATCGAGACCTTGTCCGGCGCTGCCAGCGTGACCTTGGAGGGGGCGCCGCCCGTCGCCGAGGTCATCGCCGAGGCGGCGATCGCGCTGACGTCCGCCAGCGACAGCGAGAGCCGGGCCTGGATCGCCGAGCTCGAGCCAGACAGCTTCGCCGACGAAACGGGCAGGACGTGGCCGGACCGGGGCACCATCCGGATGCCGGTGAGGGTGCCCGACACGATGCCGGCCGTCCGGTCGATGAGGCCGACATCGGTCAGCGTCAGGTCGACCGTGGCCGCGCTGAGCTCGTGGAACATGGCGTCACGGGCCTGGATCACGATCCGGTCGGCGTGTCCGCCGAGCAACTCGATCGGCGGATCGGAGCTGACCGTCGCCGAGGCTGGCGAGCCCGTGAAGCCGGCCGACCCGAGCGCGGCGACGACCGCACCGCCGGCCACCGCGGGCAGGAACAGCCACGACGCGACGAGGATCGTGACGATGACGAGAAGCAGGAACGTCAGGCAGCCACGCATCGTCGTCAGCGCTTCCGACCGCCGGAAGGTCGTGGGTCGCCGCTGCCGGCCGGCAGATCGCGGAGCCCGTAGCCGAGGTCGGCCAGGGCGGCCAGAGCCGCCGAACGCTCGTCCCAGGGCGAGGGCCCGTCGAGGCCGATGATCGACCGCTCGTGGCCCTTGCCGGCCAGGAGCACGATGTCACCCGGCCGGGCGCGCTCGAATGCCGCCGCGATGGCATCCCGGCGATCGGCGATGAGCAGCAGGTCGTGACCGCGCCGGTGGCCGGTCGCCTCGGCGCCACGGGCGATGTCGTCCAGGATCGCCTCCCGATCCTCGCCTCGCGGATCCTCGTCGGTCACGACGACCAGGCGGCAGCGCTCCCCCGCAATCCGCCCCATCATCGGCCGCTTCGCCGTGTCACGCTCGCCGGCCGAGCCGAAGACCACGATGAGATCTCCGCCCCGGGCGGCCGCAACCGGTGCCAGGAGGTCGAGGACCTTCGCCAGAGAAGCGGGGCTGTGGGCATAGTCGATCACGACCCCGAAAGGCTGCCCGGCGTCCAGCCGCTCCATCCTGCCCGGAACGCCGGTGACCGACTCGAGGCCGCTGCGAATGGCCTCGGAGTCCAGCTCCCAGGCCTCACCAAGAGCGACGACCGCGAGGGCGTTATGGACGTTGAACCGACCGGCGACGCGGAGCTCCAGCTCCCCGGCCCAGTGTGGCGCGGCCACTCCGACCCGAAGGCGCTGGGCGTCCTCCGCCACGTGTGTTGCGTGGACGTCGGCCGTGGGGTCCGCGCCGTACGTGACGAGGCGCGCTCCGGCCTCCCGGACGACAGCCTCGAACAGGCCCGCCGACGGGTCGTCGCGGTTGACGATGCCGGCACGCGGCCGAATCGCCGGCCCGCGAGCCGCCAGCCGCTCGAACAGGGACAGCTTGGCGGCCCGGTACGCCTCGAACGTGCCGTGAAGCTCCAGGTGCTCGTGACTCACATTCGTGAGGATCGCCGCGTCGTACGCGATGTCCGCGACCCGATCGAGGGCCAGGCCGTGGGACGTGGTCTCGATCACGGCCGCCCGGTTGCCCGACGCCACCATCGCTCGCACCAGCGACTGCAGCTCGGGCGCCTGTGGCGTCGTGACGTGCTCCGCGTTCGGCTCGCGTAGCTCGCCGACCCGGATCTCGACGGTCCCCACGAGCCCGGTCGGGATGCCGGCCGCCTCGAGTGCGCCCGCCGCCAGGAAGGACGTGGTCGTCTTGCCGTCCGTGCCGGTCACGCCCACCACCGCCAGCTCGTGACTGGGATCGCCGTACCACCAGGCGGCCGCCGCGGCCAGCGCCCGCGTCGTCCGACCGACGACGATCTGGACGATCGCCTCTCCAGGCAGCGGCCGCTCGACGATCGCCACCACGGCTCCGGCCGCCGCGGCAGCCCCGACGAAGTCATGGCCGTCGACGTGCTCGCCGGGAATCGCGACGAACACCATGCCCGGCGCGACGCGCCGCGAGTCGTACGCCACTCCGCGGGCCTCCAGGCCGGCGAGGGCGATCGTTCCGATCGGCCGTCCCTCCGACCGCGCGCCACGAAGACCGGCCTCGCCGAGGGCCGCCAGCCGATCGATCAGGCCGGCGATCGGTCGCAGCTTCGTTGGCTGGGCCGCCCGCACGAGCTCCGCGATGGAGGCGGCGGCCGGCTCGCCGGCGGGCGTCACCGAGACCCGGTCCCGCCGGGCCTGAGCCCGACCAGGCGGCCGGTGACCCGTCCCGCGGCGTAGCGCCACGGCCGGGCGACCCATTCGTGGTTGCCGCTGAGCTCGAGCCACTCGGCCCCGAACGAGCGCTTGAACGCGTACAGGCCGTGCATCTCCTCGCCTTCACGGGGTATCCGCCGGGCGCCGGGCACGTCGACGCCGCCGAGGTCCATCTCCTGGAGACGCTCGCGCACGGCGAGTTGAATCGCTCGCCACAGGATGAGCCGGACGACGCCCGGGTAGGTGGGCCGCAGGTCCGCTCGATCGCCCGAATGGGAATAGGTCAGGCGACCGCCGTGACGGTAGAAGGTCGCTCCGCCGAGCAGCCGATCGTCGCCATCCCGCACCTCGAGATAGACGACATGGCCGGCGGCGAGTCCGGCCATCGACCAGTCGACGAAGGCGGCCTTCGAGCCGAGGTGGAAATGGCGGCGCACGGCCGCCTCACGGAGCAGGTCGTACAACCGGTCGAAGACGGGTCGGGCAGCGGCGCCGAGACTGCCGCCGGGCGGCGCCTCGAAGCCATCCCCGACCCCCGCCGCGGGACCGTCACCGCTTCTTGCGTCGTAGCGAACGACTCGCAGGCCGGATTTCTCTGCGCCGCGGACGAGCTGGCGCGTCGAGCTCCCGAACGACGCGAACAGCTCGTCCTCGTCCGTGCCGTCTGGCAATGGCAGGCGCATCCGATGTCGCGAGGCCTGGACCTCCTCGATGGGCTTGAAGCCCGCCGCCCCAAGGAGCGCGCGGTAGCCCGTCGCCGCCTCGATCTCGGCGTCGCTCGCGACGACGTCGACGCCGTTCGCGGCGAGGTGATGAGCGCCCGCCGTGAGCCGCTCGGCCGTCCGTTCGACCGGCTCACCCGCACCGACGGGACCGCGGGACAGGTACGCTCCGGCCCCACCGATCAACGGCCACGGCCGCTCCAGCGAGAGCAGCCGGAAGCCGTCGTCGAAGACCAGGAAGCGCGGCCGCCAGCCGTGCCGCTCGCGATACCTGGCCCACGCGACGGACTGGTACACGTCGCCGCCCGGCACCTCCACGGTCCGGGCATCCCAGCCATCGAGCTCCGCGGGTGTGGCCTCGTGGATCGCCACTCAGCTCTCCCCTTCCGGCGCAGTCGACGCGCTGTCGTCGGTGGGTCCCGGCGATTCGCGGCGGCGCCGGGCGGTCCGGCCCACGATCGCCTCGCCGGCCCGGTAGAGGCTCGCGCCCAGCCGATCGAGCGGCAGCTGCCAGGCACCGATGGTCGTGATCTCCCGCCCGCCGAAGCCGGCCTTGAACTGGCGGATCCCGGGGTGGACGAGGCCCCACATGTCGTAGCTCGTGGCCCCGGCGGCCCGGGACGAGCGGATGGCCTCCCACTTGAGGAGGTAGTTCGCGCGCGACTCCGCCCCCGCCGCGGTCATTCCGCCGTAGGGCTCCACCACGCGGGTGCCGCAGCGGACCAGGAGGAGAGCCGCCTGGGCCGTGCCGTCGGCCTCCTCGGCGAAGAGCAGCCGGGCGTCACCGGTCGGCTGGTACGCCTCGAAGATGTCGCGATAGGCTGCCTCGGTACGGATCAGGGTGCCGGTCCGCCGCGACGTCTCCGTCATGATCCGGTGGAAGTCGCCGAGCCGGTCGGCCTGAGCCTCGTTGACCGTCACGCCGGCCGCCCGTGCGCGATTGACGTATTGCCGCCATTTCTTGCGGAGGTCGGACCACAGGGCGGCTTCCTCGGCACGCAGGTCCACGACCCGGGTCGTGGTGGGCTGGACTTCGGGCGCGGACCGCCAGCCTGCCGCCGCAAGCGTGGCGCGGAGGACGCCGTCCCGGTCGAACGGGCCGTCGCGCTCGATCTCCGGATCGATCCGGAGGAGCGCCGGTCGCCCTGCCCAGCGATGGTCGCGGACGGCGGCGGTCCAGGCCGAAACGGCGGCCGCGGGATCCGACCATGCGGCCGCGATCGGGCCGCGGGGTGCGTAGGCGAACGCCCAGGGAACGAGCGAAGAGAGTGGCCCTTTCACCGGCCCCGGCCGCCTGAGGAGGACCTGGGCGCCGACCCGTGGCCCTTGGCCGGACACCGTCTCGACGTGCTCCGCGGACCATCCGTTCGCCGCCTTGACCCGCCCCCAGGCCGTAGCCTGCAGGTACGTCGCCTGCGGGCTGGCGGCCACGAATTCGTCCCAGGAAGACGGGTCGTGACTCACTCGGCGGGCTCCCGGCGCACGGCCGCGACGGCCAGGTCGAAGAGCGTCCTGACCTCAGGAACCCGGAACAGGCTGCTCAGTCCCAGGTAGGCCAGGCCGCCAGCGCCGGTCGCCGCGACCAGCTCGACCAGGACGGTCGCCTTGGACGGATCGACGCCGAACATCGCCTGGCTGGCTCCCAGGACCAGGGCCGCCACAGCCGCCGCGGCCGCCGCGGCGACGATCATCGGCGGGGCGGCAGCGGCGACGGATCCGGCCGCAAAGGCCGGTCGGCGGCGGCGGAGGACCACGACCAGAAACGCCGCCTCGACCCACGAGCCCAGGACGATGCCGATGGCGACGGCCGCAAGGCCCAGCGAGCCGATCGCCAGGATCGCGAACGAGGTATTGATCGCCACCGCCACGACGGCGGCGACGACCGGCGTGGCCGTATCCCGGCTGGCGTAGAAGGCGCGTGCCAGGATGGCCGTAAGCGATTCTGACGGCAGGGCGAGGATGAGCAAGAGGAGCGCCACTGCCGTCGCGGCAACGCCGGCCGCGCTGAACCGGCCCCAGTCGAAGACCAGCGTCACGACCTCCGTCCGCAGCACCATCGTCAGCCCCACGATCGGCAGCATGACGAACAGGATGAGCCGCATCGATCGGGTCAGGAGCGTCAGGTAGCTGTCGACGTCGCCGCGGGCGAGGTCGCGCGACAGCGACGGCAGGGCGACGATGCCGATCGGCACGCCGATTACGCCGAACGGGATCTGGAACAGGGTGAAGCCGAAGGTGAACGCGGTCAGCGACCCCGGCGGCTGGCTGGAGAGGAGCGCCGTGGCGACGAGGAAGGTGAGCTGGCTGGCCCCCAGCCCGATCGCTCGGGGAGCCATCAGCAGGAGCGCCTGGCGCGCCTCGGGATCGGCCAGGTCGATGCTCGGCCGGTAGCGAAAGCCGATCGCCCGGAGGGGTCCGAGCTGGACGAGGATATGACAGATCGATCCGGCCACCACGCCGATGGCGAGCCCGGTGATTCCCATCGTCGGTCCCAGCATGACGGCGGCACCGATGATGGCGCCGTTGTAGGCGAGCGGGGCGACCGCCGACGCACCGAAGCGGTTCCGGGTATTGAGGAGCGTCGTCGCCATCGACCCGAGGGCGAGGAAGATCGGGCTCAGCAGCATGATCCGGGTGAGCTCGGCCGTCTTGGCGCTCTGCGCCGCCGGGAACCCGTACGTGATCGCCGGCACGATGACCGGCGCGGCCAGCGCGACCACTGCGGCCAGGACCAGGAGCACGGCCATCATCAGGGTCGTCACCGTCGACGCCACGCGCCAGGCGCGGGCGTCCTCATCGGCGGCGTGCAGCCCGGCGACGATGGGGATGAGCGCCGACGATAGCGCCCCGGCCGCCACGAGCTGGAAGATGACGTCCGGGATGCGGAACGCCGCGAGGAAGCTGTCGAGCTCGGGACCTGCCCCGAACTCGGCGCCGATCACCGCCGACCGCACGCCACCCAACAGACGCGACGCGAAGAAGGCGCCGGTGACGATGAGGCCCGCCCGCGCGAGCGTGCGGCCGTTCGTCACGCGGGCAGGTCGCCGTTCAACTCGCCCGAGACCTCCGGGCGACGGTCGGCGCGCGCGCGTGGATGAGCCGCGTCGTAGGCGGACCGCAGCCGCGCGGGCGAAACGTGGGTGTAGACCTGGGTCGTGGCCAGGCTCTCGTGGCCCAGCAGCTCCTGGACGACGCGCAGGTCGGCCCCGCCCTCCAGCAGGTGGGTCGCGAAGCTGTGGCGCAACGTGTGGGGCGAGACGCCCAGCGGCAGGCCGGCCAGCCGGCGAAGGCGATCCAGGCGGAACCGCAGGCCGCGCACGCCCAGCGGGTCGCCTCGATGGTTGAGGAAGAGCGTGGCCGGCTCGGGCCCGCCGGCTCGTCGCATCCGGGCGCGGAGCACCGGACGTCCATCGGCCAGGTATCGCTCCAGCGCCTGCCGGGCGGGACGTCCCAGCAGCCCGATCCGCTCCTTGCGGCCCTTGCCCATGACGCGGACCTCGCCGCGCCGCAGGTCGAGGTCCGTCAGGGAGGCGGCGGCCAGCTCGCCGATTCGCAGCCCGGCGGCGTAGGCCGTCTCGACGAGCGCCCGATCGCGCAAGGCGATCGCCACCGCCTGGGGCTTGCCCGCGGCCGCCGCCAGGTCGGCATCGACCACGCCCAGGAGCCGCTCCACCTGGTCCACCTCCAGGACCCGCGGCAGCCGGCGCGGCAGGCGAGGCGTCGCCAGGGCGGCCCAGGGGTCACCGGCAGCCAGCCCGTTCCGGCCGGCGAAGCGATAGAACGCTCGCAATGCGGCCAGTCGCTGGGCGACCGTGGAGCGAGCACGGCCCGTGCCCAGGTCGGCGAGGTAGGCGCGCAGCTCGGTGCGGGCGGGCGCCCGCCAGTCCACGCTGCGGCTGGCCAGCCAGTCGAGATACGCGCCGACGGCGGTCCGGTAGGCGCGCCGGGTGTTCGGCGAGGTGTCCCGTGCCTCGAGGGCGGTGATGAAGCGGTCCAGGGCGGGGCGAGCGCCCGGATCGTCGGTCACGCCCCGGGCGTGCGCTCGGTGGACCGGCCACGCCGCGCGGCTCGGGTCCGGCCGCCCGCCGGGCTCCCGGCCGCCGCCCCCCGACCGCGGGCCGACCCGGCGCAGCGTCCGCCGCCCGCGGGGCGACCCCGGCGAGCCGGCCGGGTCAGCGCCTCTGGGTCCGGCGGGCCGCCGGCCAGCCTGGCGCCCGGCGTCACACCGCCCGCCGGCACCTGGATGGCCGCGCCGCAGGTCAGGCAGATGGCCCCGGCGTTGCCCTCCCGGGCGACCGCTCCGCCGTCCGCATCGTGGACGGCGCCCAGCGGCTCGCGCGACGTCGTGAAATCGCATTTCGGATACCGCGAGCAGCCCCAGAACAGCGAGCCCGAGCGGCGAGCTCGGCGGGTCACGAGATGGCCCTGTCCGCAGCGGGGGCAGGTCACCTCGAACGCCAGCGGGTCCGGCGGCGGCGGCCCCGACTTGTGGATGTAGCGGCAATCGGGGTAGCGCTCGCAGCCGACGAACGCCCCGTACCGGCCGGTCCTCGCCACGAGCGTGCCGCCCTCGGTCGCACCGCACTCCGGACACGACTCGCCGACGCCGGGCAGGCTGGGGGCGTGCTCGCCGCCGGTGCCATCGGTCGGCTCGCTGCCGTTGCGCCCGTCATCCGGCAACGGCCGCGTCTCCTTGTGCTCGGGATACAGCGAGCAGCCGAGGAATGCTCCGTTGCGGCCGAGACGGATGACCATCGGGTGACCTTCCGAGCAGAGCTGGTCGGAGGGCAGCGTTCGAAAGTCACCCGGGGCGATCTCCGTGGCCTTCCGGTCCACGAGCGCCCCGAACGGCTCATAGAACGCGCGGACGAGGGGCACCCATTCGCGCTTCCCACTGGCGACCTCGTCGAGGTCCTCCTCCATCCGGGCCGTGAACTCGAGATCGACCAGCTCGCCGAAGTGGCCGACCAGGAGGTCCGTGACGATCTCCCCCACCGGCTCGGGCTGGAGGCGCCGCTCCCGGACGGTGACGTATCCGCGATCGAGGATCGTCGAGATCGTGGCGGCGTACGTCGACGGCCGGCCGATCCCGTGCTCCTCGAGGGCCTTGATGAGTGTCGCCTCGGTGAAGCGTGGCGGCGGCTCAGTGAAGTGCTGCTTCGCCTCCACCGACTGGACGTCCGTCGGGTCGCCAGTGGCCAGGGCCGGCAGGGAACGCTCGGCCTCCTCGGCCGCGTCGTCCTGACCCTCCGTGTACACCGCGGCGAACCCATCGAACAGCGTCCGGGTGGCCGAAGCGCGCAGATCGTACGGTCCGGCCGCCAGCTCGACCGTCGTGGTCTCGAGCTCCTTGGCGGCCATCTGGCTGGCCAGGGCACGTTGCCAGATCAGGCGATACAGGCGGCCCTCGTCCCTTGGCAGGGTCGCGGCCATCGCCTCCGGGTCCCGATCGAACGACGTCGGCCGGATGGCCTCATGGGCCTCCTGGGCTCCGCGCGTCTTCGTCTTGTAGACCCGACCCTTGGGCACGGTGTACCGCGCCCCGAACCGGCCGGCGATGACGGTCCTGGCCTCGGCCAGCGCCTGGCGCGACAGCGCGACCGAATCCGTCCGCATGTAGGTGATGAGCCCGACCTGGCCCTCCGGCGTGGCGATCCCCTCGTACAGCCGCTGGGCGGCCGTCATCGTTCGCTTCGGGCTGAACCCGAGCTTGCGGCTGGCCTCCTGCTGGAGCGTGGACGTCGTGAACGGCGGCGCCGGGTTGCGCTTGGACGGCTTGACAGCGACGCTCGTGACCACCGGGTGGGCCGTGGAGAGCGCGTCCCGGTGCCGCTGGGCGGTCGTCTCGTCGGCGATCTCCGGCTTCCGGCCATCGATCCGCACGAGGTCGGCGGAGAACTCGCCGCCCTCGCTGGCCAGGATGGCATCGAGAGTCCAGTACTCGCGAGCCGTGAAGGCCCGGATCTCTCGTTCGCGGTCGACCACGAGGCGGACGGCCACCGACTGGACGCGTCCGGCCGACAGCCCGGTCCGGACCTTCCTCCAGAGCAGCGGGCTCAGGCGGTAACCGACGAGGCGGTCCACGATCCGGCGCGCCTGCTGGGCGTCCACCAGGTGGCTGTCGATGCCGCGCGGATGAGCGAATGCCTCGCGGATCGCCGGGCCGGTGATCTCGCTGAAGGTCACGCGGCGCGTCTTGTCCGGGTCCAGGCCGATCGCCTCCGACACGTGCCAGGCGATCGCCTCTCCTTCGCGATCGAGGTCCGTCGCGAGGTAGACGACATCCGCCTTGCTGGCGGCCTTCTGGATGGCGCCAACCTGCTTGCGACGGTCCGCCACGATCTCGTACTCCGGCTCGAAGTCGTGCTCGACGTCCACCCCGAGCTGGTTCTTGCCGAGCTTCTCGGGGAGGTCACGGACGTGACCGTAGGACGCCAGAACCGTGAAGTCCGGGCCCAGATAGCGTTCGATCGTCTTCGCCTTGGCCGGCGATTCGACGACCACGAGGTTGCGAGTCATCGCGGCCGAGTCTAGCACCGGCCTCTGCACGGCCGGTCATCCGGCCCCGGTCGGAGGGGCCGGGTCAGGCGTCCCGGATGCGGCGCAGGAACTCCTCGTCGATCTCGAGATCGGCATCTGTCGCGGTGGGCGCGGGCTCGCCCGGTCGTTCCGGCGAGGCGCCCGTGGCCGCGCCTCGCGCCGCCGCGGCCGCCGGCGTCGTCTCCTCCGTTCGGCCCGCGGACAGGGCCAGGACCCCGGGGTCGCGCTGGCCCGTCTGGACGCCGGCCATGGCCGACTCCGGGATCTCGACGAAACGCACGAAGACGAGCGGGAAGACGAACGTCGACCGGGAATCATCGGCGAAGATCGGCCGCTCGCCGTTCTTCATCCGCAGGTTCGTGCAGACGAGCGCCACGTCGCCGGGATCCGGCATCCGGTACAGGTCGGCCAGCAGCGGCTGCTCGTTGGCCAGGTGGACGACGGTGTTGCGGATCATCGACGGAGTGGAGCCGGTCGCGCGATCAGGGGTGGTAGAAGTCGACGACCAGCCGGACCCGGCCGCCGTAGACCCACACGCCGATGCCGCACCGTTTGTAGTCCGGGTTCATCAGGTTCGCGTAGTGGCAGTAGCCGCTGCACGGCTTCTCGGTCTGGAAGTACAGGTGCGAGCCCAGGACCGATGCGTAGGCGTTGGCGGCGCTCCGGCAGCCGAGATTCTCGGCGGCCCAGCCACTGTAGCCGGCGCGGTGGAGCCGGTCGGTCGGCGAGCCGTTGTAGAAATGCGTGCAGGCGCCCGTCTGGGCCAGGAGCTTGGCGTACGGGCGGGCGACCCGGCTGGAAAGGCCCGCGTCCAGCACGATCGGAGGCGTGGACAGGCCACCCGGACTGCTGCACGATCCGTTCGAGAGGACCCAGCCGCCGGTCCGCGTGCAGTTCATGAGCTTGAGGTAGTAGACCTCCACGGCATACCAGCTGCCGCTGCCGACGCTCCCTCCGGACGCGTGCGCGATCGGCACGGAGCTCGTGGCGCGAGCGACGGCTCGGGCCTTTGCCCTGGGCTTGTCGGTCCGGAAGCGGCCCTGCCCGGGCGCGGCGATGGCCGCCCCGCTCCGCGCGGTCGCGCCGGCGCCGACCGTCATCCTTACCATGGCGCCGGCCGGCAGTGCCGACTTCGGTCGGAACACGAGTACGGTGTCTCCCTCGGCCCAGCTCGTGTTGCCGCTCACCGGCTTCCCGTCGGCCGTGACCGTGAACGCCGCGGCCGTCGTGGATCGATCCATGCGCATGGTGAATCGAACCGAGAGCGCCGCCCGCCGCGACACGCCCGTCGAGCCCGAATGCGGGCGGAACCGGACGATCGCCGGGGCCCGGCCGGTGCGGACCGCCAGGTCGTTCGACAGCCCCACGGGGGCGCCGTCGGCGTCGTTGAACGACCCATCGAGCGTCACCCGGTAGACGGTGCTGGCGGCCAGCGGCGCCAGGGGCTCGAACGTCAGCTCTTTCGCGCTGGCCGTTGTCGGCAGCAGGAAGCTGCCCTCCACCGCCGGCGCGATTCGGAAGGCCTTTGCGGCCGCCGCCACGTCGACGGGGTGATCGAACGACACGCGGAATGCCGTCCGCACGTTGGCCGCCCGCCCGTCCAGCCGGGTCGCGACGATCCGGCCCAGGGTGGCGGTACGGGTCACGAAGGCGACTCGCATCGGTGCGCCGAGGGCGTGTCCGTCACGATCGGCCGCCGCTCCGCCGATCGTGATCGTGTAATACGTGCCGGTCTCCCAGAGCTTGGCCGGCCGAACCGTCAGCGTGGTCCCCGCCGGGTTCCACTCGAGCTGGACCGCCTGACTCGGCGATATCGAAACGGCCTCGGCGACGGCGGCGCGGTCCATGGGTCGGCTGAACGTGACGTCCACCGGAGCGCCTGGGGCGACGTTCGTCCCGACCGTCGGCCCGAAGGCGGTGCTGGCGACCGGCGCGGGCGTGGACAGCGCCGTCGCCAAGGTACCGCCCGGCACCAGGGCCCCGATCGCGCCGAGGCCGAGCAGGCCGCCGATGCCGAGAACCAGGCTGACCCGGGCAGCGATGGAGCGCCGCAAGAGAACGGGGACGTACAGCGTGACGAAGATCGGGACAGCGAGAGCCGCCGCGGCGAGCCTTCGCAATAGACAGTCTCCTGGCGCGTGGCTGGGGGCCCGACGGCGTCGTTGGCTGTCCGGCCGGTGGGAGCTGGGGCTCCGTTGGTCGGGCGTACCCTATCACCCGGCCCGAGCGCGGCGCAAACGTGCGGGTCCGGCTCCGGCGAGACGGCCCGCCAGGCGATGACGACCGTAGGCGCTCACGACCAGGCCGCGCATCTCGAGAACGGTGATTCCACCCAGGACGGTCGCCACCGGCTGCCGGACGGTCCGGACCAGCTCATCGGTCGTCGAGGCCCCATCCGCCAGCGCGTCGGCCAGGGCGCGCTCGACGGACCCGAGCTCGACATGGGCAACCGTCCGAGGTCCTTCCGCAGAAGCCCCGATCAGCCCGAGGTCATCCACGAGCTCGGGAATCCCGGCCACGATCCGGGCGGCGCCCCAGTGCTCCCGCAGGAACGCCAGGCAGCCGGCCGACGTCGGCGCGTCAACGGGCCCAGGCGCCAGGAAGCACTCGCGTCCCTGCTCGAGGGCCCAGCTGGCGGTGATGAGGGCGCCGCTCCGAACGGGCGCCTCCACGACGACCGTGGCGTCGGCCAGGCCGCTGATGAGCCGATTCCGGCGCGGGAAGGTGCCCTTGGTTGGTCCCACGTCGGGGAAGAACTCCGAAACGACCGCGCCGCCGCCGTCGACCATGCCCTCGGCCAGCCGTTGGTGGGCCCGAGGGAAGAGACGGCCGTGTCCACTGCCCAGGACGGCGACCGTCGTCCCGCCCGCCCCCACGGCCGCCGCGTGAGCGGCGCCGTCGACGCCGACGGCCAGGCCCGAGACGACGGTGGCCCCGGCGTCGGCGACGGCCGCCGCCACGCGTGCGGCGACCCGCCGGCCGTGCTCCGTCGGGCGCCGCGTCCCGACGATCGCGACCGCATGCGGCCGTGAGAGTGCGCCGGCATCGCCCCTGATGAACAGCAGGTGGGGTGGCAGCTCGATTGCCAGGAGACGGGGCGGGAATCGCTCGTCCTCGAGGGTCAGGACGGCCAGCCCCAGCTCGGCCGCCCGTCCCACGATGAGGTCGGCCTCGTGTGCCGCGGCGACCAGCCGGCCGGCGACCACGCTTTCCACCCGATCGGCCGGATCGGCAGCATCTGACAGGACCCGCCGGCCGTCTGCTCGTCGAGCCGCCTCAAGCACGGACCGGCCATTCCCGAACCGCCTGAGCAGGATGCCGAACGCGACCGGGCCCAGGCCGTCGACAGAAGCCATGACCACCCAGGCGTCCCGCTCTGCCTCGCGCTCGCGGTCCGGTTGACGCTCCTCGGAGATCGGTCCGAACTGTCCCACGCCGAGCATCAGACCGCGATCCGCCGGTCCAGGACGCGCGACGGCGACCGATACCGCGCGGCCTCCTCGAGCGCCCTGCACCCGACAGGCCCGGCGCCGGCGAGGTCGGCCACGGTCCGGGCCACCCGGAGGAGCCGTTCCGTTCCCCTGGCCGACAGCCCCTCGAGCTCGGCGAGCTCCACCGCGCGAGCGACAGCCTGCCGGTCGAGCCGGCAAGCCAAACGCAGGGCGCGCCCGGCGAGCGTCGCGTTGAGGGTGCCCGATCGCGCCAGCTGCCGCCTCCGCGCCGCGGCCACCCGCTCCGCCACCGCGGCGCTCGATTCTGGCGTCTCGATCGCGACCACGGCGGCCGGGGCGACCCTGGTCATTGCCACCCACAGGTCGATCCGATCGCGGAGCGGCCCCGAGACGCGGTCCGTGTAGCGAGCGGCAACCGCGTTTGGGCAGCGACAGGTCTCGCCATCCTGGCCCGCGCGCCCGCAGGGGCAGGCATTCATCGCGGCGACGAGCTGAAACCGGGCCGGGAACGTCTCCGCTCGGCCCGCCCGGACGATCGTCACGGTCCCCTCCTCGAGCGGCTGGCGGAGCGCCTCCAGGACGTCTCGTCCAAACTCCGGCAGCTCATCGAGAAAGAGCACGCCGTGATCGGCCAGGCTGACCTCGCCGGGCGACAGGCGGGGCCCGCCGCCGACCATGCCGGCGTACGAGATCGTGTGGTGGGGAGCCCGAAACGGTGGCCGGCGAACCAGACCCTGGATGGGTCGCTCGGCCGCGACGGAATGGACGACGGTCGCGGCCAGGGCCTCGGCATCGCCGAGCGGCGGCAGGAGGCCCGGGATCGTCCGGGCCAGCAGCGTCTTGCCCGCTCCCGGAGGGCCGACCATCAGCAGCGCATGGCCGCCGGCGAGGGCGACCTCCAGCGCGCGCCTGGCCTCCAGCTGGCCGCGAACGTCCGACAGGTCGGGAGCCAGCACCGGCGACGCTGCATGTGGCGCCGCGGTGGCTCCCCGCTCTTCGGGCGACGCACCGCCCCAAGTCTCGCTCGGGGCCGCGAGCTCCACCCGGGCCGCGGCTGGTGGCAGCCGCCGGCTCGAGTGGGCAGTCCGGATGCTGAGCATCGCCTCGCCGAGCGACGCGACCCCGACGATCTCCAGGCCGGCCACGAGCCGTGCCTCGGTCTGGGCCTCGACGGGCACGACGACCCGACGGACGCCACGGCGGCAGAGTGCGGCGACCATCGGCAGGAGTCCCGGCACGGGCCGGACCTCGCCGCCCAGTGACAGCTCCCCGACGAGCGCCCAGCGGCCGGTGGCCCGGACCTGCTCCGACCCCAGGAGGATCGCGGCCGCGATACCCAGGTCCAGCGACGCGCCGGCCTTGCGCAAGTCCGCCGGGGCGAGGTTGACCGTGATCCGGCGGGGTGGGTAGGCGAAGCCGCTGTTGCGGATCGCGCCGCGGACCCGCTCCCGTGCCTCCTGGAGCGCGGTGTCGGCCAGGCCCACGATGGAGAACCCGGGCAAGCCTGGGGCGACGTCCACCTCGACGCGGATGACGCGGCCCTCGAGCCCGTGGAGGGTGGCCGACAGGACGCTGGCAAGCACCTCCGCAGGCTAGGCGCGGCGGCTCACCTGCGACTTACCGGAGGACGGTTACGCGGCCTATCTCCGCGTCGGGGCTTGGGCCGGCGTCCGATCAGCGGTCGCCGGCGCCAGGCGACCGGCCCGGCGGGCCGGCAGCTTGTCGACGGTCCGGGCGAAGTCGAGCAAGGACCGGCCGAGCAGCGAATCGGCCTTGGTGAACATGAACGGCGCGCCGCTGTTGAGCGCGCTGATGGCGCCGCGATACTCGTTGACCACCTGGTGATCGATCGTGCGCTTGAGGGCGCCTTCGGCGTTCCTGACGCTGATCCCGGTGAAGGCGTTGGATCGATTGAGGACCAGCCGGACCTTGTCCTGCTCGTAGCCCAGGTTGGCGATCGTCTCCAGCACGAGGCGGACATTCTTGAGGCACGAAAGATCCGCCGTCATGACGACGAAGATCGTGTCGGCCGCGTCGAGGATCCGCAGGTTGATCTCGTCGAGCTTCTTGTCGATGTCGACGAGGATGTAGTCGTACAGCGTCCGGAGCTGGTCCAGGACCACCGGCATGTGGTCCTGGGTCACGAGCTCGGCGGTCTCCGGCGAGGGCGGCGCCAGGAGCAGGTCGATGCCGGCGTCGTGCTTGACGAGGACCTGCTTGATGAGGTCGACGTCGATCGACGGCGCGGTCACCACGTCCACGATGCTCTTGCGGTCCAGGCCCAGGTCCAGGAAGACGCGGTGGTCGCCGAACTGGAGGTTGCCGTCGACGAGGGCCGCCTTCCGTCCGAGCTCGCGATGGAGGGCGATCGCGGTGTTGATCGCGATGGTCGTGGTGCCGACGCCGCCCTTCGCCCCGTAGAAGACGAGGATCCGGCCGAGCGGGGGCCGGCCCACCAGGGTCTCGGCCGGGGCGAAGCGGGCGAGCAGGCTCTTGATCCGGGCGAGCAGCTCGGCAGGATGAAAGGGCTTGATCAGGTAGTCGTCCGCGCCGGCGCGCAGGCCGCGCACCTTCTGCTCCACCTCGCGCTCGGCGGTGAGCATGATGATCGGGACGTGGGCGGTCGTGCCCTCCTCCGTCCGGATCTTGGCCGCGACCTGATAGCCGTCGAGCTTGGGCAGCATCACGTCGAGGAGCATGAGGGCCGGGGTCTCGGTGCCCCACAACCGGAAGCCCTCGGCGCCATCGCCGGCCACGATGACCTCGTAGCCTTCCTGCTTGAGCGTGTACGTCAGCAGGCGCTGGACGTTTGGATCGTCATCGACGACGAGGATCTTGGCCGGCATCAGCTCCCCGAACTCGGTTGTCCGTGCCGGTGAGCCCGGCCGGCCGATTATAGAGGTACCACCCGATCCTCCCCCGAACCCGCCGAACGACGCCCGGTCACCGGCGCCTCGGCCAGGGACAGCTCGGCCAGCGCCTCGAAGGCAAGGTCGCTCCAGCTCTCCATGCGGTCGCGGACGGCAGCCACCTCGGGCGTCGTCGCGAACGACCCGCTGAGCTTGTCTGTCTCCCGGATGGCAACCGGCCGGCCGGCCGCATCCGCCACGTAGACGACCCCCAGATGGACCGCCCCGACGGCGGTCTCGTCGTCGTTCAGGAGCCCCACCGGCCGGAAGGGCGGAACGAACTCGGCCACGAGCTCCTCGGCCCATTCCCGGTTGAGTCCTCCCGCAAGGTCGCGATCGCCCGGGTTGAGGTGTCCCCCGATCCCGATCGACCAGCGGTCGTGGAGCCGGACGTCCCCGCCGGCCCGCGTCCGGCGCATGAGGAACCAGCGCTCGCCGTCACGCAGGACGAGGTACGGGATCACCTGCTTGAATGTCGGGTCGTCCTCCATCTCGGCGCGGGGCGCGAAGCGACCGTGCGCGGCGATTGCCGCCATCGTCGCTGTCAACGTGCCTCGGTCGGTCAGCATGCCCCGCCACGGCTCCGGGACGGCCACCGCCCGGGGCACCACGAGGACACGCTCGGGTGGCCGGCTGCCGTCGGGCACGCTCATCTGCCGCCGTCCGGCACGTCCGCCTCGAGCCGGTTCCGAGCGGCGGCGAACCAGCCGGCCAGCCGATCCGCCTCGGGATCCGCTCGATCCAGCACCTCCAGCCAGCGATCGAGCGCCTCCCGGAGCTCGCGCAGGCGCGCCGCGATCGCGGGTCCGTTCGTGGCGGCGATGCCGGCGGCCATGGCCACGTCCCCGCGTGCCAGGCGCGTCATCGACTCCCAGCCGCCGGCGGCCAGCGCCGCCGCGACGGGCCAGCCAGGGAGCGCCGGCTCCCCTGCCCTGCCGGCGACCGCCTCCACGAGCGCAGCGGCGACGACGAGGGGCAGGTGGCTGATCCCGGCCACCGCCGCGTCGTGATCGGCAGCCGACATCGTCATCGGTCGTGCGCCACAGGCGAGGGCGAGCGCCACGACGCGTTCGACGCCGCCGGAGGGCGACGACGGCCCGGGCACGACGATCCAGGACCGGCCTGCGAACAGGTCTGCGCGTGCGGCGCCGAAGCCCGACGTCTCCAGGCCGGCCATCGGGTGGCCGCCGACGAACGGCAATCCCACGCCGGCCGCCCGCTCGACGATCCGCGCCTTGGTGGAGGCCACGTCGGTAACCAGCGCGCTGACGTCGAGGGCGTGGCGGAGGGGACCCGCCAGCTCGTCGATGAGGTCAAGGCATGCCAGCGGCGGACCGGCCAGGACGATCAGCTCCGCCCCGCCGACAGCGTCCGCCGGGTCGCGCGCGACCTCATCCACGACGCCCGCCTGGACGGCGGCCCGGGGACCCGCGCCGCTGGGAGTCCAGGCGACGACCGTCAGGGACGGTCCGCCGGCGGCCGGACCCGGCCCGGCCCGCAGGGCGCGTGCAATGGAGCCGCCGATGAGGCCGGCTCCCAGGAGGGCGATCCGCATCGGCCGATTATCGCCGCCGCCGTCCGGGAGAGATCGGGCGGATATACAATCGGCCGATCACGGTCCGGATTGGGCAGTGCGGCGTTCCACGCGGCAGGCCCGCCCACAGGGGGAAGGATCGCTCGATGGTGCGCCAGGCCGACCCGAAGCCGATCCGCGTCCTGCTCGTCGACGATCACCAGCTGCTGACAGGCGCCCTGGCCAAGATGATGGCTCACGAGGCAGACATCCAGGTCGTGGGCGTGGCCGGATCGGTCGGCGAGGCGAAAGCGCTCGCCCGAGAACGGCTGGACGTCGTGCTCATGGACTACCGTCTGCCGGACGGCACCGGCGCCGAGGCGACTCGCGCGATCAAGGCGCGCTGGCCCGCTGCACGCGTCGTCATGCTCACCGCCCTGAACGATGACGAGACGATTCTGGAGTCGATCCAGGCGGGCGCGGACGGCTATCTGACCAAGGATCGGGCGGTCGACGAGGTGGTGAACGCGGTTCGCTCCGCGCACGCCGGCGAGACGCTCCTCCCGCGGTCGGTCATCCTGGGCATCGCCCAGCGGGTTGCCGAGGCGCGCGACCGCGGCACCGAGCGGCGACAGGTGGAGCCGCTCACCGCTCGCGAGCTGGAGGTCCTCCGGGCACTGACGGACGGGCTGTCGACCCCGGAGATCTGTGAGCGTCTGTTCATTGCCCCGAACACGCTCCGGACCCACGTCCAGAACATCATGGGCAAGCTTCGGGTCCATTCCAAGCTGGAAGCCGTCGCCTTCGCACTGCGTCACCGCCTGGTCGAGCCACCGCGCGCCGAGGACACCCTCTACTAGGCCGCTCGGACCGGCGCGGCGGCCGGCATGCTCTGCGGCGCATTGAATTACTCGGCTATCGACCCACCTGACGTCCGGTTCCATCCGTCGGCTTGCGTCGGCGCGACGTGCGCCGTTCTCCCTTCCGGCGTTCGACGCTACCGGGGGGTCCCGGATCGTCGGGCGGGTTCTGGCGACGGTTTCGCTCCCGCCGCTCGAGCTCCCGTCGTTCAGGGTTCAGGAAGGCTCCGCAGCGCGGGCAACGCCGCTCTTCGGCAGAGAGTGAACTGAGCGGCGAGACGGTATAGATCTGACGGCCGCAGGACCAGCACGCGAGGCGAGGCACGCACGCATCCTAGCGTCGGCGGCGTCGAGCGTGCGGCCGTCCCTCGCTTGGAGGGTGCCCGACGGCACCGGTCCGGCGGAAATTACGTCCTATGGATGATGCGCCCGGGGGCGGCGGCGAGCAATCATCGCGTCGTTCGCCTCCGGGCGACCAGGCGACCACTCGGGCAGGTGGTTGTTGATAGGCGGGCCGTCTCGCTCCCCCCCGAGGCTGGCCCGCCTCCCTTTTTCGATCTCTCAGCGAGGCCTTGTCGGCACTCCGCTAGACCTCGGACGGCGGGCCCGGGCCGGGACGAGCAGCAAGCCGACAGCCGCGCCCCCGCCGGCGGCCGCGCCCCCGCCGGCGACCGGCAGAGCGAACACGATCAGCCAGGCCCAGCCGCTCGATGCGCCGGCCCTGCCGGCATCGGCCGGACGGTGCCGTCGCGGCGGGTGCGCACCGCACGGCCGTCCCGGATTGGCGACCTTGGCGTGGCCGGGCGGCTCCGTGGCGGTCCCCGGACATGGAGGCCGCGGGCGGCTGATCGCGGGCTGGGCCGTGGGTGCCGGCGTCGGGCGCGTCGTGGGTCGTGGCGTGGGGCGCGTCGTGGGTCGTGGCGTGGGTGCAGCGCCGGGAATGGCCGGCGCGGGCGTGGGCCCGACCGCCGGCGGGCCGCTCGGAGCCGGGGGCCCGAATGCGGGCGGTGATGCGGATGGGGTGGCGCCGGGAGTCGACCCGGCCGACGGCGACGGCGCTCCGGGCTCCAGACTGGCGGGTGGTTCGACCGACGAGGGAGGGGACGCCGCCGGCGGCGTCTCTGGGCTCGAGCCAGGAGAGGTCGACCCGGACGCCGACTGAACGGGTGCAGGGCTGGGTGCGATCGCCACCCCGGATCCGCCCACACGGGGACCAGGTGTCTGGACGCCGAGTCCCCCAACCGCGACCGCGGCAACCGCGAGGACGAGATTCATGACGCCCAGGGCGAGGACGAGGCGCGCACGCTGGGCGGTCGTCACGGCTCTCCGGGCTCTCCCATGGGTCCGGTCTGCAGGCGCGCTGCCTGGTATGGCCGGATGGTACCACCGGGGATGGGCCGGGGCCGTCTCGTTGACCGGACGCCGCTCTCAGCCGCCCAGCCGGGCTTCGGCGAGGGACACGTAACGAGCCCGGCCGCCACCGGTCAGGCTTTCGAACAGGACGAGCCGCTCCGCGCGCCAGGTGACGGAGAATCCCTCGGCCGCCGCCATGAGCCGGCGGGCCAGGCGTGGCCCGGCTCGCACGCCGTCGGACCGGGCCAGCGTCAGGTGGGGCCGGAAAGGACGCTCGTCCCGCGGCCAGCCCAGGGCGACCAGCGCCGAGTCCAGCCCCGCGGCGACCTCTGCTAGCTCGGCGGTGCCTCGCGCGACGCCCAGCCACAGCGCCCGCGGACGCTCGGGACTGGGGAAGGCGCCGGCCCCGGCCAACCGCACCTCGAAGGGCCGGCCGTTCTTCGCGACTTCCTGGACGGCCACCGTCAGCTCGGGCAGCCGCTCGTCGGGAGTCGGCCCCAGGAAGCGAAGCGTCAGGTGAAGGTCGTCCAGGCGCACCCAGCGCACGTCCAGGGCGCCGCGACGGCGGGCCGGACCGACGACGGCCGCGCCATCGGTCGCCCGGACGCCTTCGATCAGCGCCGCAACGGCGCGAATGGTATCTGCCGGTACGGGCACCGCGAAGAACACGCGGCGGCCGGCGGGCTCACGCCCTCCGTCGGCGGGGATCCCCTCGGCGGGAATTCCCTCGGCGGGGCGACCGTCGCCCGGTCCGCCTTCTGTCAACGTGCTCTGGCCCTGGCGAGCGTTCCGCGCCGGGGCCCGGCCGGTGGCTCGCGGGGATCGTCCCGCTCCCGATCGTGCCGCGCCCGATCGGCCTCCAGGACCTGACGCGCGCGATCGCGGTCTCGCCAGCCGACGACCTCGGTCTCCTTCGCCTCGAGGAGCTTGTACGTCTGGAAGAAATGCTCGATCTCCACGAGGCGATGGGGTCGCACCTGGTCGAGCGTCTCGATGTGGGCCTGGTGCGGGTCGCCGACGGCGACGCACAGGACCTTGAAGTCGAAGCCGTGCTCGTCGTGCATCTCGAGCCCCCCGATCGGTCGGGCCCAGACATGGCAGCCGGGGAATGTCGGCTCGTCGATGACGAGGAGCGCATCGGTGTGGTCGCCGTCGCCGCCGCGCGTGTCCGCAACGAAGCCGTAGTCGAAGTTGTAGAAGACGGCCGACGACAGGACGCGATCGAGCCGGAAGACGCCGGCCTGTTCGTCCCACTCATACTTGTTCCGGCTGCCTCGAGGGATCTCGACGACGACCTCGACGACGTCCGGAAAAAGGTGCTCGGGGGCCGGCATGGACGCACGATACAACCGTGGACGGGGCCCTGCGCGCACGACGCCGAGCGACGCGGATGTCCGTCGGCAATCTCGCCCTGATCGCGGTCGTGAGCGCCGCCGAGCGTGCAGCGGCGCCCCCGATCAGTCGTTGTAGAGGCGCTCCTCGATCAGCTTCTCCTGGACGGTCCGGCCGTTCGGGTCGAAGCAGGAGAACTCGAAGTGCTTCTCGTACTCGAGGTCCACGTTGTCCTGGCCGCCGCGGTTCTTCTCGACCGAGATGACCACCCAGTCGCGGAAGCGCTGCGCCTGGTACGGGTTGAACTCGATGTTGACCTTGGCGACGATGTGGTACTTCTCGTTGAGGATGACGATGATGTCCGCCTCGTAGTTGATCGCCGAGCTGCCGCGCAGGTGGTGGTTGCGCAGCCGGGCGGCCTTGAGGCCCTCCTTGTCGGCGGCCACGATCGCGACCATCGGCACTCCCTCGGACAGGGCGATGTCCTTGAGGCCGTTGACGACGAAGGTCACCTTCTCCGTCTCGGTCGGCGGCTCGGGGATGACCGGCACCTTCTGGAGGTAGTCGACCACGACCAACAGTCGCCGGTCGCCCGACAGCGCCTTGTGCTGGCGAATGAGCTCGCGCGTGTTGTCGATGGTGTTGGCGGTCTGCGTGCCGCGCATGAGGAAGAGGTTCTGTCCGTAGCGGGCGATCCGATCGAGCGAGGGCCGCAGGCGAGGATTGTTGGCCAGCTGAGGCCCGCCGGATCCCTCGGCCATCCACGACCCCAGGATCTCCTTGCGAACGTCCTGGATCTTGATCGCGCCGGTCTTGTGAGGCAGGTGGGCGAGGGCCGATTCCATCGCGATCAGCCGGTTGAGGAGGTATTGCTCCTCATGCTCGAAGCAGATGTACAGGACGTTGGCCTGTCCGCCGGACGCGACGTTGCGGCCCATCTGGAGTGCCATCGTCGTCTTGCCGGTGCCCTGCGCGCCGCCGATGAGCAGCAGCTCGCCGGCTCGGAGGCCGCCGCCGATGGTCTTGTCGAGCGGCGTGAAGCCAAGCGGCACCGGCTGATACTCACCAACCCGGCCTGAGGTGACGTGGTCATTGAGATCCACCAGCACGTCCAGCGCGGAGCGCGGGTTCATGCTGCCGGTCGCGGTGTCCAGGCGCCAGGCGCCCTTGGGAGCTGCCAGTGTGTCGACGGTCTCGGTGCTCAAGGCGAGGTGGTCCTCCCGGGTGGTGACGTGCCGGCATGGTAGCACCGTGGTGCCGCCGGTCACCCCCCGAAGGGGCCTGTATTCGTCCGTCCGAAAGTAACCCCCTCTACCCTCCCCCGACGGCGTCGGACGCCCGGCGCAGAGCGGGTTCGCATCGCTGTCAGCAGTACATCCGGCCTTGCCCGAGCCACAAGCTCGCTGAGCACGGTCCAGCGGCAGGCGCGACGCCAGCGATCATGCATGGCCGACCATGCATCGGCGATGGTTTCGACGCCCGCCCAACGCCAACAGCCCTGCCAGGCACCGGTATAGCGTCGTCGGCGATACGGGCCGCTTGAGGGGCGACGTGGTGGCAGGACTCGGACGCGGCGCATGCTCCCGCCGCCGCCCGCGCTGTGATGCACCTCCTGTCGGGGCCCCCGGCCGGGCGGCCCTCGGCTTAGGCGCGCAGCGCCTCCGGAATCGCCGCCAGCTCGTCCCAGTATCGGACGATGGTCCGGATCCCCGTCTCGTAGTTGGCGAGGATCATCGATTCGTTCGGCGCATGCGCGTTGCAGTCGGGGTTGGCGAAGCCCAGCAGGACCACCGGCAGCCCCAGGATCGACGCGAAGCTGGCGCAGACCGGGATGGATCCGCCCTCGCGGATGAACACCGGGCGCTGACCGAATGTCGCTTCCAGGGCGCGGACGGCGGCCTGCGTGGCCGGGTGATCCATCGGCGTCAGGCTCGGCAGCCCGCCTCCCAGGTTCGTGACCTCCACCCGGCAGCCTTCCGGGGCGGCCCGCAGGATGTGTTCGCGGACCAGCTCATAGATCTTGTCCGGCTCCTGGTTGACGACGAGCCGGCAGCTGATCTTGGCGTGGGCGCTGGCCGGGATGATCGTCTTGGCGCCCTCGCCCTGGAAGCCTCCCCAGATGCCGTTGACGTCGAGCGTCGGCCGCGCGCCACGTCGCTCGAGCGCCGAGTAGCCGGACTCGCCGACCAGCGCCGGTACTCCCAGCTCCTTGCGGAATGCCTCCTCGTCAAAGGGCAGCGCGGCAAGCGCGTGGCGGTCCCGGTCGCTCAGCGGCACCACGTCGTCGTAGAAGCCTGGGACCAGGATCCGGCCGTCTGCGCTCTTGAGCGCAGCGATGATGTGGGCCAGCGCGTTGCCCGGATTCTGGACGGCTCCGCCGTAGACGCCCGAGTGGAGGTCGACGGCCGTCCCCAGGACGTCCACCTGGAAGTAGGTGATGCCCCGCAGGCCGAGCGTGATCGCCGGGAGATTACCCTCGAAGAAGCCGGTGTCGCTGATCACCGCGAGGTCGGCCGCCAGCCGATCCCGGTGCTCCTCGAGCCAGCGATCGAGGTTCACGGAAGTCCCCTCCTCCTCGCCCTCGAACAGGAACTTGAGGTTCACCGGCAGCCGGCCGCGGGTTGCCAGGATGGCCTCCGCGGCCCGCAGGTGCATGTGCACCTGGGCCTTGTCGTCGGCCGCGCCCCGGGCGAGCATCCGGCCGTCGCGGATGAGCGGCTCGAACGGCGCCTTCTCCCATTCCTCGATGGGATCCGGTGGCTGGACGTCGTAGTGCCCGTACACGAGGATCGTTGGCGCTCCCTCCGCATGGAGCCAGTCGCCGTACACGAGGGGGTGGCCGCCGGTCTCGGCGACCTCGACGTGCTCGACTCCCATCGTCCGCAGCTCATCCGCCAGGAACTCGGCGGCCCGCCGGCAATCCGCGGCGTTCTCGGGCAAGGCCGACACGGACGGGATGCGCAGGAATGCCTCGTATGACGCGAGCCGACGGTCGTGATTGGCGTCGAGATAGGTCTCCAGGGCATCGGCGGTGGCGGTCATCGGGTCCTCCGGTGGCGGGCAGGGGTAGATCGGCTGTCGATCGGCTGTCGGCTCGAGAGTCGGGCCCAGGTGGCCCGAACCCGAATCCTACGCAGAATCGAGCCGGCGAGCCTGACGGCTCGCCGGTCGTGTCGGGGCGCGTGGAATGTGGCGGCGCGAGGGCGCCGCCGGTCAGGCCGGTCAGGCCGGGCTTGGTGCCGGCGCCGGCGCCGGGCCGGCCGAGGTGCCCGGCGTGTCCGAGGAGCCCGACGCCGCGGCCTTGCCCTGACCTAGCACCGGGGCGCCGCCGTGGATGTCCTCCTTGGGCGGCAGGTCGCTGAAGAGCTTCTCGAACTCCTCCGTGTCGACGGTCTCCTCCGCGACGAGCTTCTCGGCCAGGTTCTGGAGCCGGTCGCGATTCGCGACGAGGACCTCCATCGCCCGGTCGTAGGCACGGTCGATGATTGCCCGGACCTCCTCGTCGATGGTCTTGGCGACATCGTCGCTGTAGTTGCGCTGCTCACCGATCTCGCGGCCGAGGAAGACGAGCTCGTCGCGCTTGCCGAAGCTGAGCGGACCGAGCTTGTCGCTCATGCCGAACTCGGTGACCATCCTGCGCGCCAGGTCGGTCGCCTTCTCGATGTCGTTGCTGGCGCCGGTCGTGGTGTCGCCGAAGATGAGCTTCTCGGCGGCGTTGCCGCCCAGCAGCCCGGCGATCTTGTCCTCGAACTCGGTCTTGCTCTGGAGGTAGCGGTCCTCCTGGGGCAGAGCCATGGTGTAGCCGAGGGCCATGCCGCGGCTGATGATGGTGACCTTGCTGACCGGGTCGCACTTGGGCAGGATCCGCTGGACCACCGCGTGCCCGCCCTCGTGGAAGGCGATGATCGCCTTCTCCGAGTCGCTGATCAGCCGGCTCTTGCGCTCCGGGCCGGCCACGATCCGCTCCAGGGCTTCCTGGAACTCGGACATCCCGATGGTCTTCTTGTTGCGGCGGGCGGACAGGATGGCCGCCTCGTTGACGAGATTGGCCAGGTCCGCCCCGGAGAAGCCCGGCGACTGCCGCGCGATGTTGTCGACCTCGAGCGCCTTGTCGAGCGGCTTGCCCTTGGTGTGGACCTTGAGGATGGCCACCCGACCGCGCATGTCGGGCCGGTCGAGGATGACCTGGCGGTCGAACCGACCCGGCCGCAAGAGCGCCGGATCGAGCACGTCTGGCCGGTTCGTCGCGGCCACGACGATGACGTTGGTGTTCGTGTCGAAGCCATCCATCTCGACGAGGATCTGGTTCAGCGTCTGTTCGCGCTCGTCGTGTGAGCCGCCCAGCCCCGCCCCTCGCTGGCGGCCGACCGCGTCGATCTCGTCGACGAAGACGATGCAGGGCGAGTTGCGCTTCGCCTGGTCGAACAGGTCGCGGACGCGGCTGGCGCCGACGCCCACGAACATCTCCACGAACTCGGAGCCCGAGATGCTGAAGAACGGCACGCCGGCTTCGCCCGCTACGGCCCGGGCCATGAGCGTCTTGCCGGTGCCCGGGGGACCGACGAGCAGCACGCCGCGCGGGATGCGGGCCCCGAGGGAGTTGAACTTCTCGGGGAACTTCAGGAACTCGACGACCTCCTGGAGCTCGGTCTTGGCCTCGTCCACGCCGGCCACGTCGGCGAAGGTCACGACGGTCTTGTTGCCCAGGAACATGCGGGCCCGGCTCTTGCCGAAGCTGAGGGCCTGGTTATTGGTCCCCTGCGCCTGGCGCATCATGAAGATGATGAAGCCGACGATGACGATGATCGGCAGCACGGCGGTGATGACCAGGCCCAGCCAGGACGTGTCGGGGGCCTTCTCGGCGGTGAAGGTCGGAACCTTCTTGCCACCCGTGGCCGCCTTCTGGATGTCGCCATAGACATCGGTCAGGACGGTGGGGACGATCACGGTGTACTGACCCGAACCTTTGTTCACGGTCAGCGTCTGGTCCTGCTGGCTGACGTCGTTGACCTCGCCGGCCGAGACCTTGGCCAGGAAGTCGGAATAGCCCTTGGTGGTGCCGGCGCTGGGGGTGATCAGCACGGCAGCGAGGAGCGCAACGGTGCCCACGACGAGCACGAGCATGACGATGCCGTTGCGGAGGAATTTGGCGTTCAAGAAAGAGAGCCTCCGGATTCGTGAGGAGCCACCTGCGGGTGGCCACCTCGCCGTCGAGTATAGCGCCGAGGTCCGTCATTCCCGTGAAGTGCGAGGCCACTCACCGTTGCATACGCGCGCCGACGTGTGGCAGATGGCCCGTGGGGATTGGCGCGCTTCACCCGGCTGAAACGTGAAAGCGGTCCACGCTGAGCCTCTCCACGCCTGTCTGGGGCTACGGTTCGAGCATGATCCTGATCACGACCGTGGCCGGTGTCATCGGCCGATTCGCGGGGCGCGTGCTCAACAGCGCTCTCGGCTGGGCGACTGTTCTGCTCTTCGGCAAGGTGGCCCAATCGCGCCAGATCCTGCTGTTGCTGGTGACCCTGGGCTCGCTCGCCTGGGCGGCTGCCCTGGCGGGCGTGCTCGTGCCAAGCGTGGGCACGTTCCTTCTCGCGGCCGTGCCGGCGCCCGATTTCGTCGAGCCGAACTGGCTGCGGCTGGCCATGCTCGCCGTGGCGATCGTGCTGCCACTCGGCATCGGTGTGGCCAGCCGCTTCCTCGTGGAGCCGCAGCATCGGCCCGCGGGGCGCGCGGCTCTGCTCGGGGTGCTCCGGGGATATCCGTTTGCGCTACTGCTGGCGCTGACGCTGGTCCTGCTGTCGGCGGTCGCGCTCTCGACCAAGGTCATGAGCCTTGCCCGCCGCTGGGAGGACGCTCATGTGCCGATCGTGCTGAAGCCGGGAGGTTATGACGGGCTGATCGATGGGCTCGCCGACGCGCTCGAGAGCTGGGACTTGCCGGTGACGGTGGCGGCGGCGCCGCGCGCGCTATCGGTGCCGGCCCACATCCTGGCAGCGGTCGGCGGGCCCGGCGTCCGGGAGCTCGTGCCCCACCGGCTGCTCGCCTTGCGACGCCCGGACCTGCGCGTGCTCGTCTATCCCTCCGACATCAGCATCAGCGGCCGCAAGACCGCCGTCCTCCGGGCCCGTGCCGCGATCGCGATCCGGCTGCCGCGCGCCCCCGCGTACCTGACGGTCAGCAAGGAGTCCCAGCAGCTCGAGGACCGGCTGCTCGCTGCCGCGGCCGGCGTGGACGGGGGGGCCGGTCCGGTGGCGATCCGCCAGGACCTGGCGGCCGTCGATCGCCGGCTCCAGGAGCTGGCCGTGCCGTTCGAAGAGTGGGAGACGCTATACCGCCAGCGCGTTCAGATCGAGCGCGATCTCCTGGCTCGGGATCGCGAGCCAGCCGCGGGACGGGTGCCGGCGTCGCGGGTGGGGACGTGGCCGCCCGCCGGACGGACCGCGCCAGAAGCCGCGCCCGCCTGGCCCGACTGGGCAGCCGCAGCGCTCGGGTTCGGGTTGATCGCCGTCGACGTGGCACTCCTCCTGCTCGGCCGGATCGCGCCCCCGGACCGTCATCGCGGTGAGGGCCGTGGCGCCCGGCTCTCGCGCTGGCTGGCGATGCGCCGCGGCTAGGCTGGCGCGGCGGCTAGGCTGGCGCGGCGGCCAGGCTGGCTCGGCGCCCCGGCGACGATGCGCGAGGGCTCGCCGATCCGCGGCGTCGCTGACGATCAGATCAGTTCGCCTTCGGTCTCGGACGGTAGAACGACCAACACTCCAGCACCTCGTCGTGGTCGTCCTCGCACCGGCTGGCCAGGACACCGCCTTCCACTTGCAACGTCGCGCTGCCGGGGGCGATGTCGTCGACCGATCCGGCCGAACGGGCCTTGAGGTAGTTGAGGAGCCGGTAGTCGGCCGCGATCCTGGCGCCGAGCGTGCGCGAATGCTTGGGCGTCATCCCGCTTCGTGTTTCAGAACGTTGGTAGCGGAGGGCGGATTCGAACCACCGACCAAGGGCTTATGAGTCCCCTGCTCTACCACTGAGCTACTCCGCCACGGATTCACGCTCAGTTACACGACATAACTGGCGCCGAGCTTGACCACAACCGTTTTTGAGCCTATAACTGTGACCGTGGTTCGAAGCACGGTGGTCGATAGTTATGAGCTCTAGCGCCCGCGGTCGGGCTCGGCCTGATTCTATAGCCGAACCGGACGTTCTGGACAACCTGGCTTCGTTCACCCGTCACCTGCGAGCCGAGAACAAGGCGCCCTCGACGATCGTGACCTACTCCAAGGCGGTCGAGCAGTTCGAGATGTTCCTCTCCGAGCCGCGGCGCCGACGGCCGCGGCGGGTCGCCGACGTGCGACGTGAGGACGTCGAGGCGTTCCTCGTCGACCGGCAGGATGCTGGCATGCGACCGGCGACCCTGTCGCAGCGGTTCCGGTCCCTCCAGCAGTTCTTCAAGTGGCTGGCGGCCGAGGGCGAGATCGACGGCAGCCCGATGGCGACGATGCGGCCTCCCCACGTCCCCGAGACTCCCCCACCGGTGTTGCGAGAGGCCGAGTTGCGGAAGCTGCTCGACGCGTGCGCCGGGACCGACTTCGAGGACCGGCGGGACAACGCGATGATCCGGTTGTTCCTCGACTCGGGGATGCGCCGCGGCGAGCTGGCCGGGCTGCGGGTCGAGGACGTCGACCTCGACCAGGAGGCGGCGGTCGTGATGGGCAAGGGCCGGCGACCGCGGGCCTGTCCGTTTGGCCACAAGACCGGGCAAGCACTCGACCGCTACATTCGCGCGCGCGCGAAGCGATCCGACGCGAGCGAGCCGTGGCTGTGGCTGGGCAAGCGCGGCAGGCTGACCGAGACCGGCGTCGAGCAGGCCGTCAAGCGCCGCGGCCGAGCCGTCGGGCTACCCGACATCCACCCCCACCAGTTCCGCCACACCTACGCCCACCAGTGGCTCGCCGCCGGCGGCACCGAGGGCGACCTCATGCGCCTCGCCGGCTGGAAGAGCCGCCAGATGCTCGCCCGCTACGGCGCCTCTGCCGCCGACGAGCGGGCGCGGGAGGCATACAAGCGGCTCAGCCCAGGCGATCGCCTGTAGGAGTGCCGGTGCCTGAGCAGCTCCTCCAGCTCGATCGCGCAGCGGCACTCGAGGAAGCCGATCGCGAGCAAGGCAATGGCAGGGCCCGGGCTTGATGTCTTGCCGGGCGGCTTGCTCCGGACGGGGCGCTCTGGGTTTCCCGCCTGGAACAGGAAGAGTTCCTTAGTACAGCCGTTCGTAAGTTGCATCACGTAAGAGTTGCAGCTACGCTCTCCCCGAAAGGAGGGCGAGGTGTCGAGACGAAGCCCGTACCGGATCGACCTGAGCCCGCTCGAGCGTGAGCGGCTCGAGCGGCGCGTC
>WNFU01001086.1_pt1 | contig 43051 bp, 46 predicted proteins | sample 5400121 | NCBI WGS metagenome assembly WNFU01 (sample SAMN13153360, study PRJNA577476) | soil metagenome | isolation source: 100 cm soil or saprolite under grassland replicate 1 | place: USA:California | collected 2016-06-15
TCTTCTCCTTCAGCAGGACGAAGTGGCCGGCGTCGGAGGTGTGGATCACGTCCACGTTCTTGATATTGGCCTGGAGCTCCTGCATCACGCGCTGGAGGATCCGCTGCGATCCCGTCCGATGCACCTCGACCTTGATCCCCGGATACGCGGCCTCGAAGAGCTTGGCAACCTTCTCGGAGCTGGACAGCGCGAGGGAGGTGTACCAGAGTACCTTGCCCTCCTTCTTCGCGGCCTCCACGCGGGCGTCCTGGGCGGACGCGGAGACGGAGGAGAGCATCAGGCCGAGCGCGATGAGACTCGTGACGCGGCGGACCTGTGTCCTGAACTCGGCGGGGGCTTCGGCCCCCCTTCCGACGCCTTCCCCTGGAACCGGTTTCATCGGCAAAGCCGGCACTCGACTGTCGACGATATCGCGCAAGGTTCCTCCGTGATGTCTACGCGGTGAGAGATTCCGTCAAGCCTGTGATCTGCGCCTGCGCCGCGAACTGTCCCAAGATCTGGATCACGCGCGACGCCTGCTCGCCGGAGACGGCGAGGACGGCATTGCCGCGGAACTTCGCCTCCAGCTCCTCGCGCGTCATGGGGAAGTCGGGTCCGCCGCGCGGGTGATCCTGCCGCTCCTCGACAACCCGGCCGTCGTGGAGGTGGATGGCACCTTGGCTGCTACTTGGAGCACGGCAGGGTCGCGGACGGCCTCATCGGTGAACTCGGCTAGCGTGGCCCGGCCCTTGACGAGGATGACTGCGAGCAGGTACGGCAAGCTGAACTTGCTCGCATAGCCGTTGGGCGGGCTCTGCTTGGCCGGGAGCGGCTCCCAGAGCCGCGGGACGGGCCCCTCGGCCGTGCGGCAGCGGACGAGGACGATCTCCTCGGGCCGGATCCGATGGCGCTCGCGCAGCCGGAGCGCGCAATCCATGTACGGGTGAGCGATGGACCCGCAGGGGTACGGCTTGAACGTGAGCTGCTCGATCTCCCACGTCCGGCCGAGGGTGCCGAGCAGATCGTTCAGGCGGGTCTCGTCGTAGCCGCCCGCGAATGCCTGGTAGAAGCCGTGAGCGCCCTCGAACACCGTCTCCGGTCCCGTGAAGCCCGACTGGGCGAGAAGCGCGGCGGTGACGCCCGCATGAGCCGCCCAGCCGGGGTGCAGGCGCTTGGTCCACGAGCCGTCGGCGAGGTACTCGATGAGGCCTGCGGCCTGGCTCCCGCAGATGCCGAAGGCGTGGACGAGCTCGTCCTCGGTGAGGCCGTGGAGCCGGCCGGCGACGGCCGCCGCCGCGAAGCTGCCGGCGAGGGCGGTGGGATGGTAGTGACGCGCGTGGAAACGGCCCGGGACGGCGAGGCCGACGCGGCACATCACCTCCACGCCCGCGACCATCGCCTCCAGCACGGCGCGGCCGGAGGCGCCGAGCGCCTCCCCGACGGCGAGCGCGGTGCTGACGGCTACCGAGCCCGTGTGGACGATGGCATCCTCTCGCGTGTCATCGAAATCGAGCCCGTGGGCCAGGGTGGCATTGGCCAGGACCGCGCTTGCCGCTCCCACCTTGGACTTGCTCCCGATCAGCGTGCTCTCGGGCGGGCCGCCCAGGCGCTCGGCTGCCTGCAGGACTGCCCGGCCGAAGTCCTGGCGGGACGAGGCGAGGCAGCTTCCGAGGGTGTCGAGGGCGAGCCAGGTCGCCTTGTCCACCACCGGCGCGGCGAGATCGCGTGGCGCCGAGCCGAGGACGAACCGGGCGTAGCGGCGGGCGACCGAGAGATGGGGCTCGTTCGTGTAGCTGCCAGCGTCCGGGTGAGCCATTTCTACTGGAACCGGTGCCGCATCCAAGTCCCGAGACGTCCGAGTGAGCCACGTTGGAGATCGCTGCAGAACGTAGCACGGCACGCAACCCACGCGCAACCAGCCGTTCGCCCCCGGGAGGGATCTCTGGTCTGCGGAGCCCGTGCCGCGTCCCCTGGTCCGCTTGACACCCCTGGGCCCAGCGCCCTAGCGTGGGCTATCCGCGAACCCTCACCAGGAGGTGGCGACGATGTCCGACACCCGGCAGAGAATTGAAACTGGGTACCAGACGCTTCACCTCGAGCGAGAGGGGCCGATCGACTGGCTCACGCTCAATCGGCCCGAGCGACTCAACGCGATGGACGGCCGCATGTGCGACGAGCTTCAGGATTACTTCGGCCAGCTCTACACCCGGCACTCGACACGGGTCGTCATCCTGCGTGGCGCGGGCCGCGGGTTCTGCGCGGGATTCGACCTCACGGCGGCCCAGGAGTTGTCAGCCGGTCCTGTCCCCGGCATGCGGGCCCAGCGGCGCGTGAGCGAGGTCATCCTGCGGATGCGGCGCTGCCCCCAGCCGACCATCTGTCTCGTGCACGGGCCGGCCACGGGTGGCGGCTTCGCGCTGGCGCTCGCCGCGGACGTGCGTTTCGCTGCTCCGAGCGCTCGCATGAACGTCGCGATGGCGCGCGTCGGCCTGACCGGGTGCGACGTCGGCATCAGCTATTTCCTGCCTCGCGCCGTCGGGACCTCGGTGGCAGCTGAGCTCATGATGAGCGGGCGCTTCATCGACGCGGAGCGGGCGTTGCGGGTGGGACTCGTGTCGGACGTCGTCGCGGAGGACGCGCTCGAGCCGACGGCGCGCGCCCTGGCCGAAGAGATGCTTCGGACCTCACCGCTCGGATTGCGACTCACGAAGGAGGGGTTCACGCTGGCACTCGGCGCCGGCAGCCTCGAGTCGGCGATTGCGCTCGAGGATCGCGGTCAGATCCTCTGCGCCTCAGCCGGCTACTTTGAGGAGGGGATTGCCGCCTTCCGGGAGCGCCGCGCGCCTTCCTACCCGGACGAGTGATCGCCGGCTCGAGCGTGTACGGGGACCTCGTACCTGCGCGACGCCCTGCCTGCCAGTTCCGCGGGCAGCTCGGGACCGGCCGGCGGCATTTACCGGAAGGCCGGCATCACGTCGTGAGTCAGGATGCGCAGAGTCCGCTGCATCTGCTCCAGCGACAGCAGTCCGCCGGGATTCAGCTCAGCCACGATACCGTCCAGGCCGAGCTCGTCGCGCAGCTCGGCGAGGCGATCGATCAAGCCGGCGGCCGTGCCGAACGCCACCCGGGTCTTCAGGATCTCGCCGTACGTCATCCCCGCTACCTGCTCGGCCAGGGCCTGTCGCCGGGCCGCGGAGCCCGTGTCCGCGCGGCCCAGGCCCGACCGGAGGAGCTCAGCATGGCGCTGAAAGAAGTACGTGATGTTCTCGTAGGGCTCCTCGATGGCCTCCTCCTCCGTGCGCGCCGCATAGATCGGAATGCGCAGGTACGTCTCCGGGCGCCCCGGCTGACCGGCTTCCTGCCAGGCCTCCTGGTAGGCGCGCAGATGGACCCGGAGCCCCGGGATGTCGAGGTCGCGAAGGCCCACGAAGATCGGGAGCCCCAGTCGGCCGACGTGCGGAAACGTCTCCGCCGAGTTCGCGGCCATGCGCATCGGCGGATGAGGGACCTGGTACGGCATCGGTGACACCGTCGCGTTCCGGAACCGGTAGAACTCGCCCTTGTAGGTGAATGGCCGCCCCTTCCACGCCTCGCGAATGATCTCCAGGGCTTCGAGGAAGCGGGCCTGACTCTCGCCGTAGGGAATTCCCAACGCGTCATAGGCGCGGGGCGAGCCGCTACGACCGATCCCGAAGTCGAAGCGACCTAGGCTGAGCTGGTCCACGGTCGCCACGTCTTCGGCGATGCGCACCGGGTTGCTCAGAGGAAGGACCTGGACGGCGGTCCCGACGCGCAGGCGCCGCGTGCGGGCGGCGATGTAGCTCGCCAGAGCCAGCGGGGCCGACTGCACCGACCGCTCCCCGTTGAAGTGGATCTCGCCGAGCCATACGCCGTCGAGGCCCCAGGCCTCGGCCCCGTCCACCAGCTCAAGCGTCTCCCGGAACGTCGCCATCTCGGTGACCCCGCGCCGCCGCTCCTCGAGGAAGATCCCGAAGTGCATGGGTTCTTGTCCCCTCCCGTCATCGCCCGACGATCCCGAGCACGCGCTCCGCGGTCCGCGTGCAGCGGTTTCCCGGAGCCCGACACGCTGACAAGCCGGCTCCACCGGGAGCGATGGTGCGCTCGGAGTCCGGGGTAGTCAAGCGGCGCCCCCCGTGGTCCGGGAAGAGCGGCCCCTTCAAAGAGCAGCTCCGAGGGGCTCGGCCTATGTCAACGGGAACCTGTCGCGGGAGGCTGTCGCGCCGGGGACTACTTCGGGACGAGGGTCACCAGCCGCTCCCCGGAGTCGATCGTCACCGTGAAGTGCTCGAGGAAGTCACGCCCCAGGAGGCCGTCGGCTTTCTTGAGATCCGCGTCGTGGCCGATGATCCAGAGCGGGCCCACCTTGGCCTCGCCGACCTCGAGCGAGGTCACCTGCACCACGCTCCCCTGACCGACTCCGGTCACGCCCCGGATCTCGGCCCGTGGAGCGTCGGCGGTGGCGATGCCGAGCTTCCAGAGCGCCTGGGGAGTTACCACGGTGCGATCGGCGCCGGTATCCAGGATCAAGGTGAGGGATCCCGTGCCGCCGATGCTGGCGCTGACGAGGATGGGCTCGCCTGGCGTATAGGGAATCCGCGTGATCGGCACGGACGGCTCGCCGGGCGCCGGATCGATTTCGTCGGCCTCGGCGGGAGAGACGGGTACAGGCGGAAACGGACCTAGCCGGGAGCGATGGGACTCGGGGATCCGCTCGGGGCTATTGGTGTAATAGACGGTGCCGTCTTGATCTTCCCACCGGTAGACCTCGGCCAGGCCGAGCGCGGGGACGAGCAGCACGACCCCGAGAACCGCCGCGGCGCCGGCTCGCATGAGCCCATGATGACCCAAATGGGGCCCTGACGTCCAGTCTTGAAGCGGACGCACCGGCGCTCCCGCCCCGTACCCGACCGTCTTGCGTTGAGCGGCCGGAGGCGTCTTCTGTATGGTCACCAGCTGACGCTCGATGACCTGGGCTTGGCAAAGAAGCTGTGCCCTCACCGCCCGAGCGCGGCGAGCATGTCCTCCACGCGGGTGAACTTGGCGCGCGGCCGTCCGGCGGCGCGCCCTCTCGCGACCTCCAGCTCATTGAGCCTCAGCCAGTCCTCGTAGGAGAAGCATTTCGGCTGGCGCCCCCGGATCATCCGTTCGGCGGCGGACGCGTCAGGCTCCTCAGGCTCCAGGATCCAGCCGGCGGCCAGGTCCTCCATCATGCACTCCACGGTCTGGGCCGCGTCGGGCTTGTTGGTGCCGATGACCCCGGTGGGCCCCCGCTTGATCCAGCCGGCGGCGTACTCGCCGGCAACGGGCTGCTTGGTGTCGGGGTCGAGGATGCGCCCGTGCTCGTTGAGGATCACGCCCCAGCCCTCGTGGAACGGCACGCCGGGCAGGGGGACGCCGCGGTAGCCCACCGACCGGAAGACCAGACCGACGGGCAAGGTCTCGAACTGGCCGGTGGGCTTGGCCTGAAGCGTGCCGGCCGGCGTGGCGTCGAGCCTGTTTCGCACCAGGCGCATCGCCACCACCTCACCCGCCTCGTTGCCGCAGAGCTCGACGGGTGAGACTAGGAACCTGATGATCAGCCTCTTCGACTTCCCGGCGGGCTTCCGGGCCGCGTATTCGCGCAGGATCTGCACCTTCTTCATGGTGGCGCGGTCCTGGCTCCGCTCGACGGCGGCCCGGCTCGCCTCGTCCAGCTCCACCTCCTCCGGCTGCGCGATGACGTCGGCGTCGGCTAGCTCGCCTACCTCCTTCACCTCGGGGTTGGTGAACGCCGCCTGAGCCGGGCCGCGCCGCCCCAGGAGGTACACCTCCTTGATCCGGCTCCTCCGCAGGGCCTCGAGCGCGTAGTCGGCGATATCGGTGGTGGCCAGCTCCTGGGCCGACCGGCAGAGAATGCGCGCGACGTCGATGGCCACATTGCCGACACCCACCACGGCCGCCCGCTCCTGGGAGAGATCGAACTGGCAGTCGCGGTAGTCGGGGTGCCCGTTGTACCAGGCCACGAACTCCGTGGCGGGATGGCTGCCCTTGAGGTCCTCGCCGGGGATCCCCATGCGCCGGTCGGTCTGGGCGCCGGTGGAGTAGAGGATCTGGTGGTAATGCCGCCGCAGGTCGGCCACCGTGATGTCCTTGCCGAAGTCGACGCCGCCGTAGAACCGGAACCGCGGGTGGGCCGCGACCTTGTCGAAGGCGGCGGTAACGGACTTGATCTTCTGATGGTCGGGCGCGACGCCGGCGCGGACGAGCCCGTAGGGCGTGGGCAGGCGGTCGATCATGTCGACCTCGACGACGACGCCGTCCCGTCTCAACAGGTGGTCGGCCGCGTAATAGCCGGCCGGTCCGGCGCCGACGATCGCGACTCGCAGAGGATGAGCCTCGGTTCCGGGCTTGGTCATGGGAGCCCCTGTGGTCTCTCGCGTTGACTGAGCCTAGCGCTCCTCGCTCAGGATCTGGGTCTGCAGGGTTTCGACCTCCCCCTGGTACTGATCGCGCTGTGCCTTGACGACGTCGCCGATGGAAACGATTCCGAGGAGCTGGCTGCTCTCCATCACCGGCAGGTGGCGGATGCGCCGCTCGGTCATGGTATGGCCCACCGAGGCCAGATCGTCGTGCGGCAGCCCGATGATGACGTCCCTCGTCATGATCGAGCCGACGGGCTCCGAGAACACCCGCTCGTTGCTGGCCGCCGCGCGCACGATGTCGCGCTCGGAAACGATGCCCACCGGCCTCGAGGTTCGGTCCACGACCACGAGGGCGCCGATGTTGTGCTGGGCCAGGAGCCCGACGGCCTGCCTGACCGGCTGCTCCGGCTGGATCGTGATCACCTTGCTTCCCTTGCTGGCCAGGAGGCTCGCGATGTTCATATGACTCCCTCCTCAGGGCGACGAGAGGTTGACCATAGGCTTGCTCCCCCCGAAGGGCCCCATTGTATCCCAGCTCCGGGGGCGCGGGCTGGGGCAGCCAGAGGCCGGGGGCCAGGGCTGACCGAATGACGGTACTGGGTCGACATGACGACGTAGGCGGCGGCCAGATGACGGGTTCGTCCGGGTGGCGGTCTCGAGCGCGCCCGGCCGGCGACCGACGTTCAGCTTCTCGCTGCCCGTTCTCTTCGCCTCTCCCTCACGCCCGGTCGGCGCGAGAGTGGGGTGAGGGACGCAGCTCACATCTCGAGCTGGGGGCGGTCCGGGTGCGGCCAGTCGACGTGGAAGAACTTGCCGCGGCGCGCGTCGACGCGCTCGAAGGTGTGGGCCCCGAAGTAGTCGCGCTGCGCCTGCAGGAGATTGGCGGGCAGCCGCGCCGAGCGGTAGCCGTCGAAATAGGCGAGCGCGCTGCTGAAGGCCGGCGCGGGGATGCCGTGACGCGCCGCCAGCGCGACGACCGACCGCCAGCTCTCCTGGCCGGTCTGTAGCGCCCTGCGGAAATAGGCATCGAGCATCAGGTTGACGAGCGCGCCGTCGCGCCGGTAGGCAAGGGATATCTTCTGGAGAAAGCGGGCGCGGATGATGCAGCCGCCCCGCCAGATCGACGCGATGGCGGCAAAGTCGAGCGTCCAGCCGTACTCCCTCTGCGCCTGGGCCATAAGCTGGAAGCCCTGGGCGTAGGCACAGATCTTCGAGCAGTAGAGCGCGTGGCGGACCGCCTCGACGAGCGCCCTCCTGGCGCCCCGATAGCGGCTCGTGGGTCCCTTGAGCTTCCGCGAGGCCGCGACGCGCTCGTCCTTGAGCGCGGAGAGGCAGCGTGCGAAGACGGCCTCGGCGATGGCATTGGCCGGGATCCCCAGGTCGAGCGCGTTGACTGATGTCCACTTGCCGGTGCCCTTCTGGCCGGCGGTGTCGAGGACGACGTCCAGCAAGAACTTCCGCGGACTGGCAGGGTCGCGCTGCTGGACAATGTCGGCCGTGATCTGGATCAGGTAGCTCTGGAGCTCGCCGCGGTTCCACTCGGCGAAGACCCGGGATAGCTCATCGTGCCCCAATCCGCCCAGCGCCCGGAGCAGGTGGTAGGCCTCGGAGATGAGCTGCATGTCGATGTACTCGATCCCGTTGTGGACCATCTTGACGTAGTGCCCGGCGCCGTTGGGCCCCAGATAGGCGGTGCAGGGCTCGCCGCCGACCACAGGCTTGCCGGGCGCGTAGTCCTCGAGCGGCTCGCCCGTCTTCGGGTCCACCTTGGCGGCGATGGCTTGCCAGATGGGTTCGAGGTCCTTCCAGGAGTCTGGATGGCCTCCCGGCATGAGTGACGGGCCGAAGCGGGCGCCCACCTCGCCCCCGCTGACGCCCGAGCCGAAGAAGCGGCAGCGGTCGCCGTACTGCGTCTCGCGGCGGATGGTGTCGGTGAAGAGACTATTGCCGCAATCCACCAGCAGGTCCGTGGGCTCGACGCCGGCCTGGATGAGCTGCTCGACCATCGAGTCGACCGCCGGTCCGGCCTTCACCAGGATGACGATCTTCCTCGGCTTCTTGAGCGTGGTGACCAGGCGTTGGAGCGTCGAGCAGCCCACGAGGCCGCCCGGCGTGCCCGGGTTGTGGGCCACGAACCGCTCCATGGTAGCGGTGGTGCGGTTGTACACGGCGACCCGGTAACCGTGGTCGGCCATGTTCAGCGCGAGGTTCTGGCCCATCACGGCCAGTCCGATGAGTCCAACGTCGGCGATGGCCCCCTGGGTGGTCATCGCTCCGGTGCTCCCTTTTCCATCCTGCGCTCCCCGAGGCTCTTCGAGCATGCGCTGCGGACGCTGCATCCCGGGGCCTCCGGTCCTGCGCGCCGCCGAGCCCGACGAGACGACAGCTTAGCGGGGCGATCGGGAAGAATCAAGCGCATCACATCAAAACTTCGGTTACCGAGAGAGCCATCCGGTCGCCAGAACGGATACGGCGCGGTCTGCGCGCGAAATCGGTGTAACTCCGCGTGTAAGATTCCGGGCAGGGGCTCTCCGTGGTACCAATCATCTTCAGCCAAGATGCGCTCATGCACGGCTTCCGGGATTGTCGTTCTTGATGGTACAAGGCTTCCATGTTGTGCTTTTTCATGAGCGTCCGGTTCGTCTCCGTATCCGCACCCTGCCGTTCCTCGAACATCTTCTCGAACCCTCCTGGCGTCACGCGGACGAGCAACACGCTGGGCTCCGTCCCGACGTTCTGGAAGGTATGCACAGTCCCGCGGGGGACGAAGACAATGGACCGAGCGGGCGCGGTCACGATGCCGTCGCCGGTTTTGAAGTTAAACTCCCCACTCACGTAGAAATGATTGTAGGCAGTGCCTAAACTAAACGCTCAACGGCCGAGCCGCTTAAGTGGCGAGGAACGTCCGGGTGTGCTCCAGGAATTGGCCAAAGGCCGGCTCGGTCTCGAGGAAGAGGTGGTTGCGCCCCGGCAAGGTCACGAACCGCGCGCCCGGGATGCTGGCCGCCATGCGGCGACCGGCTTCGAATGGGACGCGGGCGTCATCGCGCGCGTGTAGCACGAGCGTCGGCACGCTCACCCGCGGGAGCAGTGCGGTGACATCGGTCTCGCCGGCTGCCATGAAGATTCGCGCGGCCATCTCCCCCGATACCGTGATCCGCTGAAGCTCATTGAACCAGTCGGCCTGCTCCTTGGTCGCGCCGGGCATGAACTGGGAGGTGAACAGCTGGCGGAAGGCCGGGTTCTCCTTGCCCCAGCCCAGGCGCATCAGCGTTAGCATGGCCGCATCCTCTTCCTTCTCGGCCGCGCTGCGGGCGCGCTTGTTCCAGCCCAGCGCGAAGCCGCCGTAGAGGATGAGGTGCGACACCCGTTCGGGGCGCCGCACCGCGTACGCGATCGAGATCGCGCAGCCCTGGGAGATCCCGAGCAGCGCGAAGCGCGTGATCCCCGCGGCGTCGACTACCGTTTCCAGATCGCTCACGAAGGCGCCGAACGAGATCTCGTCGACGGTCCGGTCCGACAGCCCGTTGCCGCGGGCGTCGTACCGGACCAGCCTGTAGTCCTTCACCAGCTCCCGGTAGAGATGCCGCCAGATCGGGCTTTCGAGATCGTATTCCAGATGGGTCATCCAGTTGCCCGTCTTCATCAACGGCGGCCCCTGGCCGATCATCGAATAGGCGAGCTGGACTCCGTCGGGCGCGGTGCAGAAGCGAATCTCCTGCCGGAGGTCGACGGCATTGGGGGCCGTCACGCCCGGTCCGGCGCCGCGATCCGCCGGCGCGATGGCGAAGACATCCACCGGCTGCGCGATGTTCTTCAAGGTGCGCGGGCCGAGCGCCTGGAAATCCGCCTTGAGCGCGCGGCTCACCTGGTCGAACACCTGACGGGAGATGCAGATGCCGCCGGGCTGCGCGATCCCCTCGAGCCGCGCCGCGATGTTGATGCCGTCGCCGTAGATCCGGGTCTCGTCGTGGATGACGTCACCCAGGTTGATGCCGATGCGAAACTGCATGCGGCGCAATTCCGGCACCCCCTCGTTGCGCGTCGCCATGATGGTCTGGATCTCGACGGCGCACTCGGTCGCGTTGATCACGCTCGGGAACTCGGCCAGGATGCCGTCGCCGGCGGTGTCGATGATGCGGCCGCCGTAGCGGCCGACCAGCGGCAGGACCACAGCCTGGTGCCTCTTGAGGTCGCGGACCGTCGCGGCCTCGTCCTCGCCCATGAGGCGGCTGTAGCCGGCGATGTCGGCCGCGAGAATGGCGGCGAGCCGGCGCTTCATCGAGGAGTGGTCATCTATCATCTGTTCTCCTGCGCGGCCGTAGACGCGGGGCGAGGTGGCCGGCATTGTCGCACCTCACGCCCAGGACCTCAAGACCTGCCCGCGAGCGCTCTAATTCTACGCTGAGGAGCCCTCTCTCGCCTTGTGGGTCGAACGCTCGCGGTGAGCGGCCGCGGCCAGCGAATGCGAGCCACCGGTCCGCTCGACTGCGAAGTTGGGCGGAGCCGCCGCAAACAATAGATTGACCGGATACATCAGACGCCCTCTTGAGGAGGAGAAGCTTTGAGACCGGCCCCGCCAAGGAACTCCTTGACGCCCGGACCACCGCCGAACCGGAGCCAGACGGGACCAGCACCCGGTTCAAACTGCAGCTCGAGTCGTAGGAATGGACAGCAACGGCGCTCAAGAAGGAGCCAATCGAGAGTGTCCTGAACGAGTTGAGGGTCCGCGTCGAGACGCGCTGTATATCCGTCCGACGTCTCTCGAACCTCTCGAAAGTGAGTAGAGACACGAGCCGCAGCTGACGATCGCCGAGTCCGCTCCTCCCCGCTCAGCGCACCAAGATCACAGGCGAGGACCGGTTGGGTCTCGCTCATCACGCCCCTCCACTTTCGAGCCCGAACTTGCTTGCCTCCCGACTATAATTCGGCCCATGGATAGGCGGACCTGTGTGGCGCGGCAACCTCGGCGGTGTGCTGCAGTCTAGCGCGGAGTCGGACCGAGCGGTGCCGTTCCTGGATCTCCTTGTTGTCCCCGCGCCTTGCTGCCCGGCGGCGGTCGCCTCGGCGGCGATGTTCGACAGCGGCACGCCGCGGCCTATCCCCGTCAGCCTATCCCGGCGGCCGCGCACAGCAGTCCTCCGGGCGCCTCACCCATCGAACAGTCGGTCAGCCGGGCTCCGCACCCCCGCTGGCCTCCGGTTCAGCACGTGCGTGTAGATCTGCGTGGTGCTCAAGAGGTGCCGCATACGAGACGAACGGGCTCACGCGAAAGCTTCCGGCTATGGCTCCTCGCTAGGGCACTGTAGGTGATCAGGTTCGGCCCAGCAAGTCCGAATTCGAATACAGATCCCTCCGCCGGCGGCGGAAGCCGTGGGCGGCCAGTCGATGCCCGGCGTTCGCCGCCGGCGGCCGCTATCATCGCCGGCTCGCGGGCGAGGGATAGCCGACCTACAGGGAAGCCCGTCCTGGGCAGTCGTCCCCCGGCGGCGCGGCCCAAAGGCGGTGATGACGTGATGAGCCACTGCATCACGCGACTCCACGAGCCTCGACAGTCAGAGCGAGTGCGAGGCCGAACTGGCGGGCGGCGTTACGTGCGCAGCTTCTGGCGGACGGACGCGCTGCGACTGCCCGTCTTCGGGTCCACGTTGGCGGCGCGCCAGATGGGTTCGAGGTCCTTCCAGGAGTCTGGATGGCCTCCCGGCATGAGTGACGGGCCGAAGCGGGCGCCCACCTCGCCCCGCTGAAGCGCGCCAGCCCGCACGTTCCCCGATTGACGATCCGGGCCGCTCGGCCTACACTCGCAACGCCCGGAATCGGGCCAGGAGACGCGCACATGAAGAACGTCGAGATGAAGGTCGAGGGGAACATCCTCATCATCCGGGTGGACTTGTCGAAGGAGTTCGGGCCGTCCTCCTCCGGCAAGACCATCATCATCGCGTCGACCGAGGGGAACGTGTCCATCCCCGATCGGGACGAGAAGGTCGGGCTGAACGTCTACCGGAAGCAGTGAGCTCCACCGCCCGGATGAGATGGTCCAATCGGGGATTGAGTTCCCCGACCGTCGGGCGCGGGAGCGCCCCGACGGCGAAGGATGGTCCAACCGGCGAGTGACTTGCCCGACCGTCGGGCGCGGAGGCGCCCCGACGGCGAACCCAAAGAAAAGGAGGAGCGCATGAGCATCGCGCGCCACAACGCCGGGCCCCGGATGAGCCAGGCCGTGGTCCACGGCGACACGGTGTATCTAGCGGGCCAGGTCGCCAGCGACCCGTCGGCGGGCGTCAAGGGCCAGACCGAGCAGGTCCTCAAGAAGATCGACACGCTCCTGACGAGCGTCGGCAGCAGCAGGTCCAAGCTCCTTTCCGCGACGGTCTGGCTCGCCAACATGGGGACCTACGACGAGATGAACGCGGCCTGGGATACCTGGGTCGATCCCGCCAACACGCCTGCGCGAGCCACGGTGGAGGCGAGGCTGGCCTCGCCGAAGTATCTGGTCGAGATCGCGGCGACCGCCGCACGCTGAGCCCCGGGGATCCCGTCGCCAAGCTCCTCAAGGCTTGACTCGGTGAGCGAGTGGCTGTCAAGCGGCCGGGGTACCGGAGCCTCGAGGCGCTGCTCTGCCGCGAGCTGGTGCGCGACGAGGATCCGGGGACGCTGGAGCTGATCCGCCGGCTGAGCCACGTCAGGGCCCGGGGCGAGTTCTCGCGCGCCGAATTCCTGCGGATGTGCCGCTGGAAGAGCCCGCGGGCCATGCCCCATTACGCCCGGAACTCGGCGGCCCGCATCCGGATCGTGTCGCGCGCGGCGCTCGCCGCCCGCGGCGAGCGACGAAGGATCGAGCTGCTCACGAGCCTCCGCGGGGTGAGCGTGCCCGTCGCCTCGGCCATCCTGACCCTCATCGATCCCGGTCGCTACGGGGTCCTCGACATCCGCGTCTGGCAGCTCCTCTTCACGCTCGCGGTCGTGGGGTGGAAGCCGCGGGGGCGTGGATTCAGCGTCCGCGACTGGCTCCATTACGTGAGCGTGCTGCGCCACCACGCCCGGCGGCTCGGGGCGCCGGTGCGCGCGGTGGAGTGGACGCTGTTCCGGTGTCATCGCAAGTGGCAGACGGGCCGGCTCTACGATTGACTGGGACGCCCCGTGGGGCCGCGTGCTATTCTGGCGCGGCTGCCGGGACCCTTCATGCTGACGACGGATCGCATCGCCGGGACCGCGCTCTGCCTGCTGGCTCTCTTCGTCATGGAGGAGAGCCGGAAGCTGCCGCTCGGCACTTTGCGGAACCCGGGGCCCGCCTACATGCCGGTCCTCCTGGCGGCGCTTCTGGTGGTCCTCGGCGCTCTCATCCTCGCCATGGGACGGCACTCCACGCCCATCGCCGCCGTGGGGTGGAGTGAGGCGCGGCACGCCGCGGTGATCCTCGGTGTCTCGGGTTTCATCGCGCTCGGCCTGGAGCGGCTCGGCTATCGGCTCACGATGCTCATCGCGCTCTCGTGCCTCGTGTGGCTGGTCGAGCGCCGGCGCTTCCTCGTGGCGGCTCTCTTCGCCATCGGGATGACCTTTGGCTCCTTCTACCTCTTCGACACCTTGCTGCGCGTGCCGCTGCCGCGCGGACCCGCGGGCATGTAGACCCATGGCGGAGACACTCCAGAATCTCGCCCTCGGCTTCTCGGTCGCCCTGTCGCCGCCGGTGCTGCTCTACGCCTTCGTGGGTTGCGTGGTGGGCACCCTGGTGGGCGTGCTGCCTGGCGTGGGGCCGCTCGCCGGCATCAGCCTGCTCCTGCCCGCCACCTTCGGCCTCAACGCGACCAACGCCATCGTCATGCTGGCGGGCATCTACTACGGCGCCATGTACGGCGGCTCGACGACGTCCATCCTCATGCGGATCCCTGGCGAAGCGGCCTCGGTGATGACGTGCATCGACGGCTACGCCATGGCCCGCAAGGGACGGGCAGGCGCGGCGCTCGCCATCGCGGCCATCGGTTCCTTCATCGCGGGCACGGTGAGCGTGGTGGCGCTGATGCTCCTGGCGCCGCCGCTGGCCATTCTCGCGCTCCGCTTCGGCCCCCCCGAGTACTTCGCGCTGCTCCTTCTCGGCCTGCTCGTGCTGGCGTACATGAGCGGCGGCTCCATGGTCAAGTCGCTGGCGATGGCGGTGCTGGGTCTGCTCCTGGGCATGGTTGGGATCGACCAGATGAGCGGTTACTTCCGGTTCGCCTACGGGATCGTGGAATTGGGAGACGGCATCGGCGTCGTGCCGCTCGCCGTCGGCCTCTTCGGGATCGCCGAGGTCCTGGCGACGGCCGGGCAAGAGACTCCGCCCGAGGTGCTGAAGCCGCGGCTCCGGGAGCTCTTGCCGTCGCGTCGGGAGTGGCGGGACTCGGTGATGCCGATCGGGCGCGGCACCGTCCTCGGCTTCGTCATCGGCATCATCCCCGGATCGGCGCACATCATCGCGAGCTTCGTGTCCTATGCGCTGGAGCGGCGGCTGAGCCGCCGTCCGGAGGAGTTCGGCCGGGGTGCCGTCGCGGGCGTGGCGGGACCGGAGTCGGCGAACAACGCGGCGACCTCGGGCGCCTTCGTTCCGATGCTCGCCCTGGGGGTCCCATCCGGGCCCATTCCAGCGGTGATGCTGGCGGCGCTGATGGTTCACGGCGTCGCCCCCGGCCCGCTCCTGATCAAGCAGTCGCCCGAGCTGTTCTGGGGCTTCATCGCCTCCATGTACGTGGGCAACCTCATGCTGCTCGCGCTCAACCTGCCCATGGTGGGTCTCTTCGTCAACGTGCTCCGCGCCCCCTACTCGTTCCTGTATCCGGCCATCATCATGTTCTGCGTGGTGGGGGTCTACGCCGTGAACGGCAGCGTGGTTGATGTGTGGATCGCGCTCCTCATGGGCGCGCTCGGCTACCTGCTGCGGAAGCTCGGCTTCGAGACCGCGCCCATCGTGCTGGGGGCGATCCTGGCGCCGATGATCGAGCTGGCCCTGAGACAATCGCTGGCCATGTCGGACGGGCAGTACGGCATCTTCCTGTCGCGGCCGATCGCCGGCTCGCTGCTGGCATCCGGCGCGCTCCTCGTGCTGCTGAATCTCCTCTCGTGGATGGCGCGGGGACTCGACTGGCGGAGGCGGTTGGCCCTCACCGAGAAGGGAGAGAACCTATGACCCAGCTTCGCGTCGCGCTCGCCATCCTGAGCCTCGGTGGGGTCGCGCTCGGCCAGTCCGCCGCGGCCCAGGAGCCGTACCCGTCGCGCCCGATCACGGTGGTCGCCCCGTTCCCGCCGGGTGGCGTGGCGGATCTGACGGCGCGTCCGGTGGGGGCGGCCATGGAGAAGGCGCTGAGGCAGCCGGTGGGCGTGGTCAACAAGACCGGCGCCGCCGGGGCGGTCGGGATGCAGTTCGTCGCCACGAGCAAGCCCGACGGCTACACGCTACTGCTGGCCCTCTCGAGCATCTCGATCATTCCGGAGGCCGACAAGCTCTTCGGCCGGCCGCCGGCGTTCACGGTGGACCAGTTCGCGCCGATCGCGCTCATCTCGGCCGACCCGACCGTTCTCGTCGTCCGCGCCGAGAGCCCGTGGAAGACGGCCCGGGAGTTCATCGAGGACGCGCGGAAGCGGCCGGGACAGATCTCGTACAGCTCCTCCGGGATCTACGGCACGCTCCACATGGCGACGGAGCTCCTGTCGCACGCGGCGGGGATCAACCTCCGCCACGTGCCCTACCCCGGCGCGGGTCCCGCCCTCACCGCGGTCCTGGGCGGCCACGTCGACGCGCTCGCCTCCGGGCCCGCCGTCGTCTTGCCCCATATCAAGGCGGGCAAGCTGCGCGCGCTCGCGGGCTGGGGTGAAAGGCGGGTGGCCGCGCTGCCCGACGTCCCCACCTTCAAGGAGCTGGGCTACCCGGAAGCGGAGTTCTACATCTGGGCAGGCCTCTTCGCGCCCCGTGGCACGCCGGAGCCGGTGCTGCAGAAGCTGCGCGACGCGCTGCGCGTGGCGGTGAACGATCCCGAGTTCAAGTCGGCGATGGACAAGCTCCAGACCCCCGTTGCCTTCAAGCAGGGCGAGGAGTTCCAGAAATTCTTCGAGGCCGACGCGCGGCGGCTGGCCGAGGGCGTCCGCAAGGTCGGGCGCATCGAGCAGAAGTGAGCTCGGGGCGGGCTAGTCTAGAGATCGATCTTCCTGCGCGCCATCGCGCGGTCCCACTTGGTGTCGTAGCCTGGGTCGAAGAGGAGCGCCTCGTCGGCAGAGGCCCTGACCCAGGCCCCGGTCTTCATCTCGGCGTCGAGCTGGCCCGGAGCCCAGCCGGCACAGCCGAGGGCGAAGAACGCCCGTCGCGGGCCCTTGCCTTGGGCGATGGCGCGGAGGATGTCGGGCTCTAGCGTGAGCGCGATGCCGTCCTTGACGGGGAGCGTGCCCTCGGTCATGTACTCGGCCGTGTGGAGCACGAAGATCCGCAGCGCTTCGACCGGCCCGCCGGCGTGGAGACGGACCGTCCCCCGGACCCCCTTGCTCTCCATCCCCGTCTGCTCCAGCAGCACCGCGAGCGGGATCTCGCGGAGGGGCCGGTTCACCACGAGTCCCTGAGCGCCGCTCTCATCGTGGCGGACCATGTAGATCACGGTGCGCGCGAATCGCGCATCCTGCATCTCGGGCGTGGCGACCAGAAGCTGACCGGCGAGGCTGCCGGGCCCGGAACGCGGCTCGGCGGAGCGGCCCGGTGTCACGGCGATAGCGGTGAGGGCGACCGTGACGAAGGCGACGAGCGCCGCGAGCCCGGGGACGCACCGTGATCCGGCGCTCACCTTGTGTGCAGGGAAGAGACTTGCGCGAGTCCGCGGCGGCTGAGGCATCCTGGGGGGTCTCTGCCTTGACAGTATATCGGACCGTGGCTACAGAGGATAATCAGCGCGGGAGACCCACGAGCCATGCGATGGGCGGCCGGACTGCGGGCCCTCGGTCACCGCGACTACCGTCTGTTCTGGGCGGGGCAGCTCGTCTCGCTGGTCGGGACCTGGATGCAGACCGTCGGGCAGTCCTGGCTGGTGCTCGAGCTGACGAACTCGCCGCTCAAGCTCGGGCTGATCGGTGCGCTCCAGTACGCGCCCATGCTCCTCTTCTCCTTCGTGGCCGGCGCGCTCGCCGATCGGGTGCGCAAGCGGCGCCTCATCCTCGGGACGCAGACGGCGCTCATGTGTCAGGCCTTCGCCCTGGGGGCGTTGGCCTGGGGCGGGCACGTGCAGTACTGGCACGTCGCGACCCTGGCCACTCTCTACGGTCTGGCCACCACTCTCGACTTGCCCGCCCGCCAGTCCTTCATCGCGGATCTCGTCGGCAAGGCCGATGTCGTGAGCGCCATCGCGCTCAACTCGACCGTTTTCAACGGGGCCCGCGTGATCGGCCCCGCCGTGGCCGGCCTGCTCGTGGCCCGCTACGGGGTGGCCGTGGCCTTCTTGCTCAACGGCGTGAGCTTCGTGGCCGTCATCATCGCGCTCCTCCTGGTGCAGACCGAGGGCGCGCCGCGCCCCCGAGACGGCACCACTATGCTTGAGGAGATCGCCGATGGCGCCCGCTACGCCAGCAGCACCCCCCTGATCTCGCTCGTCCTGGGGCTGATCCTGTCCGTGAGCCTCTTCGTGATCAATTTCAACACGCTGGTCCCTCTGATCGCCCGGGACGTGCTCCACGAGGGCGCGCACGGGTTCGGGCTCCTGATGGCTTCTCTCGGGATGGGCGCGGTGATCGGCGCCCTCGCCCTGGCCCTCATCGGCCCCGGCCGGCCGGCCGTGAGCGTGGTGATCACGGGCGCCCTCGTGGTGTGCGGCGCGACCATGGCGCTGGCGGCCGCGCGTCACTTCTGGCTGGCGGCGTGCACGCTCCTGATCATCGGCTGCTCTCAGATCATCTTCACGGCGGGCTGCAATACCGCGCTCCAGTTGACGGCCCCGGACCGGATGCGAGGCCGCATCATGAGCCTCTACGTGCTCGTGTTCGTGGGCTCGAGTCCCTTCGGTTCCTTGCTGGTCGGCTTCATCGCGGAGACGCTCGGGGTGCCGGCCGCCTGCGCCATCGGCGGCGGGTGTGGGCTCCTGCTCGTCCTGCTGCTCGCCTTCCGCTGGAGGCGCCGCGCCGGGCGCGCTCAGCAGAGGCTGGCTGATACGTGATCACTCTCACGGCATGCCGAGGCGCCCGACTGCGGGAAGCTTGACCGCGGGGTGCTTCACGTCGATACCGAAGGTGAGGCCGAGCAGGTTCAGCTCGAGCCCTTCGTCCCATCCGACGAGGAGACCGGCCAGTCCGAAGAGCGAGAGCTGGATACCGGTGCCGCTCGGGGAGGGGCCCGCCAAAGCGGCGCCGGGGAGATAGTCCTTGCCGATGGCCGTCGGCGGCAGGTCGAGCCTCAGCCCGGGGGCGGCGCGGCCGACATAGGCGGTGAACGTATTGCTGTTCGGGCCCGGCCAGGTGCGGTAGCTCGCGGGGTAGGGATAGGCCTTCACCGCCGCCTCGACAAGGGCGATCAGCTCGTCCGCGCCATCGCCCCGGCGGTCGACGAGGAGATCCGGGCGGCTGCCGAACCAGTAGTTGTCGGGGCCCGTGCGGTTGACGCGGATCGCCGGCGCCCCCCGATCCACGCCCCAGCCGACGACCTCGTAGCGGGTGTACGCCGGCGCGCCCCTCGGCTTGAGCGCGATCCACGTGTGCACCGCGAGCACACCACGCCATCCGACGGCGCGGGCGGCGTAAACCTGGATGACGGCCTCGTGCGTGGTGGCGGGATCGGGCGCCTGACCCGAAGAGTCGCGCCGGAGCTCCCACCAGCGGCCTGCCACGCGCTCGAGCCCGGAGCAGCCTACGCCGATCAGGAAGAGGAGCGGCATCAGCGAGAGCCCCGCGATGATCACGGTCCGGCGGCGGCCGGCCGGACGATCGGGCTTGTCAGTCGGTGCGGAGGACACGAACGCTCTGCTCCGTCCCGTGGCCGCCGAAAGGGTCGGCGTCGATCCAGCGTCTCGAGGCGGCTACCGCGGGGGATACCGGAATGGAGCCCAGCCGATGCCCTGGACCGGAGGCGGCGTATACGTGCTGGGCCGGTTTCCCGCCTCGGCGGCCGGGCCCGACATCGAGGGCTTTTTCTTCGCCTCGGCCTTCTTGGGCGCCGGGCTCTTCGCTGCGGGCTTCTTCCTGCCGGCCGTCTTCTTGGCTGCCGTCGCGCCAGCTTTCTTTTTCATGGGGCGCACTGTACCGCAGCGGGCCGGCGGCGGTCAAGTCAACGCGTGATGCATGTTGTTGGTCTATGAAAATGTCGACGGTTCGGACCCACTACCGTACTACCAACGGCTGTGCTATGCTTTGCCCTCTCATCCGTGGGAGTGCGGTGACTGGCTCCAGCGGCTGATGCCGTGGGGCCGTGGGAGTGCCCGTTCAGACAGGAGGACGCCAATGCTCAAATCCAGCATTATGGTCGGTGAATCGCTGGTCGGTGATGGCAACGAGGTCGCCCACATCGACCTGATGATCGGTTCGAAGGACGGCCCAGTCGGCGCGGCATTCGCGCAGCGGCTGGCGGCGCAGACCGCGGGGCACAACGGGTTGCTCGCAGTGCTCGCGCCCAACGTACCGGCGAAGCCGGACACCGTCATGTTCAACAAGGTCACGATCAAGGGCGCGAGCCAGGCTGTCCAGATGTTCGGTCCCGCGCAGGCCGCGGTGGCGAAGGCCGTGGTGGACAGTGTCGCCGACGGCACCATCCCCCGCGGGGAGGCCGACAACCTGGCGCTGGTGGTCGGGGTCTTCATCCACTGGGAGGCGAGCGACAACAAGAAGATCTACGACTACAACTACCGCGCGACCAAAGAGGCGCTCGAGCGCGCCGTCAAGGGGCTGCCGGCGGCCGACGACGTGGTGAGCCAGCGCAACACCGCCAAGCACCCCTTCGCGTAGCAAAGGGCGCGCTGCCCTCAAGCCGTGCGGTGGCGAAGCTGCTGTCGCGGTGCCGGCCCGCCGAAGGCGGGCCGCGACTCCACCGCTCGGACGCGGGGCGGGAAGAAACTTGACGTCTGAGCGGTTCATCCTCATCCCCGGACGCTCGGCGGACCAGGGCACGAGCGTCGGCGACAAGTCCTCGCCGAAGTATGCCGAGGTGACACGGACACTCCGCATGAACCCGAACGACATGGTCCGGCTCGGGATCGCCGAGGGCGCGAGCGTCCGGCTGCGGACCGCGGTCGCGGAGATCACCGTCACCTGCGTCTCGGGGCGGGACGAGCTGCCGCCCGGAGTGCTCTTCATTGCCTACGGGCCGGAGTCCTCGAGGCTGTTGAGCGGCGAGACCCAGGGGACGGGGATGCCGGATTCCAAGACCTTCGAGGTGGACCTCCATGCCGGTGATTGAGAACGCGACCTGCACGTTCTGCGGCTGCGTCTGTGACGACATGGAACTGACCGTCGAGGCGGGGCGGATCACGAAGGCCAAGAACGCGTGCGTGCTCGGCAAGGCGTGGTTCCTCGAGCACCAGCCCGACCAGACCCGGCCCCCGGCCCTGATCGCCGGCGCGGCGGCGACGACGGCGGAGGCGATCGAGGAGGCGGCGCGCATCCTGCACGGTGCGCGTTACCCGGTCGTGTACGGTCTATCCGACACGACCGTCGAGGCGCAGCGCGTGGCCGTGGAGATCTCCGACCTCATCGGGGCGTCGCTCGACACCACCACGTCGGTGTGTCACGGGCCGTCCGGCATCGCCTTCCAGGCGGTGGGGGAGGCCACTTGCACGCTCGGCGAGATCAAGAACCGCGCGGACCTGCTGGTCTTCTGGGGGGGCAATCCCGCCGAATCGCACCCGCGCCACTTCACCAAGTACTCGGTGACGCCGAAGGGAATGTTCGTCCCCAACGGGCGCAAGGATCGGTACGTGGTGCTGGTGGACGTGCGCCGGACGCCGAGTGCGCGCGCCGCCAATCTCTTCCTCCAGGTCAGGCCCGGGAAAGACTTCGAGCTGCTGTGGGCGCTGCGGGCCCTCGTGAAGGGGGTCGACGTCGACCCTAGCATCGAGGCGGAGACGGGTGTGCCCCTCGCCACGCTCACGGCCCTGGTTGAGCGGATGAAGCGGGCGCGGTTCGGAGTCTTCCTCTTCGGTATGGGGCTGTCCATGACGCGCGGCAAGCACTACAACGCCGCCGCTCTCCTCACCCTCGCCCGTGACCTGAATCGCTACACGCGCTTCGTCGCCAAGCCCATGCGGGGCCATGGCAACGTGACCGGCGCCGACAACGTCGTCTCCTGGTCCACCGGCTACCCGTTCGCCGTGAACTTCGGCCGCGGCTACCCGCGCTTCAACCCGGGCGAGTTCACGGTGGTCGACCTCCTGGCCCGCCGGGAGGCGGACGCGGCGCTCATCGTGGCGACCGATCCGGCGGCCAACCTCCCGCAAGCGGCCATCGACCATCTCCAGCGCATCCCGACCATCGTGCTCGACCCCGCGTTGAGCGCGACGGCGAAGATCGCCCGGGTCGCGTTCACCACCGCCGTCTACGGCATCAACGTGCCGGGCACCGTGTACCGGATGGACGACGTCCCCATCCGGCTGCGGCCGGCGCTGCCGTCGCGCTACCCCTCCGACGAGGAGGTGCTGAAGGGCCTCGCCAGCCGGATCCGCGACCTGAGCCGCGACGCCGCGGGTGCGTGATGCTCAAGCTGATCAACGGGCGGGTCTACGACCCCGCCCACCGGGTGGACGGGGAGGTGCGGACGATCGCGGTGAAAGACGGCCGGATCGTGACGGAGTCCGAGCTCGACGGCGCCGCGCGCACCATCGACGCGCGCGGCATGATCGTCTTCCCCGGTGGGGTCGATCTCCACTCGCACATCGCCGGCCCCAAGGTGAACGCGGCGCGGAAGATGCGGCCGGAGGACCATCGCCGGGCGGAGCCGGTTCTGCGCACTGCGCTCACCCGCTCCGGCGTCATGGGCAGCAACCCCTCGACCTTCGCCACCGGCTACACATACGCGCGGCTCGGCTACACGACCGTCTTCGACGCCGCCGTGCCGCCGCTCGGCGCCCGTCACGCGCACGAGGAGCTGCACGACACGCCCCTCATCGACAAGGGCTTCTTCGTGCTGGCCGGCAACAACGCGTTCGTCCTGCGCTGCCTCCGGGACGGCGAGCCCGAGAAGATGCGCGACTTCGTGGCCTGGCTGCTCGGCGCCGCCAAGGGCTACGCGATCAAGCTCGTCAACCCCGGCGGCGTGGAGGTCTGGAAGGGGGGCGGCGGCAACGTCGTGACGCTCGACGACGAAGTCGAGGGCATCGGGGTCACGCCGCGGCGGATCATCGTCGGGCTGGCGCAGGCGGTCTCCGACCTCGGCCTGCCCCACCCGGCTCACATCCACGCGAACAACCTGGGCGTGGCCGGGAACTGGCAGACGACGCTCGCCACGATGCAGGCCCTGGAGGGACGGCGCGCCCACTTCGCCCATGTCCAGTTTCACTCCTACGGCGGCGAGCCGGGAGGGCTGCCCACGTCGCGGGCGGCGGAGCTGGTGGACTACGTCAGCGCCCATCCGAACCTCAGCGTCGACGTGGGGCAGGTGTTGTTCGGCGACACCACCTCGATGACCGGCGACGGGCCGCTCGGCTACTACCTGCACGGGATCACCGGCCGCAAGTGGTTCAACGGGGACGTCGAGATGGAGGCGGGGTGCGGGATCGTGCCCTTGGAGTACAAGGCTCGCAGTCCGGTCCACACCACCCAGTGGGCGATCGGGCTCGAGTGGTTCCTGCTGATGCAGGACCCCTGGCGGATCGCGCTCTCCACCGATCATCCGAACGGTGGGTCGTTCACCGGCTACCCGCGGGTCATCCGGCTCCTCATGGATCGCGAGTTCAGGAAGGAGGCCCTCCGCGGCGTCAACGCGAAAGCGGTGGCCCGGACGCGGCTGCCCGAGCTGGACCGGGAGTATTCCCTCTCGGAGATCGCCATCATCACGCGGGCCGCGCCCGCGCGTCTGCTCGGGCTGTCCCGCAAGGGACACCTCGGTCCCGGCGCCGACGCCGACGTCACGATCTACGACGTCGGCGTCGACTGGGAGCGGACCTTCGCCACGCCCCGCATCGTCATCAAGGGAGGCGAGGTGATCGTGGAGGACGGGGAGATCCGGCGCGACCTCCGCGGGCGCACGTTTCACGTCGAGCCCGCCTACGACCGGGCGCTCGAGGTCGAGCTGCGGAAGTGGTTCGCCGACTTCTACACCGTCGAGTTCGACAACTACGCGGTGACGATGGACTACCTCGAGCACGCCGAGCGCGTGGCCACCCGTGCCTGACCTCACCCTCCGGGGCGTCGTGATCGAGGACACCTTCGCGGAGGCGTTCGCGATGTGGGCGGCGCGGGTTGTGGTGACGGCCGAGACGCGCGCCTGGGCCCGGACAGCGGGCCTCGCCACGACGGGCTACGCGACGTCGGTGATCGGGTGCGACGCGGAGGCGGGGATCGAGGCCGAGCTCCAGCCGGAGGAGACGCCGGACGGCCGGCCCGGTGTGAGCCTCCTCTTCTTCGGTTTCAGCCAGGAGGCCCTCGGTAAGGCGCTCCTCAACCGGCTGGGCCAGTGCGTGATGACATGCGCGACCACGGCCTGCTTCGACGGCCTGCCCGCCGGCGACGCGAAGGTCAAGGTGGGAAGCCTCCTGCGCTTCTTCGGCGACGGCTATCAGTCGAGCAAGAAGCTCGGTCCCCGGCGCTACTGGCGCGTGCCCGTGATGGACGGCGAGTTCCTCTGCGAGGAGAGCTTCGCCGTGCGGCGGGCCGTGGCGGGCGGCAACTTCGTCCTCCTCGCCGTTGACCAGGCGTCGGCGCTGGCCGCGGCGGAGGCGGCGGTGACGGCCATCCGGCAGGTCCGCGGGGTCATCCTGCCCTTCCCGGGCGGTGTCGTGCGGAGCGGTAGCAAGGTCGGGTCCCGCTACAAGAAGCTGCGCGCCTCCACCAACGACGCCTACTGCCCCACCATCAGCGCGCTCACACGGAGCGAGCTGCCGCGGGGCGTGAACGCCGTTTACGAGATCGTCATCGACGGCCTCGACCTGCCCGCGGTCGAGCAGGCGACGCAGGCGGGTGTCCGTGCCGCCTGCCGGGACGGCGTGGTGCGCATCACCTCCTGCAACTACGGGGGCAAGCTCGGCAAGTACCAGGTATACCTGCGTCAAGCCCTGGCGGCCGCGGCCGCGGTGTAGCCGGCTGCTGAAAGGGGCCCATATGCTTCGTTGGCGCCCTCGGCCGCACGCTCAACGTACAGGGAGTACGCCTCGCGTGCGGCCGTCGGGCGTCGCACCGGCGACAGGACCCGCCCGCCTCACGCGTGATCTGCTCGTGAATAATGAGGGCCAGGGCACACGATGATCATCGAGACGGTGGTGACGACGCTCGAGGCGAACGGCGATCCGAACTTCGCCGCCATGGGCGTCGTATGGGGCGAGGAAATGATCACCATCCGCCCGTTCACCAACACCCGCACCTACCGCAACCTGGTCCGCTCCGGCGAAGCCGTGGTGAACGTGACCGACAACGTCCTGATCTTCGCTAAGAGCGCGCTCTCCCGCGAAATCTTCGCGTCGTTCCCGGCGAAGGTCGTGCGGGGCGTCGTCCTCGCCGACGCCTGCCAGTGGCGCGAGGTCCGGCGGCGTCCGCGACCCGGCGCCGAACGCGATGCGGTGGCGCCGGGAAGGGCCGACGTCGGCGTCGCGGTGGTGGGCGGAGGTGAGCTGAGACCCTTCAGCGGCCTCTGTCGCGCGAAGCACGCGGTGGTCGAGGCGAGCATCATCGCCTCCCGGATCCGCTTCTTCCCGATCGCGGAGGCGCTGGCCGAGATCGAGCGGCTGGACGCGCTCGTGCGGAAGACCGGCGGCGCCGACGAGCGCGCGGCGATGCAGTTCATCCGGGAGCGCATCGGGCGGCACGCGGTGGCGCGGGCGGGGGCGAGGCAGCAGTGAAGCTCATCGTGCGGACGCCGGCCCGCCTGCATCTCGGGTTCATCGACCTCAACGGCGAGTGCGGCCGCCTCTTCGGCTCGCTGGGGGTGGCGCTCGAGCGTCCGGGATACGCGCTCGAGGCCGCGCCGAGCCGCCGGTGCGAGGCGGAAGGGCCGGGGGCGGAAGAGGCGCTCCGCATCGTCGCGCGCCTCCGCCCGCACCTGCCGCCGATGGCCGGCGTCTCGATCCGCATCCTCGAAGCGATCCCGCGGCATGCGGGCCTCGGCGCCGGCACCCAGCTCGAGCTGGCGACCGCCTTCGCGCTCTCGCGGCTCCTCGACGACAGGAGGCCCGTGCCGGAGCTGGCCGCGCTCGCGGGACGCGGGAAGCGCTCGGGCATCGGCATCGCGGCCTTCGAGCGCGGCGGGTTCGCCGTCGACGCAGGGCATCGCGACGAGGCGTCCCGCGAGGGGCGCCGGGCGGCGGGCGGCGACGTGCCGCCCGTAGTGTTCCAGCACCCGGTTCCCGACGACTGGTTCTTCGTGGTCGCGACGCCCTACGGCGTCGAGGGGCTGTCGGGCAAGCGCGAGGAGGCGGTCTTCGCGCAGCTTCCGCGGATGCCCGGGCACACGGCGGGCCGCATCAGCCGGCTCGTCCTGATGAAGGTCATGCCCGCCCTCATGACCGATGACATCGAGGCGTTCGGCGACGGGATCACCGAGATCCAGGCGCTCGTCGGCCTACACTTCGCCCCCTACCAGGGCGGGACGTATGCGACGGAGATCGGGCGGCGGATGGCTGAGCTGGCCCTCAAGCGCGGCGCGCACGGCGTCGGACAGAGCTCCTGGGGGCCGACCGTGTTCGCCCTCGAGCGCGGCCTCCGGGAGGCCCAGGCGTTGCGGGGCGAGCTGACGGACGTCCTGGGCCCCGGCGGCGGCTCCGTGCTGGTCACGCGGGCCAGCGCCCGGGGCGTTGCCTGGCGGGCGGAACGATGATCGCGCTCCGGCTCAGGCGCGACCCCGACGTGCCGCTCGAAGCCGAGGCCATCACGCCCGACGTGTTGCGCGGGCGGTCCGTCGCCGACATCGAGCGCTTGCCCCTCCTCCACGGCAACCGCGCGGCGGCCGTCGGCGACTTCTTCTCGGTGAGCGGTGAGGCGGACGAGACGATTCTGTTGGAGGGCGACCTGAGTCGGGTGAAGCACATCGGCCACGCCATGACGAGCGGGCGCATCGAGATCCGGGGGCCCGCGGGGATGCACCTCGGCGCCGAGATGCGCGGCGGCGAGATCGTCGTGCACGGCGACGTCGGCGACTGGGCCGGGGCCGAGATGCGCGACGGACTGCTGCGCGTCCACGGCAGCGCGGGGCACTTGACGGGCGCCGCCTACCGCGGGAGCCCCCGGGGGATGCGCGGCGGGACGATCCTCGTGGACGGTAGCGTCGGCAACGAGGTGGGGTGCGCCATGCGGCGCGGCCTCATCGTCGTGGGGGGCAATGCCGGTGACTTCGCGGGCGTCATGATGCTGGCGGGGACGATCATCGTCCTCGGCACCCTCGGCATCCGCGCGGGCGCCGGGCTCAAGCGCGGGACGATCGCCACGCACGCGGCTGGGACCGGCGACGGGGCCCTGCCGTTCCTGCTGCCGACGTTCAAGCTCGACTGCGAGTACCGCCCGGTGTGGCTCACCGTGTACCGGCGGCGCCTCGCCGAGCTGCGCTTCCCCGGGCTCGACGGTGTCGGGACCGGCCTGTATCGCCGCTACTCCGGCGACTTCACCGAGCTCGGCAAGGGAGAGCTCCTGGTATGGATCTCGCGCTGAACCGGCGCGCGGCGGCGGTGGCCGATACCCTCGGTGACGAGGCGGCCGAGCTGCGTGTCGCCGTGATGCACCTCGGCGGCGGGACGCGCGTGATCGACTGCGGCATCGCCGTCGACGGCGGCCTGGAGGCGGGCCGTCGGCTGGCGCTGTCGTGCCTGGGCGGGCTGGCCTCGGTGTCCTTCACCACCGTGGACGTCGGCGGCCTGTCGCTTCCGGCTCTGAGCGTGGCCACCGACCATCCCGTCGAGGCGTGCCTGGCGAGCCAGTACGCCGGCTGGGCGATCAACCCCTCGGGCTACTTCGCGATGGGCTCCGGCCCCGCGCGGGCGCTCTCGCGCGTGGAGCGCCCGCTCTTCGAGAAGATCGGGTACCGTGAGTCGTCCACGGCGGGGGTGCTCGTGCTGGAGGGGCGCACGCCGCCCGACGAGAAGGTCGCCGACTTCGTCGCCCAGCGCTGCGGCCTCGCGCCCGACCGCCTCACGCTGCTCATCGCGCCCACCGCGAGCCTCGCCGGCTGCACGCAGATCGCGGCCCGCTCGGTCGAGACCGGCCTGCACAAGATGGTCGAGCTCGGGTTCGACGTGCGAGCGGTGCGGAGCGGCGTCGGGGTGTGCCCGCTGGCACCGGTCGCGAAGAACGACCTCCGCGCCATCGGCTGGACCAACGACTGCATCCTGTATGCGGCCCGCGCCTACTACGCGGTGAAGGCGGCCGACGAGGAGATCGCGGCGATGGTCGAGCGACTGCCCTCGTCGGCGTCGTCCGACTATGGCACGCCGTTCTACGAGCTGTTCAAGCGCTACGACCACGACTTCTACAAGATCGATCCTCTCCTGTTCAGCCCCGCCGAGGTCACGATCAACAACCTCGCCACGGGGCGCGTCATGCGGGCGGGGCGCGTCAATGCCGACCTGCTGCGCGCCTCGCTCGGGGTCGCATGAAGATCGCGATCCTCGGCTCGCGCGGCGGGTGGCACGAAGCCCGGCTCGGGGCGGCTCTCGCCGAGCGCGGCGTCCGGCCGCTCATCGTCCCCGTCACCGCGCTCGCCGCCCGGCTCGGCGCCGCGCCGCGGCTCTCGGCGCAGGGAGAGCGCCTGGACGACTGCGACGCCGTCATCGTCCGCGCGATCCCGAGCGGCTCCCTCGAGCAGGTGATCTTCCGGGTGGACGCCCTCCACGCGCTCGGCCGCCTCGGGGTCCCCGTGATCAACTCGCCGCGCTGCATCGAGCGCAGCGTCGACAAGTTCTTCACCTCGGCCCTGCTGCAGGAGGTCGGCCTGCCGACACCGCGCACGGTCGTGTGCGAGCGCTTCGACGACGCCATGGAGGGCTTCGCCGCGCTCGGCGGCGACGTCATCGTGAAGCCGCTGTTCGGCGCCGAGGGACGCGGGATGCTCCGCGTGTCGGACGTCGACCTGGCCTACCGGGTGTTCCGCGCGCTGGAGGTGACCCGCGCCACCTTCTACCTCCAGGAGTACATTCCTCACGGCGGCCGCGACATCCGCGTCTTCGTGATCGGCGGCCGGGTGGCGGCGGCGATGACCCGCAAGGGCGAAGGCTGGAAGACGAACATCGCACAGGGGGCCCGGGCCGAGCCGTGCGACCTCGAGCCCGCGCTCGTGGACGCGAGCGTGCGGGCGGCGCGGGTGCTCGACGCGGACTACGCGGGGGTCGACCTGCTGCCGGCCGAGGATGGCTCCGTGTTCGTGATCGAGGTCAACGCCATCCCGGGTTGGCAGGGGCTCAAGCGGACGACGGAGGTGGACATTGCGGGAGCCATCGCGGACCACGTGGTCGACGTGGCGCGCCGGCGGGCCGCGCGATGACGGCCACGGGCCGATCGCGGTGGCGGCGACGCTCGCCTGCCTGCTCGAGGCGAGCGCCGAAAAGGTCGGCAACGTCACGCCGTCGCGGAGCTTCGCTGACGCCCGGTACGAGGACTTCGTGGTGAGCGGGCTCGCCTTCGGCCCCGCCATCGAGGCGGCGGGGCGTATCGGCGTTGGGCGCGCGGTCTTCGAGGCGGTGCGGGCGACGCGCCGGGAGGTCGCGACCAACACCAACCTGGGCATCGCCCTCCTCTTCGCGCCGATCGCCGCCGCCTGGTCGTCGCCGGGGCGCGGGTCCCTGCGACAGCGGCTGGCGCGCGTGCTCGGCCGGCTGACGACGGAGGACGCGATCTTCGCGTACCGGGCGATCGCGCTGGCCCAGCCGGGCGGGCTTGGACGCGTGGCCGAGGCCGACGTCAGGCGGCGCCCGTCGCTCACCCTGCGGGAGGCCATGGCGCTGGCGGCCCGGCGCGACGCCATCGCGGCAGAGTACGCGGGCGACTTCCACCTCACCTTCGACGTGGCGCTGCCGGCGCTCGGGAAGGCGCTCCACCGGGGACTCGGCCTGCTCGTCGCCATCGTCCACGCCCATCTCGACGTCCTGGCCCGCGTGCCCGACACCCTGATCGCTCGCAAGGCAGGAGTCGAGGAGGCGACGTCGGTCTCGCGTAGGGCGCGGGACGCCATGCGCAAGGGCGGGATGCTCACTCGCGCGGGGCGGGCCGCCGCCGGTCGCCTGGACTCGGTGCTGCGCCGGGACGAGAACCGCCTGAATCCCGGCACCTCCGCCGACCTCGTCGCGGCCGCCCTCTTCGTCTGGTTGCTCCCGCCGGGGCGTCGAGCATGAGCGTGAGCGGTTATCGCGTGCGCGTCGAGAAGGACCACACGGTGTTCTGCGCCGGCCACTTCATCACGTACGACGGCCACCAGTGCGAGCCGCTCCATGGCCACAACTACCGCGCCGCCGCCGGGCTCGAGGGGCCGCTCGACGAGAACGCCTACGTGTTCGATTTCACGCGGCTCAAGAGGGCGCTGAAGGAGATCGTGGACCGGCTCGACCACCGCGTCCTCCTGCCGACGCAGAGCGAGCGCATCCGGGTCGAGGAGAAGGGCGGGCACGTGACGGCCCACTACAAGGACAAGCGCTACGTGTTCCCCACGGCGGACGTGGTGATGCTCTCGATCGCCAACACCACCGCCGAGCTGATCGCGCGTTGGATCGCCGGCGAGCTGAAGGCGTTGCTCGGGGCGGCCGAGCTGGCGCGCCTCGACGCGATCGAGATCGAGGTGGAGGAGTCGTTCGGCCAGCGGGCCTTCTACCGCGAGGAGCTGCGGTGACGGCGATCGGCCACCAGGTGGTCTACGTCGGCCTCGGCTCCAACCTCGGCGACCGCCAGGCCAACCTCGTGGAAGCGATCCAGAGTCTCCGCGCCCAGGTGCACGTGGAACGGCTCTCCTCGGTGTACGAGGCGGAGCCGGCGTACGTGACCGACCAGCCGCGGTTCCTCAACATGGTCCTCCAGGGGTCGACCGCGCTGCCGCCGACCGAGCTGCTGGCCTTCCTGCAGCGGATCGAGCAGCGGATGGGGCGGTCGTCCGCCCCCCGCTTCGGGCCGCGGCCAATCGACCTGGACATCCTCTTCTACGGCGAGCAGGTGATCCGCGCCAATGGTCTCCGGATCCCGCACCCGCTCATCGCCGAGCGCGCGTTCGTGCTCGTCCCCCTCGTCGAGATCGCTCCCGACCTCGTCCACCCGGCGCTCGGGCGGACGGTGGCCGAGTTACTCGCCGGTCGGCCGGCGGGGGGCGGCGTCGTGCGCGTGGGTCGCGGGCTCACCGCCCGGCTCGAGCACGACATGCAGGAGCAGCGTCCACCCGTCCTGCTGCGCCTCGACCGCGCGGGCGTGACGGGGATGCGCCGGATCATCCGGCTGGGCCCCGCGCCCGGCGCGCCGGGCGGGCTCGACACCCTCTTCTACGCGACGCTCGACCTCTGTGTGGAGCTGCCGGCCGATCGCAAGGGCGCCCACATGTCGCGCTTCAGCGACACCGTCGAGGAGGTGCTGGAGGAGATCGGCGGGCTCGAGTCGCCGGTGGTCGAAGCGCTCGCGGAGCGGATCGCGACCCAGCTCCTGCAGGGCCAGCGCGCCTCGCGAGTCGACGTCGAGATCCGGGCCCAGTTCCCGCTCGTGAAGCGGGCGCCCCTGTCGGGCAAGCGGTCGCAGGAGCTGTACACGCTGATCGCCATCGCGGCCGCCACTCCGCAGGGGCACGTGCGGCTGGTCGGCGTCGAGGCCGACGGCATGATGGCATGCCCGTGCGCCCAGGACATGGTGCGTGCCCACGCCCGCGAGCGCTTGATCGACGACGGTATCGCGTCGGCGCTGGCCGATCGGATGCTCGATCTCGTCCCCCTGGCGTCGCACAACCAGCGCGGGCGGGGCCGCCTCCTCGCCGGGACGGATCAGGGGGTGCGCGCCGAGGACCTCGTCGAGATCGTGGAGGCCTCGATGAGCGCCGAGAACTACGACCTGCTCAAGCGGCCCGACGAGCTGTTCGTCGTGGAGAAGGCACACCGCCACGCGCGCTTCGTCGAGGACGCGGTGCGAGAGATGCTCCGGAACTTCGTCGGCATGTACGGCGACCTCCCCGACACGGACTATGTCCTCGCCCGGCAGGTGAACCAGGAGACGATTCACAAGCACGACGTCTTCGCGGAGCGCGGCGGGCGGCTCGGCGAGATCCGCGCCGAGATGAGGGACGGGGCGCTCCGGGGGACGACGTCCCTCGCGGCGTGGATGGCCGCCGGCCTGGCGGGGATTGTTCACGAGTGACGATCGCGAGACGCTTTCAGAGGCCTGTGAGCGTGGTGGCGGTGATGATGCCCCGGTGGAGCGCGGTGGCGACCAGCGCGGCGTCGAACCCTTGGCGCGCGAGATCACGCAGGTCGCCGGCATCCCGGACGCCGCCGCCGACCACGATCTCGGCTCCGGGGAGCGCCGCCCGCAGGCGGAGGGCCGTCGCGACTTGCACGCCGCCCCCGCTGCCGACCCGCGCGAGGTCGAGCACGATCACGGTCCTCACGCCCGCCGACCAGGCGAGCTCCGCCAACTCCACGGGATCGAGCTGCTCGATGTCCGGCGCGCCGCCGAGGAGGCAGCCGTCGCGGAGGTCGAGACTCAGGACGGACCGTCCCGCGGACGCCGGGGCGGTGGCGATCGCCCGGAGGTCCTCCACGCGCCGGAGGGTCTCAGTCCCGACGATCACGCGGGCGGCCCCGTGCTCGACGGCGCGCCGGGTGTCGGCGGCGGTGGCGACGCCGGCGTCGAGCCAGACGGCCAGGCCCGTCGCGGCGATGGCGCGGATCGTCGGGCCGTGGTCGCCGCGGGCCGCGATGGCGTCGAGGTCCGCGACGTAGCACTCACGACATGCGAGCTTGGCGAGGAAGGCAGTGGCGAGAGCGACGGGGTCCGCGGTCGGGGCGAGCACGCTCCGCACCGGGACGTAGGACTGGCGCTCCCCGCGCACCGCATGCACGGCGACACCTTGCTTGAGGTCGAGGACCGGGATGACGCGCATGGTCGTGGCTGAGCCACCCGCCGACGGTGCCGATCGTAGCACGAGCGTCCTCGGCTGGGACATCGGGGGCGCCAACGTCAAGGCCGCCCACCTCTACCGCAGCGGCGGGGCGACCGCTGTGCGGACGGTGAGCCAGCCGTTCGAGATCTGGAAGGACAAGGAGTCGCTGGCGGAGGTCCTGCGCTCCATCGCCGCACAGCTGCCTCGCGCCGGGGCGAGCGCCGTCACGATGACGGCCGAGCTCTCGGACGCCTTCCGCACCAAGCGGGAGGGCGTGAACTTCGTGCTGGACGCGGTGACGGGCGCGGCCGATCGGGCTCCCGCGGTCTTCACGACGGCCGGCACGTTCGTGGACGTCGCGCGCGCGCGGGCGCGGCCGCTCGAGGTGGCCGCCTCCAACTGGCTGGCCACCGCGCTCCTCGTGGTCCGTCACGCCAGCGACGCCATCCTCGTCGACGTGGGCAGCACCACCGCCGACGTCATCCCGCTGCGCGCCGGGCGCGTGGATGCTGTGGGCCGCACGGATCCCGAGCGCCTGCTCGAAGGCGAGCTCGTGTACACCGGCGCCATCCGCACCAACGTCGCGGCGATCCGCGGGTGGGTGCCGCTGCGCGGCCGGCGCTGCCCCCTCGCGTCGGAGCTGTTCGCCGTGAGCGGCGACGCGCACGTCGTCCTCGGTAGCCTGAGCCCGTCCGACTACACTGGGCCGACCCCCGACGGTCGGCCGCCGACGGCCCCGTACGCGGCCGAGCGCCTGGCGCGGGTCGTGTGCGCCGACGTCGAGATGCTCGAGCCCGACGAGATCCGCGCCATCGCCACCGCGATCGCCGAGCGGCAGGTACGCCAGATCGCTTCCGCGATCGCGCGCGCGGCCCGCCGCTTCCCTTCGCGGCCCGAGGTGCTGTCGACCGGGCTCGGCGGCTTCCTGGCGCGTCGGGCCGCCGAGCGGTGCGGTCTGCCTTGCCGTGACGTCTCGCAGGTGCTGGGTCTGGAGGTCGGCGTGGCGGCGCCGGCCGTCGCCGTGGCCTGGCTCCTGACGGCCGCGCTCGACGCGTGATGGCGAGGCCGGCGGCGGTCGTCAAGGTCGGTGGCAGCCTCGGCGCGCGCCCCAGGACGCTGCGCCGCCTGATGTCGACCCTGGCGGCGCTCGCGCGTCGTCACGCCCTCGTGGTGGTGCCGGGCGGCGGGCCGTTCGCCGACCAGGTGCGTCGTGCGGATCGGCGCTTCGCGCTCGGCGACTCGCCGGCTCACTGGATGGCGATCCTGGCGATGGACCAGTACGCCTATCTGCTGGCGTCGCTGCCGAAGGGCGCGGTCATTGCGCGGGGTCCGGCCTCCGTCGCCGCCGGCCGGCTCAACGTGCTGGCGCCGTCGGCCTGGCTCGCGCGGCGCGATCCGCTGCCGCACTCGTGGCAGGTGACGTCGGACTCGATCGCAGCGTGGGTGGCCCGTGAGCTCGGCGCGAGGATGCTCGTGCTCGTCAAGGACGTGGACGGCGCCTTCGATCGAGACCCGAAGGGCCGGGCGGGGAGCCGTCTTCAGCGCCGTGTCGCACGCGAGCGTCTTGGCGGCGTCGTGGACTCTCACTTCAGCCGCGTCCTCGGCCGTACCCCGTGCTGGATCGTGAACGGTGCGCGTCCATCTCGGCTCGCGGCCCTGATCACGGCTGGCCGCGCCCACGGGACGGAGGTCACGTGATGCGCCTCCTGCTGAGCGTCGTGGACGTGACCGAAGCGCTGACGGCCGCCGGCGCCGGCGCCGACATCATTGACGTCAAGGATCCGGCCGCAGGCGCGCTCGGACGTCCGGCGCCCGGCATCGTGCGGGCGATCCGGGCGGCGATCCCACCTGGGCTGCCCGTCAGCGTCGCGGTCGGCGATGGCCCGTGGGAGCCGCGCGAGGCGGCCTCGGCCGCCCGCGCCGCCGCCCTTGAGGGCGCCGTGTTCGTCAAGGTCGGGCTGCGCGACACGTCGGCCGCCGCCGCCCTCGACACCCTGCGCGCGGTGCGCGCCGCGCTGCCGGAGGCGGCGCGCCTGATCGCGGCCAGCTTCGCCGATGTCGCGCGCGCCGGCTCGCCCCCTCCCGGCGATCTCCCCTGGCTCGCGGAGGCGGCGGGGGCCCACGGCTGCCTCATCGACACCGCCGTCAAGGACGGCCGCGGGCTGCTGCACTGGCTCCCGGAGGTGGCGCTGGTGGCCTTCGTCAGCGCGTGCCGGCAGGGCGGTCTGCTCAGCGCGCTGGCCGGATCGCTGACGCCGGGCGACCTGCCGCGGGTAGCCGGCGTCGCCCCCGACATTGTCGGCGTGCGCGGCGCCGCGTGCGACGGCGACCGGATCCAGGGCCGGATCAGTGGGCTGCGGGTAGCCCGGCTCAGCCGCGCGCTCGCCGCGGCCGCCCAGGCGCGCGGATGAGTCCCCCATGACGGCACGGCTCGCGGGGCGCGCGGCGGTGGTGACGGGCGCCAGCAGCGGGATCGGCAGGGCGATCGCGCTGGCCCTCGCCGCCGAGGGCGCCGATGTCGTCGTGAACTGCGCCCGGTCGAGGGCAGCCGCCGAGCAGGTCGCCGCCGAGATCGGCGCCATGGGCCGGCGCTCGCTGGTGGCGCGCGCGGACGTCTCCCTCGCCGCCGACGTGGCGCGGCTGCTGGACCAGTCCCTGGCGGCGTTCGGCACCGTCGACGCCTGGGTGAACAACGCCGGTGCCGACATCCTGACCGGCGAGGCGACGGGCTGGCCCGCGGAGGCCAAGTGGGACCGCGTGATGGCCGTGGACCTCAAGGGGACGTGGCTCTGCTCGCGCGCGGCGGGGGAGGCCATGCTGAGGCAGGGGAGCGGCGTCATCGTGAACATGTCGTGGGACCACGTGCTGCAGGGCCAGGGGGAGGCGACGGCGGCGATCTATGCCGCCGCCAAGGGGGGCGTGCTGGCGCTGAGCCGCTGTCTCGCGCGTGAGCTGGCGCCGCAGGTGCGGGTCAACGTGGTGGCGCCGGGATGGATCAAGACCAGGTGGGCGGAGAGGCTCGACGGCGCCACGCGCGATGCCATCGTGGGTAAGACGCCGCTGGCGCGCTTCGGCCTGCCCGAGGACGTCGCCGCGGCGGTGGTGTTTCTGGTCTCGCCGGAGGCTGGGTTCATCACCGGTGAGACGATCCTGGTGGGCGGCGGGGTCGTGATGGCGTGAGAAAGGAGGGGTAAGTGTATGGCAGAGGACAAGCTAGCGGTGCTTCCCGATGACGTGATCGAGAGGCGGCTCAAGGAGGAGTTGCCGGACTGGTGGTACGAGGGCAAATGGATCCGTCGCAAGTACAACACCGACGGCTGGCTCACCACGCTGGCCCTGGTCAACACCATCGGCTTCGTCGCCGAGGCCGCCTGGCACCACCCTGACCTCGAGGTCACGTGGGGCAAGGTGTGGGTCAAGCTGCGCACGCATTCCTCCAACGGCATCACGGATCGCGACTTCGCGGTCGCCCGCCGCATCGAGGAGACGGTGCTGTGGAGACCGGCGCCGGGGGCGCCGATGGAGGGCAACCCCAACAAGTGGGTACGCGGCGGGAGCCCGGACAAGCAGGCCTGAGGGTGGCGCGCACGCTCTTCGTCACCGGCAAACTCGCGGCGCCCGCCCTCCGCGCGACCCTGGCGGCGATGGCGCCGCCGTTCGAGTACGACGTGGCGGTCCTGCGCATCACGGTCGCCGCGCTCATGACGACGGGATGGATCGCCAGGCACCTGGGAGCGATGGAGGGCTACGATCGGATTCTCATCCCGGGCCTCTGCGAGGGTGACCCACGCGTGATCGAGGATCGGGTCGGCGTTCGGGCCGGGAAGGGTCCCGCCGACCTGCGGGACCTGCCGGAGTACTTCGGCGGCGCCGCGCTCCGCGAGGAGTACGGCGCCTACGACATCCGCATCTTCGCGGAGATCAACAACGTCCCCTACCTCTCGCGCGAGGAGGTGATGCGGCGCGCGCAGTACTTCCGGGAGAGCGGCGCCGACGTCATCGACCTCGGCTGCTCGCTCGACAGGAAGCTCGACGACGCCGCCGAGCTCGTCGGTCTCCTGAAGGACCGCGGCGCCGCGGTCAGCATCGACACCTTCGACAAGACCGAGATCCTGGCCGCCGACCGGGCCGGCGTCGACTACGTGCTCAGCATCAACGCCGCCAACATCGAGATCGCGAAGGACCTGAAGGCCACCGTGGTGGTGATCCCCGATTTCGGCGCGGGGCTCGACACGCTCCACCGCAGTGTCGCCGAGCTCGCGCGACTGGGGTGCCGCTACATCATCGATCCCGTCATCGAGCCCATCCCGATGGGCTTCGCCGCCGCCCTGGACCGCTACGTGCAGGTGCGCGCCCGCTACCCCGACGCCGAGATGCTGATGGGCATCGGCAACATCACCGAGCTGACCGACGCCGACACCACGGGGGTCAACGCCGTGCTGATCGGGTTCTGCCAGGAGCTGGGGATCCGCCACGTCCTCACCACCGAGGTCATCGACTGGGCGCGCGGCGCCGTCCGCGAGGTCGACGTGGCCCGGCGGCTCATGCACGCCGCCCAGCGGCGTGGCGTCCTCCCGAAGCTGATCGACGACCGGCTGCTGACGGTGAAGGACGCCCGGCCCAAGTACTCGACGGAGAGCGAGCTCAGGCAGCTCCATGCCGCCATCACCGACCCCAACTTCCGCATCTACACGACGCGCGACGCGATCTGCGTCTTCAACAATCGCCTGTTCGTGACCGGTACCGAGATCCAGGCCCTCTTCGACCAGCTCGAGGTCGAGGCGCCCGCGCACGCCTTCTATCTCGGGAAGGAGCTGATGAAGGCCCGGCTCGCGCTCTCCCTGGGGAAGACGTACATCCAGGAGCAGCCGCTGCGCTGGGGGTACCTGACGCCCGAGCGGGAGGAGCCGCGCCACGATCGGGTGAAGCTGGAGGGAAGGAAGCGCCGATGAAGAAGCTCCTCCTGCAACTGGACGGCGACCCGCACCCGAGCGTGTTCGACCGGATCGTGGCCCACGACGCAGGGGCCGACGAGGTGCTGAGCTACGGCGCCGTCGCGCCTCGCGACGTGCCCCCCCTCGTCCACGGGACGCTCTTCACGCGCGGCCCCAAGGACCTTCGCCACACCGCGATCTGGGTCGGCGGCAGCAGCGCCCCGCGCGGCGAGGAACTCCTCGACGCGGTCCTGAAGTCGTTCTTCGGACCCTTCCGTGTCTCCGCCATGATGGACGCCAACGGGTGCAACACCACCGCCGCGGCCGCGGTGGCACGTCTGGCGGGCGCCGTCGGGCTGCAGGGCGCGCGGGTGGTGACCGTTGCGGGGACCGGCCCCGTCGGCGTGCGCGCCGCTGTGCTGTTCGCCCGCGAGGGCGCGTCGGTGGCGCTGACCTCGCGCTCCCTGGAGCGCGCGAGAGAGGCCTGCGAGCGCCTCCGGCAGGGGTTCGGGGTCGAGGTCGCCCCGCTCGAGGCCCGGGACGACGCCGGGGTGGCGCGGGCGCTGGAGGGGGCGCACGTCTGCATGACGGCGGGCGCCGCCGGCACGACGCTGCTCCGGCGCGCGACCTGGGAGCCCCACCCGACGCTCCGGGCGATCGCCGATGTGAACGCGGTGCCACCGCCCGGCGTGGAAGGGATCGAGGTGACCGACAAGGGCACCGACCGCGCGGGCAAGGTCGTGTTCGGCGCGCTCGGCGTGGGTACGCTGAAGATGAAGGTGCACAAGGCCTGCGTCGCCCGCCTCTTCGAGCGGAACGACGAGGTGCTCGACCTCGACGCGATCTACGGCGTCGCCCGCGCGCTGTGAACCCTGCGGGGAACGATTCGCCAACGATGATCGGGAAACGGGCGGGTGGCCCCCGGCGACAGGACCCGCCCGCCTCGCACGTGGCGCGCTGAATGATGTGAGCTAGTGTAGTGTCCCAGAAATCCGTTGACTCGCGGGCGCCGGGCGGGGCGGGGGGCCCCTCCGCGGAACCGTGGCTTCTGCGCGTTGCCGGAGGCGAAAGCCTCACTCTCGTGGCTCCTTACGAGTGCCCGGAGCGGGTCCCGGCAGCCTCAGCTTCGACCTCTGCGGCCTCGACGACGGCCATGTGTTCCTCGACATCTCCCTCGCCGCCCCTGACGCGGCGCGGACCCCGACGCTCCTGGTCGATCACCTCAGCGCGGCGGGCCCCCTCGACCTGATCGCGGCGCCGTCCGGCTACGGTCTGCCACTCGTCCCCGTCGGCGAGCTGAGCCTGGACCAGCTCAACCTCTTCATCCTCGTGCGGGAGGACGACCGGGGGCAGCCCGAGATGGTGGGCGGGCTCCGCGCGATGGTGGAGATGATGCGGGCGCGGCACTTGCCCGCCATCGTCCTGCCGGGCGTGGTCCACCTGCCCACGGTTCCCGCTCATCGCAAGGTCAACCGGATCGACATGGGCACCGCGGACAAGGTCTGCGTGGCCGCGCTGGGGATCAGCGACCAGGCGCGCCGCCTCGATCTCCCGCCGCGCGAGACGAGCTTCATCCTGGTCGAGCTGGGCGGCACCTTCACCGCGGCGGTCGCAGTGGAGCAGGGCCAGATCGTGGACGGGATCGGGGGCACAGCAGGGGGACTCGGCTACCGCGCCCTCGGCACGCTCGACGGCGAGGTCGCCTATGCGCTCGGCCGCATCCCCAAGTCGCTGCTGTTCTCGGGGGGCGCCGCGTTCGTGGCCGGAGAGCCCGACCTCGCTCCCGAATCGCTCTGGGAGCGCGCGCCGGCCGACGGGCGGGCCCGGCGCGCGTGCGATGCCTTCCTCGAGTCGGTCGAGAAGATGGTCGCGGCCCTGGGCGTGAGCCTCCCCGAACCCCGGGAGATTCTGCTGTCCGGGCGCCTCGCCCTGGTGCCGGCGATCGCCGACGCCGCGGCCGCCCGGCTAAAGGCCACCGCCCCCGTCCGTGCCGTGACGCGGTTCGCCGCGCGCTCCAAGGAAGCCGCACAGGGGGCCGCGCTCATCGCTGACGGTCTTGCGGGCGGGGATAATCGAGCACTCGTGGAGACGATGCGGCTCCGCGAGGCGGGCGGCACGGTCCTCGATCACCTCTGCGTGCCCGGCGTCGAGGTGATCCGGCGTCAGTTCCGGCTCCCGTGAGGGTCCTGATCGCCGGCCTCACGACCCGCGCCATCGCGGAGTCGGCGGTGCGGGCCGGCTACGACGTGATCACCGTCGACTACTTCGGCGACCTGGACCAGAAGCGGCTGTGCGCGAACGTGTCGCTGCGGGAGCGCGGCCTCGGGTACGGCGCCCAGGCGATCCAGAGCGTGGCGCGCGATCTCGCGTACGATGCCCTCGCCTACTGCGGCGGACTCGAGAACGCGCCGGAAGCGGTCGCCGTGCTGGCGGCAGGCCGGCGGCTGCTCGGCAACGAGCCCGAAACGCTTCGCCGCGTCCGGGACCCCGCCGTGCTGCTCCCGTTCCTCGCCTCGCGAGGATGGCGGGTGCCGCGCACGCTCGCACGGGAGGAGGCCCGGCCGGCGGCGGGCGCGTGGCTTTGCAAACCCGTGCACGGTGGTGGCGGCCAGGGCGTGCGCGTCTGGCACGGCCAGCGGCTCGCGCCCCGCCAGATGCTCCAGGAGTACGTCGCGGGCGTCTCCGCCTCGGCGATCTTCGTGGCGGACGGACGCAGGAGCCGCCTGCTCGCGTGCACCGAGCAGCTGCACCGCCCGCGTGGGTTCGCCTATGGCGGCAACATCCTGCCGCTGGCGGCGGCCACCGCGATCCTGGAGGACGTCCGCGCGATCGCCGAGGCGCTGACCGGCGAGTTCACGTTGCGCGGCGTGAACGGGCTCGACTTTGTGCTGGACGACGGCGGACCGGTGGCGCTCGAGGTGAACCCGCGCTACTCGGCATCCATGGAGCTCTTCGAGCGGGCCACGGGCGTCTCCGTCTTCGAGCTCCACCTGCGCGCCTGCGAGGGCGCCCTGCCCGCGGCGACGGCCTCGCCCGGCGGCTTCTGGGGGAAGGCGATCGTGTATGCCTCCACCACGGTGTCGGTCGGGGACACGGTCGACTGGATCGCCGGCGGCGTCCGGGACGTGCCGCATCCAGGCGAGATCATCGCCAAGGGGCACCCAATCTGCACGGTGTTCGCATCGGCGCCGTCGCGCCCGGAGTGCTGGAGGCGGCTGCGCGCCGAGAGCGAGGTGATCCGGCGCCGGTGTTCGGCAGCCCTCCCCTCTGCCTCACCGGGCGGCGCCTGAAGCCCGCCCGGTCCCGAGCGCGAATCCGCCGTCCGCGAGCGACGCTGTGCCCACGACCAGCGCCCCGGCGTCCCCGGTGAGCCGGGACAACGGAACCGTGGCGTGTCATTGCAGCGCGGGGGTTCTCGCTGGTCGCGATCACCCGCAGACGACCGCTGCAGAGTGCCTGTCAAGAGAAACTCCGAAAAGAGTTGTGGTGCGGCGCGCTGATCTTTGTCAGAATGCGATGAAGCACCTCGATTGCTGCTCATTGCGAAGAGCGGAGGCTGGGTGGAAGCACTGGTTGCCGTTCTCTTAGCGTGGATCCACGCCACGGCCGGGTACGCCGTACCGGATACCGCACCGCGCGTCGAGTTCGTCCAGCCGCGGCTCATCGCCGACATCATGTGCGACAGCCGACCGAAGTGCCCGGTACTCGCCATGTACCTGCACGGGGACACTATTTTCCTCGACGACCGCCTCGATGTGCACGGGAACGACTACCACGCGAGCATCCTGCTCCACGAGCTGGTCCACTACCTTCAGCAGCAGAGTGGGCGCTTCACGGAGAGCGACTGCGACAACTGGATCAAGGAGGAGCAGGAAGCCTTCCGCATCCAGGCCGCCTGGCTCCGGGAGCGGACGATTGCCCTCCCTCAACGCCACCAAATCCCGAGCCGGGAGCACCTATGCGCGGGTGGGCTCCACGGCGGCACTGCGCCACCCCAGCCGAAATAGCGAAGTGTAAGAAGAACTCCCGGTCAGAGATCGCCCAGGCCGTACTCGTCCCACCGCGCACGCACACGCGCATAGGACGGACAGACGCTGCTCCCTCGGCTCCCTCGCCGGGCGACCCGGGTGGCCGAAATGCGGCCTCCTGGCAGGCCCGACCCTGACACTCGGAATTGCTCGCTCATGGGAAGAGATCCGAGAAGGAGGGTGAAGCATGCGAGAGCGCACGATGGACGTGAAGGCCTTGGATGTGTCCCGGGGGGGAGCCGTGGCAGACGGCGGAGTTCCTGTGCGATGCTGGGAGCATCATGACGGCGGACAACCGCGCGCTGCTTGCGAAGCTCGCAGCGCTCCTCGAGCCGCGGGGGGAGATCCTCGAGGCCTACCTGTTCGGATCGAAGGTGACGGGATCCGCGCAGCCACACAGCGACGTCGACGTCGCCGTGTACCTCGGCGAGGCGATGCCCGTGACCTCGGTGTTCGGCTACGCGGCCGATCTCGCGACGGCGCTCATGCGAGGGCTCCACACCAGCCGCGTCGACGTGGTTGTCCTCAACAACGCCACACCCCTCCTCTACCATCGCGTCCTCCGGGATGGCGTCCGGATCCTGTCGCGCGATCTCCGGGCGACCACAACGCGCGAGGGACGCGCCCTCTCGCGGTACTGCGACTACGTGCCGCAGCTCGCCAAGCTCGAGGCCGCGCACCGTGCGCGGATCGCGGCCGGCCGCTTCGGCCGATGAGCCCCGGTGAGCCCGACGCCGCCGTCGTCCGGCGCCACCTGCTCGCCCTTGACGCGCCCGTCCAGCGGTTGCGGCGCCACGCGGGCCGGCCCCTCTCGGCGCTCCTCGGCGACTCCGACGCGCAGTGGACCGTCGAGCGGGGCCTCCAGCTGTGCGCGCAGAACGCCCTGGACATCGCCACGCATCTGGCTGCGAGTGCGGGACGCGACGCGCCCGACTATGTCGGCGCCATCGACGTCCTGAGCGAGCTCGGCGTCCTTCCGTCCGCGTTCGGCCGGCGGTTCCGCGGCGTTGCCGGGTTCCGGAACGTCCTCGTCCACGGGTACCTCGGCACCGATCTCGGGCGCGTGCACGAGCTGCTGAACTCCGGGCTCGACGACTTCATCGAGTTCGCCCGGCACGTCGACGCCTACCTGGAGCGTTCCGGCCCCTGAGCCGCGAGCTCCTTCGGCGGCCGGGCTCCCAACTCCTCGCCGGCAGGCGGACGGCCTCTTCGCGAAAGTTCTGGCGCGACCTCGGAGAACGAGCGCCGCGCGTACGTCACAAGGTCGCGGACCGGTCCGGGTACTCGTCTGTCCCCCGGTCGAACGCCCGCCAGTCGGGCATGCGGGAGGGTCGGCGATGAGTGCGAAGCGCGCCCGGTCCGGACGCTCCACGAGCGGACAGCCGCAGTGAAAGTGGAGGTACTCCCTGGATGCTAAGACGTGGTTCAGGGCGCAGGCGCGCACCCGCACGACCACCTCGCCCACCTCGGGCACGGGGTCGCGGTAGTCGTCGTAGAGGATCTTCTCCA
>WNFU01002111.1_pt1 | contig 43016 bp, 35 predicted proteins | sample 5400121 | NCBI WGS metagenome assembly WNFU01 (sample SAMN13153360, study PRJNA577476) | soil metagenome | isolation source: 100 cm soil or saprolite under grassland replicate 1 | place: USA:California | collected 2016-06-15
GCTCGGGAGCGGCAAGACCGGCTGCTCGGCGAGCGACTCCGGCCTGGGCCTTACAAGATTGCGGACGTCGGGTGCGGCAATGGCTATCACGCCGTGATGTTGGCGCCGGTCTCTCTTCTGTATCATGGCTTTGAGATCTCAACCGCGATCGCTGATACCGCGCGATCTCAATGGCAAAAAGAGAACATAGACAACGCGCAGATATTCGTGGGAGACGTGGCTGAAGTGGACCTCAAGGATGAGTTCTACGACGTTGTCCTCTGCTTGTATTTTACGCCGGGCAACTTCAGAGACCGGTCAGATGACCTCGGTCTTTACAGCGACGCCTATCTAGACAGGAACCCGCAGTTCATCCGCATCATGTCTCGTTTCTATCGGGCCCTGAGAATCGGCGGCTCCATGTTTCTCACCATATACAAGGACACGCTGGAGGCGGAGGCGGCGCAAGTCGATTTCTACGAGAATACCGGGCAGCATGTCGTGACGCTCCCGGGGTCGCGATTTGTGGCGACTGCGGAAGGTTTTTGGTCGGCGAGGTGGACGCGAGACAGCATGTTATCAAACCTCAGTGAGTGTGGAATCAGTCCCGACCGTGTCGTGTTCAACGACCTGAACGCAATCGCATGGTTGGTCGAGATCAAGAAGTAGGCATGAAAATTGATCGTCTTTCAGCCCGCATCCGCGGGCTGAGAACGCGTCAAAATGTGGGTAATGACAAGGCTTTATGATGGCGCCCGCTGCGGCGGGCTTTAGAAAAGTACTTTTAAAACACGCTTTCAGTAAGTCGGTAGTATGGACATGCATTGTTTCCAACTCGGACGCCATGACCAGGACTTCCTCCATGCTCAATGGGTCAGCCTGGCTTCTCGGTACGCGTCCGACCCCTCAGCGATTGAAAGCCTGTTCAATTCTATTGTTGAACACTACTCAGCGAAGAACCGCGCCTACCATAACCTGAGTCATATTCAATCACTCCTCTCATTGAGCGAATCGCTTCCGGATAAGATTCAGAACCGGGACGCGCTTTATTTCGCCGTCTGGTTTCACGACGTCATCTACGATACGAAGAGGTCCGATAACGAAGAGAAGAGCGCCGAGTTCGCCGAGGAGGCTTTAGCCAGCCTGGGAGTTCCGGAGCGGACCATCGCCGTCACTCGGGAAATGATACTGGCGACAAAGCATCATCGCGCCGACGATCTTTCGTGGGATGTGAAGGCTTTTCTGGACCTGGATACCTCAATACTTGGAGCGCCGGAGGAAATCTACAAGGATTACAGCTGGGCGATCAGGAAAGAGTATTCCTGGGTTCCGGGTTTCTTATATCGGAAAGGCAGGATGAAAGTATTGAATGAGTTCCTGGATAGAGAGAGCATTTACCAGACCGAAGAAATCAGGGCGAAATACGAGACGCAGGCGAGACATAATATTGCGGAAGAAATAAGAGCTTTATCTGATAGGCGCATGTGAAAATGACATCAATGACTGGGCAGACGGAGAACATCAACGGAATGCGGATGTATTACGAGGTTCACGGTCAGGGCGAGCCGCTGGTGTTGCTGCACGGCTTCACCGGCTCCGGCGGCGATTGGGCGCCGTTCGTCAATGGCTGGGCCGCAGAGCATCAACTCATCATCCCGGACCTGCGCGGCCACGGAGGATCAACCAATCCGTCGAAGGTGTTTACATTTCGGCAATCGGCGCTCGACGTCTTTGCACTGCTCGACAAATTGAATATCGAGAGGTTCGAGGCGATAGGCGTCAGCGGCGGCGCAAAGACTTTGCTTCACATGGCCACGCAAAAGCCTGATCGGGTCGCGGCTATGGTGTTGGTCAGCGCGGCGCCTTACTTCCCGCAGCAGGCGCGCGCCATCATGAGCCAATTCACGGTTGACAGCCTGACCGGCGACGAATGGCAAGCCTTGCGGCGCCGGCATAAACACGGCGATGAGCAGATTCGCGCGCTGTGGGCGCAGGGGAACGCTTTCAAGGACAGTTACGACGACATGAACTTCACGCCGCCTTACCTGTCAACTATCACGGCTCGAACCTTGATTGTGCATGGAGACCGTGATCCTTTCTATCCGGTCAACATTGCGGTAGAGATGTACACTGCGATTCCGCGGTCGTATCTCTGGATCGTCCCGAATGGGGGCCACGGCCCCATCGCCGGAGATGGGGGCGCCCGCTTCATCGAGACAGCGTCAGCATTCCTGCGCGGCGAATGGGAGCATGGGTAGTTGTTATGCCGATTACGCGCTCCTTTCCGGAAGCGTCGGCAATTTGTTGCGCGGAAATCTCAGGCTCTTACGATCTCAACGCTATTTTGCCGGAAGCGTCTACATCGGGCTTGGCGCGGTGACCGCCCTGACCGGCTTGAGCAAAAAAGGGTAAATGTCCCAAGAAAATCTCACACTGAGCGAGGCGCGGCGAATCGCGCTCACCTGCCAGGGCTTTGACCGCCCGCGGCCGAACGGGAAAGTGAACGCGAGCCACATTCGCGGCGCGATACGGCGTCTCGGCCTCGTACAGATCGATTACGTCAACGTCCTCACGCCGGCGCACTATCAAGTTCTTTTCTCGCGTCTCGGCTCGTACGAAAAATCTCTCTTCGATGATCTGGTCTACCGGCGGCGCGAATTCACCGAGCAGTGGGCGCACGAGAGGTCCATCCTGCCGGTGGAGAGTTGGCCGCTGCTCCGCCATCGAATGGAGACCCACCGCGTGCGCCCGTGGGGTTTCGAGAAGTTTCTCGAGCAGCAATCGAGTTACGTCGCATGCGCGCTGGAAGAGATCCGCGCGCGTGGGCCCCTGGGCGCGGAAGACCTCCCGGAGCCGGACGGGACGCCCCGCCGTATGAGCGATAAGTGGGGCTGGGGCATGAATATCAAGAATCAGGTGCTTGAAGCCCACTTTGGCTTTGGCCGGCTTGCCGTGGCTGAGCGCCTGCCAAACTTCACGCGTGTGTACGATCTGGCGGAGCGGGTGATCCCGGCGGAGCATCACGGTCGCAAGGTTGAGCGCGAAGATGCGCAGCGCGAGTTATTGCGCCTTGCCGCGCGGTCGCACGGCGTGGGCACGGCCGGCGATCTGGCCGATTATTACCGCATGCCGATTCGTGACGCTCGGCTGCGCATCGCCGAACTGGTTGAAGCTGGGGAATTGCGCGAGGCGAAGGTGGAAGGGTGGCGGGAACCGGCCTACCTTCACCCGGAGGCGCGCGCCGCCAGACGGATCGAAGCTTCGACATTGCTGTCGCCGTTCGACCCCGTGGTCTGGCATCGCCCGCGCGCGGCGCGACTCTTCGGGTTCGATTACCGCATCGAGATATTCACACCGCAGGAGAAGCGCCGCTGGGGCTATTACGTGCTGCCATTCCTGCTCGGCGAGCGTCTGGTCGCCCGCGTCGATCTCAAAGCCGACCGCGCCGCGCGCCGGTTGCTCACGCCGGCGTCATACGTCGAGACTGGGACCGATCCCGGCGCGGTCACCGACGCGTTGGCCGCTGAGTTGTGGACGATGGCGGCGTGGTTGGGATTGGACTCAGTCTTCGTCGAGCGTCGCGGAAGTTTTGCGCGGACGCTCGCCGCAGCCGTCCGCGCCCACGAGGGTCGAAGATAGAAGATCGAGGATCGAAGATGGAGAATTGAAGACCGCCATTCTCGATCCTCGATGCTCGATCCTCGATCCTCACCGCTTGGCGATCACGCAAGAAGCCTCGCGCCCGACCTTCCGCTTCACGATCCTTATGTCGCGGAATCCCACCCAACGCACCAGCTTCGCGACGTCCGCGACCTCGTCTTCGGTGAAGCCCGGCGCGAGCGCGAAGCGTTTTGTCGAATGCATGCGCAGGCATATCACCAGCAGCCCGCCTTCGCGCATGACGCGACGCATCTCTCCCAGGTTGAGTTCCGCGTTGGGCCAGAATTGATAGTTGTTGACCGCCAGAACTTTGGTAAAACGCACGCACTCATAAGGCAGATCTGCGACCGATCCCTGGCAGACTTCGGCGCGGCCCGCGACGATCAGGTCGAGGTTGTATTTCGCCGCCTGGCGAACCATGACATCCGACAGATCGACGCCCGCGACGAAACCGGCTTTGGCCCGTTCGGCGATCATTCGAATCGTTCTGCCGTGGCCGAAGCCGATCTCCAAAGCCTGATCGTCCGGTTGGACGTCGAGCATTTCGACTGCGAATTCGTTCATCCTGGCGTTCTTGACCGCCATCAGTCGTCCGACGATGCCGCCCAGCAGTCCCGTCGGACAGGCGAATTGCGATGTCAGGCTCGAAGCTTTGCATCCCGTCGAAGAAGATGGTTGGATCAGCGGCTGGTTGAGGTTGATCTGAGTGTTCATCGACGCCTCCTTCACTTCAGGTTTTTCAGTAATCGTTTCCAGCGTTCACTCTCGAAATACGCGCGCACTGTCCGCAATGTTTCAGCCGCCTGGCGCAAGTCTTTATCGGTCACGTCCAGATCGGCCTTGCTGAGCAGTCTGGCCTCGTTGCGGTTCATCGCGTCTACAGTCTTTTTGCCGAGCGCGGTCAGGCGCGCCAGAGGCGATCGCTTGTGGGCGGGATTGGCGACGAACTCGACAAGGCGCTCTCCGACCAACTGGTTGACCAGCGTCTGGACATGCTGCCGCGAAACCGCCCGCGCGCGGGCCATCTGCGGAACCGTCTGCTCGCCCAATTTGTCCAGGCCGCGCAGGATTGATCGCAGGGCGCCCGTCATCTCGCCGCGGTGGTGTATCTGGTCGGCCACGACGCGCAGCCGGTGGAAGAGAGACACCGTCTCGGTGATCATCGAGTCGAAGGGCGATTCGGACGGCGATGCGTCTCCCCCCGCCCGCGACGCCCTCTTTTTTCCGCCGCTATATGTCATCGGGTGTTAACGGCAGGCAGCTTGTCATAATGACAAGTCGATTGTCAAACGCGAATGGCGGGGACCGATAGCCACAGAGCACACAGAGGGCACAGAGACAGAAAGAGACAAGGAGAATAGGCAAAGATTCTCCTTGTCTCTCTGCGGTCTCTGTGCCCTCTGTGTGCTCTGTGGCTATCGGTGGAAATCAGTTCACGGCTTCGTCGGCCTTGAAGTTCAATCCGTCGAGCAGCGATTTTTCGACTTTGTAAATTTCGGGCCGCCCATCGACCTTCACGTAGACGCTGTCGCCGTCGGCGGAGGAAATTTTGAGAATCGTCGTTTTGCCGTTCTTGTCGGTGAGGCGGACTTCGACGGCGGGTTTGGCGAGCTTCGCCGAGACCGCGCCAGACGGCTTGTCGAGCACTTCGGTGGCCTGAGTCTCGAGCGGGGTGAAAATCTTGAACGTCGAGGCCTCTTTGTCCTTCTTGTCCGCCGGCTCGGTGACCTTCCATTTATCGTCTTTCTTTTCGGCCACGAGCGTGACGTTGGAGTTCTTGATGTAGACCTTCGTCAGCTCTTCGCGGTTGAGTTTGACGAACTGTTTACTGCGCAGCGACGCGAGCTTAGTGTTGAGTTTCTCGTAGAACAGGGTGTCTATTTTGAGGAGTTGCGGCCGGTCGGAAACTTTGGCGTAGTAATTCTCATCGACTTTCGAGCCGATGGCGACGGTCCGCTCGCCCCCGGCGTTGAGCCTGGCGGTGATGGAAACCTTCGACTTGTCGAGTCCGTATTTCGCCGGATCGTCCACGCTCTCGCTGACGACCTCCGCGGCCTTGGAGCCGGTTATGTCGGCGAGCAGGCTGCTGACCTGGCCTTCATCAGCCAGGCCGGCGACTGGGCTTTTGATGTTCCAATCGGAATCTTTCTTCTCAATCTCGTAGCTTCCGCCCTCGTTGACGATCTTGAACGAGCTGAGTTCATACCGCGTCGCGCCCAGCACCAGGCGGTCGCGCAGGTCGTTGAGCGATTTATCCGAATCGTTCAGAAGATTGACCGGGATGAGCGCCACTTTCTGCGAGCCGTCTATTTTGGCGTAGGCCGACAGGCCGATCGGGTCCTTCGCGCCAAGCTCGACGCGATGCGTCGAGCCGTTTTTGAGTTTGACTTCGAGTTTGACCGCAGGCTCCGAGAGGCCGTATTGCTTCAGGTCGCCTCCAGACGGAGGAAATTCGCTCTCGACGCGGGCGGTGACCAGATCGCCGACGATGGGGTTCACCGCCGACTCGTCGGCCGCCGCGTTGACCGGCTGCGTGATCACCCACTTGTTGTTCTGGTTTTCGAGGTTGATCGTTTGGCCGGGGCGAACCAGTGAAATGCCGGTGACGTCTTCGCGGTTGAATTTGAAGGCGGTAGGGGCCTTTTCGGCCTCTTCATCGACCGGCTTGCCGGATTTTCCTTCGATGAAATAAACGCCCACGCCGGCGACCGCCGCAATCAAAAGAAGAATGAGAGTGTTTCTTTTCATAGCTTTTGTTTGAAGTGGGTAGTGGATAGTGGATAGTGGGCAGTGGGATTTTGCTCTATCCACTACCCACTGCCCACTGCCCACTGCCTATCTACGTTTCCACCAGATATAGATGCCCGAGCCGATGACGGCGAGCGGCATGAGCGCCGCGCTCAACAAGAGGAAGGTGCGCTGCTGGCTTTCGCTCATCGTCACCGAGCGGTTGGTGGAGCTCTTGGGGCGGATCGAGATAAGGTCTTCATCCTCCGCCAGCCAGTTAACCGAGTTCAAAAACAGGTCTGCGTTGCGAAAGCTCGGGACCCTGATGGCGCCGTTCATCGCGAAGTCGGAGTCGCCGATGACCACAAGGCGAGCCTCTTTTTTGGCGTCCACGCTCTTGCTGGCCGCCGCGCCGAGGGTGAGCGGGCCTTTCTGGTCCTTGTCGGGCTCGAGCTTGATCTGCTGTCCGGGCGTGATCTTATCTTTAGCGAAGCTATTCTCGGAGGTGGTCAGCAGCGGAGTGACGTTGGAGCCTCCTGCCCCGCCGGTGACCTTGATGGCGCGCGCTAGCGGGAAAACGCTCATCGTGCGCCCGAAATCTTTAGTGATCGTATGACTGCCGTATTCCGTAATGAGCGGAGCCTCGGGGCCGGCGCCGACCAACTGGCCCATGCCGCTGACGTCGAGCACGACGTTGTCGGAGGCCTGGATGTTCCAACTCTTGAGCACGTCGCCGAGTTGCGGGTCGGTTTCCGGGTCGAGCATCAGCAGCGCCTTGCCGCCTCCGTCCAGGTACTTGCCGATCATCGCGGCTTCGGGCGGCGTGAGGGATTGCTTGGGGCCGGCGACTATGAGCTCCGCGCACTCCGAAGGGACTTGCTGTTCTCTGGCCAGCAGCACGGTCTTGAGTTGGTAGTTCTCGTCCTTGAGCCGCTGTTCGACGATCGAGTAGCCTTCGCGTTGCGTGTCGGAGAGCGACTTCTCGCCGTGTCCTTCGGAGAAGCAGACGGTCTTCAGCTTATCGCGCGTGACCTTCAGGATGGCGTTTGTGACGGCCTGCTCGGAGGTGTCGCCGATGGTCTCGGTGCGTTCGCCGGCGGCCACCACGATGTCGCCCATCCGCCGCACCTTGAACTGCCGCGCCATCTCCGGGCGCTGATTCGGGTCGATGCGCTCGTAGGAGAGGCGGGGGCCGGCGTACTTGTACTCCCTCATCAGGTCGGAGAATTGCTGATTCTCCTCCTTGTTGAAGTAAACCACCTTCACGTCTTTGGGCAGGTTGGCGACCACCTTCTTGGTCTGTTCGGAGATCGAATAGAGGCCTTCGGCCGTCAGGTCGAAGCGTTTGTGGTGGCGGTAGCCAAGAAAGTTGGCCACCACTACCAGCGCCAGCACGGCCATCGACAAGACGACGGTGTTCGCGCCCAGCTTCCCCTGTCGCCCGCCGAAGAAGCCGGCGATCGCGCGGAAGTTGAACACGGCCGAGACCGCGATCAAAACCACTCCGATGACTAGCAGCGCCGGAGTCAGTTTGCCCATTAAGCCCGCGCTGACCCAGACGCCCATAATTAAGTAACGAAAAAGGCCTGCCAGAGTCATCGCCACCCCGACGAATCCGGCCAGCCGGTAGATTTCTTGCCGATCGATTTTCATAAGTTTGTCAGGGAATGTGGAGTGGGGGGTGGGGGGTGGGAGTCAGACATAACTCCCCACTCCCCACTCCCGCTCATTTTATGCTCTCCTCCAGCGCATAGAGTCCAGATTGCGCAGCGTCAGGAAGACGCCGATCGCGGCCGCCGAGACGTAGAAGATGACCGACGAGGTGTCGATCACGCCCTGCGCGAAAGTCTCGTGATGCTGGAGGATAGAGAGATACTTGAAGACTTCGGCCGCCGCCGAGCTCGAGTCGCGCATCGTCAGGTCTAAGAACAACAGCAGCAGGAAGACGATGAACGTCACCACGCCTGCCACGATCTGGTTCTCGGTCAGCGACGAGATGAACGACCCCAGCGCGATCAGCACCGCGCCCAGCAGGAACAGGCCCAGATATCCCGCCCCGACGATGCGCCACGGCAGGGCCGGCTCGCTGTAAGGGCCCACTAACAGGTAATAGAACAGCGTCGGCGCCAGCATCACCGCGAAGAAGGTGAGCGAGGCGGAGAATTTGCCGATCACGATCTGTAGCTCACTGAGGGGCGAAGTCATGAGCATTTCCATCGTGCCGCGCTTACGCTCTTCGGCGTAAACGCCCATGGTAATCATCGGCATCAGCAGCGGCATGATGTAGGTGCCGATGAAGCCGACGAAACTGCGGATGACCATCATCGGCACGTCGATGTCAGGCGGCATGCCCATCTGCCGAGCCTGCATCTGCATCATGAACGCCTGCTTCATATAGGCGCTCAGGATCAGCGAGAAGACCAGCCCCGTCGCCGCCAGGAAAAAGCCGATCACGGTGTAAGCGATCGGCGAAACGAAGTAGCCGCCAAGTTCGCGGCGATAGATTGCAAGAATTCCTCTCATAAACTCTCCTCGATCCTTATGACGCGACCGTCTCGGCGACGGCCTCCCTGGCCTTCTCTTCAGCCTTCGGCGCGCCCTTCGCCTCGGCCCTTCCTTCGGCCTGCTCTTCGGTCGTCAGTTGCATGAAGATGTCTTCGAGGCTCAGATTGACGGCGCGCATCTCCAGCAAGTCGAATCCCTTGTTGACGATGCGCGAGGCGATCTGCGCCCGCAAATCCGCGTCGCTCTCGATCTCGGCGGTGACCAGGTCGCCCGCGCCCGGCGTGACCTCGACGCTCTTGACGCCCCCGATCGAGGCGACGGATTCGCGCAGGCCCTCGGCGGAGCCTCTGACCTGAAGGCGAACGCGCTCGCCGCCTTTGAGTTGTGTGGTCAGGTTCTCGGTCGTGTCGACGGCGGCGATGCGGCCCTTGTTGATGATGACCACGCGGTCGCAGGTCATCTCGACCTCGGGCAGGATGTGCGTCGAGAGGATGATCGTGTGTTGTCCGGCCAGATTTTTGATCAGGCCGCGGACTTCCTTGATCTGGTTGGGGTCGAGTCCGACAGTCGGCTCGTCGAGGATGATCACCTCGGGGTTGTGGACGATGGCCTGCGCGATGCCGACGCGCTGCTTGAAGCCGCGCGACAGTCGCTTGATCAATTCGTCCTTGCGCTCGGTCACGGTCGCCATCCTCATCGCCTCGGCGACGCGGTTCGGAATCTCGGCCGCCGGAACGCCTTTGATCTGCGCCACGAAGGTCAGATAGGCGCTGACGGTCATTTCGGGATAGAGCGGAGGAGTTTCGGGCAGATAGCCGATGCGCTTGCGGACTTCCATCGACTGTTCGAAGACGTCGAAGCCCGCGATCCGCGCCGTTCCTCCGGTCGCCGGCAGATAGCCGGTCAATATCCGCATTGTTGTGGTTTTACCCGCGCCGTTTGGGCCGAGGAAGCCCAGGATTTCGCCTTTATCTACCTTAAATGAAATGTCATTGACGGCGCGAGCCTGTCCGTAGCTTTTTACAAGATGCTCAACTTCTATCAAGTCAGCCTCCGAAGGGGTCGCAAAGTTGGATATGTCTGATTCAAGGGATGCGATCTGTATAAACAGAAGGGAGAGATTTTATTGGCGCCGTAGTGACGCGTCAAGAGGCCATATTTCCTGGCGGGGCGTCCGCAAGGTAATTTTCGGGAGCCCATATGCCATATGCCATATAAAATATGGCATATGGCATATGAAATATGCGTCTCTTGCGGCTGAAATATGCGTCTCTTGCGGCGCCTTGACGCCATCCGTAAAATGCTCGTGGTCATTATAGCTTCAAAGCGCCGCCTGTTCTGACACAACAAGTTCAATGACAGTTGGGGGGCGATTCGCGGCCGCTTCTCGGCGCCCCTCGAGGAGGCCACTATGTTTCGATTCACCCGATTCCTGATTTTCCTTTCGATAGTTCTTCTCGCCGTCTTTACCGTCGCCAGGGCGCAAACGCCGCAGCGAGACAACCGCCCGCGCACGGCTTCGGTCAGCGGGCGCGTGACCATCGCCGGCAAACCGGCGGTAAACGCCAAAGTCGTTATAACTGAAGTCAACGATAGACCCGCTCCTGCTGGGAACCAGGGCTTCTCAATAGAGCTGCCTGGATCGGGGGCCGGCGAGGATTACGTCGTCCTGACCGACGCCGAGGGGCGTTACCGCGTGACCAATTTGCCCGAAGGCAAATACGAAGCGCAAGTGTCGCTGAGGGGCTGCGTCAGAGAGAGACCGTCGACGAACGAGTCGCTCGTCGAGTCATTCTCGCTCAACGAAGGCGCATCACGAGAGAACGTCGATTTCGCGCTTGTGCGCGGCGGCGTCATCACCGGGCGCGTGACCGACGCGGACGGACGCCCTTTGATCGCAAGGGCCGTCAGTCTGCAAGTCGTGGACGAGGGGGGACAGAAACTGGATGCCCGCGCTCAGAACCTTCAGAACTGGATGATGACGCTTAATATGTTTCAAACCGACGATCGCGGCGTTTATCGCATCTTCGGGCTGCGCGCGGGACGCTATGTGGTCAGCGCCGGCGGCGATTCGAACATGGCGTTTGTGACCGAGGCCGGCGCCGAGTACGCGCGCGTCTGGCATCCCGACGCGACCGATGAAAATCAGGCGAAAGTCATCGAGGTGGCCGGCGGCGGCGAAGTCACAGGCGTTGACATCAGGCTCGGCGTCGCGAAGAAAACTTATGAAGCGTCGGGGCGCGTCGTTGATGACGAGACGGGCAAGCCGATCGCGGGCGCTTCTGTGATCTATACGAAAGCCGGAGGCTTTGGCGAGAGCGTAGATTTCGGCCTGTCGGGCGCCACGCCAAAGACGGACGATCAGGGCAATTTCCACTTCAGCGGCCTCACGCCGGGGCAGTACCTGTTGAGCCTTGCCGACTTCACGTCTTTTCTTACGGGCGGCGGCAGCGGTTATTACAGCGACGGGGCGAAGTTCGAGATTCAGAGCGCCGATGTGGCCGGCGTCGAAATCAGAGCGAAACGCGGCGCGACGATCAGCGGGGTCGCCGTCATCGAGGACGCCGACCAGTCCGCCAAATCCAGCCTCTCGCAGACGATGATCATGGCGACTTCCATGCCGTCTTCCATGCCGCCTTCGCCGAACGAAGTAAATGAAAACGCGTTCGGGTCCGCAATGACGCCTGTAAGTTCCCGGATCGGAAGTGACGGCGGCTTCAGCCTCAAGGGCATTCGACCCGGCAGGGTAATGATCCAGGCTTTCAGCATAAATGGGGCCGCGCTCAACATCACGCGAATCGAACGCGGCGGAGTTGAGACGAGGGACGAGATCATGGTCACAGGGCGTGAAGAGATCAGCGGCGTTCGAATCGTTTTCGGAAAAGGGTCGTGCGTTATTCGCGGTCAAGTAAATGTGACGGGAGGCGGAGAGCTAAAAGATTGGCGGATGTCCGTGACGGCCAGGAGTGAAAAAGAGGTCGGCGCGGCGCTGTTCGGCGCTTCCGGCGGTTCCGCAGAGGTTGATGGCAAAGGCCGTTTTGTGATCGAAGGATTATTGCCTGGCGAATACCAATTGACTTTGATGACCTCGTCGAGGCCCGATACGAATTCGCCGTCCAGTCCCGTTATCAATGTCCTGGCGCCGGTCACCCAAAAAGTGATTGTCACAAAAGGCCAGGAAGCGCAGGTCACTATGATGCTCGATCTGAGCAAGACAAATCGAATGGAGAAACAATGAAAAAATCGGCGTTGACGCTCGCCGCTCTCCTCTTCATATCGGCGTCCTGGACGGCTACCGCGCAGGAAACACGACCGAAGCGCGAAGGCGTGATTTCAGGGCGGGTGGTCGCGGACGACGGCCAACCGACGGGGGGAGCGCAGGTGATAGCCCTCGGCGTCAGCAAATCGCTTGTCGAGGGCGCGATGCGGACGACCAACTGCGACGCTGAGGGGAATTTCAAAGTGACAGGGTTGTCACACGGCGTCTATTCGATCGTTGCGCAGGCGCCGGGCTACGTTTCCACCCAGGATCAGTCGCGTAAATACCGCGTCGGCGAGAGCGTGATAATCCGGATGGCCAGGGGCGGCGTGATCACGGGCCGCGTGACCGACGAGTTCGGTGAGCCGATTGTCGGCGTCCAGGTTTCGGCCGACAGGGTGGCCGATTCCGAAGGCAAGCCCGATACGAGCGCTCGGGCGATGAGTGAAATGAATTCGCCGCGGACGACGGATGATCGTGGCGTTTATCGGATCTACGGCCTCGAAGCAGGCTCTTATGTGGTTGGCGTCAACGTCGCCTCTCCGAGCTTCGCCGGGATGGGGCGGACAAGTCGTGAGCCTCCGACCTATCACCCTTCCTCGCCCAGAGGCGCGGCGGTAGAGGTCAATCTGCGCGGCTCCGAAGAGGTGTCCGGCGTTGACATTCGCGCGCGCGGCGGGCGGGGCCACTCGATCAGCGGGACGGTTTCAGGAGAGACGCAAGGCGAGGGGTTAATCAATGGAGTCGCCGTAATGCTCTACGGCGCCGCCGACAAACATCTCGCGGGGATGACCACTCTGATCGGCGGCCAAAACTTTTCATTGCGCGCCGTGGATGATGGCGAATACGAATTGATGGCGACGCGATTCAGCGAGAACATGGATTTCGCTCTCTCGGCGCCGAGGCGAGTCGCGGTGAGAGGCGTCGACCTCAACGGGATTGAATTGAAACTGCTGAAACTCGGCTCGGTCTCCGGCCGCGTCGTTATAGAGGCGCCGAAGGCGGAGTGCAAGGCCGCCTCCGATCAGTTCAAGGTCGAAGAGACCCTGATCGAATTGAAGCGCGACGATCGGACGCCCGGCGTTTTCGCCTCCGGACTTTTTCCGATGGAGGCCGGGGTGTATTTAGGCGGCGCCACGCCCGAGAAGGACGGCGGCTTCACTGTGAAGAACCTGGAGGCGGGCCGTTATCGGATCGGCGCCGACCTGCCTGATGAAAACTGGTACGTCCGCGCGATCACGCAGGCCGCGACGCCGAAGCCAGTTGACCTTGCTCGCGCCGGCGTCGCGCCCAAGCAGGGCGAGAAGATTTCGGGAATTGAAATAATAATCGCCCAGGGCGCGGCAAGCCTGAGCGGCCGTGTCGTCCCGTCGCGTGAAGGCGCGCAATTGCCGAAACGGCTTCGCGTCCACCTGATCCCGGCTGAGACGGCCGCCGCCGATGACCTGCTCCGCTACGCCGAATCGCCGGTCAAGGGCGACGGCTCGTTCGAGTTCAAACACATCGCGCCGGGCAAGTATTTGCTCCACTCGCGGCAGGCTTCGGAAAAAGACGCGAACGATGACCAGTCTCGCCCGTTCGCCTGGGACGCGGTCGAACGCGCGAAACTACGCCGTGATGCCGCAGCCGCGAAGAATGAAATCGAACTGAAGACTTGTGAGCGCGTGAAAGAGCATGTTTTGCGGTGGTAGTCGTAACGCAAACTGTCCAGTTTGCGACGCTCATTCCCTCGCTCATTGACGGCAACTGCACAGGCCCGGCGAATAGTGGCGCGGACTTTAGTCTGCGCGACCCGAGGATAGAATGCAGGCGCAGACTAAATTCCGCGCCACGGTTAAGATCGATCCCATCCATTTCTTAACCGTGGATTTAGGCCGGACAGTTTGCGCCACAATTACAATGGAGGCGTCAGATGAAACCCGGTCTGCTCACTCTCTTTTCACCCTTGCCAATATTGCTTCTGGTTGCGGTCGGTCAATCCGGCGCAAGCGCAAGCGCGCAGACGCCGCAGCGCGACAATCGCCCACGTACTGCTTCGGTCAGCGGGCGCGTGACCATTGCCGGAAAACCTGCGGCGAACGCGGTGATCACCGTCGTGGAGACCGATTTGAAGCCCGGCGCCGGCGAATCGGACCTGCGCATTCCTCTCCAGGCCAAAGCACGGACTGACGGCGACGGCCGCTATCTGGCCGGCGGCCTGGCCGAGGGGCGCTACGTCGTCAGCGCAATGTTGAAGGCCTTCGTCGCCGCCGGTGGTTCCGGCGATCCGGGACTGAGCCGGACGGTGTCCCTCGATGAAGGCGAGGCGCGCGAGAAGATAGATTTCGCTCTGATCCGTGGCGGCGTTATGACCGGCAAAGTTATTGACGACGAGGGCGCGCCGCTCATTGCGAAACGTATACAGCTTTACACAGTGGATGGGCAGGGGCAGAAGAGCGACTACCAGGGTTACTTTATGTACGAGATGTCGGAAACGGACGACCGAGGCGTTTATCGCATCTACGGGTTGCCGCCGGGGCGATACGTCATCTGCGCGGGCTGCGAAGGATGGGGCGATCCGTTTCGCGGCGGGGGCGGAAAGTTCCCGCGCACCTATCATCCCGACACGACTGACGAGAAACAGGCCAGGGTCATCGAAATCAAAGAAGGGAGCGAGGTCGCTGACGTCGACATCAGATTCGGAAGCGCCAGGAAGACCTATGAAGCCGCGGGCCGCGTGGTTGATAAAGAAACGGGCAAACCTGTTCCCAGAATCTATGTTTCGTGCGGTTCAAAACCTGAGAAGGACGGGTCTACCCCAGGTTATAGGACGACTGCCGTCGCTGACGGGCAGGGTAATTTCAGGCTCCCCGGACTGCCGCCTGGACGTTACCAGGCAACGATTGTGGACGTTCTCGACGAGACGGGTTATACGAGCGAGACGGCGGAATTTGAAATCACGGACGATAATGTGAGCGGCGTCGAGTTGAAGGCCTTTATGGGCGCGAGCGTCAGCGGCTTCGTGGTCATCGAGGGCGTCGCCGCCGCGGTCAAAAACCAACTCCAACCAATGATGGTCCATCCCAGCGTCACTCCGCTGAGCGATGCGAGAGGCGATGCGAGAGGCGATGCGAATGAACGCCTCTCGGCCCGGCGATACTTCAGGCCAGCGGAAGTCCACGCCGACGGCAGCTTCACCATCAAAGGGCTTCAGGCTGGCAGCGTCAGTTTCCGGCTATGGGGGGGCGGCGCGCTGCGGATCAAGCGAATCGAGCGCGACGGCGTCGAGGTCAAAGACGCGATCGAGGTGAGGCCCGGCGAAAAGATCACTGGCGTTCGTATAGTGGCCTATCAGCCGCAGGGCCGGATTCGCGGCCAGGTTCAGATCGCCGGAGGCGCGCTGCCTGAGGGGAGCTACTTCCAGATCAAGGCCGCGCGGCCGTCGCCTGCCGACGAATCGAAGTCGTCCGCCAGGATGCCCGTGTCGGTTGAAGGAACAGGCGGGTATGCCCTTGCTGATGAGAAGGGGCGCTTTGTGATCGATGGATTGCCGGCCGGCGAATATGATTTGTCAATTAATCTCATCAAGCGGAACGCCGATGGAAGCCAGCAGGCGGTCAGTTTGCCGGGTTCGAATCAGCGCGTCACCGTCAGAGAGAACGCTGACACTTCGGTCACGATCACTTTCGACCCGAGCCGCATAAATCAGCCTCAAAATCAGCCCAACAATCAGCTCAACAATCAGGAGGATCTGCGATGAGAGCGATGAAAGCGTTGCTGCTGATTCTTCTCTGCGCGGCGCCGGTTCGAGTCGCCATCGCGCAAGCCGGAGCGAGGGAGAACGCCGAAGCGGCGTCTCAGGGGAGGCGCGACGGCGTGATTACCGGGCGCGTCGTCAATGACACGGGGCGGCCAGTCGCGGGCGCGCCGATCCTCGTCATCAGAGCCGGCGTCAAGATCACGAGCGGCATGCAACCCTCGACCGCCGATGACGAAGGCAATTTCAAGGCGACCGGGCTTGGTCCCGGTTCTTACATGATTTCCACAAACGTTCCGGGATATGTCGTCCCCCGGACCGATTCCGAGAGCGATTATCATCGCCCGGGAGAGAGTGTCACGGTCAATCTGGTCAAAGGTGGAGTGGTCACCGGGCGCGTCACCGACCCGTATGGCGAGCCGATGGTCGGCGTTCGCGCGCAGGCTTTTAAAGTCCGCGGACTGGAAGGCGGGCAGAAATATTTGGTCAGCCTCAGGGATGAAAATGGAAGGTTGACGGATGATCGCGGCGTCTATCGCCTCTACGGCCTGGAGCCGGGAATTTACGTAGTCGGCGTTTCAAACGATCAATCGGGCTGGTACGGCGGCGCTTATGCCGGGCGCGAGGCTATGACGTGGTATCCGTCCTCTCCGCGCGCGACGGCTGCGGAAATCACTGTGCGGAGCGGCGAGGAGATCACAGGCGCCGACATCCGACATCGCGAAGAGCGCGGCCACGCGATCAGCGGAACAGTCATCAACGACGCCGCGTCCGGCTCGATGCGCGAAGGCATAACCATCATGCTGATGAGCGGCGCCGACAGGCAATTGGTCGGGATGACGGGGGCGTACGGAACGAAAAGCTTTGCGATGTTCGGCGTGGCTGACGGCGAGTACGAAATAGTCGCTTGCCGGATGGATTTCAGAGAAGCCGATTTTGCAAGCTCGACGCCTCGCCGCGTGGTCGTGAGGGGCGCCGACGTGTCGGGAATCGATCTGAAGATAACGGCGCCCGCTTCGATCTCCGGGCGGGTGAAGATCGAGTCCTCGACTGTAGGCGCCGTGGGCGCCGTGGGCGGCGCGGGAAAAAGTCCTTGCGAAGACAGGTCGCAGGCGAAGGATCACGCCGTGATTGAAGATGTTCTGTTGAGCGCGGCTGCTGACGATGAGTCGGGGCCGTCAATACAATCAATCGTGCCTCAGTTTCGTTACTTCGGCGGCGCGGTGGGCGGCGCGCCGGATGAAAAGGGCGAATTCATCTTGAGCGGGTTGGCCGCGGGTCGCTTCCGGATCAAAGCCGATTTGCCCGATGACGGCTGGTATGTCCGCACGATTACGCAACCTGCTCCCGGCGCGGCGAAAAAGCCGGTCGACGCTTCTCGAAATGGCATCGCCGTAAAAGCCGGCGAAAAGCTGTCAGGCGTCGAAGTGGTCATCGCCGAGGGCGCCGCAAGTTTGAACGGTCACGTCGTTCCTGCGAAAGAGGGTTCCAAATTGGCCTCGCGGTTGCGAGTTCATTTGATACCGGCTGAAGTTTCGGCGGCGGATGACGTTCTTCGCTATGCCGAGACGACGGTCGGCGTCGACGGCGAGTTCGGATTCAAACACCTCGCGCCGGGCAAATATTTGCTCTACGCGCGGCAGGCTTCGGAAAAAGAAGTGAACAGTAACCGGTCTCGCCCGCTGGCGTGGGACGAGATTGAACGCGCGAAACTCCGCCGCGAGGCCGCAGCCGCCAAGAACGAAGTCGAACTGAAAGCTTGCGAGCGCGTGAAAGATCATGTTTTGCGGTGGTAGACGAGGCTGACACAGAATTTCCTGGTCGCGGAGCGACCACGTGAGCCTAGCCCGGCTTTTCAAAGCCGGGACAAGGCGCGCATACCTAATTCAGTCGCGGAGCGACGGTTGAGTTCGATCAGGCAGACTCAACCGTCGCTCCGCGACTGAATTGACTATGAGACCGCTCCCGGCTTTGAAAAGCCGGGCTAATCTCAACCGTCGCTCCGCGACTAATAGGAGGCGCCCCATGAAACCTGGCCCGCTCAATTTCATTTCAACCCTGTCAATATTACTTCTGGTCGCGGTCAGCCGATCGGGCGCGCAGACGCCTCAGCGCGACAATCGCCCGCGTACGGCTTCGATCGGCGGTCGTGTGACTGTCGGCGGCGCCCCGGCGGCAAACGCTTTGGTGATGGTGATGGAGGTGGATCCGCCGTCGGGGGGCGCGTTGCCCGGGGGCGAGTCGCGGCAGCGCGCATTCATCAAAGTTAGGACTGACGGCGATGGGCGTTATCGCGTTGGGGGACTCGCCGAAGGCGATTACATGGTCTACGCGCTTTCAAAAGCCTATGTGTCTTCCAGGAAGTCACCCACGTCGGAGGTCTTCAGATCGGTTACGCTCGACGAGGGCGAATCGCGCGACGCCGTTGACATCGCGCTTGTTCGCGGCGGAGTGATAACGGGGCGCGTGGTTGACGACGAAGGTCGGCCCCTCATCGCGACTTACCTGCGGTTGCTGCCCGTGGATGAAAATGGAAATCCGAACGGGAGATTCGATTTCAACGACGATCCGATGATGCGAACGGATGATCGTGGCGTATATCGCATCTACGGCCTCCCAGCGGGGCGCTACATTATCAGCGCTGACGGCGAGTGGGCTTACAGCCACTCGAAGCGAAAATACCCCGAAACCTTCCACCCCAACGCGACGGATCGGAACCAGGCGAAGATCATCGAAGTCAAAGAGGGCGCGGAGGTCGTCGACATCGACATCCGGCTCGGCGCCGGGAGGGACACATACGTAGTCACGGGGAGAGTCGTTGACGCCGAGACCGGAAAGCCACTGCCGCAAGCCGCAGTGATATGTTGGGAAGCGCCGGACAAAGAGAATGGCGGAAGGCGAAGTGGAAAAGAGGGAGTAACTGATTCTGAAGGCGCGTTCAGAGTCGGCGAATTGCCGTCGGGACGATACGAGCTGTATATGTGGAACAGGAGGAGAATGGTCGACCCGTCTTCGGGATCAATGGCGAACAACGATTATTACAGCGAAAAGACCGTGTTTGAAATTAGCGACTCCGACGTAAGCGGTTTGGAGGTCAAGGCGATTCGTGGCTCGACAATCAGCGGCTTGATCGTTCTCGAAGGCGCCAATGATCCGGCGGTTCAATCGAAGCTGCGTCAGATGGAGGTCGAGGCCTACATCGCCCCCAACCGCGGATTGGATGGCCATAATTACGGAGTCATCAATTCGAAGATCGGCGGCGACGGCGGCTTCCGTTTGACCGGAGCGCCGCCCGGAATGGTGAGTTTCCATCTCAGCGGCGCTCAGGCCGAGGCGTTCTCGATCAAACGCATCGAGCGCGGCGGCGCCGAGATCAGAAGCGCCTTTGAAATCAGGCGCGGCGAACAGATCACCAGCGTTCGCATCGTCGTTGCCCACGCCGATGGAACGATTCGCGGCCATGTTGAGGTCGCCGGCGGCAAGCCGCCCGAAGGCTGGGAATTTCGTATCTTGGCCAATCCAATCAGAACGACGTCGGAAAATGAATCTCAGCCGGCCTTTGATTCGGGCGGTAGAGGCGCGACGGCTGACGGGAAGGGACGATTCGTAATCGAGAGATTGGCGCCGGGAGAATACGAATTGACGCTCATCCCGATGGTGAGAGTGAGCCAAAACGAATGGAATGACGCGCCGGGAGCTAGCGCGGTCAAGCGGCGCGTCACCGTCAGCAATGGCGCCGAGACGACTGTTATATTCACTCTCGATCCGGCGCGCAGGTAGGGCAAACTCCCTGGGAGCGCAGGCATCCTTGCCTGCGGGGTTTCTGGCAGTGACCGGCTGACCGAAGCAAGCAGGCAGGGATGCCTGCGCTCCCAGGAAGTTTGCCCTACACCTATACTGGCAATGAAACACGTGATGACCCCGATGTTGATCCTTCTTTGCGCGGCGTTGGCGCGAATGGCGTTCGCACAACAGCCGCCGGCCAGGACGGCGTCTGCGGATCAAACCGGACGGCGATTGAAGCGCGAAGGCGTAATCACAGGCCGCGTCATCGGCCCCGACGGTCAGCCGATGGCGGACGCGAGAGTCTTCGCCTACCAGATCGGCAAAAGGCTCGGAAGTGGCCATTCGGCGACGGTCGACGACGACGGAAATTTCAAAATGGTCGGTCTCTCGCCAACAGCTTATGTCTTTCATGCTCGGGCGCCGGGATATGTCTTCGCTGATCTGCCGATCGAAGACAGCGTTCATCGCATAGGCGAAAACGTGACGATCCGTATGGTCAAAGGCGGCGTGATCACCGGTAGAGTGACGGACGAAACGGGCGAACCGCTGGTCGGCGTGACCGTGAGGCCCCATCGATTACGCGATCCGGAAGGGAGCCCGGCCATCTCAAGCGTTGAATCGCTCGACCTCGGAGTCGGGAATACTGATGATCGAGGGATTTATCGCGTCTTCGGATTGCGTCCCGGCGTCTACATTGTCAGCATCGGCGGCCAGGTCTATGACGAGCAGGTCAGGAACGACGCTCCGACCTATTACCCTTCGGCCACGCGCGACACGGCGACCGAGATCAATCTGCGCGCCGGCGAGGAGGTCTCCGGCGTTGACATCCGCCATCGCGGCGACCGTGGCCGCGCCGTCAGCGGCGTGGTGACCGGGGAAGTCGAATCGTCGCCACAGCTGCGCGCGCATTTGGTCCCGGCGGAAGCGAAGGGCGAGGACGATGTGATCCGCTACGCCGAGGCGGACGTTCGAGGCGACGGCTCGTTCGAGTTCAAACATGTAGCGCCGGACAAATACCTGCTCCACGCGCGGCAGGTCGCCGAGAAAGAGGCGAGCGATGATCAGGCTCGCCCTGCGGCCTGGGACGCGGCCGAACGGGCGAAGCTTCGCCGCGAAGCGATGGCCGCGAAGAACGAAATCGAACTTCAGCCGTGCGGGCGCGTGAAAGATTATGCGCTGAAATGGCGTTGACCGTCGTTTCGGCCACTCCGGACCAAACAGACAGAAAGATGTGAGACAGAAAAATAGATCGGAGGTGTTATGTCAATCCCAGTCTTGAGTTGGATTCAGGATGAAGCCCAACCACGGGGATCCCGTGATCCCCGCGGTTCTTTTGCTCAACCCAAGACTGGAGTTATGTCTTCGAGAAATAATCGCTGTTGATTTGAACAAGAGGGATCAATGAGGAGGGGATATGCCAATGAGAGAGAATACGCTCAGGCCGAAAATGGCTTCACTTATCTTCGTTTTACTCCTCAGCCTTCCGTTTAAGGTTGCAGGTCAATCTCAACAGAAGGCGGCGGGCGGCGGAAACGCGACGATCACGGGCCGTGTCACGTTGAATGGCGAGCCAGTGGCGAACGTCGTCGTTGCGCTGCAAAATCCACCCGGCCCTTCCCCCTCACCGGGGATTCGCGTCAGGACTGACGGCGCCGGGCAGTTTCGCTTCACGGGCGTGACGGCCGGCCGGTATGTGCTGGGCGCGCTCGCTCCCGGCTTCATCTCGCCCAGTGACCAGTCGTACGGACCTCAGGGGGCCCTGATTGCTGTTTCGGAAGGCGAGAATATGGACGGCGTCAGCATCGAACTCAAACGCGGCGGCGCAATCGCGGGGCGCGTGACCGATTCGCGGCGCCGCGCCATAGCCGAAGAGAATGTCGTATTGATGAAGCTGGACGAACAGGGCAGGCCGCAGCATTTTAATATTCCGATGAACACGTATTTCTCCGTCACGGATGATCGCGGCTACTACCGCCTTTTCGGGTTGCCTGCGGGCCGCTACCTGGTCAGTGTCGGACACAAACCTCAGGAACTCACATCCCCTCCGGGGCTGGGAATAGATTCCCCACTGATCCCGGTGGTTACGCTCGGGCTCCACCACCGGCTAATATCCGCTGCGCCTCCAGGGCAAAAGACATGTGTAGAAACTTTAGCTGGACCGCTTTGCGCTGCTTCCATTACTGAGTTTTTAAAGGAAACATGCGAACCATGAGGTTTGCTCAACTTCGAACAATGAGCGAGTGATAGAGCGACGCAAACTGTACATTTTTCGCTACGGAAGGAGCCACGAGCCGTGGAAGATTCAATCAAGCAGGTCATCGAGAGTTACAATCCGAATGCGCCTTTGGCCGAGGCGTGGACGATCCCTGCGGCCTGGTACGTGGATCCGAGGATTATGGAACTGGAGCGGCGGACGGTCTTCTCGCGTTCCTGGCAGCTTGTTGGGCGCGCCGAGCAGGTCCGCAGGCCGGGTCAGTACGTCACGTGGGAGTTGGCTGGGGAGCCGCTCCTGGTAGTCAGAGGCGACGATCAGGTTTTGCGCGGCTTCTTCAACGTTTGTCGCCACCATGCCGCCGCCGTCGTGACCGCCGCCGAAGGCGTGACGCGCAACCTGCGCTGCCCGTATCACGGCTGGACTTACTCGCTCGAAGGGGAACTTCGCGGGACGCCGGATTTCACCGGAGTCTGCGACTTCGATCGCGCGGCGAACGGTCTCGCGCCTGTCGAAACCGTGGTCTGGGAGAACTGGGTGTTCGTCAAACTCGATCGGGGCGGCCCTTCGCTCGAAAACTTTCTCGGCGCCGATCTCATCAGCCGAATGCGCGGGCTGGATCTGAGTGACTTCAACTGGACGGAGCGGAGGCGCTATGCGCTCGATTGCAACTGGAAGGTCTTTGTCGATAATTACCTCGACGGCGGCTATCACGTGCCTTATCTTCATAAGGGCCTCGACAGCGTTCTCGACTACGGCAATTACACGATCGAAACCGGCGAACGATTTTGCCTGCAATCAAGCCCCGTCGCCGCAAAAGGGGCCGAGGCGCAAACGGGCGCCGTTCGCAAGGGCGACCGCGCTCATTACTACTGGCTCTATCCCAACTTCATGATCAACATGTACGAAGGTGTGATGGACACGAACCTCGTCATCCCTCTCGGAATTGATCGGACCGAGGTCATCTTCGATTTCTATTTCACCGACGTCTCGGAGCAGGCCCGCGAGCGCAACCTCGCGAGCGTCGCCGTCGCGGAGCGGATTCAGGATGAAGACGTGGCGATCTGCGAATCGGTTCAACGCGGCCTCAAGTCGCGCTCGTACACGGCGGGGCGGCTCTCTGTGCGGCGCGAACCGGGAGAGCGCCTTTTCCATCAACTCCTTCACGCGGATTTACGAGCGGACATTGAGCGTACAGGTGGCGCCTAACGACCTTTCGACTCAGAATCAGAATAATGTTGAACTGAGATCATCAAATTCTGAGCGGTACTGATGACAGGGGTCAATATAAGTAAGGGCCGGATCGATAAGACCATTGCGCTACTTTCGTTGGAGTCGCCCGCTCCCATCGCCAAGCAGGGACCGAAGTGGCAGTTGACAGCGGCCAATCTGAGTGAGGCGTTTTGGCAGCGCGCGGAACGGCTGACAAGTTTGCGCCGCGACGAACAACGCCAGATGCGGGAATACGTGAGACTGGAGTCAGGCCATATGGAGTTTCTCGTTCGCGCCTTGGATGGCGATCCGACCACAATTCGCTTGCCCGCGTTGCCTCCGCTGCCGACAACCACGGCCCCAGCGCTAGTGCGAGGAGCCGTAGAGTTTCTTTGCCGAACCAGTCTACCGATTGAGCCGCGAAAGAAATGGCCGGATGGTGGAATGCCCAGGTACAGACTGAAAGGAATGATCGCTCCCGCGCTTCAGTCGCAGCCTGGAAAAGCGCTCTGCGTTTGGGGAGATGCCGGGTGGGGGGGCTTGGTACGTCAGGGCAAGTACAGGGACCAGCGCTTTTCGGATGAACTGGTGGAAGCCTGTGTGCGCTTGGTGCAGGAGTGGAGTCCTCAACCTGCGCCTGCCTGGGTGACCAGCATTCCGTCGCTTCGCCACCCCGATCTTGTGCCAGATTTCGCCCGGAGGCTGGCCGTCGCCTTGAACCTGCCCTTCGACGCGGTACTGGAGAAAACTGACAATCGGCCGGAGCAAAAGACTATGGCAAATAGCGCCCAGCAGGCGCGCAACATCGATGGTTCTCTGAGGGTCAGTGCGGAAGCGATTCGTCCTGCGCCGGTGTTACTTGTGGATGACATGGTGGATTCGCGTTGGACTTTGACCGTCGCGGCTTGGTTGTTGCGGTCACATGGCAGTGGAGAGGTATTGCCTCTGGCGCTCGCGCTAACAGGATACGAGAAATGAGCATATCACTTTCATCCAATACGCAGGCCATCCTTCTATTGACGGCGCCCTTGATTGCGGGGCGCGGCGAGCCTTCAGCCGATTTGTTGACGCAGGCGGAGTACAGGCGGCTGGCGCGATTCCTCCGCGAAGAGCAACGGCAACCTGCGGATCTGCTTGCCCCAGGCGCTCAGGAATTGATCAGCGAGTGTCATCAGCTTATCGGAAGCGACAGCGATCGTCTCAATCGTTTACTGGCTCGCGGTTTCCTACTGAGCCAGGCGATTGAGCGCTGGCAGACTCGGGCTATTTGGGTAGTGAGCCGCGCCGACGCCGAGTATCCGAGGCGATTGAAGACACGACTCAAGGAAGATGCTCCCCCGATTATATACGGCTGTGGGGAAGCGGCGATTCTAGATTCCAGCGGGTTGGCTGTCGTGGGATCGCGGCATGTGGATGATGCGTTGGTCGCTTATACTGAGGGTATCGGCCGACTTGCAGCCAGGGCGCAACGCGCCATTGTATCAGGAGGCGCCCGCGGCATTGACCAGGCCGCTATGCGGGGCGCGCTGGAAGCTGGCGGTGAGGCGGCAGGAGTCTTGGCCGACAGCCTGGAACGAGCCGCCCTGAACCGCGAGCACCGCAACTTTCTGATGGATGGGCAATTGGTCCTGATCTCGACCTATGACCCTCTGGCCGGGTTTAACGTAGGACACGCCATGCAGCGTAACAAGCTGATTTACGCGCTGGCTGATGCAGCGCTCGTTGTTAATTCAGATTACGAGACGGGCGGCACCTGGGCCGGCGCTGTTGAGCAACTTGAGAAACTGCGGCTCGTGCCTGTTTATGTTCGCTCGAATGGGCAAACCGGCAAGGGGCTGGAGGCCCTCCGGCGTAAGGGCGCATTACTATGGCCGAATCCGGAGACGCCGGATGCGTTGGCGGCGGCGCTCGCAGTTGAAGCAGGTCCAAGGCAAGCTGCTCCAGAACAAAACGAACCCTTTTCTCCGGTTTGCGAAGAGGCTAAGCAAACAGGCGTACCGCAACAGGGTTTGCTACCCATCAATGACTCTTTCCCTTTGAAGTCTGCGGAATCGCCCTTGGCGCCCGCTGATGAATTGTTTGCGAAGGTGCGGGAGTTGCTCAGGAGGATGAAAACACTAAAGACCGACGCCGAGGTGGCTGCTGATTTGCAAGTGTCGAAAAGCCAGGCGAAGGAATGGCTTCAGCGATTAGTTGAGGAAGGTGTGATGGAAAAACACACCAAGCCCGTAAGATATGGGCCAAAATCACAGTCTTCTCTATTGTGATAGAGCGTAATGATCAGAGATGCCTGAGTATTGGCCTGCCGCATCGGAATGCCTACCGTCCCGTTTGCCAAAAACAAGCATGGAACAGCCGACATCGACTTACGACCTGCTCACCAGAATAGAGCAGGGGGACGAATACGCGTTTAGGGCGTTGTTCGAGAAATATCAGAAGCGACTCGCATTGCTGATTCACTATAAGCTAGGCCACGAGATGCGGCGGCTGGCCGACGTGGAGGATGTGCTGCAGGAGACGTTTCTCGAGGCTTTCCGCGACATCAAGAGGTTTCGATACGAGAAACCCGGCGGCTTCCTCAGTTGGTTATCGAGGATCACCGATCACGTGATCGCCGACGCCGCCCGATTCCATGGTAGACAGAAGCGGCGCGCCGAACTTGTGCGATTCCGGTCGGTCGGGACCCCGGACGGGCCTGAGCCTGTGGATAGCGCCACTCCAAGCCGATTGTTGGCGGAGAAAGAGGGCCTGCAGGAGTTGATTCAAAAACTGGACAGCCTGCCGGAGGACTATCGCCGCGCAATCCTTCTAGCAAAAGTCGAAGGCCTGTCCAACGCGGAGATGGCCGAACAACTCGGCCGGAGCAGAGAGGCCGCCGCGTTGTTGCTGCACCGGGCGATTAAGCGATTCAGGGCAATTCAAGAACAAGATATACGTTGAGTTCCGAGTCTTTGAAATATTGAATTTCCTGCCGCTGCGGCGGCAGGGGAATCGAAACTGCGCGATGACAGAAGAGCAGGACAATCCCAACCAGCCCTCCCGCGATCGTGAGCGGTTGATCGCCGACGCTGTGGCCGCGTACCACGACCTGCGACTTCAGGGAGAAGCGATTGATGCGGACGAATACTGCCGGGATTATCCCGAACTCGATCCTGAGCTGCGCGCGCAGCTCATGGCGCTCGACGAGATCGACATGGCGTTAATGCCGAGTGAGGCGCCACGCGCCACTCAGGCGCCGGAACTGCCAGAGCGTCTTTCCGGCTACAAGATATTGGGCGAGATCGGCTCGGGCGGAATGGGCCGCGTCCTTCTCGCTTTCGACGAAAGGCTCGGCAGAAAGGTCGCGGTGAAGACGCTCAGCCCGCGCTACGCCGGCAACCCCAAACTGCGCGAGCGATTCATGCGCGAGGCGCGCGCGCTGGCTCGGCTGGATCACCCGAACATCGTTCGCATTTACAACCTCGGAGACGCCGACGAGGAGCCGCATTTTGTCATGGAGCGCATCGAAGGCGCTTCGTTGACCGAGGCGGCGCGCAGGCTGGCTCTGACCCAGAAGATTGACTTGATGCTCAAGGTCGTCCTGACCGTGGATTTCCTGCACCAGCGCCGGATGATTCACCGCGACCTGAAACCGGGAAATATTCTTGTCGGCCCTGACCTCGAACCGAAGGTGTTGGACTTCGGCCTTGCGGCTCAGGTTGATGATCTTGGAGAGCGCCTGACACAGACCGGCGAGGACTCGATCTCCATTGCGATGATGAATGGCGATTGGCTCAAGCAGTTGAGCGATCGAAACCAGCTCGATTTGGCGCACGAGCGCCTCGACGATGAAATGGTTGCGCTGACCGCGCCGACGCGGGAACTGCGAGCCTTCGCGCTGAAACATGCCGATAGCAAGGAAGCGTTCTGCGAGGCGGAGGTCTTTCATCGCCTCCGTTCGGACAAGTGATAGTTTTTGAAGACTAGATCAGTTTGCGATTGCATGTACGGGAAGGCTTGCTGGATCAGTACCGCGATCTTCGGTACGGTACGGGGAGCGTCAGCGACCTGAGCATCGATCATGTGACCACATGATCGATGCTCAGGTCGCTGACGCTCCCCGTACCGTACCGCTGCCGTCCCGTGCACGCATTTGCAAACCCTTGGTTGACCCTGTCCCAATGTTTGTTGTTCCGATTTAACTGCAATGGCATCGTAGGGGGAGGGAATACCCGTCCCTAAGATGACATTGCCCCCTACCATGCTGGTTGCATTAGCCCATCAATATGCATATATAATGGCCGCGACATGCATATTGCGAAGCACACATACTACCCATTGGCGCTGGTTCTCAGTCTGGGATTAATGTATTCGCAGGTATGCAACGTCATTTGCGCTTTCTCCGGTCAAGAGAGCGGAGATCGTCGAACATGGCGGCCATTGCCATCAGAAGCAGCCGTCATCTCAAAAAGAGCGGCCGCCATCTCACAGGGATCAACCGTCAGATCCTCAACACCGATGTCCGGCACATGATTCGGCGGCCTCGATTCTGCCGTCTGAGACGATCTCGACCGTCGTTTCATATTATGCTTGGCAGACTGCGGCGGCCGAGCTTGTTTCTTCGTTTGACACTTCCTTCAATCTCGCCGGAAACGGGGCCGATCGCGCCGGCCGTTTCAGATCGCCGCCTAGACGATCGCTATTCACAATCCTCCGCATTTAATCCCGCGTTCAATTCTCGCCTGGCATGTGAAGGGTGTCGTGCGCCCTTCATCGAACGACACCGGTACATTACCGCGCGCGTAGGGGCGCGTATACCGCGCCCAACCGCCTCAATCGCGGACGCGGGCGCGGAATACCCGCCCCTACGCGCGCGGTAATGTACCGATCTTACGTGTTCTGATTTAGTGGAGAACTAGGAGGATTGAGCCATGAACAATGGCAAACCGCGAGCCGCGCGCTTCCCTGGCGCCCGCGCGATCCGCAAGGACGCGGTCATACTTACTTTATGCGCTTTTTTGATCGTTGCGCCGATGTCAAAACGATCGGTCATTGCCTCGCCGTCGCAAACGGAGCCGGCGCTACGGCTGGAAGACCTCGAGCGAATGGCTTTACAAAACAACCCGACAATCGGACAGGCCGAGGCCGCCATTCGCGCCGCCGAAGGCCGCCGCGTGCAGGCCGGACTTATGCCAAATCCGATCATCGGCTACCTGGGCGAAGAACTGAGCGCGCGCGCATTCGACCAGAAGAGCGAGCATTACATCTTCGCCGAGCAGGAGGTCCCGCTCGGCGGCAAACTCAAAAAGAGCCGCGACGTCTTCGCCCGGGAGAGGGCGCAGGCTCAGGCGGAGGCCGCCGCGCAGAAACAGCGAGTTCTGAATGCTGTTAGGACGCTTTATTACGAGGCTCTCGGCGCGCAGCGGCTCGTCGAGGTGCGCGCCGAGCTTGCCAAACTGGCGAGCGAGGCGGTTGATGTGACGGGCGAGTTGTTCAATACCGGCGCGGCGGACCGGCCCGACGCGCTTGCAATCCAGGTCGAGGCGCGGCGCGCCGGCCTCGATCTAATTATGGCCGAGAACGAGCGCGATCAGATCTGGCGCCAGATCGGGGCCGTAGTCGGCGACCCGTTCTTGAAGCCGGCGCGGCTCGCCGGCGATCTGGAACAAGGATTGCCCGCGCTTGAACTGGAGCGACTGCTGGCCGCGCTGCTGCGCGAAAGCCCCGAAGTGAAACGCGCGCAGGCGGGCATTGAAAGAGCCAGGGCCTCGCTCGCCCGCGCCAAGGCTGAGCCGACGCCCAACCTCTTCCTGCGTGGCGGAATGGGCTACAGCGCCGAACTGCTCGAAACATTCCCTCCGCAACCACCAGGACGAAAGTCGGGGCCGGAGGCGTTTGCGGAGGTCGGCCTGCGAATCCCTCTATTCAACCGAAACCAGGGCGCTATCGCCGAGGCGAGCGCCGAACTCGACTTCGCCGAACGCGAAGCGCGGCGCGTGGAGCTGATGCTGCGCGCCCGGACAGCGTCTGCGTTTCGCGCTTACCAGAACGCCTTGAGCGTGGCGATAGAGTATCGGGAACAGATCGTTCCGCGCGCGCGGCAGGCTTACGAGTTGTACCTGGCGAGCTTCAGGCAGATGGCCGCGGCCTATCCGCAGGCGCTGATCGCACAGCGCACGTTCTTCCAGACGCAGGCCGAATACGTCCGCGCGCTCGTGGACGTCTGGCGGAACGCCACGCAACTCCAGGGCTTCATGCTCACCGGGGCGCTCGACGCGCCGGGCGGAATTTCAGAGGATCGAGGATCGAGGATTGAGGATTGAAGATCGCGTCATCTCGCCTAAGGCGATCCTCGATCTTCGATCCTCGATCCTCAATCTTCTTCAAAGAGGGTTTTTGAAATGAGTAACGAAATGAATTGGATGAGACGCAAGTTTTTGCAAGTATCCTCGCTGCTTGGCGCGGGCGTCCTGCTCGGCGACGCTGCTTCGGCCCAACACGAACATCATCAGGCTCCGAAGACGGACAAGAAGAACGGCAAGACCGCAGCGCCTGAGCGCGACCATCAACAGGCGCTGCGGCAGGCCAAACAACCGCCGGGCGGGAACGCGCCGGTGATTACGCCCGACCTGCCCAAGCTGGAATACAAAATGGAGAACGGCGTGAAGGTCTTCAATCTGACCGCCGAAGTGGTCGAATGCGAACTCATGCCCAAGACGCACATGGGGTCGGCGCGCAAGATGAACGCCTGGGGCTATAACGGCAGCGTCCCGGGGCCGATGATCGAAGTCAACGAAGGCGACCGCGTGCGCGTCGTCTTCACCAACAAGCTGCCCGAACCGACGACCATTCACTGGCACGGGCTGGAGATTCCGATCGAGATGGACGGCACGCCGTACATCAGCCAGCCGATGGTCGAGCCGGGCGGCATGTTCATTTACGAATTCACGGTCAACCAGAACGGCACCTTCTTTTACCACTCGCACGGCGCGATGCAGGAGATGATGGGGATGATCGGGCTGTTCGTCATCCACCCCAAAGTCCCGCACACGCCGCGCGTGGATAAAGACTATGCGTTCGTGCTGCAGGAGTGGGCGCTCCTTCCCAACAACAACACGCCGAACACGCTGGCGATGGAGTTCAACTGGTTGACGATGAACGGCAAGGCCGCGCCGGCGACGACGCCGCTGATCATAAAGCAGGGCGAGCGCGTGCGCATCCGCCTCGTCAACCTCGGCATGGATCATCACCCCATCCACCTGCACGGCGCCCAGTTTTACGTCACCGGCACTGAAGGGGGGCGCATCCCCGAATCGGCCTGGTATCCGGGCAACACCGTGTTGGTCGGCGTGGCGCAGGCGCGCGACGTCGAATTCGAGGCGAAATACGTCGGCGATTGGATGCTCCATTGCCATTTGCCGCACCATATGATGAATCAAATGGTCTCGATGGTCGGCCCGATGATGATGTCGCACGGCAGCGGCCTGCAAACGGGCAAAGGCATGGAAGAAGGCATGGGAATCGTGCGGCAGGGGAACGCTCTAAGCGAAGACCTCGGCCCCGGCTTCGGGCGCGGAATGGGAATGACCACCGAGGAGAAGAACGTCTCCAATGCGCTCGGCGCGCAATCTGGCGAGCTTTACGCCTGCCCGATGCATCCGGAAGTCGCCTCCGACAAGCCGGGCAAATGTCCGAAGTGCGGAATGGCGCTGGTAAAGAAACAATTATCGGGCGTCGCGCTGACCGAGGCCGAAAAGAAGAAGGCGCCCGGCTACCCGCAGGACATGATGATGATCGTGGACGATGACGTGGCGAAGCCCGAAACCTACGGGCTTGCGCCGGGCTGGACGGCCTCAATGATGGGCATGATGACGCTCGTGCGGGTGTTGCCGGAGGACAAATACAACGACGTCATGGCGCGCGTCAAAGCGGGCAAGACCGAGAGACCGCCGTCAACGCCCGAACATAAACATGGCGGGTAACGAAATGAGGGATTTGATTTAATCTCGTCAATTCTGGTAGAAAGGGGGGAACTCGTTGAAGAGGACAGACCCCTCTGAGAGGCTTTCTTGAAACGGAAGCTGGCGTCAGCAGGCCTTAGTAGAGAGAGACGTCACGCTGCGAAACAGCGCAAATCAAGAGCCGCATTTGTCGGAAGCTGGATGGTACCGCCGCAATTGAGTTTGTGGTTCCAGCAGATATTCTCCGGATTAAGGATTTTCTGCTATGGAGACCACGTTCAACCAACGCGCGCTGATTCATTCCCTCGGTCAATTCATTGATCAGGAAGTTCTTCTTCGAGGCTGGGTTTACCGGCTTCGCGTCCTCGCCAAGACTACATTCATCATAATAAAAGACTGTTCTGGCGAAGCCCAGTGTGTAACCGGGTCCGATTTACTCAAAGACCTTCATCTCAAGCTTGATGATTGCGTGGAGATCTACGGGCAGGTCCGAGCCGATCATCGCTCGAGATCGGGCTATGAGGTCGATGTCATCCGGGTCAGAGTGCTGAGTCGTTCGGCGACCGGTCTCCCCTTCAATTCGTCTTCCAAAGTTGAATCGGTCGGGCAGGAGACCCTGTTGGAATATCGCCCTCTGGCGGTTCGTAATGATGCGATCGGAGACGTGTTTCGTATTCAGGCGGCGGCGCTGAAATACTTCAGGGAGTATCTGTCGAGCCGCCGCTTCATGGAGATCATAACCTCAAAGATAGTGGCTTCCGGGACCGAAGGCGGAACGAATCTCTTCGAGCTGAAATATTTCGACCGCGTGGCTTATCTTGCGCAAAGTCCACAGTTCTACAAGGAACATGGAGTCGCGGGCTTCGAGCGAGTCTATGAGACAGGGCACGTTTACCGCGCGGAGCCACACGCCAGCAGCCGCCATTTGACGGAGTATTACTCACTCGATTTCGAAGTGGGCTTCATTGACGGGCCGGAGGACGTCATTCAGATCGAGCGTGAGCTCCTGACCTACATCTTTGACCGGCTCAACAAGGAGTATGAACACATTCTTGGGCGTTATAGAGAGCATCCACTCCCATCAATGCTCGGAGTCCCAATCTGGGAGTTCGGCAGGTGCCTCGAACTTCTGAAAGAGAACTTCGGCCGAACGGATTTGACAGACGATCTCGACCCGGAGGGAGAACGGCAGTTGTGCGCTCTTGTGGAGAAGGAAACGAGTGTCCCCGCGGTCTTTGTAATTGGGTACCCGCTCGCCAGCCGCCCTTTTTACACCGCGCCACGCGAAACAACTGGGACGCCGGGAGCGGCGCAGAGCTTTGACCTCTTGTTTCAGGGGATTGAGATAACCACCGGCGGACAAAGACTGCATCGCAGAGAAGACCTCGAAGCGTCACTGCGTCGACGCGGCATAGACCCGGGCGGTTTTGAGAGCCATCTCAAAATGTTCGAGCTCGGAATGCCCCCACACGGCGGCCTGGCTATCGGTCTTGAGCGTCTGACGGCTCAAATTCTCGGCTTGCGCAATGTGCGTGAAGCCACGCTCTACCCGCGTGATCGATATAGGATAACGCCTTAGGGAATAGTGGGCAGTGGATAGTGGGTAGTGGATAGCACGAAATTTCGATCACTTCATTCCCCATTCCTCACTGCCCACTGCCCACTGCCCACTACCCACTACCCACTACCCACTATCCACTACCCACTACCCACTGCCCACTGCCCACTGCCCACTTGCCGGGGGCCGTATTGAGAATGCGCCCTGAGTGTGGTAAAAAACTATCGAACTTGTTTTGTTTATTGAGCGATCAGCGCGTGGCGATTTCCGGCGAATTGCTCCACGTAAAAAACAGCTAAAGAGCCAGACCGGAAATCCGGTCTAAATGCTGACAGAAGGAAGTCGCAGAAGACCTCGCGTTGTTTTTAGGCGCGAGGTCTTTGCTTTATCAGTACCGCGAGCGGTAGCGAGCGTGGCTCCCGCAGACGCCTAGTTACGGGAGCCATGCTCGCTACCGCTCGCGGTACTGAATTCCCCGAAATTTTATGGACCAATTCCGCGAATTCATTAAGGAAGACCGTGTCCGCGTCTTCGACGGCGCGATGGGCACGATGATCTATTCCAAGGGCGTTTACATCAACCGCTGTTACGACGAGCTGAACCTTTCCGGCGCCGAGATCGTGCTCGCCATCCACCGCGAATACGTCAAAGCCGGCGCCGAGATCATCGAGACTAATACCTACGGCGCGTCCAGACTGAAGCTCGCCGCGCAGGGGCTGGACGACAAACTCGCCGAGATCAACGCGACGTCGACGAAGATCGCGCGCAAGGCCGCCAGTGAAGCGCATCACAACGTCTTCGTGGCGGGCGCAATTTCGCCCCTCGGCGTTCGCATCGAGCCTTACGGCCCGACCTCTGTAGACGAGGCGAAGGATTTATTTAAGGAGCAGGTTCAGGCTCTGCTGGAAGGCGGTGTGGACGCGTTCGTGCTCGAAACCTTCCATGACCTGGCCGAGATGCGGCAGGCGATACGGGCCGTGCGCGAGTTGTGCGACCACGTCATCTTTGCGCAGATGACCATCAACGAGCAGGGCGCGACCGCGTTCGGCGCAACGCCCGAAATCTTCACCGAGCGGCTCGATCAATGGCTCAACGCGAACGAGGGCGACGTGATCGGGTTGAACTGCTCGGTCGGCCCGCAGATCATCCTCGAAGCGATCGAGAAAATGCGACCCCACACGACGAGGCGGCTCTCGGCGCAGCCCAACGCCGGATTCCCGCGCGACGTCGGCGGGCGCCAAATCTATCTGGCCTCGCCGGAGTACATGGCCAAATACGCCAAGCGGTTGATCAACGCGGGAGTAAAGTTCATCGGCGGCTGCTGCGGGACCACGCCGGAGCACATCAAGCAGATTGCGAACGCCGCGCGCGCGTCGAGCCCCGGCCGCGGCGCCGGCGACGCGGCCAAGGTCGCCGAGCAGGACGCCAAGATCGAACCCGCGCCTTTCGCCGAACGCTCGCGCTTCGCGGCTAAGATCGCCAACAACCAATTCGTCACCAGCGTCGAGATCGTTCCGCCCAAAGGCTGCGACCCGTCGAAGATGATCGAAGGCGTGCGCAGCTTGAAAGAGGCGGGCGTCGACGCGGTCAACGTGCCCGACGGCCCGCGCGCCCAATCGCGCATGGGCGCTTTGGCCGTCTCGCTGATCATCGAGCAGCAGGTCGGCATCGAGGCCGTCACGCATTACTGCTGCCGTGACAGAAATCTGTTGGGAATGCTCTCTGATCTGCTCGGCGCGGCGGCGCTGGGTTTGCGCAACTTCCTGATCATTACCGGCGATCCGCCGAAGATGGGGCCGTATCCTGACGCCACGGCCGTCTTCGATATTGATTCGATCGGTTTGACGAACCTGGTCAATCATCTCAACCACGGCCTCGACCCCGGCGGCAACCCCATCGGCGAGCCGACGAAATTCGTCATCGGCGTGGGCGTCAATCCCGGCGCGATCGATCTCGATTACGAAATCCGGCGCTTCGAGTGGAAGGTAGAGGCCGGCGCCGAATTCGCCATCACGCAGCCGGTCTTCGACGTGGGGCAACTCAAGAACTTCCTCAAACGTATAGAACATTGCCGCATCCCGATCATTCCGGGCGTCTGGCCGTTGACCAGTTACCGCAACGCCGAGTTTCTGAACAACGAAGTTCCGGGAGTCTCGGTGCCTGATTCGGTGCTCGAAAGGATGCGGAAGTCGCCCGACGGCGCCGCGGGCTTGAAAGAGGGCGTCAAGATCGCGCAGGAGATGTTGATGGAGATCAGACCCTACGCGCAGGGCGTGCAGGTCTCGGCGCCGTTCGGCAAGATCCCGCACGCGCTGGAAGTGTTCGAAGTCCTGTAAATCAGAGTGGGACAGACTTTAGTCTGTCCGTCCTCAATTCGGGCCACGGACAGACTGAAGTCTGTCCCACGGAAGTGTTCGAAGCCCTGTAAACGAAAGAGAGGTCCAGTATGAAATTATTGAAGCTGGTTCTGCTTGGAATCGTGGTCGTATTTCTCGCGTTCATCGGCATGAAGTTGATCGGCGTGGCGATCAAAATCATGTCTTATCTGTTCTTGCTCGCCCTGATCGGCCTCGCCGCGATGGCGCTGTGGAAGATGTTCGGACCGAAGGGAGCCAAACGCGTGGAGAGTAGCGAGGAGGAGAGTAAATTGCAGACCCCGGAGATGACGCTGGATGAGTACAAGCGAAAGCTGGAGGCTCAGTTGAAGCAAGGTTCTGAAAAACGGCCTTGAGTTGTTATTCAAATGAGTTGGTACGGAAAAAAGGAAGACCATCGCATTGCCACCGTCTCCGCCGCCTTGAATCAATTGACGGTGGCGCAACTGAAACCGCTGGCGACCCTGTTGCAGGCGAGAGATATCCCTACGCGCAAACCGGAGTTGGTGGCGCTGGTCGAGCGACAGATTGCCGGCGCGCGGCTGCGAGAGTTGTGGAAGAGCCTTGATGACATTCAAAAAAAGGCCGTCAGCGAAACGCTCTATGCGCCCGACGGCGTCTTCGACCACGCGCGCTTCAAGGCAAAGTATGGACGACTGCCCAACTTCGGCGGCTACTCGCGGAAGGACGCGTCGTTAGTCGCGCTCTTCATCTACAACGAGCAGGTCATCCCGCAAGATTTGCAAGAACGGCTTCGCGCCTTTATTGGGATATGGGATGCCGCGGGTTTGAGCGATAATTAAGAAGTTGGAGGTGAAAAATGAGCATTGTCATTCCTGATGAAATTGTTCAGTCAACGCGACTGACAGTAGCTGAACTGATGCAGGAGCTTGCGTTGGCTTTGTTCCAACGCGAAAAGCTCACCTTAGGACAGGCGAGCCGGCTGGCCGGAATGAGCCAATGGCAGTTTCAGCAATTGCTGGGCAGTCGGTGTATCCCTGTCCATTATGGAGTGGAAGACTTTGAAGCCGACTTGCGCACGCTAGAGGAAATGAGGCAACCGTGATTGTTGTCAGCGACACGATGCCAACGGCGAAGTCAAGAAAAATAGGGCTGGCAACCCAATGACCATAGACATAAACAACGCGATGCAAAAGTTGTTCGATAAGAAGTTGTTAGATGAAAGATGTAAGGAGAACATCAACTTGCTTATTGAGGTACGCGATAATGCGATCCACTTCATAAACAAAAGCGCTGATCTCAGCAGGAAAGTTCAGGAGATAGGGACGGCTGGGTTAAGTAACTATGTGACAGCAATGGACGAATGGTTTGGTAAAGACCTGTCGCAGTATAATTTTTATTTGATGCCCATGTCTTTCTTCCATTTAACGGATTTGGAGAGCCACTCTGTTCTCAACCACAATAGGCAAATAGAAAATGTATTGAAGCACTTCCAGGAAGTTGAGAGCCGATTTCCTCCCGACGAAGATGCCTCTTATAACATCACATTACGTATTCGGACTCAGTTCGTGAAGACCTATGCTGCCGACAAGGTTATTGAGGTCAAATACACAGACGATCCGGATGCGCCAGAGGTCAGGGTTTCGGAAGAGAACATCTTCAAGTACAAATACCCTATGACTTACAGCGACTTAATTGGCAAACTCAAAAACCGGTATACGGATTTCAAACTGGACAGACGTTTTCACACAATAAGGAAAGAGCTTGAAGATCAACGGAAATATGAAGAGAGGTTTTGCAAGGTCAACTACCTTGATGTCATTGGTAAGCAGGGGTCTCAAAGGAAGTTTTGGGTCTTTGGGAATTGCCGTGAGACACCCCAACATCTTGCGGTTTAGAAAAAGAAGAAGAAACCACGGATTTAACGGATTAAGACAGATCAGGACGGATCAATCCGTGAAAATCCGTTTTTGATCCGTTAAATCCTGAAAGAATTCGATAAACACTACACGAAACGGAAATCAGGCTAAAGAATTGAGGGAAAGCTATGCAAACCATTTCAGTTGAACTACCGGACGCGGTTTTCGCCGCGCTTCGCAAGGCGCCTGACGACTTTGTCAAAGAGATGCGCGTCGCCGCCGCGGTTAAGTGGTATGAACTTGGCATACTCTCGCAAGGCAAAGCGGCCGAAGTCGCCGGTCTGACGCGCGCGGAGTTCATTGCCGCGCTCTCGCGTTTCAAGGTTTCGGTCTGGCAGTACACGGCGGAAGAGCTGGAAGCGGAGTTGTCGGGTGAGGATCTATGCGCGTAATCATCAATGCTTCACCGCTGATAGTCCTTTTCAAAAGCGGGCTGGAGGATTTATTGCCTCAGCTTTGCGATGAGGTAATCGTTCCCGCCGCTGTTTGGGATGAAGTGTTGCTAGGCGGAACTGATGACACTGCGGCTGTGGCGCTGCCAAATGCTGATTGGGCGAGACGCGTGGAAGTAACGACTTTCAACACAACTGTCAGGGATTGGAATCTGGGAGCGGGCGAATCCGATGTTCTGAATCTGGCCTGCGCCATGACCGGTTATCGAGCAATGATCGATGACTCAGCGGCTCGTGATTGCGCAAAAGTCATAGGGATTCCATTTATCGGAACAGGCGGCTTCCTTGTCTTGGCAAAACGTCGCGGTTTGATCGGCTCAGCAAGCGCCGCGTTATGCGCCGTGATGGATGCGGGCCTTTGGCTCTCAGATGGAGTCGTAGATTTGTTGAAAAAACAAGCAGGCGAATGACAACCACAGAATGGAAGGCGCAGGCGCCCGCTCCCGGAAGAAAAACAGCAGCGGAAGGCGAGTAGAGCAGTGAACGATTATTCGAAAACCAAAGACAGACTCGAACAACTTCTACGCCAACGCATCGTCATTATTGACGGCGCGATGGGAACGACGTTGCAGCGATACCAACTCGACGAGGCCGCCTATCGCGGCGAGCGGTTCAAGGACTGGGCGCAGGATTTGAAAGGCAATCACGACCTGCTCAACCTGACGCGCCCGGACTTGGTGGCCGAAGTCCACCGCGCCTACCTCGAAGCAGGCGCTGACATCATCGAGACAAACACCTTCAGCGCGCAGGCCGTCTCGCTCTCCGATTACAAGATGGGTCATCTGGCTTATGAGCTGAACGTTGCGGCGGCGGGCATCGCGCGGCGGGTGGCCGATGAATTTATGTCCGAGCGCCCCGATCGCGTCTGCTTCGTCGCCGGGGCCATCGGTCCGATGAACCGCGCGCTGTCGCTCTCGCCGGACGTGAACAACCCGGCTTACCGCGCGGTGACCTACGATCAGGTAGCGCAGGCCTACTACGATCAGGCTCGCGGCCTTGTGGACGGCGGCCCAAACGGTGGTGTGGACATACTGATCGTCGAGACGGTCTTCGATTCGCTCAATTCAAAAGCCGCGCTCTTCGCGATTCAGAAGCTCTTCGACGACACGGGCGTCAGACTTCCGGTGATGTGTTCGTTCACGATCACCGACGCCAGCGGGCGCACGCTTAGCGGGCAGACGGTCGAGGCCTACTGGAATTCCGTTTCAAACAATGACCTGCTCAGCGTCGGGATCAACTGCGCGCTCGGGCCTAAGGAGATGCGGCCCTTCATCGAAGAACTGTCGCGCATCGCGCCGATCTACGTCAGCGCCTATCCGAATGCCGGCCTGCCCGATCCGCTCTCGCCGACCGGTTTCCCCGAAACGCCCGAAACGATGGCGCCGCGACTGCGCGATTGGGCGCGGCAGGGCTGGCTCAACCTCGTAGGCGGGTGCTGCGGCACGACGCCGGAGCACATCCGCGCGATCGCGGCGGCGGTGAAAGATTGCCCGCCGCGCGTGATTCCGCAGGTCGAAGCTTATCTGCGGCTGAGCGGCCTCGAGCCGTTGACGCTGCGGCCCGACACCAATTTCGTTAACATCGGCGAGCGCACCAACGTCACAGGCTCGCCGAAATTCGCCAAGCTGATTTTGAACGGCCAGTACGAAGAGGCTTTGAGCGTCGCGCGCCAGCAGGTCGAGAACGGCGCGCAGATGATCGACGTGAACATGGACGAAGGCTTGCTCGATTCCGAGGCGGCGATGGTCAAGTTTTTGAACTTGATCGCCGCCGAGCCGGACATCGCGCGCGTGCCCATAGTGGTCGACTCATCGAAGTGGTCGATCATCGAGGCGGGGTTGAAATGCGTTCAGGGCAAGGCCGTCGTCAATTCGATCTCGCTCAAAGAAGGCGAGGAGAAATTCAAAGAGCAGGCGCGACTGATCCGCCGTTACGGCGCGGCGGTGATCGTGATGGCTTTCGACGAACGCGGGCAGGCCGACAACTACGAGCGCCGCGTCGAGATTTGCGAGCGCGCTTACCGCATTCTGGTTAACGAAGTCGGCTTCCCGCCGCAGGACATCATCTTCGACCCGAACATCCTGACCGTCGCGACGGGGATGGAGGAGCACAACAACTACGCGGTCGATTTCATCAGCGCGACGCGGTGGATCAAGGAGAACCTGCCGCTGGCCAAAGTGAGCGGCGGAGTGAGCAACATCTCGTTCTCGTTCCGAGGCAACAACGCGGTGCGCGAGGCGATGCACTCGGCTTTTCTGTATCACGCGATCAAGGCCGGGATGGACATGGGCATCGTCAACGCCGGGCAGTTAGACGTCTACGACGAGATACCGAAAGATTTGCTCGAACTGGTCGAGGACGTGTTGCTTAACCGGCGGTCCAATTCCGGAGAGGGGTCCGGGGAGGGCGCGACCGAGCGCCTGATCGCCTTCGCCGAAACGATCAAGAAGCAGGACAAGTCCGAGGCGAAAAAGGAAGAGTGGCGAATGGCTTCCGTCGAAGAGCGCTTGTCGCACGCGCTGGTCAAAGGCATCGCCGATTACATCGAACAGGACGCCGAAGAGGCGCGCCAGAAATACGGGAGGCCTTTGAACGTTATCGAAGGCCCTCTGATGGACGGGATGAACGTTGTCGGCGACCTGTTCGGCTCGGGCAAGATGTTTCTGCCACAGGTGGTCAAATCGGCCCGCGTGATGAAAAAGGCCGTCGCCTACTTACAGCCGTTTATGGAGGTGGAGAAGGCGGTCAACGGCAATGGCCGCGCTCAGGGCAGGGTGCTGATGGCCACGGTCAAAGGCGACGTTCACGACATCGGTAAGAACATCGTCGGCGTGGTGTTGGCTTGCAACAACTACGAGGTGATCGATCTGGGCGTGATGGTTCCCTGCGAAAAGATTTTGAAGACGGCGCGTGAACAAAACGTGGACGTCATCGGTCTGAGCGGATTGATCACACCGTCGCTCGACGAAATGCAGCACGTGGCGCGCGAGATGCAGCGCGAAGGCTTCACTACGCCGCTGCTGATCGGCGGGGCGACGACTTCGCGCGTCCACACGGCGGTCAAGATCGCGCCCAATTACGAGCCGCCGGTCGTCCACGTGCTCGACGCCTCGCGCGCCGTGCCGGTGGTGGGAGCGCTGGTCAATCCCGAGACGCGCGGCAAATTCGCTTTGAAAAACCAGGGCGAGCAACAACGCGACCGCGAGCATTTCGAGTCGAGTCGCGAGCAGAAGAAATCGCTTACTTTAGATCAAGCCCGCGCCAACCGCACGCCGATCGACTGGGCGACGACCGAGATCGCGCGGCCCGAATTCATCGGCGTCCGGCTGCTCAAAAACTTCCCGCTCGAACAGATCGTCCCGTTCATTGACTGGTCGCCGTTCTTTCATACGTGGGAGCTGAAGGGCGTCTTCCCGCGCATCCTCGACGATCCGGCGACGGGCGCTCAGGCGCGCAAACTTTATGAAGACGCGCGAGCGCTGCTCGAACGAATCGTCAGCCGCAGGGAACTGCGGGCGCATGCCGTCTACGGCTTCTGGCCGGCCAACGCGGTCGGCGACGACATCGAGGTCAACGCCGACGAGAATCGTTCGCGGGTATTGACCGTCTTCCGCACGCTGCGCCAGCAAAGCGAGAAACGCGCGGGCCAATACAATCAAGCCCTGGCCGACTTCATAGCGCCGCGCGAGAGCGGGCGGATCGACTACGTCGGCGGCTTCGCCGTCACGACAGGCATCGGCCTCGAAGAGCTTTGCGCGCGGTTCGAGCGCGATCACGACGATTACAACTCGATCATGGCCAAGGCGCTGGCTGACCGCCTGGCCGAAGCCTTCGCCGAACTGCTGCACAAACGGGCGCGCGAAGAATGGGGCTACGGGCGGGGCGAAAATCTGAAGGTCGAGGATCTGATCAAAGAACGTTATCGCGGCATCCGTCCCGCTCCAGGCTATCCGGCGCAGCCCGATCACACCGAGAAGAGATCGCTCTTTGATTTGTTGCAAGCCGAACAGAACGCGGGCGTTCATCTCACCGAATCGTTCGCAATGACGCCGGCCAGTTCGGTCAGCGGCTTGTATTTCTCGCACCCCGACGCGAAATATTTCGCCCTCGGCAAGATCGAGCGGGATCAGGTCGAAGATTACTCGCGGCGCAAGGGGATGGAAGTGAGGGAAGTTGAGAGGTGGCTGGCGCCGAATTTGAACTATGAGGTATAAATGTTTTCGGAGAACCGATGGTCACTTTTCTCTTTTGGAACCTCAATCAGAAGTCTCTAGGAGGCCGTATCGCCAAGTTGGTGGAGAAGTATGAAGTAGACATCGTCATTCTCGCTGAATGCTCAATCCCCCCGCAGTTGATGGTTGATGCGCTGCATCGGCAGACTGGGCGCCAGTTCAATTTGCCGCCCAGCGCCTGCGAAAAGATTGTGATCTATACAGAGTTTCCGGAGGGTTTTCTGGGCGCCCGACAGGAAGGTAATCGCTTCACAATACGCAGGCTTGCTCTTCCTGGGCTGGATGAGATTCTGATCGTAGCCACCCATTTCCCCAGCAAACTTTATTGGTCAAATGAGGACCAAGTTCTGGAATGCGTCAATCTTTCAGAAGCAATTCGATTAGCCGAGCAGGAAGCAGGGCATTCCAGAACCGTGCTTGTTGGAGACCTAAACATGAATCCGTTTGAAGATGGAGTCGTCGGAGCAAAAGGCCTGCATGGAGTAATGACCCGGCAAATAGCGGAGAAGCAAACCCGGATCGTTCAAGACAGAGAGTATCCTTTCTTCTATAATCCGATGTGGGGGCGTTTGGGAGATGAGACAGAAGGCCCGGCGGGAACCTACTATGATCAGAGATCGAAGCACGTGTGCTTCTTCTGGAACATGTTCGATCAGGTTTTGCTGCGCCCGGAGCTTTTACCGTTTTTTCGGAATGAAGAGATGAAAATACTCACTGAAGACGGAGACGGGCCGTTTGTCAGCCAGGCTGGTTTACCGGATGATTCAATAGTATCAGATCATCTCCCCATTCTTTTCAGGCTCAACTTACGATTTCGAGGAGGAGATTATGGCAACTAATCAACTCGATTTATGGCCGGTGATGACGGCAACAACCACTACACAAAATACCCCTGTCTCGATTCTTCGCGACCAGGCTGCTTTACTGGAAAAGAAAACCGACGGGCTGGTTATAGCCGACGTCAAGAGACGAAATGTTGAGGTGCCAGAGATTATTTACGCGGTCACCAAGGCCGGGGTAAAAGAGGAGAATGCTCAGAATGTTTTTGCATACTCCTTTTACTTAATTGCGCCAGCGTTGGAAAAATATCGCTACTTGCTTTTTTGGATGCTTCATCCAATTGAAATGTATCCTCTTCTCATCAGAGACAGCCCTGAGGGTGAGTTTAAAGTCGAGTCTGAAAATGAATTTCTTCAGGTGTTGAGAAGAATCTTTGGAAGCGAGAAGACTCAGAGAGTGATTCAAGCGATGATTACCCAAAGCAATCCTTGATTTACCGTCGCTTCACCCCTTTGATTGCGCGAATCAAGCGCCATTTCAAATCAAGCGCGTCGGCGTTCCGCCCGTAAAGTATCAGGGCATCAATAAGCGCCGATTATCACCGAATGCCGATGCGCCAATTGACGTCCCAAACTGAGACCCGGCTCTTTCCCGAGCTCTACGGATTCGTCATCGCCGATCCCGAACGGCTCGATACCTTCCATGGCGGCCGGGCGCAGGACT
>WNFU01001178.1_pt1 | contig 42980 bp, 41 predicted proteins | sample 5400121 | NCBI WGS metagenome assembly WNFU01 (sample SAMN13153360, study PRJNA577476) | soil metagenome | isolation source: 100 cm soil or saprolite under grassland replicate 1 | place: USA:California | collected 2016-06-15
TAGGCGACCGACGAGATCGGGTCGGAGGAGAACACCGGCAGCGCGAGGAATTTGGGCAGGAGCGTCGACTCCATCTCCCGCGTCGCGCGCGGCCGGCCGATCAGCAGCCGCTTCGCTCCGGACCCGACGGCGATTGCCGCGGCCGAAGCCCCCGTCGCGGGCGGCGGGGCCTCGTCCAGGTCCAGCTCGACTGGCCGGTCAGGCGTCAAGACGACCGCAGTTTGACGGCGCGCCTAGACAGGTGCAGGGGCAGAGACCATCACGCGGCACGGCGCGTTCTGGAGGATGAAGCCCGTCGTGCTTCCGAAGAGCGGCCCCCGCTTCCTCGCCCGCCTTCTTTGGGCCGCCCGCAAAACGATGATCTCTGCGCCGCTTCGCTCGGCCTCCTCGACGATCGCATGTCCGGCGCTCCGGGCCCGAACGACGAGTGGCACGACGGTGACGCCGTGCGCGTCGCCGATCGCCTCCGCCTCGGTCACGAGACGCTTCGCGTGGGCCTCCTCCTCGACCATGTGCGCGTCGAGCGGCAGCTCTGACGGGACTTCGACCACCGAGACCGCGGTTACCGAGGCCCCGCGCTCGGCCGCCAGCCGGCACGCGTTCGTCATCGTCCGGCCCAGCCCCGCCTCTCCGGCGAGCGGGACCAGGATCCGGCGGTATTCGACCTTCGAACGGACGAAGGGCACGCGTCGACGGACCGCGACGGCCATGCGGCCACGCTAGGCGCGGCAGGCTCAGGGAGGGCTTAAACCCGCAGCGGTTCGCCTCAAGAAAGTCTCAAGACGCCCCGGCCCTCGTCCGGCGAGCGGCCTAGCCTCGGAGCGATGATCGTCGACTGCGCGTACTACGCACGCGGCGTCCGCCAGCCGAGCGAGATGTCGCTCGAGGAGGCGGCGTCATGCCCCCGCGGCGGCGGCAACTACGTCTGGATCGAGCTCGACGATCCGAGCCCGGAGCTGATGGGCGAGGTGAGCCGGCACTTCGGCCTGCACGAGCTGGCGGTCGAGGATGCCGCGCAGGCACACCAGCGGCCGAAGGTCGAGGCCTACGACGACTTCTACTTCATCGTCTACCGGACGGCCAGGTACGACGAGGCCAACCGCCAGGTGATCTTCGGGGAGCTCGATCTCTTCCTCGGAACCGGCTTCGTGATCGCCGTCCGCCACGACGAGGCCGGCGACCCGGAGCGTGCACGCCACCATCTCGAGCAATACCCGCACCTGGCCAAGATCGGCCCCGCGGCCGTCGTCTGGGCGATCCTGGACATGGTCGTCGACGACTACCAGCCCGTCGTCGACGGGCTCGAGGGCGACATCGAGGACGCCGAGCGCGCGATCTTCTCGGGGCGCGAGGACCTGACCGAGCAGATCTACGAGCTCAAGCAGGAGATCAACGAGTTCTACCGCGCCGTCCACCCGCTGCTCGCGCCGCTGGACGCGCTCGAGCGGGGGATCTTCACGCCGATCGAGCCCGCTCTGCTCCGGTACTTCCGCGACATCAACGACCACGTGCGGCGAATTCACGAGGAGCTGCTCGGGCAGCGCGACCAGCTGACCGGAGCGCTCGAGGCGCACCTGTCGCTGATCAACCTCCGCCAGAACGAGATCGCAGCCCAGCAGAACAGCATCGTCAAGCAGCTCACGATCGTCGCCAGCATCTTCCTGCCGCTCTCCTTCATCACCGGGTTCTTCGGCCAGAACTTCGTCTGGCTCGTGCAGCACATCGACTCGCTGACGGTCTTCCTCGCCGCGGGGATCGGCTCGCTCGTCGTCTCCTGCGTCGCGCTCCTGCTCTGGTTCAAGCGCGGCGGCTACATCTAGAGTTGCGCGTGCAGCGATTGCGTCCCCTCCTGCTGCTCGTCCCGCTCGTGCTTGTGCTCGGCAGCGCCGCCTCCGCCGGCTCGACCAAGACGAACGGCCTCGTCTCATTCGGCGCCTGCTGCGGGAACCAGGTTGGGATCTACGTGATCAAGCCGAACGGCACGGGCGAGCGGCGGCTCCTCAGACCAGAGTTCGACGACGCGTCGCTGTCCACGGCCTGGTCTCCGGACGGGAAGCGCATCGCCTTCGTCGCCCCCGGCGGGTTGTGGACGATGTCGGCCTCCGGGACGGGGCGAACCCGGCTGACGAAGGGCAAGGGTGAGACCTCCGGCCCCACCTGGTCGGCGGACGCCAGGCGGATCGCCTTCGGCGATCTCGCGAAGCCGGGCGTGAGGAAGCACGACATCTACGTGATCAACGTGAACGGCTCGGGTATCCGGCACCTCGTCAGCGGCGATGCCTTCGATCCGGCCTGGGCGCCGAACGGCAAGACGATCATGTTCGAGCGCGGTGGCTCGCTCTGGTCGGTGCGACCCGACGGCAGGGGCCAGAAGAGGATCCGCGCCGGAAGCGCGCCCGCCTGGGCTCCGGACTCGAAGAGGGTCGCCTTCGACAGCAAGGGCCAGATCTGGACGATGAACTCCGACGGCACCGGAGCGCGGCTCGTGGTCGACATCCCGAGCGCGGAGAGCGGGTTCGCCTGGTCACCGGACGGCCGCTGGATCGCCTACACGATCGGGAACCGCGGTGACGTGAGGCTCGTCCACCCGGACGGAACCGGCGACAAGCGCCTCACGCGCGCACCCGGCCTGTTTCACTCACAGCCCGCTTGGCAACCGAAGTAGCCGCGCATGGCGAGGGCCGGAATCGAACCGGCGACACCACGGTTTTCAGCCGTGTGCTCTACCGACTGAGCTACCTCGCCGAGAAGAATCGAGTGTAGCCGAGGCTTTGATGCCTTTCCCCTGTCGAAGACCGGAGCCGCAGGTCATCTAGGTCACGGTCTGGTCGAGCGCAAGCTCGATGGCCTCATCCGGCGTTAGTTCGCGGCCGTGCTCCCAGGCTTTCGCGAAGGCAGCTCCGTCGAGCGAGGCGTGTGCCTTGCTCGTTGCCTCGTCCTTCATTGCGATGAGCCACCCCGGATACGTCCAGTCGAGCTCCTCGTGCATCACCTCCCCCAGCGAGAGGAACTGAACGGCGATCGTGGGCCTGTCCGCAAAGGCCAACGCATGGGCGAACCGGATCAGGTTGAGGTCAACGAGGCCCGGATCGCCAAAGTCTTGGGCAACGCGATAGGCCTCTTCAAGCAGCGTGACCGCATCCCCGTGTCGCTTCTCGCGCGTGGCGACGAGCGCCAGATTGGACAGCGCCCACCATCGATTCTCCGTATCACCAGCGACGAGCGCGCGCTGGAGGACCTCCTCGTAGAGCGCCTTGTGGCGCTCGACGTCGCCGAGCTGTTCAGAGGCCCACGCCAGGTTCCGCATGGCCTGCAACTCGCGATGCTCGTCGCCGACCTCACGAAGACGTCTCACACTTTCCTCCAGAAGCGGCCGCGCCGCAGCGAAGTCCCCGATCTCATTGAGCCTCTGGGCATACTCGAACTCCGCGAAGGCGATTCCCCAGGGATCGCCCATTTCTCGGTGTAGCTCGACCGCTTCCTCGGCCCGCTGCATAAACAAGGCGGGGTCAGCGCCTGCCTGCGGCGCGAGGTGGGCGGATCCGGTCAACGCCTTCGCGCGCGGCAGAGTCGCGCGCTGGTCGAGCTCGAGAAGCCGTTCGAGACGGCGCCAGCCCTCCGAGAAGTGATTCCGCAAGCACCAGAACTCCCAAATCGCACCGCCGAGCCGGAGCGCGAGCTCCGTGTCTCCGGACGACTCGAGCTGGTCGAGAGCGGCGCGGATGTTGTCGTGCTCACGCTCGAGCCTGTCGAGCCATTCTTCGGGGCTCACTCCCAGCACGCTCGGCTCCGCCTCCTCCGCGAGCGCGACGACGTGCTCGGCGTGGCGACCGCGCAGCGCGTCGGCCTCGCCGGACTGCTCGAGCCGCTCGGCGGCGAACTCGCGGATCGTCTCCAACATCCAGAAGCGGTTGCCGTCGCGGACGCGGACGAGGCTCTTGTCGACCAGCGACTCGAGCGTGTCGAGCTCGGCCTCGCACACCGCCTCCGCCGCCTCGAGCGTGCAACCCCCGCGGAAGACCGCCAGCCGCGCGAACAGACGCTGCTCGTCCTCGTCCAGCAGGTCGTAGCTCCATTCGATCGTCGCCCGCAGTGTCTGCTGGCGCGGATCCACTCCGCGTCCGGCCTTCAGCAGGTCGAGTCGCCCCGCCAGCCGCTCGAGCAGCTGCTCGGGAGACAGGACGCGGACCCGCGCCGCCGCCAGCTCGAGCGCGAGCGGAAGGTTCTCGAGCCGGTCGCAGAGCTCCGAGACGGCCTCGCCGGCTTCGAAGTCCGGCCTCGCTGCCCGCGCGCGGGCGAGGAACAGCGCTTCCCCGTCCTCGTGCTCGAGCGGAGGCACCGGGTAGACCTGTTCGCCCGGAACCTGGAGCAGCTCGCGGCTCGTGACGATCAGCTGCAGATTCGGGCACGCGCTGAGCACCTCCGACAGGGCGCCGGCCGCCTCGACCACGTGCTCGAAGTTGTCGAGCAGAAGCAGTACCGACTTGTCCGCGACGTGGTCGGCGAACCCGTCGCTCACCCCCAGCGCCTGACCCGCAGCCTCCAAGACAAGCTCCGGGTCGCGTAGGGGCGCGAGCGGCACCCAGAACACGCCCTCCGGGAAGCGCTCGGCGGCCTCCGCCGCCACCTGCAGACCGAGGCGCGTCTTCCCCATGCCCCCGGGACCCGTGAGCGTGAGCAGGCGAACGTCCTCCTCCGACAGCAGCCCGAGCACGTCGCGCAGCTCCTGCTCACGGCCGAGGAACGGAGTCGCCGGAATGGGCAGATTCGTCCGGTAGAGGCTCTTGAGCGGCGAAAACTCGCCGCCGCCGAGCTGGTAGATCCGTTCCGGCGCCGACAGGTCCTTGAGCCGGTGCTCCCCGAGGTCAAGTAACACAGTGTTACTCGGCTCGAGCAGGGAGGCGGTGGACGCCGAGACGAGGACTTGGCCGCCGTGGCCCGCGGCCGCGATCCGGGCCGCACGGTGCACGTCTGCGCCGACATAGCCCTCCTCGGTCAGGAGCGGCGTGCCCGTATGGATTCCGATCCGGACCCTGATCGGCCCCGACCGGAGCTCCTCCAGCGCCTGGGCAGCCGCGTCGAGCGCCGCCGGCGCAGTCGGGAACGCGACGAAGAACGAGTCGCCTTGAGTATCGACCTCGACGCCGCGGTGGCCCGCGAACGCCTCGCGCAGGATCCGGCGATGCGCTGCCAGAGCCTCGGCATACCTCTCGGCCCCGAGCTCCTGCAGCAGCCTGGTCGACCCCTCGACATCGGTGAACACGAAGGTCACGGTTCCCGCGGGGAGATCACGCCCCATCTCGACGCCATCATGCCCTAGCGGACGCGAGGACGAAAGACGCCAGACGCCCTTCCGAGCGTCTGGCGAAAAGGGTCCGGGCCGGTGCTTCCGCGCCACGAACTCCTTGGGACCTGGAGGTTAGGCGGCCTTGGCCTTCCGGGCAAGTAGAGCCGTACCGTTCCCCGCCTCGAAGTCCGCAAATTCCGAGAATCCGCGGCGTGACAGCTCGGCCCGGAGCCGTTCGGACGGCACGTAGATCGGCGTATCGGCTCCACTCGAAAAGGCGATCACGACCGTCCCTCCCGGCGCCGTTACCCGAGCCAGCTCGTCGAAGAAGGGGATCATGTTGGACAGGCCGACGAGGTCGAACGCGCCGTCCTCGTACGGCAGGCGGGAGGCGTCGGCGACCTCGAAGCGGACACGGCCGGCCAGCCCGGGCGGGATCTTGCGGCGGGCCTGCTCGACCATCCCTTCGGCCAGGTCGGCGCCGATGACCTCGGCTTCCGGAAAGCGGCGGGCGATCGTGAAGGCCCCGGCGCCCGTGCCCGTCCCGAGGTCGAGCGCACGGCGCGGCGGCTCGACCGCCTCGAGGGCCCTCTCGTATGAAGCGACGTGCTCCGGGTTAACGATCCGGTCCCAGTTCGGCGCGAGCGTGTGGAACTGGAGCCTGAGCGCGCGGCGGAACAGGGGCCAGAGCCCCGGGGCGCGGGTCACCGCCACCGTGACGAGCCGCGCGAAGCGCCGTCCCATCGTCGTCTTGAGCTCGTCCAGGCGGCTCACGGGACCGTCACCTCGATCAGATCGCCCGAGCGCGCCGCGAGCATCTCGGCAGCGCTGCCGCCTCTGATGGCGACCGCGATGTTCCGGTACGAGTCCTCGTAGAGGATGATGTCGCCGGGCCGCGCGTCCGCGTAGGTGCGCGCCGCCACCGCGTAGAAGCGCTCGCCACGGCACTCGAGCTCGACACGCGTTCCCGGAGCAACGTCGATCTGCTCCATGTCCTCGCGCGCGAGGTTGAGCTGGATGTTCCCGTACCGGTCGACGTAGAGAACTGTGGCGCGCGCCCGCCCGGCGCCGACGTCCGGCTCAGGAATGTCGAGGCGGGCGAGCGCCTCGGGCGCGATCGGAGGTCCCAGCTCGGCGAGGCCGACGCCCAGCGCCAGGTGGGCAGCGGCCGGAGAGAAGAGATCGCGGCCGTGAAAGGTGCGGGAGACGGGCTGGAGCGCGTACTCGGGATTGGCCAGCTCATGCACGTCCCGGATGCCCCCGAAATGGTCGGCGGCCGGGATCAACAACCCGTTGTCGGGCCCGACATAGAGGCGCCCGTCGCCGTCGTTGAGCGCGAGCGCGCGCCGCGAGCCGCCGACCCCGGGATCGACGACCGCGAGATGGACTCCCTTCGGCATGTAGGCCAGCGTGTTCCGGAGGACGAGCGCTCCCTGCAGCACGTGCTGCGGAGGGATCCCATGGGTGATGTCGATGATCTCGACGTCGGGCGCGATCCGCTTGATCACGCCGTGACAGGTGCCAACGAAGTCGTCCTGGAGCCCGAAGTCGGAGAGGAAGGTGATGAACACGGCGGGACCTTGACAGAGCGGAAGAACCGGAGTAGCACTCGCGTCTAAGGGTCAGGAAGATGAAGGGCAAAGCGACAGCGTTCGCGATCGTGGCGGTCTTGTGCCTCGGAGTTGCGCCGGCGAGCAGCACCGCGCCCGTGGCGGCCGCGAAGAAGAAGTGCAAGGTCGTGGTCAAGAAGGTCCACGGCAAGAAGCGCAAGGTCCGCGTCTGCCCGAAAGGCAAGACCCTGCCCGCGAGCGTGTCGGTTACGCTCGATCGTGCGCACGCCGCCGCGGCCCCGATCAGTCCGGATGCCGGAGGAACCGTCAAGACGGGCCGTGCCACGCTCAGCTTCCCGGCGGACGCAGTCGTAAGCACGACGAAGGTGACGGTCACGCCGGTGACCCATGTCGGAGGGCTGTCCGGCAGCGTGCTGGGCGCGGTTCAGCTCGAGCCCGAGGGGCTGCAGCTGCTGAAGCCCGTCACGCTCACGATCGACGTCTCCTCGACGAGCGGCCTGAAGGCGTTCAGCTACGCCGGCACCGGCCGGGACTTCCATCTCTATCCGCTCAAGTTGGCGGGCGGCAAGGCGACGCTCGAGCTTTTCCACTTCTCCGGCTACGGGGTCGGTAAGGGCCTGCCTTCGCCGGCCGTCCAGAGGCTTCGCGATCGGCTGAACTCGCTCGTCGAGCTCAAGGTGCTGCAGGCCGAGACCCACTCGGGCGTGTTCGAGGAGGCGCTCGGGGTCTATCTGGGCTGGCTCCATGACGTTAACGGCCTGCCCGGCGACGAGGCCGGCAAGTTCGCCCGGGACGTAGCCCGACTCGAGGCCTCGCTCGCGAAGGGAATGAAGAACTTCGTCGACGACTACATCGACGACTGCGTCAATTCGCACGACCTGAACGTCATCCCGAAGGTCATGAGCGCCGCCGGCGGTTATGCGGCGACGCTCGCGTCTCGTCCCGGCGGATTCGCCGACGCGTACGACTACGCGAAGAACAAGGCGCTCAAGTGCACCACCTTCGAGCTCGACTTCGAGACGACTCTGACTCAGGACTTCAAGCAAGTCGAGGACACCGAGACCTCACACAAGCTCTCGACGAGCACACAGACGGCTCACTTCGGCGCCAAGTCGGTTCGGCTTCAGGCGGTCGTCTCCGGCCTCGGAGGCGGGTCCGGTGGGACTGCGCCGCTCGAGGTGCTCGGATTCGACTACACGTTCAACTCCGAGCAGACGCCGAAACAGAACGGATTCCACATCGTGTGCTCGGCATCGGCGTCGGCGTCGAACGCGCTACCGGCAATCTCGTTTCGAGCGGCCGAGCTCAAGATCACTCTCGGCGATCCGCCTGCGATCGCGCTCGAGTTCGACCCGGGCGAGGTCGACGCGATAGCCACTGGCCAGTGCGTGATCCATCCGCCGGAGAACTGCGGCATCTGCGTCGACACATTCACTCCGGTCAAGCAACAGCTCGCGACCGGCGGGGAATGGCCGCTACTTCACGGGAACGAGTCCGGGGTTCACGGATATCCCGTCAAGAATTGGACCCACCTCGGTGGATCGACCTGGGCTCGGAAGACGACTACGTCGAACCCGGTGAAGATGGGTGACTTCACGTATACAGACAAGACGACGACCTTCGTCCTCAGGCACACGCCGCAGCCGTAACGACGGCGGCGGCGAGCCCGTCCAGATCGTGGGTCTTCGCCTCGGCCACGATCTCGACCCCTGTGGCCCGCGCCGCCTCCGTCGTTTGCGGGCCGATCGAGACCGCGGGAGCCGACTGCCCAAGGGCGGCATATGCGTGCGCGGCGCTGGGTGAGGCGAGCACGACCAGGTCGGCGCTGGGGAAGTCCGAGGGGCGCAGCTCCGTCGTCTTGTACAGCGGGACAAAGTCGGCTCGCAACTCGTCCGCCAGCAGACGTCGAGCCCCTTCGGCGCCGGCGAACAGGACCCGGCCGGCGGGGCGCGGCAGGTCAGCTAGCAGGCCCTCCTGGGTCGAGACGGACGGGACGAGGTCGGGTTTCTCGGGAAGAGCCGCGGCCGTACGCGGTCCGATCGCCGCGATCCGGCCTGGGCGTCCTCGCATCCGTTGCCCTAGCTCCCGCGCGCCGTTCGCGCTCGTGACGACAACCCAGTCGTAGCCCGACACGTCGATCTCCTCCGGCCCGACCGGCTCGATCTCGATCAGAGGGCAGATCTCGACCTCGTGCCCGAGCGCCTCGAGCCGCGCAGCGAGTTCCCCCGCTTCCTCGCGCGCCCTGGTCACGACCACCCTCATCGGGCGGTCCACCGGATCGTCCCCAACCACCCCCAAGGGATTCCCTGAATCCCTGTTGTCACGGTAGCGGGGATCGATTCACGCGTGGGTGCCGGAAGAGTGACGACTTTCGCTCAGTGCGACGAGCTCGGCCGCGAGCGTCGCCGGATCGTCGCCGCTGCGCCGTTCGACCCAGCTCCCGTCCTCGGCTGCGACGAGCGCGGAGAGCTTCTCGCCGTCGTGATGCGCCGCCACGGGGGCGAGACATCCGCCGCCGATCGCGAACACGCACGCGCGCTCTGCCTCGACGCGGCGGCGCGTCTCGGGATCGTCGGCGGCGGCCACCAACTCCTCCTCCCCTGCCCGCACCTGCAGCGCCAGCGCTCCCTGACCCGCCTCAGGGAGCATCTCCTCCGGCGAGAACCGCCGGCCAATCTCGCCGCCCAACCCGAGCCGATCGAGCCCGCAGGCCGCCAGCACGACCGCGTCGAGCCCGCGCTCGCCGCGCTTGCGCAGCCGCGTGTCGATGTTCCCGCGCAGCGGCTCGATCGACAGCGACGGCTCGAGGGCGAGCAGCTGCGCGCGCCGCCTGATCGACGCCGTTCCCACGCGCATCCCCGGCCGCAGCTCGGAGGCACCGCAGAGGGCATCCCGCGGATCCTCCCGCTCGAGGTAGGCGCCGACCACGAGCCCCTCGGTGTCGCTGGACGTCATGTCCTTGGCGGAGTGGACGGCAACGTCGATCCGCCCCTCGAGCAGCGCCTCCTCGATCTCCTTTACGAACACGCCGCGCGCCCCGATCTCTCCGAACGGCTTCGTCCGGTCGCGGTCGCCCGCGGTCGTGATCGGAACGAGCGCGATCTCGACGCCGGGCCGCCGCAAGCGTGACGCGGCGAGCTCGGCCTGAGTCAGCGCGAGCCTACTTCCGCGTGATCCGATCCGGATCAGCATCGTCGCCCAGCCCGAACAGGTCGCGAACCACGTCGGCATACGCGCCGCCGTCGGTGCCTGCGGCCGCCTCCTTCATCCGCACCGTCGGAAGGTGCAACAGCTTGTTCACGATCTGCGACGTCAGCGACTCGACCGCCTTCCGGTCGCGCTCGGACAGGTCCCCCAGCCGGCCCTCGAGCCGCGCCAGCTCGCGCGCGCGTATCTCCTCGGCACGGGCCCGGAGGGATGCGATCGCCGGGACCACGTCGAGCGAGGCCTGCCACTCCCGGAAGCGCTCGGCCTCGGCTGCGACGATCTCCTCGGCCCGCGCTGCCTCCGTCCGCCGGCCCGCCAGGCTCTCGGACACGACAGCCTCGAGGTCGTCGATGTCGTAGAGGTAGCAGCCCGGAAGCTCGTGGATGGCCGGATCGAGATCTCGCGGAACGGCGAGGTCGATCAGGAACAGGGGCCGCCCCTTCCGCGCGCGGAGCGCACCTTCGACAGCGTGCCGCTCGAGCACGAATCCGGCCGCGCTCGTGGACGAGACGACGACGTCGGCCTCTCCGAGCTCCCCCTCGACTTGGTCGAGCGAGATCGCCCTCGCACCGAAACGCCCCGCGACCTCCTCCGCCCGCTCGACGCCCCGGTTGGCGACCGCGGAGATCGTCGCGCCGCGCGAGACGAGATTCCGGGCCGCAAGCTCGCTCACCTTGCCGGCGCCGATCACGAGGATCCGGCGGCCCTCGAGCTCGCCGAAGACCTGTTGCGCGAGCGCGGCTGCGGCCGACGAGACCGAAGCCGGGCTCTCGCCGATTGCCGTTTCCGACCGCACCTTCTTGCCCGCGTGCAGCGCCTGCCGGAAGAGCCGGTCGAGCACCGGGCCGAGCGGGCTGACCTCCGCGGCAGTTCGCACCTGGCCGAGGATCTCCCCCTCGCCGGGAACGAGCGAGTCGAGGCCGGCCGCAACCCGGAACAGGTGGAGAGCGGCGGCTTCGTCGCGCAGCCGGTAGAGCACCGGTCGGAGCTCGCGTTCCGGCAGTCTCGAGAGCTCGGACAGGACGGACGACGCCCGATCCTCGGCGGGAGCAGCGTCGGGCGCCGCCAGGTACAGCTCGGTCCGGTTGCACGTCGAGAGACAGACCGCTTCGGCCCCGTCGACAGCGAGCCCGCGCGCGACGTCGGCCGCCTCACGCTCTCCGAGCGCCACCCGCTCGCGGACCTCGATGGGCGCGAGCCGGTGCGAGGTGCCGACCAGGACGAGCCTCATGAGAAGTGGGCCGCCGGGAGTCCGAGCCGGACGGTGATGACGAGCGCGAATCCCGCCAGCAGCAGGTACGCGGCCTTGCGCCCGTGCCACCCTGCCTCGTAGCGCAGCAGCAGGAAGATCCCGTACACGGCCCATGTGAGCAGAGTCACCCCCATCAGCGCGTCGAAGCCGCCGCCGTGCAGGCCGAGCCGGACGAGCCCTGCGGCGATTCCTAGCGTCAGCGCGGGCAGCGCGACCGCGATCGTCCGCCCGGCCAGCTCGTCCAGGGTCACGAGCGACGGAACGCGGACGCGCAGGATCCGTGCCTCGCGCCGCTTCAATCTCCGCTCCTGCCAGAGGTAGAGAGCGGACAGCGCCGCAGCGAGCGTGAACCCGGCGAATCCGACGAGCACGAGGCCCACGTGCATGACGAGGAAGAGACTCGAGTAGCGGCCGGCCTCGCCGGTCGTCCCACCGCCCGCATACGAGACGGCGAGCAGGACGGTCACGAGCGGCATCACCGCCGCGCCGAGCAGGCGATAGCGCGGCCGGCAGCCCCAGATCAAGTACGCCGTGACGACGAGCCAGACGAACAGGTCGAGCGAGCCCGACCAGGTCGCCCACGGAAACCCCTTTGCCTCGACGGCCTGCACCGCGAGCAGACCGGTTTGCGCGAGCCATCCCAGCCGGACACCCCAAGTCCCGAGGCGCCCGAGCAGCCCCGGTCTCCGGTAGCTCGCCCCGTAGGCAAGCGCAGCCACGGCGTAAGCGCCGAGAGCGGCCCAGAGGAAGCCCTCAGCCAACCTCGGTTGCCTCCCGGCTTTCGAGGTGCTCCGGCTCCTGGCGCTTTCGGGCACGCGCAAGCGCCGCCAGCTCTGCGATCTCCCGCTGGAGTCGCTGGAGCTTGAGCGCGATGATCACGACGTAGACGAGCACGGCCACGAAGACCACCAGATACGCGGCCGCGACGTACTTCTCGCCGGAGCTCACTCGAGTGCCTCCCGCAGCTCGCGCAAGCTCGTGTCGAGGCGCTTCCCCGCCAGCTCGATCCGGTAGAGCGCGGATGCGAGAGCGAGGATCGCGGCCCAGGAGACGCAGAAGGTGAAGAACATGGATCCGGCCATCCGCGGGCCTTCCGAGCTGAACACGACCGGGTGGATGAAGTCCTGGGCCAGCCGGATCGCGAGGAAGCTGACCGGGATCAGGACGACGCCGAACAACGCGTACACCGCAGAGATGTTCGCGCGGCCCGGCCCCGGGTCGACCGAGAAGCGGAGCATGAAATACGCCGAGTAGAAGAGGAAGAGGACGAGGAAGAGGACGAGCTGCTGCGAGCTCCACGACCACCAGACGCCCCAGGAAGCGCGGGCCCAGATCGAGCCGGTGATCAGGGTCAGCGCCCCGAAGATCACGCCGAGGTGGATCGCGACGTAGCTCTCGAGATCCGCTCCCGGCGTCCGCTTCCAGAGATGGAGGAACGCCTTCAGCGCGCCCCAGCCGAAACAGGCGTAGGCGGTCAGGGCGAGCGGGACGTGGAAGTAGAAGATCTTCTGCGAGAAGCCCTGGTCGGCGTCCTCGGGCACCCAGAAGAAGATCAGTGCGACCGCCGCAGCGATCAACACGACGGCGAGCGCAGCCGTCGCTGCTACCGCGTTATTCCGTAACCACATACTCAAAGGAAGCCCAGCAGATGATCGCAAAAATGCCGTCGTAGACCGCCAGGAGGCCCAGGTACCGGCCGCCGTCGGCGACCACGCTCGCGCCGACGCCGCCGATCACGATCGGGATCGCGAGCGGAAGGAAGAGTAGCGGCAGGAGTAGCTCCCGAGCGCGGCTGGCGGCGGCCATTGCCGCCAGCAGCGTGCCGACCGCGCAGATGCCGAGGTCGGCGAGCGCGACGCCGGCCACCGTCGTCCCGTCCACCCCGGAGAAGAAGATCGAGAAGGCCGGCAGGGCGACGACCTCCGCCAGGATAAGAAAGGCCAGCATCGCCAGCGCCTTCCCGAGCCAGATCGCCGAGCGGTCGCACGGGGCTAGCACGAGACCGTCCAGGAGCCCCTGGTCGCGCTCGGCCGCGAACGAGCGCACGAGCCCGAGCAACGCGGTGAAGACGAGCGCGACCCAGAGCAGGCCGTAGGCCGCCTTGTTCCCGCTCGATGCCGGGAGCGCGAAGTGGAAGACGACCAGGGTGGCGACGACGAACAGGAGCATCGCCGGGACGGTGTTCCGGGCGCGCAGCTCGAGCAGCAGGTCCTTGCGCGCGAGCGTGTAGACGTCGGTGGCGTAGCGCCTCATGCGAGCGCGAGGCTCCCGCTCGCGAGGCCGGCCAGTCGCGCCGGGTCGTGCGTGGCGACGAGGAAGGTCCGCCCCGGGCGCAGCTCCTCGAGCTCGCCGGCCAGGAGCTCCGTGCCCTCGGCGTCGAGCGCGTTGAACGGCTCGTCCAGCAGGAGCAGCTCCGGCTCGTGCAGGAGCGTGCGGCAGAGCGCGAGCCGCTGCACCATCCCGCGCGAGAACGAGCCGGTGCGCTCGTTCCTAACCCGCCAGAGCCCGAAGCGCTCGAGCAGCATCCCGCTCCGCTCGCGGTGCTCGGGGATCCGGTAGAGCCGCCCGTAGAGGTCGAGGTTCTCGAGCGCGGTCAGCTCGCGATAGAGCAGCGGCTCGTGCGCGAGGAAGCCGATCCCGGCGCGGCCGGTCTCGACGCGAAGCTCGCCCGCGGTTGGGGCGAGCAGCCCGGCGCAGAGGCGCAACAGCGTGGTCTTCCCGGACCCGTTCGCCCCGGTGACGACGAGGAAGTCGCCACGCTCGAGGTCGAGGTCGAGTCCCTCGATGACACGCTTGGCACCAAACCGCCTCGACAGGCCGTGCGCGCGGATCACGCGGCCAGTCTAGAGCGGGTCAGCTCAGGGGCGTATGCCGGAGGTCGAAGCTCGTCCGCTCGGTGACCGTCGATGTCTCGGTGGCGGCGACCGTTCGCTCGTACGTCTTCCGGGCCCAGACCGAGCTGCCGAGGTATGTCCAGTCGCTGATCAGAAAGCCTTGGCCTCTGTACTCGCTGCTGTGGAGCGTGGTGAACAGGCTCGAGAGAAGCGTGTTCAGGGGAGTCGAGACCGGATAGCTCCCGGAACCGAGGAAGAGCGTCGTCCACGAGCACGAGCCGTTCGCGACTGACTGGATGTCGCCGGGAAGCATCTCGAGCGTGAGCTCCGGCGTCTCCTTGCCCGACAGCTCCAGCCGGAAGACTTGGAACGGTTCGACCGCGGACGCGCTGTGGGCGGTCGAGGTGCATGTGTCCGTGTCCCCGGAACGGGCTTCCGAGTGATGGTAGTCGTCGTAGCCGAACTCGCGAACCTCGAGCCCCTTCGCCACCGGCGGGAAGGAGACCTCGGTCGCCCCAGCCGAAGGAACGAGCGGGAGCGCCTGCGCTGCGACGTGAATGACTTCCGTCGTGTTCCACGTGACGTTGGCGGTCTCCTCCTGCTTCGACCCGGCGTTCGTAACGGTGAGCACGGTCTCGAAGTCGAGCTCGAACCGGGCGCATCGCTCCGCCTTGTCGAAGGCCTCGTCGAGCAGGCTTCCCGTGTCGGCCTGGGCGCCGGCGAGCGCGGCGGCACGGCCGATCTGGATCATTTTCTGCACTTCCTTGACGACGTCGTGCTGGTTGACGCAGCGCTCGAACGTCTTTTTCAGGACGTTGCGGATGATCTTCGGAACGAGTGAGGCGGCCTCCGCGCGCTGCGGAGCAAGGTAGTCGTCTCCGACCCCGGCGAGCTGCATTCCCCGCTCCCAGTCGACCCAGAGCTGAATCGCTTCCTGGGCAACGGCGTCGTTCGTGAGCGCCTGCTGGAGCTTCGGCCGTACGACCTGCTCGTAGTAGGGCCTCGACGTTCCTTGCGCGTCGAGCAGGCCGCTGCCCGAACCGTCGTAGACGGCCGCTCCCGAGAAGTGCGCGAGCGGGAGCCTGAAGGCCGTTCCCTCCCGCTTGCCGGGCCAGAGCGAGACGTAGCGTCCCCTCCCGAACCAGACGACGGCGTGGAGATGCTTCGCCGCTCCCAGACGGCTGCTCTCGACCGAGAGGGTCGCCCCCCGACCGAGCGGCGTCCCCTCGGGCTCGAACTGGATCCCGCCGATTAGGCGGGCACCGGGTGGAAGTCCGGCGACCGACGCGACGGGCGTCAGCCTGACGGTCGTGTCGGCAACGAGCGCATCCTTCGGAACCGTCAGCGTCAGCTTCGCCCCCGCCGCCGAGGTCGCCGTCACCGTTCCCCCCTCGGCGGCCGTGATCGGCCTGCTCACGCTTCGGCTCGAATCGAGCGTGAGCGAGACGTTCTTGACCGGCTTGGGCTTCGGCTTCGGGCAGACGCGTACCTTGCGCTTGTGGCCGTGGATCTGTTTGACGACCACCTTGCACTTCTTCTTCGCCGCCGCAGCGGGCATCTGGCTACTCGCAGGCGGAGCCCCGAAGCAGAAAAACGCAACGATCGCGAAAGCTGTCGCCTTGACCTTCATCTCCGGTAACCCGTAGACGCAAGTGCTACTCCGTTTCTTTCATCACATCAAGGCGTCGGCCGTCCAGGCCGTCGCGCCGGTCTAGAGTTCGCGGCCTCGATGCAACTGCGTTTCGCGCCAATCCTGCTGGTCGCCGTGGCTGGTTGCGGTGGCGCAGGGTCGGCCGGCAGCCCTTCGACCGGGTCGCTCGCCTTCGTCGTCAATCGAGCCGGTTTCAACGAGATCTGGACGATGAGGGCGACGGGTGCGAACCGTCGGCGCCTGACCGAGCGTGCTCCGCGGGGCACGGACGCCTCCGGAAACAGCCAGCCGGCGTGGTCTCCCTCGGGCAAGGAGATCGCGTACGTGGGGTCGGGCACTTCGACTGTCGAAGACGAGCATGCGCTCGAGATCTACGTGATGGGCTCCGACGGGCGGAACAAACGCCGCCTTACGTTCAACGACGTTCCCGACTGGGCACCAAGCTGGTCGCCGGACGGAAACGAGATTGTCTTCTCGCGTGCGTTCCGATGGGGCCGAGGACCCCACCCGGCGGTCGCTGTTTATGCAATGAGGGCAAATGGGACCGAACAGTGGAAGCTCGCGCGCGAGTCGCCCAATCGCGGCGCGATCTTCCTCACCAACCCGGCCTGGTCTCCCGACGGCAAGACAATCGCTTATCAGCGGTCGGTCTTGACCGAGCAGGGTGGAGAGTCGGCGATCTACGTAATGGACCCGGACGGCGGGAACCGCCGAAGGATCGCCGGCGACGCAGCGGATCCGTCCTGGTCACCCGACGGGAGCCGCATCGCATTCGTCACCGAGCGCGATCGAAACGGGCGATGCCTGTTCCACGACTGTGCCGGCTACGCGCCGGAGATCTACGTGATGCGGGCGGACGGAAGCCACGCTCGACGTGTGACCCGCTCCCCCCAGACAGACGTGAATCCCACATGGTCGTCGGACGGGCTCCGGATCGCGTTCGCCCGCATTGCCGATGAGAGCTCCGACTACGAGATCTTCTCGATTCGTCCCGACGGAAGCGACCTCCGCCAGCTGACGGAAAACATGGTCTGGGACTACCAGCCCACCTGGCAACCTCGCTAGAACACGTCCGTAAGCACGAACAGGAAGAAGGCCACGCTGATCACGCCGTTGACGGTGAAGAACGCCGCATCGAGCCGTCGCAGGTCGCCCGGCCGGACCAGCGAGTGCTCGTAGAGGAGCAGGACGGCGACGACCCCGACCCCGATCCAGTACAACGCTCCGACAGGAAGCCCGAGACCAGCGATCACGAGCAGCGCGATCGTCGCCGCGTGCAACAGCCGTGCGCCCCAGAACGCCCCCGTTTCACCGAAGTGAGTCGCGACCGAGTGCAGGCCTTCGCGGCGGTCGACCTCGACGTCCAGCAAGGAATAGAAGCAGTCGAAACCGGCCACCCAGGCCGCGACCGCGGCGCCCAGCACCCAGGCCTCCCAAGGCAGATGGCCGGTGATCGCGATCCAGGCGCCGATCGGCGCCAGCCCGTCGACCGCCCCGAGCCAGAGATGCGAGATCCACGTCCAGCGCTTGAGGTAGGGGTAGACGACGAAGCCGATCACCGGGATCGGCCACAGCCAGCGAACGATCGGGTCGAGCTCGAAGACCGCAGCGAGGAAGAGCGCGAGCGAGCCGAGGCAAAAGAGCGCGACCTGCCAGGGCCGGAGCAGGCCGCTCGGCAGCTCCCGCCGCGCGGTGCGCGGGTTGCGCGCGTCGATGCCGGCGTCGATCAGGCGGTTGAGCCCCATCGCGAGCGAGCGGGCTCCGACCATCGCCAGCGTGATCCAGACGAGGTCGTGCGCGCTCGGGACTCCGTCCACCGCCAGGAATGCGCCGACGTACGCGAAGGGCAGCGCGAAGACGGTGTGCTCGATCTTGACGAGCGACGCGAAGCGCCGCGGATACGTGACGGCGCTCTCGATCACGTCTGCCGGTGCGTGGACGGCTCGCCGGCGAGAAGCTCGAGGGCGTGGCTCAGGGCGGGCCGGAGGACGGCGAAGCCGTCGCGGCAGCCTCCGGGCGAGCCGGGGAGGTTCACGATCAGCGTCTTCCCGAGGACGCCGGCGGTGCCTCTCGAGAGCAGGCCGTGCGGGGTCTTCGAGATCGAGTCGGCGCGGAGGGCCTCGGCGATGCCCGGGGCCTCGCGGTCGAGCATCTGGCGCGTGGCCTCGGGCGTCACGTCACGCGGGCCAAGCCCCGTGCCACCGGTCGTGAGCACGAGCTGCACGTCGCCCGCAAGAGTGGCGAGAGCAACGGCGATCGCGGGAACGTCGTCGGGGACGACGTGCCGCTCGACCTCGTAGCCCTCCCCGGCAAGGAGCTCGGCGAGCAGGTCTCCGCTCGCGTCCTCACGCGTGCCTCTGGCAACCCCGTCGGAGACGGTCAGGACGGCCGCCCTCACACGGCCTCTTTGGTCTTCTCGACGAGCCGGAGGTCGGTGACGGCCATGTCCTTGTCAATCGCCTTCGCCATGTCGTAAACGGTCAGCGCGGCGGTCGAGGCGGCGACCAGCGCCTCCATCTCGACGCCGGTCTGGGCAGTCGTCTCGGCCGAGGCCGAGATCGCGACGTGGTCGTCCCCGACGTCCAGCCGGACCTCCACCACCGAGAGCGGGAGCGGGTGGCAGAGCGGGATCAGGTCGGCGGTTCGCTTGGCGGCCATGATCCCGGCGATCTGCGCCGCGGCGAGGGCGTCGCCCTTGGGCAGGTCGCGCAGCCGCCGGGCGGTCTCGGGAGCCATCGTCACCGTCGCCGAGGCGGTCGCGCGCCTGCGGGAGACCGGTTTCGAGCCCACGTCCACCATGCGGACGGAGCCGGACTCATCGACATGAGAGAGGTCGCTCACCCGCGTCAATCGTACGTCCTTCCCTATCCTCCGAGCGATGAGCGCACTGCCCGAGGTCTCCGTTCTGATCCCGTGCCTGAACGAGGAACAGGCGATCGACGGCGTCGTCCGGCAGGCGTTCGAGGGCCTGAGGCTCGCGGGCGTGAGCGGCGAGGTGCTCGTGATCGACAACGGCTCCGAGGACCGCTCCGTCGAGGTTGCGAGCGAGGCCGGCGCCACCGTCGTCCACGAGCCCCGGCGCGGCTACGGCAGCGCCTACCTCGCGGGCCTCGACTCGGCCCGGGGCCGCTACGTGGTGATGGCCGACGGCGACGGCACCTATGACCTGCGCCAGCTCGGCGACTTCGTCGAGCGGCTGCGAGACGGCGCCGACGTCGTCCTCGGCTCCCGTCTCAAGGGCCGGATCGCCCCGGGCGCGATGCCCTGGTCGCACCGTTACATCGGCAACCCGATCCTCACCGGGATGCTCCGCCTCTTCTTCGGCCGCGTTGTCTCGGACGCCCATTGCGGCCTGCGCGCGCTCAAGCGCGAAACCGTCCCGAAGCTCCAGCTGTCGGCGACGGGGATGGAGTTCGCCTCCGAGATGGTGATCAAGGCGGCCAAGCAAGGGCTTGCGATCGACGAGGTGCGCATCACCTACCACCCGCGCGTGGGCGAGTCGAAGCTGAACAGCTTCCGCGACGCGTGGCGCCACGTCCGCTTCATGCTCGTGTACAGCCCGACGTTCCTGTTCGCCGTTCCCGGGGGGCTGATGTGCGTCGCCGGGCTCGGCGTCCTCACCTGGCTCGGGATCGACCGGACCCTTCCCGAGGACGCGACGGGCTGGGCGATCGCGTCCGCCGTGCTCGCACTGGTCGGTGCGCAGGTGCTGCAGCTCGGGCTCTTCGCCCGCACTTTCGCGGTCATCTACCTCGGCGAGACGGACGAGGCACTCGAGCGGCTCTGGCGGCGGCTGCGGCTCGAGCACGGCCTGGCCGCCTCGGCGGCGGTGTTCGCGGTCGGCGTCGGAATCGCGATCTACTCGTACTTCAACGGAGTTCAGGACCCGCGGTTAGGGCTGCTCGGCCTGACGCTCGTCGCGCTCGCCGTCCAGGGTGTCTTCGGCTCGTTCTTCCTGAGCGTGCTCGGCCGGGCGACGCCGAGCCACGGCCCAGATCGATAGCCCGACGGGCAGCTCGACTCTGTCGAGCAGGCGAAGGAGCGGAACGAGCCGGTCGTAGAGCCGAAGCGGCCCTTCAGGAACCTGTTCGCTCTTGCAGATCCGGGACGACCAGAGCCAGCCGAGCGCGCCGAGTGGGTTGACGAGCCGCAACGTCTCGGCCACGAAGCCCATCCGTTCGAGCAGCTCGCGCAGGCCACGTTTGTCGTAGCGGCGCTCGTGCGCGACCGCCCGGTCGATCGCGCCGTACAGAGACGGATGCGCGGGGACGAGCAGGAGCAGCCGCCCTCCCGGGACGAGGACGTCGAAGAAGTGGGCGAGGGCACCGGCGTCGTCGCTGATGTGCTCGAGCACGTTCAGGCAGACGACGGAGTCGAAGCGGCCGGACACGTCCTCGGCCGTCCCCGCGACGACGGTCACGTCCCGCCTGCCGCGGAAGCGGCTCCTGAGCACCGAGACGAGCTCGGGGTCGGGCTCGAGCGCAACGACCTCCCGGCCGGGAGCCGCCAGCTCGGAGAACGTCCCGATCCCGGCACCCGCGTCAAGCACGCGCCTGCCCAGATACGGCGCGCAGCGGTCGAACAGCCAGCGGTTGTAGCGGGGCGCTTCCGCCATCCGCCGGAGGGTCTCCGCCTGGATCTCGGGGAAGCTCGGCTCGGTCAGATGCGTGAGAGGTAGCGGCGGCCGAGCTCGAGCAGCCCATGGCGATGCCGCCAGGCGGCGGCGGCGCGCTCGGTGAGGCTGCCTCCGTAGAGGACGCCGGTCAAGCCTCGAAAGCCCTCGAGCACCTCCGGCCCGTACGGGTACCACCAGGGAACGGCCACGCGCCCGCGGTCGAAGTCCGTGAACTTGACCTGCGAGCACTCGTACAGGCCGTGCTTGGAATGGGTGCGGCCGAAGCCCGACTCCTTGTATCCGCCCCACGGCGCCTGGCCGGCGGCGTAGGAGTACTGGACGTCGTTCGTCCAGACCGTCCCGGCCTCGAGCCGCGACGCGACGCGCGCGGCGCGCTCCCGATCGCGTGTCCAGATACTCGCGCTGAGCCCGTACGGTGAGTCGTTGGCGAGCCCGATCGCCTCGTCGTCGATCCCGAACGGGGTCACGGTCACCACCGGCCCGAAAATCTCTTCTTGCATCGCCTCTGTGTCCGGGGCGACATCGGTGAGAACGGTCGGCTCGTAGAACCACCCGGGCAGGTCGAGCTCGGGTCGACTCCCCCCGCTCTGCGCGACCGCGCCGCCTTCGATCGCCTCGGAGACGAGGCGCTCGACCTTCACCCGCTGGGCCTCCGAGATCAGCGGCCCAAGCTCGGTCCTGAGCTCGCCCCCCGATCCGATTCGCAGAGCCGCCGCCCGGCGCCCGAGCTCCTCGACGAACGGCTGGTAGAGGTCGCGGGCGACGTAGATCCGCTCGACGCTCGCGCACGTCTGGCCGCAGTTCGAGAACGCACCCCAGAGAGCGCCCTGCACGGCCCGGTCGAGGTCGGCGTCGTCGAAGACGAGCATCGCGTCCTTGCCGCCGAGCTCGAGCGCGACCGGGCACAACCGCTCGCCCGCGGCGACCGCGACCCGGCTCCCAACGGCCGACGAGCCCGTGAAGAAAACCTTGGCGATCCCGCGCGAACGGACGAGCGTCTCTCCGACCGCCCCGTCCCCCTGCGCGACCCGCACGAGCCCGGCCGGTGCGCCCGCCTCCTCGAAGGCGCGTTGCACCCAGGCCCCTGTCAGCGGCGTCAGCTCCGACGGCTTGACGACGACCGCGTTCCCAGCGGCGACGGCGGCGACCGTCTGCGTGAACGGGATCCCGAACGGGAAGTTCCAGGGCGAGACGACGGCGACCACGCCGAGCGGCTCGTACAGGAGCCGGCCGCGCTTGTGCAGCAGGTACGGCTGGGTGAACCGGATCCGCTCCGCGGCGAGCACCTTGCCGGCGTGTTCCGCCGTCCAGCGCAGGTGCTCGAGCGCGAGGAAGAGCTCGGCGACGTACGACTCGAGCAGCGGCTTCCCGGTCTCCGCGGTGATCGTCCTCGCGAGCTCTTCGGCGTTGTCGAGCAGGAAGTGGGCGGCGCGGGCGAGCAGCGCCCTTCGCTCGGCATGACTCGAGCCGGCCCACCGGCGCTGCGCGAGCGTTGCCTCGGCTACCAGCTCCGGGATCGCTTCGCGCGGCGTCGCCGGCACGCTCCCGACCGGCTCGAGCGTTGCCGGATCGACCGAGCGGAGCTCGCCTGCGGCCAGCGTCTGCGTCATGTTGCGATCTTAGATGGGGGCCTTGCGGGCTGCCCAGCGGTCGAGATCCTGGAGCTGGGCCTCGATCCAGGCGGCATGGTCGTGGCCCCGCACGTGCTCACGGATCGCCTCGATCCGCGCGCGCTTCTCTTCGACGGGCATCTCGAGCACCTCGTCGATAGCGGCGGCCTGGCCCGCGACGTCGAAGGGATTCACCGACAGCGCCCACTGTCCCAGCTCCTCGTGTACGCCCGTGTTCTCCGACAGGATCACGACACCGTCACGCTCGTTCACGAGCGGCGCCTCCTTGGCCACGAGATTCAGCCCGTCGAAGATCGCGTTCACGAGCAGGACGTCGAACTGCTTGTACGCGGCGACGGCCAGGGCGAAGTTGTCGTCGATGTGGAGCTCGATCGGGACCCAGCCGCCGTTCTGGAAGCGATCGTTCACGCGCCGCGCCTCTCGCTGGATCGCTCCGACGTACTCGGCGTACTCGGGGATGTCCTGGCGGGAGGGGTCGAGCTTCGCGAGCATCCCGACTCGACCTTCCAGCTCCGGATGCTGCTCGAGAAAGAGCTCGAAGGCCCGGAAGCCGCGGACGATGTTCTTGGACGGATCGGTGCGGTCGACGCGGACGACCAGCAGCTCGGGGCGCCGCTCGAGCAGGCGCTGTTCCTCGGCGAGCACGGCTTCGCTCGTCGCGAGCTCGTCGAACTCGGACGGATCGACGGAGATCGGGTGCGAGCTGACGAGCACGTCTCGCCCCTCGAAGCTCACGATGCTGTTGGCGGGATCCATCTCGGCACCGACGAGGTCGGCGCTCGAGCGCAGAAAGTTCCTCCGCCAGCGTGCCGTGTGGAAGGCCACGATGTCGTTCGCGAGCAATCCGTCGTGAATCGCGTGCCGGATCGGCTCGGGGAGGACGTGCCAGTAGTCGGTCTGCGGCCAGGGGATGTGGACGAAGTGCGTCAGCGTCGCGCCGGGCCGCTCCCCGCGGACGATCCTCGGCGCCAGGTAGAGGTGGTAGTCGTGGAAGAAGACCGGCGCCTCGGGATCGCGCTCGAGCTCGTCGAGGACGGCCTCCGCGAAGGCCCGGTTGACCGCCACGTAGCCCTCCTCCCAGGCGTGGTTGAGCCCAACGTCGACCTGCGGCGTATAGGCGAGCTCCCACAGGTAGTGCTGGATGAACCAGAGCGTGGGGTTCGCGACGACGTTGTAGTACCAGTCGTAGGCGGCAGGGTCGGCGCAGACGAACCGCAGCCGGTACGGCGATCCGTCACGCGCCGTTTCCTCGATCGCCTGCCCTCCTGCTTCGGCTGCCACGGCGCGGTCTTCGTCGCTCATCGCGCTCGCGATCCAGGTCACGTCGTGCTGGGAGAGGAGGCTCCGCAGCGCCGTCACGAGACCTCCTCCTCCGCGCCGGGCGACGCGGTTGCCGTCCTCGTCCAGCCGGTACGAGACCGGGGGACGATTCGAGGCGACGATCAGCCTGCGGCGCTCGCCCATCAGACAGCGGCAGCGACCGTCGGCACCTCGGCTCCGGCCGTATCGTTTCCGAGTAGGCGGTTGAAGAGGACGAGCCAGTCGCGCAGCAGCCGCGGAGTTAGGAAGTTCCTCCGCACGTGCTCCTTGCCGCGGAGCGCCCGCTCCCGCGCAGCCGCAGGGTCGGCGAGGATCTCCACACAGGCCTCGGCGCATTCCGTCGAGGAGGAGACGAGCCAGCCTGTGACACCGTTCTCGATCTGGTCGACGATCCCGCCGACGCGACCCCCGACAGTCGGTCGCCCCTTCCACAGCGCTTCGCTCACCGTCAGTCCGAACCCTTCCCGGATCGACTTCTGCACCACCGCCCCAGAGTGCACCTGGAATGCGTTCACCTCCACCGCTCCGATGTTGTTCAGGTTGGAGAGGATGTAAACGTCCGGGTCGCCGGCCGCGTAGGTGACGGTCTGGTTGTAGAAGTCCCAGCCCTCGGGGTCGTCGTGCGCCATCGACCCGACGAGCGCAAGCTGGACGCTCGGATAATCCTGCTTGACCACCCGGTACGCATCGATGACCCCGAGCGGGTCCTTCCAGGGATCGAAGCGGGACACCTGCGTCAGCAAAGGGCGCCGGACGTCGATTCCGAACTGGTCGACGATGTAGGTCGCATCCTCCGGCGAGAGGGCCATGTTCTTCGGGGCCAGCGGATCGATCGCCGGCGGCCAGATCGCGGCTGTCGGGAGGTTCCCGGCCCGCGGCACGTACTCGGGGCGGTGGAACACCGTGGCGTCGTAGCGGCCGAGCGATCGCAGCAGGAACGCGAGCACGTCCTCGTTGGGGGTCGAGAGGTCGATGTGGCAGCGCCAGATCCAGCGCGCCTCAGAGTCGGGGAAGTGGTCGCGGACGGCGGCCGGCTGAGGATCGTGGACGATGACGAAGTCGTAGTCGTCCTCGAGCTCCGAGGCGTTCAGGTCGTTGTAGCGGCGGTAGATCTCCTCCTGCTCGCCGGTCAGTCCCTCCGGGGCTCCCTGGAGGGCGTTGTGAATCGTCTTCGTGACGTTGAAGAACTCCTCCTGGCCGTGGATGATCCGCCACTCGACGTCGAGCCCCGCGTCGGACATGAGCGGGACCAGCGTGTAGTTGATCTCGGCGACGCCGCCCCCGAACGCCGTCGCGGACAGGTGCAGGACCCGTTTGCCTTCGAGTGGCTGAGCCAGCCGGCGGATCTCCTCCATCAAGCCGCGGGTCGCGATCGTGGCGTAGTCGCGAAGGGACTTGTGCCCGACATTGACGAGCTGGAGCATGGCTTAGGTGGTCGCGTCGCCGAGATGCTTGACGAAGCGCAGCCGCGACCCGGCGCCCTTTCCCTGCTCGAGCTCGATGGGCTCGTCGGCGAGCGCGCGGATGATCGCGAGCCCGAGGCCGCTCTCGCTCATCCGGTCGGCCTCGGCGGTCTCGTCCAGGACGAACCCCTCACCCTCGTCGATCACCTCGATCGCGATCCGGTCTCCCTTCAGCTCGTACATGACCTGCACGCGGCCCTGGCCATCGTCGTAGCCGTGGCGGATCGAATTCGTGCAGGCCTCTGTCAGCGCGAGCTTGAGATCGTGCAGAGTCTCGTCGGGAAACGGCTGGAGCTGGGAGATCCCGGCCAGCGCGAGCCGGCACAACGCGATGTACTCCGCCTTCGCGGGAATGGTCAGCCGCACCACGCGCGCATCAACGCTCACGGCCCGAGACCGTACTTGAAGCGGGAAGCCTGGGAGCCTCATGCCGGGCTGTTTCCCGCCCGCCCGGCGAGCTAACCGGCCCTCTAGCCCCTACAGCCCGGTGATGGCCGGCTCGGCCGCTCGCCGAGCTTGATGCTGACGTCCCGGCTGCCGCCGCCGCGCACGATTCTGAACCTGACCGTTTTCCCGGGCTCGAGCCTCTGGCCCACGAGCCGGACGACGTCGGTGCCGCTCCGCACGGGCCGGCCGTCGATCGCAACGATCACGTCGCCGCCTCCGATCACCTCCGCTCCTTCGAACGTCGTGCGGTTGGTGCCCGCGTGCAGGCCCGCGCGCGCCCCGGGGCTCCCCGTCTTGACGCAGGTGATCAAGGCGCCGGAGGAGACGCCGTAGTGCAGATAGCGGGCCAGCGACGGCGTCAGGTCGTCGGTGGTGATACCGACGTAGGCATAGGCAACGTGGCCGTGGGCGAGCAGCTGCTCCATCGAGCGACGGACGGTGTCGATCGGCACCGCGAAGCCGACGCCTTCGCCGTTGCCGCTCGAGCTGCGGATCTGGGCGCTGATCCCGATCACGCGCCCGCGCGCGTCCACCAGCGGCCCACCCGAGGTGCCGTGGTTGATCGCCGCGTCGGTCTGGATCGCGTCGATCAGCTGGTACTCGGACGTGACGGACGAGATCGACCGCCTCGTAGCCGAGACGACGCCGACCGAGAGCGAGTTCTCGTTCCCGAACGGGCTTCCGATCGTGGCGACCGGCTCGCCGACGACAACCCGGGACGAGCTCCCGAGCGGCAGAGGGGTGAGCCGGTGCTCGCTCGGGTCGATCTTGACCAGGCCGACGTCGCTGAACAGGTCATAGCCGAGAATGTGGCCCGTGACCCGGTCGCCGTCTGCGAACTCGACGTAGAGCTCGTCCGCCGGATAGACGGGCTGCTCGGGCGCCGTCGTGATCACGTGCGCGTTCGTGAGGATGTAACCGTCCCGCGAGACGACGAAGCCCGACCCCTGTCCCTGCTCGCCGGTCGAGAACGAGCTGAAGATCGTCACGACGCCCGGAGAGCGCTCGGCGTAGATCCGCTCGGCGTCGAAGGAACGCGGGACCGTAGCCGGCCTGATCGAAGTCGGGGTCTCCGGCGCGGGCGCGGGCTGGTTGATCACGACCGTCTTCGTCGAGCCGAGCCAGCCCGCTCCTCGCCCGACTCCGAGGACGAGAGCCGCGCCGGCCACGGCGCTGACGAGCGAGACGGTCGCAAACACGATCGCTTTCCGCATCGGGGTGACTGTAGCCGCCGGAAGGGTCTGTCCGGTTCGTTGTCTATAGTGACAACGATGTTTCCCGTGAAATCTCGATCTAGCCGTCCTCGGGCGCCGGCAGGGTCAGCGCGAACACGGTCTTCCCCGGGCGGGATTCGAGCTCGAGCGTCCCGTCCATCAGCTTCGCCAGCTCGCGGGCGATCGCGAGCCCGAGCCCGCTCCCCGACGAGCGCCCGCCGTCGGCGCGATAGAAGCGCTCGAACACCTGCTCGATGTGCTCCTCCGCGATCCCGGGCCCCTCGTCCTCGACCGCGAGCACGGCGTGCCCATCGTCGCTCGTCACACGCACGCGTACCGGGGTTCCCGGCGGGGTGTGGACGATCGCGTTCTCGACGAGCAGGCGCCCGATCTGGAGGACGCGCTCCGGATCCCCGAGCGCACGCGCGTCCTCGCTCGGCGCCAGCTCGAGCGAGTGTTCGTTCGCGAGCGCGACGGGGGTGAACTCCTCCGCGACCGCACGGGCCAGCGGACGCAGGTCGAGCGGTTGCCGGTCAACGCGGATCCGGCCGGCGTCGAGCCGTGACAGGTCGAGCAGGTCGGTAGCCAGCCGCGTCAGGCGTTCGACCTGCTCCCTCATCGCCGCGAGGAACTCCTGCCGCGTCGCTTCGTCGAGGTCCTCGTCGGCCATCAGCTCCAGGAAGCCGCCGAGCGAGAACAGCGGCGTTCGCAGCTCGTGCGATGCGTTGGCGATGAACTCCCGGCGGGCGTCGTCGAGCTGGGCGAGCCTGACCCTCATCCGGTCGAATGCGCGCGCCAGCTCGCCGAGCTCGTCCTGCGCCATGTCGACTACGGGCTCGTCGAAGCGGCCGCCGGCGATCCGCTCCGCCGCGCGCTCGAGCCTGCGGATCCGCCGGGCGAACGCCCACGCCCCGCCGTAGCCCACGGCGAGCGCCACGGCGAGCGCGACGAGGCCCGCGAGCAGCAGCCGCCTCTTGAGCACGTGGATCGTCTCGAACTGGGGCGTAAGGGAAGCCGCGAACAGCAGCACGTATCCGCGCGACGGAAGCGGAACCGCCACCTCTGCAAATCGACCCGTCTTCGACCTGCCGTGCTCGATCGAATTCGACGCCTGGGCGCGGCTGGCAATCGCGTCGTTCTCGAATTCGCTCGGGACCTCCCCTCCCTGCGAGTAGTCGGAGGGCTGGAACAGCGGTCGTGAGTAGGGGTAGACCACGATCCGCGCATTCGTCCTCGCAGCGGCGTCCTGAAGGAAATCGGCCTTGATGGGTGCTGTCGGATAACCGGGGGCGAGCCGCGGAGCTAGCTCTTCGAGCTGCTTGAGCTTGGAGTCGATCAGTCTGCTCTGGAGCGACGGGACAACCAGGAAGTAGACGATCAGGAGCGCCCCGATGACCACCAACGAAAGCGCAATCGAGAGGATCGCGCCGACGCTGCGGACCGGGTTCATGGCTCGCGGAAGCGGTAGCCCACCCCGCGGACGGTGAGGATGAACCTCGGGTCGTGCGCATCTGCCTCGAGCTTCTCCCGCAGATGCCGGATGTGGACGTCGATCGTGCGCGGGTCGCGGTAGCTCGCGTCGCCCCAGAGCTGCTCGAGCAGGATCCGGCGCGTGAACACGTGGCCCGGCCGGGAAGCCATCGTCCGCAGGATCTCGAACTCGACGTAGGTGAGCTGCACGGGTTCCCCGGCCACCTCGACGGAGCGGCGCCCGAGGTCGATGACGAGCCCGTCGGCGCTGATCTTCTCGCTGTCCTCGAGCGCCGCGGTGCTGACGGCGGCGCGCCGGAGAAGTGCGCGGACGCGGCTGCGGAACTCGCGGATCGAGAAGGGCTTCGTGATGTAGTCGTCGGCCCCGAGCTCGAGCCCGACCACCTTGTCCAGCTCGTCGTCCCGCGCGGTCAGCATGATGATCGGCACCTGGCTCATGGCGCGCAGGCGCTTGCACACCTCCAAACCGTCCAATTTCGGGAGCATGATGTCGAGAACGACGAGATCGACCCGCTCGTGCCCGAAGCGCTCGAGCGCCTCCTCCCCGTCGCGCGCGGGCACGACGCGGTATCCGTCTCGTTCGAGTGGATAGGTAAGGAGCTTTTGAACGGCGTCCTCGTCGTCGACGAGGAGGATGGTCGCGGAGTCAGGCATGAACGGCCTGCGAGAGGCGGGGGCGTCGCGTCGCTCCTACTAGGATAGCCCGGCATGGCGTCGCTCCCGCCCCGACCCGAGCGGCGGCGCCCGCGGCGCGGCTCGCTCGAACGTCCCATCAACGCCCGCTCGTACCGCGGGACGTGGCTGCTCGTAGCGATCCCGCTCCTGATCGCAGCGTTCAGCGTCAAGAGAGCCCCCGCACTGCCCCTTCCCAGCCTTCCGCCGGCGTTCGACACCGTCGCCGCACTCGATCTGGCCGACGAGCTGGCCGGCTCGATTCCCGATCGCCGCCCCGGAACAGACGGCGGGAATCGGGCTGCGCGCTGGGTGGCTGCCAACCTTCAGTTGCAGGGATTCGCCACTCAGACCGACCGTTTCGAGGGTCGGATCCCCGGGCTCGGACGCGTGGCGCTGCGGAATGTCGTCGCGATTGCGCCCGGCCGGTCGCCGCAGGCGATCGTCGTAATGGCCCACCGTGACGACACGGGAATCGGCCCTGGAGCGAACGACAACGCCTCCGGGACGGGCGCGCTGCTCGAGCTTGCGCGCTCGTACGCCAACCTCGGCGCCGGCGGCGGGTCACAGGCGCGTGGCGCCGGTCCCGCGCACAACATCATCTTCCTCTCCACGGACGCCGGCTCTTTCGGTGCGCTCGGCGCGCTCCGGTTCGCGACCCATTCGCCGTACCGGCATCGCGTGCTCGCGGTCGTCAACCTGGACTCGATCGCGGGACCGGGCAGCCCCGGCATCCAGCTCGCCGGCGACGCGCCGCGATCTCCGCCTTCGTCTCTGATCGAGACGGCGGCCGCCAGGCTGCGAGAGCAGGCCGCCGGAGGGCCCAGGCGCCCGAGCGTCATCGGGCAGCTGATCGACCTTGCCTTCCCGTTCAACCTCTACGAGCAGGCCCCCTTCGTCGGCCGGGGAATTCCGGCCGTCACGCTGACCACGACCGGCGCCCGGCCTCCCTCGTCGCTCAGCGACACGCCCGACCGGTTGCGGGTCCGGCGCCTCGGACAGATGGGCCGCGCGACCCAGCTGCTCGTGGGATCCCTAGACCAGGGGCTCGAGCTCGCCCGCGGGACGGCCGGCTACGTCTTTCTCGGCGCCAGATTCATGCCGGGCTGGGCGATCGAGCTCGTCCTGATTGCCGCTCTCGTTCCGTTCCTGGTCGCGGTCGTCGACCTGTTCGCCTACTGCCGGCGCCGGCGCATCAAGCTCATCGGCGCCGTCCGAAGCTACGTCCGGAGGCTTGGCTTCTGGGCCTGGGTCGGGGCGTCGTTCGCGTTCCTGACGCTCCTCGGCGCCTGGCCCCAGGGCGCCTCGCAACCACCCAACCCGGGTACCCGCGCCGCGGGGCACTGGCCCGTGGTCGGGCTGATCGGTCTCCTTCTCCTCGCGGCGGTAGGTTGGCTCGTCAGCCGCGAGCGGCTGATCCCCCGACGTCCCGTCAGAGTCGAGGAGGAGCTCGCCGGCTACACGGGCGCGATGGTGGTGCTCGCCATCCTTGCGCTGCTCACCGCCGCCTCCAATCCCTTCGCCCTCATCTTCATCCTCCCATCGCTCCACGCGTGGCTCTGGCTGCCACAGATCCGGGACCGGCCCGTCTGGGTACGCCTTGCCGTTCTCGGGACAGGCTTCGCAGGCCCCCTCCTGCTGCTGGCGTCGATGGGAATCCGCTTCGGCCTCGGTCTGGATGCCCCGTGGTATGTGACCGAGCTCGTCGCCCTCGGATACGTCCCGCTGCCGGCGATTGCGATCTTCCTCGCCTGGCTCGGCGTGGCCGGGCAGCTGACCGCGCTCGAGGCGCAGCGCTATGCGCCCTATCCCACAGCCGGGGAACGCCCGTCACGCGGCCCCGTACGCGCGGGCCTCAGGCGCATTCTCGTCGGCTCACGGAACCGCGGCACCAGGGACGAGCTGGCCGAGCGCCGAACTGCGCGCGCCCGTCACTGACGGCCGTCAGCCCAGCCTGAGGAAGCGGACAGCGGAGCCGGCCTGGAGCTCGCCCTCACCCCGGGGCGCGAGCACCAGCGCATCGGCCGAGGCTGCCCGAGCGATCATGTGCGACTCCTGACCGCCGAGCGGCTCCAGCACGGCCCCGGCATCTCCCTGCCCCCGGCGCGCCCGGACCAGCTGGTCGCGCGCCGGGTTCCGGCGAACTGCAGCGGCGAGGCGGCCGGTCTCGAAGACCGGGCCGGGATCGGCCGCCCCCTGGAGCGCCAGCACGGCGGGCCTGACGAACAGCTCGAGTCCGACGAGCGACGAGACGGGGTTCCCTGGCAGGCCGAAGGCGAGCGTCCGGCCTCGCACCCCGAACGAGAGCGGCTTTCCGGGCTTGACGGCCACGCCCCAGAACACCTCCTCGACGCCGAGCTCGGACTCGATCGCGCGGACGAGGTCGTGCGGACCGACGGAGACGCCGCCCGAGGTCACGAGCACATCCGACTCGAGCCCGCGCTCGAGCGCGGCGCGGTGCGCGCCCTCGTCGTCCTCGACGGCCGCCAGCCGTTCAACCGCGGCCCCTGCAGCCGCGAGCTGCGCGGCAAGCATGACGCCGTTGGCCTCGTAGATCTCGCCGGGCCCGAGCACCTCGCCCGGGGAGCGAAGCTCGGTTCCCGTGGTCAAAACGGAGGCGCGCGGGCGTGCACCGCAGCGCACCTCGGAGACGCCAACGGCCGCCAGAGCTCCGATCTGCCCCGGCCCGAGCGATGTTCCACGTGAAACGACCACCTCGCCGGCGCGAATGTCCCCGCCGCGAGGACGAAGGTTTGCACCCTCGGAAACCGGCTCAGGAATCTCCACGCTGTTGTCACTTGCGACAACATACTCGATGGGCACGACGGCATCCGCCCCCTCGGGGACGACACCCCCCGTCGCGATTCCCATCGCCTCGCCCGCCTCGAGCGCACGCGGCGCCGGCCGCCCCGCGGCAATCCGAAACACCACCGGAAGCTTCCCGGGCGTATCCGCTGCGCGAACGGCGAACCCGTCCATCGCCGAGCTCGGGAACGGCGGCAGGTCGACGACGGCCGGGACGTCCTCCGCGAGCACGCGGCCGGCGGCCTCCTCGAGCGGAATCGTCTCCGAGGGGAGCGGGCGCACGCGCTCGAGAATCCGAGCGAGCGCGTCCTCGATCGAGAGCAACTCGGGCACCGGCGACGCATAAGCTACTGCCGTGACAGCCGGTGGAGAGGCCGTGAGCGCGGAGACGATCTCGGTCGTCGTCCCCGTGCACGACGAGGAGCGCAGCGTCGCCCTGCTCCTCGACGAGCTTCGATCTGCGCTCGAGCCGCTCGACCGCCCCTGGGAAGCGATCTTCGTCGACGACGGCTCGACCGACGGCACATTTTCGGCGCTCACCCGCCTACACGCCCGGAACGAGGAGGTACGCGTCGTCCGCCTGCGGCGGAACTTCGGCAAGGCCGTCGCGCTGATGGCCGGCTTCGAGCAGGCGGGCGGGGGCATCGTCGTCACGATCGACGGGGATCTCCAGGACGATCCCGCCGAGATCCCGCGGTTGCTGGCGAAGCTCGACGACGGCTTCGACCTCGTATCCGGCTGGAAGACGAGACGGCGCGACCCCTGGCTGCGGCGCATCCTCTCGCGGATGTTCAACTTCACCGCGGGCCGGATGTCGGGACTGCGCCTGCACGACATGAACTGCGGGCTCAAGGCCTACCGCGGCGAGGTCGTGCGCGAGCTCCGCCTTTACGGCGAGCTGCACCGGTTCATCCCGGTGCTCGCCCACCATCGCGGCTACCGGATCGCCGAGCTGCCGGTCAACCACCGGCCGCGGAGCCACGGGCGCTCCCGGTACGGCCCGGAGCGTTACCTGCGCGGTTTCCTCGATCTGTTCTCGGTCTCCTTCCTGGGCCGGTACGGCCACCGGCCGCTGCACCTGTTCGGAGGGCTGGGACTGCTGCTCGGGCTAGGCGGGGTCGGAGTGCTCGTCTACCTGACGATCCTGAAGGCCGGCGGCGAGGCGATCGGGAAGCGGCCGCTGCTGATCCTCGGCGTCCTGCTGGTCGTGGTCGGGATCCAGCTGTTCTCGCTCGGCCTCCTGAGCGAGATGATCATCAGCCACCACGAGGAGCGCCCGCGCGACCGCGAGCGCGGCCGGTCCCAGGTCGAGGAGATCCTGCAGTAGCCGCCTCCCTCCGGGTCCTCTACTTCGGGACCTACGAGCGCACGTATCCGCGCAACGCACAGGTGATCTCCTGCCTCCGCCGCGCCGGAGTCGACGTGATCGAGCATCACGTTCCGGTCTGGGAGGAGAGCGAGCACAAGTGGGCGGCGGGTCTCTCCGCGGCCGCGCGGCTCGCGGCCGCGGAGCTCAAGCTCCTCCGGCGGCCGCAGGAGGAGTTCGACGTGCTCGTCGTCGGCTATCCGGGACATCTCGACCTGCCTGCCGCACGGCGCGCGGCACACGGAAGGCCGATCGTCTTTAACCCGCTCGTGTCGCTCTCGGACACGTTCGTGGCCGATCGCCGGCGGTTCTCGCCCACGTCACCCGCCGGCCGGTCGCTGCGGTGGCTCGACCGCAAGGCGTTCGGCGCCGCCGACCTCGTCGTCGCCGACACGGAGGCCAATGCGGACTTCCTGGCAAGCCTGTCCGGACGGCCGCGCAGCGACTTCGAGGTCTGCTTCGTCGGCGCGGAGGAGCGCGTGTTCAGGCCCCCGTGGTCACCGGCCGAGAGCTTCCTCTTCGTCGGCAAGCTGATCCCGCTCCACGGCCTAGAGATGATCCTCGCCGCCGCCCGGCTCGCTCCCGAGCTCCGGATCACGGTCGCGGGCAGCGGCCAGCTCGAGCACCTGCTCCGCGAGCGGCCGGCGAACGTCGAGTGGATTCCGTGGCTCGAGTACGACCGGCTCGGCGACGCCTACAGAAGCACGCGCTGCGCGCTCGGCATCTTCGGGACGTCGGCAAAGGCCGCACGGGTGATCCCGAACAAGGTCTTCCAGGCGCTCGCGTGCGGCGCACCCGCGATCACCGCGGACACGCCGGCGGCCCGCGAGCTCCTGAGGGATGGAAAGAGCGCCCTGCTCGTCCCGGCCGGCGACCCGGAAGCTCTCGCGGCGGCTATGCGACGGGCGGCCGGCGATCCCGCCCTGCTCGAGCAGATCGCCGCGGGCGGCCTGGAGGCCTATCGCGAGCGTGCGGGCGAGGACGTGCTCGGCCGCCGCTGGCGCGCGATCCTCGAGGGAATACTCTGAGCGTGCGGCTCCCGGCTCCGCGCACCCTTGTCTGGACGGCGGCCGGCGCGTATGCCGCCGGATTCACCGCGCTCTCGATCCTACGCCACCATGCCTTCCACACCGGCCGCTTCGACCTCGGGAACATGGTCCAGGCGGTCTGGACAACGGCGCATGGCGACTTCCTGCGCATGACCGACCTGCAGGGCCACGATATCTCCCGGCTGGCGGCGCACTTCGACCCGATCCTGGCCGTCTTCGCGCCCCTGTGGTGGATCTGGCCGAGCCCGGACCTGCTGCTGACGGCGCAGGCGATCCTGGTCGGGCTCGGGGCGATCCCGGTCTTCTGGCTCGCCCGCAAGCACCTGGGCTCCGAACGCGCGGCGCTCGGCTTCTCCCTCGCCTACCTGCTCTATCCGCCTGTGCAATGGCTGACCCTGGACGAGTTCCACCCGGTCGCGCTCGCCTGTCCGTTGCTCCTGTTCGCGTTCTGGTACCTGGACGAGGACCGGTTGCTCCCCTTCGCGCTGTTCGCGATCGCGGCCGCGACGACGAAGGAGGAGATCCCGCTCGTGATCGCCGGGATGGGAATCTGGTACGCGATCTCGCGCCGGCGCTGGGCGGTCGGAGGCGCGATCTGCGCGCTCGGGCTCGCCGCCTCGCTGCTCGCGATCGAGGTGATCGTCCCGCACTTCAGCCGAGGCGGCGCCTCACACTTCTACGGGCGCTACGGCGAGGTCGGCGGCTCTACGGGGGGCATTCTGCGCACGTTCTTCCACCATCCTCTTCGGCTCTTCACCGTCGCCTTCGACCACCGCGGAATCCACTACCTGCTCGATCTCCTCCTCCCACTCGCGGCTCTCTGCTTGCTCGCGCCGCTCGTGCTGATCGCGGCGCTGCCCGAGCTCGCGATCAACCTCCTGTCGAGCACAGACACCCAGACCTCGATTCACTTTCACTACACGGCCGGCCTGATCCCGCCGCTCATCGTCGGCTCGATCTTCGGTGCGGCTCGGCTCTCGCGAACGAGGCCGCGGCTCGTCGTGCCGGCAGCCGCCGCCGTTCTCCTCGCCACGCTCGTCGGCAACTACCGGCTCGGCGCGCTGCCGATCTGGCGCGACCTGCCGGGCGGCGAGACGCTCCAGGCCCGCTACTACCACGTGTCGGACCACAACAACGTCGCCGCCCGAGCGCTGCGGCTGGTCCCAGGTGGGGCTGTCGTCAGCGCGACGAACTCGCTCGGAGCGCATCTGTCCGCACGCCGCAAGATCCTCAGCTTCCCGGAGGTCGAAGGTGCCGCCTGGGTGGCCGTCGACGAGACGCAGCTGAGCTTCCGCGACCGGGGGATCGCGCCGCTGCGGGCGGCCAACCGGCTCGTGCGCCTGCGGCGCAACCCCGCCTGGCGCGTCGTCTTCGAGCAGGACGGGGTCGTGATCTTCAGGCACACCGCCTAGATCGGGACCGTCTGGCGCAACAGATAGCCACACACCGCGAGCGCGATCCACTGGGCAGCTCGATCCTCCTCCGCGGCCGCAAGCGGGACGGCCCACACCGCATACCACGGCACGAGATAGGGCGTCGCCAGCAACCCCAGGCCGGCGGCGAGACCGAGCCTTGCCCGTCCCCTCATCGCTTCCCGCAGCAGCCACAGGTACGCAAGCGCGAAGGCCGCCGCGACGAGAGCGAAGGCGACCCACTCGGGCAAACCCGCCTGCTCCAGCCGGTGCGGAATCGCGAACTGCGTCTCCTTGTTGGCGTTCCGCGCCAGCGGGCCGACCGCCCCGAGCCAGTGCCAGCCGTAGCGCCAGCTTGCAGCCGCGACGAGGACGGCCGCGGCGATCGCGAACCCGAGATGCCCGACCTTACGCTTACGCGCACGCGCCTCGAGTGCACGGAGCGGAAGGAACAGAAGCGGGATCCACTTCACGAACACGGCCGCAACCCATGCGACGCCGGCGAGCTGTCGCCGGCCGGTCGCCCCGAGGGCCAGCGCGCCGACGACGAAGGCCGCCATCCAGGCGTCGTTGTGGCCGCCGCCCGCGAAGTGGAGCGCGAGCAGCGGATTCCAGCCCACGAACGCGCAGGCAAACGCCTTCCGCCGCGCGAGGAAGGTCGCAAGCGCGGTGGCCAGGACGAGCGCGACGGCCGCGATCGCCTTGTACGTCCAGGCGGCCGCGTCGGCCGAGCTTCCGTCCGCGAGCGCGAGCGGCTCCGAGGCGAGCGTGAATCCGGGCCCGTAGACCGAGGTCGTGTCCCGCCAACCCGTGCCGACGTGCGGGAAGGCCGGGTCGAGGGGGAAGTCGTCCGGAGTCTTCGTATACGGATTCGCACCGTGGACAGCGGCCATGCGGCCGTAGTCCCAGTAGGTCCAGGCGTCGGTCGAGAGGAGCAGAGGGGCGCCGAGCGGTGCGAGCTGGATCGCGCCCGCAAGCACCGCCACGACGGCCAGCCGCGCACCGAAGCGCTGGATCAGCAGCAGGCCGAGCCCGTAAGCGGCGAACGCGCCGATCTCGCAGCCGAGGAAGATCCACGTCCAGCTGTCGGCGCCGAACGGGTGGCCGCCGTTCCTGGGGACCAGCTCCGAGTCATGCGGCCAGGCGACCGCGGCGCACGTCGCCACGAGGGCGAACGCGAGGGCTCCTGCGCCGGCGGCCGCCCGCCTGCTCAAGCTAAGGCTCATTTCGGGATGAAGGCTCGCCGGAGGGGTGCGATGGGCGCGTGCGAGGCAAGGACGCAGGGAGCGTTCGTAGCCGGAGGCTACGGGCGCGACTGAGGACGCCGCCTCGCGCCGCCCAGCGCGGCCCGCCGGCACAGTCCTTCATTCCGACTTGAGCCGGCGGAGGTGGCGGAGGTGGCGGCGGCGGAGGCGGCGGCTCGGCCGGCGGCGGGGGCGGCGGGGGGGCCACCTCGCTCGGCGGGGGTGGCGGGGGCGGGGGCGGGACCTTGTGCTTCGGCTTGTGCTTGCCCTTCTTGGCGGGCTCGGGCGGCGCGGACACGATCGCGAACGGGCCGCGCTCGAACGGCTTCCACACGGGCAGCGTATGCGGGCTGGGGAAATCGAGCGCCGGCGTGTTCCCGATCGCACCCTCCATGAACAGCTTCCAGATCGCCGTCGGGAAGGTCGGGCCCGAGACCGTGATCCCGTGCACGTTCTCCATCGGGATCTCGCCGCCCGGGAATCCGATCCAGACCACCGTCGCCAGGTCCGGCGTGTAGCCGCAGAACCACGCGTCCGCGTTGTTCTCGGTCGTTCCGGTCTTGCCGGCCGCGGTCCGGCCGAAGTAGGCGCCGACGCCGGTCCCGCTCAGCATGTTCTGCTCGAGGATCTTTGTCACCTCGTAGGCGACGCCGTCCGGGATCACGCGCGTCCGCTCCGGCCTGCCCCACTTCGCGTCGAGGGTTCCGTTGGGACGCACGACCTTCCGGATCGCCATCGGCTTCGAGTACACACCGCCCGCAGCAAGGGTGGCGTACGCGGACGCCATCTCGAGCGGGGAAACCGCGATCGAGCCGAGGCCGAGCGAGGGAACCGGGGGCAGCTTCGTCCGCACGCCGAGGCGATGGGCCATCGCGGCCACGTTCTCCGGCCCGACCTGGAGCGTGAGCTGCGCGTAGACCGTGTTGTCCGACGCGAGCGTCGCCGACTCGATGGTCATGTCGCCGCTGTAGCTGCCGCTATAGGTCGAGACGTCCCACGGCGTCGAATAAGAGTTCGGTTGGTAGTGGAACGGCGCCGAGACAAAGGTCGCGTCGGCCGGGTTGATCCCCTGCGAGACGGCCGTCGTCAGCACGAAGGCCTTGAAGGTCGAGCCCGCCTGCCGCCGGGCCTGCGCGGCGAGGTTGAACTGGTTGCGCGCGCGGCCGGGGATGACGCCCGTCATCGCCTTGATCGCGCCGGTCGCCGGGTCGATCGAGACGAGCGCGGAGGCGGGATCGGTCCTGTAGTAGAGCGTGTTGCGGATCGCCTGCACGGCGTCGTGCTGGTAGCGGGGGACGATCGTCGTGTAGACCTTGAGCCCGCCCGAGCGCACCGCACTCGGCCCGTAGTGGCGGACGAGCTGGTCCTTCACGTAGCTGAAGAAGTAGGGCTCGCGGATACGCGTGTACAAGCGCCCCGGCTTCAGCCTCAGGTGCTGCGAGACCGCCCACTGGTACTGCGCGTCCGTGATGTCGTGGTTGCTGAGCATCGCGCGTAAGACCTCGTCTCGCCGCGCGAGCGCAACCTTCGGCCGGTGCAACGGGTCGTAGGCGGAAGGCGCCTGCGGGAGTCCCGCCAGCAGCGCTGCCTGCGGCAGCGTCAGCTCCCTCGCCCGTTTCGAGTAGTAGGTCTCGGCCGCCGCTTCGACCCCGTAGGCGTGGTTGCCGAAGTAGACCTGGTTCATGTAGGTCGTGAGGATCTTCTGCTTCGACCAGGCGTCGCCTAGCTTCATCGCCAGACAGACCTCCTTCAGCTTGCGGCCGAAGGTGCGCTTGTGACCGATATAGAGGTTGCGGACGAGCTGCTGGGTGATGGTCGAGCCGCCCTCGACGATCCGCCCGGCTTTGACGTCTCGCCAGGCCGCGCGCAGGATCGCTTCGTAGTCCACGCCGCCGTGGTGCCAGAAGCGGCGATCCTCGATCGCGACGGTTGCCTTCCGCATCCACGGGCTCACTTCGGCGAGGGCGACGGGTTGGCGATTCTTCTCGGCCGGAATCGCCCCGAGCCGCGTGCCGTCGGCGGCATAGACGAACGTGTTCTGTCCGAGCCGGACGGGGCGGAGCGACTTGAGGCTGCACGTCGACTCGAAGACGGCCGCCCCGCCGAACCCGATCGCGGCCACGAGCACGCCGAGCGCAACGGGAATCACGACGATCAGCGGGATGACGCGGTTCTTGCGCCGGGAGGCGCGGCGGCGCTGCCCGGTCCGCCGCCTGGGCGGCGGGCGGCTCTCCGGCCGCCGGCGCCGGCCGCCTCCTCCCCTCGAAGGCGGCGGAGGGGTCACGAGAACACTCCCGCCTCGCGTAGGACGCGATGAGCGCGAATTCGAAGATCGCTCTCGAGCCGGTGGGCGTCGCGGTCGTCGGCCGCCCAGGCTCGCAACACGACCGTCGCCTTGTCGGCCAGATCGGTCACCTCGACGTCGGACTCGCGCTCGCCCGCGACCTCATCGCGCAGAAGCCCGACGACCGAGCCGAGATCTTGGGTGAGAGGGACCTGCACGGTGACTTGGGCGAGCTGCTCCCGAGCGACGATCGTCGCATTGCGAATGGTATCCGAGGCCAGCTTCTCGTTTGGGATCACGAGCCGGGAGTTGTCGTCCGTGCGGACGAAGGTGTAGGTGAGGTCGATCTCCTCGACGACGCCCTCCTCGCCTCCGAAGGTGATCCTGTCGCCGAGCCGTACCGGCTGCGTGAAGGCGATCAGGATCCCGGCGACGAAGTTGGCGAGCGTCGAGCGGGCCGCGAAGCCGATCACGAGGCCGAGCACCGCGGACGATGCGAGCAGCCCGCCCGCGACCGCGCGCACCTGCGGGATCACGAGCAGCGCCGACAGCACGCCGATCACGATCACGCTGATGGAGATGCTGCGGCGCAGAACGCGGTAACGCGTGGCCGTTCCCGGGTGGAGATCGCGCTTCGCGATTGCGAGGTCGATCAGCTTGGCGACGGCCGCCGACAGGACGAGGACGCCGCCGACAATCGCAATCCGCTCCCAGAACGGCATGGCGCCCTATTCGACGGCGGTGCGAGGGCTCCTTAGCAGCGGAGCCCGCTCCCGGCCTGGTTGTTGCACAGTCGGCACATTCCCGTTTCCCACGCGTATCGGTCCCGGGGCTAGGCTGACCACATCGGGGGAAACTCGGGGGGACCCCCGGGGGCACATCGCGGCGGCCTACAGAGGCTTCCGGCCGGCGAAGCCCTCCTCGACGCCGTGCCAGTGCGTGATCTCGTCCTCGCCCAGGCGCCAGCACAGCAGGACGTCCTCGTCACCGCGCGTGGCAAGGAAGTCGACCAGCCCCTCGTCGAGGTCCTTGACCATGCCGCCGAGCTCGTGGATGCCCTCGACGCAGCGCGCCACCCCGGCCGCCTCCCGCTCCATTCGCTCCTGCACTTCGGCGAACTCGAGCGGCTGCAGGCCCCCGCCGTTCCCGGCGATGTGGCCGAGAAATCCGGCGTAGTGCTTCTGCGCCTCGGCGAGCGCCGCCCGGTGGGCGACCATCCGCTCCGCGAGCGCCTGCACCGCGGGCAGTACCGCGTTCGCCTCTTCACGGGTGAAATAGCGCTTCTCGGCGATGGCGGGACACTACCGCGCCAGACAGGCGTTTAGGATGCCGCCGTGGGCGCTGTTCAACGCGTTCGTGAGCGCCGCAGCGCCCAGCGCGAGCTCCAGCTGACCGGGACCGCGAATCCGGCGCCGGAGATCTTTCTCTGGAGCCGGCTCGCGATCTGGGCCGCGGCCGCCTTCTCGTTCCTCGTCCTCGAGGGGAGCCGCAACCCGCGCGCCTTCATCTGGGACCGGCCCAGGCTCACGCACGACCTCGGCTTCGTGACCGATGTCTGGGCGCGCTGGGACAGCGTCTACTTCCTCCGGATCGCCGAGCACGGGTACCACGTGGCCGCGAAGGCCGACGCGGCCTTCTACCCGCTCTACCCAGGGCTCGTGGGACTCCTTGGACGCGTGCTCGGAGGCCACTACGTCCTGGCCGGGATCGGCGTCTCGCTGGCCGCGTGCCTGGCCGCGCTCGTCCTCTTCTACCGGCTCGCCGAGGAGCGCCTCGGGGCCGACGGTGCGCGACGGGCTGTCCTCTACCTCGCGCTGTTCCCGACCGCGCTCTACCTGCAGGCCGTCTACAGCGAGTCGCTCTACCTGCTGCTGTCGGTTGCCGCCTTCGTGCTCGCCGAGCGGCGCCGGTTCCTGTGGGCCGGGCTCGTGGTCGGGCTCGCCATGCTCACGCGGCCGGTCGGAATCGCTTTGCTCCCGGCGCTCGCGCTGATCGCGTGGCGGCACAGAGACCGCCTCCGCGCGCTGGCGTCGCTCGCCGTGGCGCCCGCGGTCTTCGCCGCCTACCCGCTGCTGCTCTGGCAGCAGACCGGGCATCCGTGGCGCTTCGCCCAGGGCCAGGAGCTCTGGCACCGCCACCTCTCGCCCGCCGGCCCGCTCGGGGGCATCTCGAACGGCCTGCGCGCCGGCTTCGCCGGGATCGAGCAGCTTGTGTCCGGCTCGCACACGCATCGATACTGGACGGCCGTGCAGGACTCGGACCCGATGCGCGTCGCCGTTCTCAACCTGTCGATGCTCGCCTTCCTCGTCCTGTTCGTCGTGCTCACGGCGATCGCGTGGAGACGGTTTGGAGCGCCCTACGGCCTCTTCGCCGCGCTCAGCCTCGCGATCCCGCTGAGCGTCCCGAGCTCGCGCTGGCCCCTGCTGTCGATCCCGCGGTTCGGCCTGGTCGTGTTCCCGCTCTTCCTCGCGCTCGCCACGCTCGGGCGTCGACAGCGGTCGCACACCGCGATCGTCGCGGTTAGCTCGATCCTGCTCGGCGTCGCCGTGGTGCAATGGACGTTGTGGCAGTGGGTGGCATGAGGAAGATCGTCCTTGGAGCGGCCGCCGTGGGGGCGCTCCTGCTCCTGACCGGCTGCGGGCAGCGCTCCGAGCCGACCGGAGAGACGGTCCCGATCTACCCGGTCACGGTCGAGCAGGCGGGTGCACCCGATGTCGTCCTCGACCGCAAGCCCAACCAGGTCTTCGCCCTTACCACACAGGCCGCGACGCTCGTCTCCTCGGTCCTTGGACGGAAGGTCTCGCCCAGCCCGGTCGCGGCGTCGACCGGGCTCGTAGTGACGACCCCCGAGGATCAGAACTCGAGGGCCCGTGCCAACACGCCGCTCTACATCGCTCCGGACGCCTCGATCGACGACGTCGAGCGCGCGCTCACCGACCTGGGACTTCTGCTCGACCGCCCGCTCGAGGCGCGCCGGCTCGTCGCGGGAATCCAGGCCAAGAGAACGATCGTCCGGGCTCGCCTCGCGAACGCCAAACCGGTCACGGTGTTCGTCGACACCGGCTTCTTCACGACGGTGTCGAACGACAGCTTGCTCGGGAACCTGATCGCAGAAGCCGGCGGCCGCAACGTCGGCGGGCCGGGGCCACAGGGGGGGCCGTTCAACGTTCGCAGGCTCGCCCGGCTCAACCCCGACTTCTATCTGGCCACCTCCGACAGCGGCACGACCCTGGCCGCGCTCCGCCACGACCCGCGCACCCGGCACCTCAAGGCCGTGCGCACGAACCACTTCGCGATCCTCGCCTCACGCGTCGTCCAGCCGGGGGGCGAGATCGGCACCGAGCTGGTGGCGATCGCCCGCTACCTGCACCCGGATGCGTTTCGCTGATCTGAGCGCGGTCACGATCGCCGCGTTCGGAACGCCGGTCGGATGAGCGACCGAGGCAGGCTGTACGGATGGCTCGCGTTCGTCGGCGTCTTCGCCGCGCTCAACTACGCCGCGCGCTTCTCGTCATCCACGACCGATCGCAACGTCCTCTACACCTGGAGCGCGGCCGTGCTCGGACTCGTGCAGCTCGTCGTGATCCTCGTGGTCGTCCTGCTGATCGCACGCGAGCGCCCGAGAGACGAGTACCTCGGTCTTCGCCGGCCCGCTTCGTGGGGCCGGGCGATCGGCCTGTGCGTGCTCGTCCTGATCGGAGTCTTCGTTCTCGCCGGGATCCTCTCTCCGCTTCTGCAACCTGGGAACGAGCAGGGCCTCGTCCCCAAGACTTGGCATCCCGACCGCGCCGCACCCTTCGTGGCCAACTTCGTCGTCATCGCCGTCCTGGCTCCGATCGTGGAGGAGCTGACCTTCCGTGGTATCGGCTACAAGCTGCTCCAGCCCTTCGGACGCTGGACCGCGATCGTGCTCGTCGGGCTCTTCTTCGGGCTCGCACACGGGCTGGTCGAGGCACTTCCGATCCTCGCGGCCTTCGGCGCCGGGCTCGCGTATGTTCGCAGCCGCACCGGCAGCGTCTACCCGGGGATGATCGTCCACGGAGCGTTCAACAGCATCGTTTTGATCGTGGCCGTCTCAACCTAAGTGCGCAGGATCCAGGCGTCCCGGGCCGAATTTCCGAAGCCCATGCGAAAGCGCTTCCTG
>WNFU01001788.1_pt1 | contig 42974 bp, 37 predicted proteins | sample 5400121 | NCBI WGS metagenome assembly WNFU01 (sample SAMN13153360, study PRJNA577476) | soil metagenome | isolation source: 100 cm soil or saprolite under grassland replicate 1 | place: USA:California | collected 2016-06-15
GGCCCCGAAGCGGCCGCCCATGAGCGCCGGCCGCAGGTCCGCGTCGAGCGCGCCGAAGGGCAGCAGCGTGATCGTCGCCTCCTCCACCAGGCGGTTGGCCGGGTCGTGCTCGGAGGCGACCTTGGCCCCGATCGGCCAGACCCCGGCGAGCGCCGCCGCGCTGCGCGGGGGGTGGACCGCGACCGTGAACCGGCCGACCGTCGGCGGCGCATCGGAGCGGCCCCGCTCGTCGAGCTCGCGGGCGGGGAACAGCTCGAGGCTCGCCGGCGTGACCGTCACCCAGGATGCGTCCATGCCCACCATCTCGCAGCGGTAGCGATCCACGACCGTGCCCAGGTTGCGGACCTCCACGGTGAAGCTCGCCGCCTGGCCGGGCATGACCTGCAGGCCGGCCGCGTTGAGGGTGATGGCGAGGCTGCTCATGCGTGGACGCTCCCGAGACCAGTGGATGGACGATCGTTCGGGCTCGTGCCGCCCGACACGAGCCACCCGTCGGACAACGATACCCTCCCCGCGTATCCGATCCGTCTAGTCGTCAGTAGCCGACGCACACTGACAAATGTCGTCGATCGTTGCTAGGCCCACGTCCGGACATGCAGGGTCATCGTCCCTGGGCTCGGTCCGATCTCGGCCAGCAGCTGCAGCTCCGAGAACCGCCCTCCCCCTGTCCGCAGGCAGAGGTAGCTACCGACGGCAACCCTGCCGATCGAGATCCGTGAGCCCGAGTAGGACGCACTCGAGCAGCCAGCGTATCCCGGCCTACTGGAACCCATGCGGACGATCCCCGCGCCGAACATTGGCGTGAAATAGCGTTCCGTCGCGGTGGCCGCTTCGAACCACAGGTCGGCGCCCTGGCCCTCGCTGAGATTCCCCGTGTCGACGTCGAAGAGCCAGGTTTGCGGAATGTCGACATTCTTGTCCACGATGACGACCGGGGCAGCCGTCGGCTTCGGCGTGGGCTTCGGCGTGGGTTTGGGCGTGGGCTTCGGCGTCGGCTTCGGAGTGGGCTTGGGGGTCGGCGACGACGTCGGTTCGGTCGTAGCCTGGAACGGCGTCGGCGTCGGCTTGAGGGTCGGCTTGGGCGTCGGCTTGGGGGTCGGAGCCGCACCGCTCGAGGGCGGTGGGTTCGCCGTGGCCGGGACGGGGGTCTCGCTGGGCTTGGGAGTGCCGGTCACCGCGAGCACCTCCCCGCAGGCCGCCACCGGCAGGCCGGATCCGTCGGCAAGGAGGTCGACGCTGCCGGCCGGGACCCAGCCAGCGTGATTTGCCGGGCCGGGAATGTATACCTGGAGCCAGGTGCCGGCCGCGTTCTTCGCGGTGACGAGCATCTTGTCGCCGGGGTTGGCTGCGGCGACCACGGAGCCGCTTTCCGGGCAGGTGACGAACAGCAGGAATGCGGGTCCGCCGGGACCACCACCCACGGGCAGGGCGCCGCTGGCGATGAGGGCGCTCATCGCAACCAGCCCGCTCAGTCCGCCAGCGGCCACCTGGACGGTCCCCGTGCCGACGATCCCGGCCAGCCCTCCGGAGCCGGCCGCCCCGCCGCTGCCGCCGATGGCCGGCAATAGGCCACTCACTCCGCTCGCTCCCTTCCCCCGGCTCCGGTCCGATTTTCGCGTGACTGTGGCAGTGCGGCGTCTCGGCTGCGTCTGCCCGCCCGGGTGCGGCCCGAGAAGCCGGCAACGTGGGGTAGGCTCGCCCGGACGAAAGGACGGACGGATGAAATTCGGACTCCGGATCGATGACTTCAACTGGCCCGGCGGCGAGCGGGAGATGGGCGCCCGGCTGGCGGACGCCGGCCGGCGAGCCGAGGCGGCCGGGTTCGACAGCATCTGGGTGTGGGATCACTTCGTCCAGCTGCGCAAGTGGGAGGATCCGCACCCCGAGGCCTGGATGACCCTCGCCCACCTCGCCGGCCTGACCCAGCGCATCATGCTCGGCACACACGTGACGGGCGTGACCTACCGCGCCCCGGCAATCCTCGTGAAGCAGGCAACGACACTCGACGTCCTGTCCGGCGGCCGGGCGTACCTCGGGATCGGCGCTGCCTGGAACGAGCGCGAGCATGCGGCCTTCGGCGTACCGTTTCCGCCGCTCCGCGAACGCTTCGAGCTGCTCGAGGAGACGCTCCAGATCGCGCTTCGCGCGTGGGCCGGGGAGATCAGCCCGTTCGACGGGAAGCACATCCACCTGACGGAGCAGATCGACTCGCCTCGACCGGTCCAGCGGCCCCACCCGCCGATCCTCATCGGCGGGGTCGGGGAGCGAAAGACGCTGCGCCTCGTCGCGCAGTACGCGCAGGCGACGGACATGTTCATTTCGGATCCGGCCGAGCTCCGGCACAAGCTCGACGTGCTGCGCCGTCATTGCGACGACGTCGGACGACCGTACGACGCGATCGAGCGACACGCCCGCATCGACCTCTCAAAGCCCGACGGGACCGAGCCGCCTCGCGGCCAGCTGGCACCCGGCCAGCTCCTCCTCGAGCGGCTGCATCAGATCGCCGGTGCAGGCGCCGATGCGATCGTCGTCTCGCTGCCCGGCATCACCGAGACGGACGTGATCGAGCGCTTCGGCGAGATCGTGATCGGTCCCGGTCGGGGCATCCGGCGACCGGCGGACGCCTGACCCGGGGGCCCAGCGCGTCCCGGCGTCGAGACGGAGCCGCGACGGGGCGGCAGTAGGCTGCCGGTCTTCCGGTCGCCCCTTCAGGTCGGTCTTCGACCGCCGAAGATCGGGCGATCCAAGGGGGCAAATGCAGTGGCGAAGACGAACGTACCCAGCGTGATCTCGGTGCACGGCCGGCAGTTCCGGACGAACGCGAAGCCCGACGCCTACGACTTCCGCGACCTCGAGTACCGGCCGATGCTCCGACCGTTGCCGCCCCGGCTGGATGCAGGGCCCGACGGTGGTGCGTTCTTCATCCTCAACCAGGACGGCCAGTCGTGCACTGGACACGCCATGGCGGCGGTCATCAACACGGTCCTGGCCCGCCAGGCCGCCGAGCTGAAGATCGCCGCCCCGGGGCTCGTCAGCCCGTACATGCTCTACCGGCTTGCCCGTCGCTACGACGAGTTTCCCGGACAGGCGGACGACGGATCCTCGCTGCGGGGCGCCTTCAAGGGTTGGCTGCGGCACGGCGTGGCGCTCGACGCCGAGTGGCAGCAGCTCGCACTCGCCCAGCGGGTCAACCAGCTCAGGGCGGAGGTCGATCTCGACAACCCGGAGTTCACTGCGTCCTGCCGCCAGCGGCCGCTGGGTGCCTACTACCGGGTCAACGCCCTGCGCCTGGACGACATGCAGTCGGCAATCAACGAGCTCCACGCCATCGCGGTCTCGGCGGCTGTCCACACCGGCTGGGAGCGGCCCGTCCCCGTCACGACCCCCGACGGGCGGCGGGTGATGGTCATCAAGCGCGACAAGCCGGCCCAGCCGATCGGCGGCCACGCATTCGCGCTCGTCGGCTACGACGAGCTCGGGTTCCTGGTCCAGAACTCATGGGGCAACGGCTGGGGCATGGGCGGCTTCGCGATCCTCCAGTACGAGGACTGGCTGACGAGCGCCTACGACGCGTGGGTCTGCCGGCCCGGCGTGCCAAGCACGCCGTTCGTCCAGCCGGCCAGCGCGTCACGGATCACGACGTCCGGCGAGGTCGTTCTGAGCGGCGGGCCCAACCTGACCCTGCTCCGACCGTACGTCGTCAACACCGGCAACGAGGGTCGCCTGTCGACCAGCGGCAAGTTCACCAGCAGCCTCGTCCAGCTCGACGAGATGTTCGCGAACATGGCGCTGAAGCACGCCGCCTGGGGCGCCAGGGACGGGACGACCGCCCGCCATATCGTCCTCTATGCGCACGGCGGCCTGATCGATGAGTTCAACGGACTCTCAATCGCCCAGCGGCAGCTCAACTGGTGGCTGAACAACCACGTCTACCCCATCAACTTCGCCTGGGAGAGTGGCGCCATCGAAACGATCGTCGATGCGCTCGACGACGTCCTCCATGGCCGCTTGCCGTTCGGAGGCCTCCGGTTCGACTTCGAGGAACAATGGGATCGCCTGGTGGAGGGCACCGCCCGTCACCTCTTCGCCGGCCTGTGGGCGCAGATGAAGGGCAACGCGACCGGCGCCTCGGCGCGGGACTCCCAGGGAGACATCCGGGGCGGCACGGAGATCTCCCGCCGGCTGCTCGACTACCGGACCCAGCACGGCCCCGAGAACGTGCACATTCACCTGGCCGGTCACAGCGCCGGCACGATCTTCCTGACCGCGCTCGCCCGGCGCCTGTCCGAGGCCGGCATCCCGATCGACTCGCTGGCCTTCATGGGCGGAGCGGTCACGAACGCCCTGTTCGAGCAGTTCGCCCTGCCCAGCTTCACGTCGGGCATGATCAAGCGGTTCACGACCTTCAATCTCTCGGAGCAGATGGAGCAGGACGACACCTGCCCGGGCGGTGACACGCCCGTCTACCACAAGTCGCTGCTGTACCTGGTCGCACGGGGACTGGAGCCGGACCCCGACCGGATCAGCCGGATGGTGCCGCTCGTCGGGCTCCAGCTGGGACTCGACGCGAAGACGGGAACGGGGTCGCCACTCGGTCAGGCGATCGAGTCGGCATCGGAAACCTGCGACGGCCGGATCGTCATCGCCCCCGGAGGCTCGTCGCCCGATCTCCGCTCGGATGCTCGTGGCCACGGAGACTTCGACGATGACCGGGCCACGATGACCTCCATCCTCCTGCGCATGCTCCAGGTGCCGACCCCGCCGGGCGGCGCCTACCAGCCCAACGCCGCGATCAGCGACCTGCCGGGTCCGATGCCGGTCGTGATCTCCGGCGTCCCGGTAGCCACGCCCGCCCCGGCCGCAGTGGCTCGCCCGGCACGGCGGCGGGCCCGACCACCCATGATGGCGGCGGCTGCGCCGGCACCGGCCGATCGGGCCGCCGAGATCCGCGTCCCCACCGAGGCTGCGATCGCGTCCAGATCGAAGAGCCCGGCCTTCGACATCCTCCAGGCCAACGGCTATGCCTGGGACGAGCCGCCGACCAATGGTGCCGAGGGCGCCGCCCAGGACGTGTAGCGCGGCGGCCACTCGTCTGCCGCCCGGAGCCCGGCCAGCGCCGTCTCGATCGACAGCTCGAAGAGGTGGTAGCTCTCGTCCACCGTGAAGTACCAGGCGGCGGCGACGGTTGACAGGACCGCACCGTCCAGCACGCGCTGGGCGCGGCCCCGGACGAGGAATTCGTTCGGGGCCGAAGGGTCCTGGTGCGAATGGAGGGCGAACCGGCCGTCACGCTCCAGATCGAGCCGCTTGGCCGACCGCAGGAGAAACGCGTAGAGCCGATCGCCGACGATGCCCACGTTGATCGGGTGGATGCGCGGTGGCTCTTCCTCCCGGACGGTGGCCAGCATCGCCTCGCCCTCTCCCCGGCGGTAGAGCTGCCGGCGGCCTTCGGCAGCCAGGTCGGGGGCGGCAGCGCTGAACTCGGCCCAGGTCACCAAATCACATCCTCCTCGTCCGGTTGCGTCTGTCACGGCATCGTGTTCGCGGCGTGGCCGCTCGGCCAGGGCCGGTCCCAAACCGCGAATGAGGTCCAGATGCCATCCGCGGATCGGCTTCCGGCCGGCGAAATCGACAGTACCGCTATGTACTGGGTTGGACACACGCCAAGGACCGCACGTTACAGACCAATCGCCCTCGCCTCGTTCACGGCAACCGCTCGCACCTCACATCTCACGGCGCGGCGGAACCTGACGACCCATGAAACCCGGGCTGTATCGGTGGCAGCCATATCTCAGGCGCAAGGCGCTCGCGGGCAAGCCTTCCAGCCGGGATCAGGCAGCCACAACCTGATTGCGCCCGGCGTGCTTGGCCATGGCCAGCCCGACGTCGGCGGTCCGGACCAGCGTCCTGAGCTCGGCCACGTCGCTGGGCAACTCGGCGCAGCCGGCGGAAACGCTGGCCCGCAGACGTTTTCCATCCAGGCCGGCGATCCGCGCGGCGGCCAGCTCGGCGCGCACCTCTTCGGCCAGGCGCCTGGCCGTATCCCGATCCGCCTGGTCGAGCACCACCAGGAACTCCTCGCCGCCGTAACGGGCGACCAGGTCGTTCGCCCGGAACCGAGCCTTCAGGATCGCCGCGAACCGCCGCAGCACGGCGTCGCCCACGAGGTGCCCGTGGCGCTTGTTGAGTGCGCCGAAATGATCGAGGTCGAAGAGGATGGCGGCGACGGCATCTCGATCTTCGGGGGCGCGTCGCGCGCGGGCAGCCGACGCTCGATCGATGGAGGCGTCGAGATAGCGACGGTTGAAGAGGCCGGTAAGGGGGTCCCGGATCGACGCCTCGGTGACCTCCGCGAGCAGCCAGATCTTGCTGATGGCAAGCGCAGCCTGGTTGCCGAGGAGGTCGAGGACCTCCTGCTCGGCCTGGCTAAAGGGCGAATCCAGATGCTCGCGCAGCAGGGTGATCGCACCGATGACCCCCTCTTCGACGATGAGGGGGACCGACACCGCGGTCACCACGTCGGGGATGCGCGCATCGCGGACCGCGGACGGAAAGCTGGCGCGCTCCAGACGCTCCGCGACCACGACGCGCCGCGCCTGCATGGCGCGGCCGGACAGTCCCTCGCCGGGCCGCACCTCCGCGCCCACGACCTGCGGGTCGCCGCCCGCCAGAGCCCGGATCACGTACCGGCCGGTCGCGTGGTCGAGCACGATCAGGACGACCGCCTCGCTCGCGATGACCGTCGATACGGACCGCGCGATCACGCCGTACAGCTCGTCCGGCGACACGGCCCGGTTCGCCGCGGACGAGAATTCGGCAAGGCGCCGGAACAGGGCAGCCTGCGCCGCGATGTCCTCACGCTGGCGGACCAGGGCCAGCGCCGAGGCGAGCTGATCCGAAACGAGGAGCATCGCCTCCAGGTCGCTGGTGTCCAGCTCGTCGGGCAGCATCGACTCGACGTTCACGACGCCCAGCAGCTGCCCTCCGGCAATGAGCGGCACGCAGATCTCGCCCGCCAGGCCGCTCTCGGCGGCGACGAAGTCGGGGTCCTGCGCAGCGTTGGGGATGAACGCGGGCTGCCGCGAGCGCATGACCCGTCCCATCACGCCGCGACTGCCGTCGAACTCGGTGATCGGCTCCGCGTAACCGCGCTGGGCTCCCAGGCGGAGCATGGAGCCCGAGGCGAGATAGATTGAGGCGTACGTGTAGCCGAAGCGCACGACCAGCAGGTCCATCACCCGGTCCAGCGCCGCCTGACTTGCGCCCTCGGCCGCCAGTACCCGGCCCACCGCCTCGAGCGCCGTCGTGCGGCGCGCCCGATGGCGCTCCGCGGCCATGGATTCGCGCAGCCGGCCAAGGGTCGACTCCAGCGCGGCCACGGTGCGCCGCGCACCGATCGCGAGGACCACGCCTGCGGCGGCCAGCACGAAGCCACGTTGCATGGTCGCCGTCACGTCGGCCCCTTCGAGCACGGGCGGGGGTAGGCAGCTGTGGCGATGGCGCCGAATCCGATCGCCGGCAGGACCCCGCTGGCCGCGGCCGTTGCGACGATCGGGAGATAGAGCGCAGTTGGCCGGAAGGTCTCATCGCGCATCAAGACGTCCGCGAGCGCCACGAAGGCGAGCGCCAGCAACAGACGAAGGACCGATCGTTCTCGGGACGCGAGCCGGCGCAGGAGACCGGCCCGGGGCCGTGCGAGCCAGGCCTGGACCGCCAGGAACGACGCGCCGACGAGAGCCATGGGGCCCAGCTGTGGCTCGTCGGCGATCAGCTCGGCCAGCAGGACCGGGACGACCAGGGCGAGCGACAGCAACAGGTACGTGTCGTCAAACGCACGGCGGACCATCCTGGGAAGGCTCGCGGTGCGCCACTCTCTGAAACGATGAGCCCCCGCCATGGCCTGCACGGCGCACACCGTACCCGCAGGCGGGTCCGCGTGAAATACCCTGGCAGTCCTAGTCCATCTGCCGTGGTTCGGTGCCTTTAGTACGCTTTGCCAGGTCGCGCCAAGGGCTCAGGCGCCTGCCGGTTGCGACGCGCCACAGAGTGGAGACCGTGAGACCCGACGTCTGGATCCCCGAGCGAACGCCTGCGGCCGAACGTGACCGGCTCGCCGAGCTGGCCGAGCTGCACCTCTTCGCCGCCGCCGGACCGATCGACGCTCACCTGCCACCCGCCGATCTCCTGGTCGCGGCACACGACGTCTCGCGGGCCCTGAAGGTCGCGGCGCATATCGACGGGCTGGGGGCGATCCAGACGTTCTCGGCAGGCGTGGACGCGATCGCCGATCGCATCCCACCGGGTGTGACGCTGTGCGACGCCTCCGGCGTCCACGACGTGGCCGTGGCGGAATGGGTGGTCATGGCGATCCTCGCCTCGCGGCGTCGGCTGCCGGAGCATCTCGAGGCCCAGCGGAACGGCACGTGGCGCACGGAACCGCTCGTCGGCGAGGATCTCGTCGATGCCGTCGTCGTGATCGTGGGCGCGGGCAGCATCGGCCGTGCCGTGGAAGCGCGGCTGGCCCCGTTCGGGGCCACGGTCGTCCGCGTCGCCCGGCGCCCGCGTCAGGGCGTTCTGCAATTCTCCGAGCTGCCGTCGGTCCTCCTACGGGCCGACGTCGTGGTCAGCCTCCTGCCGCTCACCGCGGAGACGCGCGGCATCATCGACGCGGGGATCATCGCCGCGATGCGGCCCGGCGCGCTCCTCGTGAACGCATCGCGCGGGGCGGTGGTGGACGCGTCCGCCCTGACGGCCGCCGTCCTGGCCGGCCGGATCCGGGTCGCCCTGGATGTCACGGACCCGGAGCCGCTACCGGCCGGCCACCCGCTCTGGACGGCCCCCGGCGTCATCATCACGCCGCACATCGGGGGTGACGTCAGGCGGGAGGATGGACGCGCCTGGCAACTCGTGCTCGAGCAGGTGGGCCGGCTGGCTCGCGACGAACCGCTCGCGAACGTGGTGGTGGACGGCTACTAGGGCCGCCAGGTCGACGCCCCGGCAACAGCGCCGGCGTCCGAACGCCCGCCCGTGGCAGGATTGCAACATGTCGGCCATGAGCGAGCGATACGACCGCGCCGCCAATCGATACGGGCTCTGGTGGGCGCCGGTCCTCGAAGCGTCCGCGCTCCGGGTCCTGGACAGAGTCGCCGAAGCGTGGGCCGCGGACGGCCAGCCGAGCGCGATCCTCGACCTGGGAACCGGCACGGGCACGCTTGCCATCGAGGCGGCACGGCGCTGGCCGGCCGCCGCCGTGACGGGAATCGACGCCTCGCGGGGAATGGTCCTGGCCGCCCGCGAGCGAGCCAGGCACCCGCCCACGCGTGACGCCGCCCGCATCTCGTTCGCCATCGCCGACGCCGGCCACCTCCCCTTCCCGGATGAGGCGTTCGATCTCGTCGTCTCGTCCTTCGTCCTTCAGCTCGTCCCCAACCGGCTGGCCGTCCTCCGCGAGGTTCACCGCGTCCTCCGGCCGGGCGGGCTGCTGGCGTTCGTCACGTGGATGGTCGCGGAGCGAAAGTTCGCCCCGGATGAGGCGTTCTTCGACGTCCTGGACGAGCTGAACGTACCGGATGGCGACGCGGCCGAAGAGGCGTGCAGCGGCGATTACGTTTCGGCCAGAGCCGCGGCTCTGCAGCTTCGGCGGGCTGGCTTCCTGGACGTCTCCGCCCGGCAGGAATGGCTGGATCATGCGTGGGAGCCGGCCCGCTACCCGGAGTTCCTGGAGGCGTACGGCGAATATGAGCTGTTCCGTTCGCTGCCCTGGACGCTGCGGCGACGGGTCCGCCGACGGACTCGCGAACGGCTCGCCGCGCTGCCCACGACGGACTTCCGCTGGCGGGCGCCGGTGGTGACGGCGATCGCTCGTCGACCGGCCTAGGGGTTGGAGGCGAACGTGTCGCAGTCGTCGGGGGCGCCGCTCTTGTAACCCGTACGGAACCACTCCTGCCGCTGCGCCGCCGAGCCGTGCGTCCAGGTATCAGGATTGATCCGACCCTGGACCTTGGCCTGGATGCGATCATCGCCAACGGATGCCGCCGCATCGAGCGCCTGGGCGATCTCGGTATCGCTCAGAGGGTTCAGGAAGCCGGTGGCCGCGGCGTGGTTGCCCCAGACACCCGAGTAGCAATCGGCCTGGAGCTCGATCCTGACCGATTGCCCGGACGGGCCACTGTTGGCCGTTCCGCCCTGAAGCGCGCCCATCAGGTCCTGGATGTGATGCCCGTACTCGTGGGCGACGATGTAGGCCTCCGCAAAGGGGCCGCCCTTGGCTCCGAACTGGGTCCGTAGCTGCTGAAAGAAGGCAAGGTCGAGATAGACGCGCTTGTCCTCTGGGCAGTAGAACGGACCAACGTCGCTCGTTGCGTACCCACAGCCTGTGTCCACCTCGCCGGTATACAGCACCGTCGTGGCCGGGCTGTACGTCTGGCTTGAGCGCGTGAAGGCATCCTTCCAGTACGCCTGGATGCTGTTGACGTAGCCCACGATCCGGCAGTCCTCGGCGCGATTTGCGTCCGCACCCTTCTTACATTCCTCGGCGAGGGCGCTGGTTCCCGGACCGTAATTCACGCCGGCTGGCGGAGCACCAATGCTGTTGGGATCGATCGAGCCCCCGGCCAGGAGGTAGATCAACGTCACGATGAGCCCGATCGCGCCGCCGCCGCCCAGGACTACGCCGCGCCCGCCGAGGCGTCCCTGGCCGCGGGCGTCCTCCACCTGCGAGGGATCGAGCTGTACGTCGGGTCTGAACGTCATGGGCGGGCCCAGGGTCCTCCGGTCGGCCGTGTGAAGAGAGCATCGTCGGGCCCACACCATCTGACCGACCCGACAGCCGGGCGGCTGGGCATCGCAGGGGTGTTGCGGTGTCGCGGCTACGGCGAGCGTCGCGAGACGATCACGGCACGATAGACGTCCACGTACTCGGCGGTCATCCTGGCCGGCGAGAAGCGCTCGATCGCACGGCGGGAACGATGTCCCCTGCACGCGGACCACGCCTTGCCCGCGGAGCGCGGCCTCGGCGGATTTCCCTGCCCCTATCCCCCGATCTCGGCTCGCTCCGTCATCACGGACGCCACGACAAGCGCACCCAGCAGCCAGGCTGCGACCACGACAAGCGCGGTATTCGGCTCGAGGCTGCGAACGATCTGCTGGCTGGAGACGTTCTCGCCGACCGCAACCACGGCATTGGCAGCCTGGAATGGCAGGTACTTCACGATGTCGGGCAGGAACAGGCCGGCAAACTGCTCGCCGAAATACAGGGCGATGCCGACTCCGACGCCGGCCAGCTGGCTGCGCGCGATGGTGGCGACGGCGAAACCAAGCGCGGCTTCCTCCACGATCGCGATCCAGCCGCGGGCGAGCTGCTCGGGCAGCCCACGCAGCGTCGGACCATCGCCGAGCCCGCTCGTCGAGACGCCTGCCAGCGTGGCCCCGGCCAGAGCCGCCACCACGCCGATCGCGAAGGCGACCAGCAGCCCGACCCCGGCAATGACGGCGATCGCGACGAAGGACAACACCATGTAGCGACTCCGACCCTCGCCCCGGGCCACGGCCACCTTGAGGGTGCCCCACGACCATTCCGAGCCGGCGATCGCCGCGCCGTAGATCACCGCCAGCAACCCGCCCAGGCCAAGGATGAACGACAGCACGAGGAGATAGGCACCGGGAAACGTGAGCAGGAGCAGAGCATTCTGGGCGCCTGGCCGGTTCGCGGCTTCCTTGGCCGTCCCCCCGACGGCGAGGTAGACGAGAACGAGGAGCCCGATCAGCAGGAGCAGCGTGACCCACGTCGCTGGGCGGCGGATGAGCTTTCGAAGCCCGGCAACGAAGATCCTCATTGGACGCCCCCGGCCGGCGCTCTGGGGGCTCCGGGCGGCGTCGCTGCAGTTCCGGGCGGTGTCGCGGACGGATCGTCAGGCGTGGACACGGCTGGCGAGTCTCCCGTCAGCTCCAGGAAGAGCGATTCCAGCTCGGCGCCAGCCTCCAACCGCGCGGCGAAGACGCCGGCCCGGGCCAGGGCGCGGTTCACGTCCGCCGCTCGATCCGGATCGAAACGAACGCTGAGCCAGACGGCGGACGGATCGGCAAGCCGCTCGGTTGAATCCGGACCCGCCAGAGCCTCGAGCGCCGCGGTCGCCCGCTCCAGGTCCCCATCGTCGATCCGCACGCGGACCGTCGCCTGGCTGGACAGGAGCACATCCAACGGTCCTTCTCGGACGAGCTTGCCCCGCGCGATGATGCCCACGACGTCCGCCAACTGCCGGACCTCGCCCAGGATGTGACTGGAGACGAACACGGTCTTCCCGGCGGCGGCCAGACGCCGCAGGGTGTCGCGCATCGCCACGATTCCGGCCGGATCCAGTCCGTTCGCCGGCTCGTCCAGGAGCAGCAACCGGGGATCGCTCAGCAGGGCGGCCGCGATGCCCAATCGCTGCTTCATGCCCATCGAATAGGCCGACACGCGATCGCCGGCTCGCTCGCGCAACCCAACGATCTCCAGCATCTCGTCGATGCGCCCGCGTGGGGTCGGGGCCCCGGTCGCAGCGATGGCTCGCAGGTTCTCGCGCCCCGACAGGAACGGATAGAACGCCGGCGACTCGATGAGCGAACCGACATCGAACAGCCGGCGCCGATCGCCGCGCCCGAACGGCCGGCCCAGCAGCTCGACCCGGCCGGCATCGGGTCGGATGAGGCTGGTCAGGATGCGCATGGTCGTCGTCTTGCCCGCTCCGTTGGGGCCCAGGAAGCCGTAGACCACTCCGGTCGGGACGGACAGGTCGAGCCCGTCCAGCGCCACGATGTCGCCGTAACGCTTGACCAGTCCGCGTGTGGAGATCGCGAGCCCGTTCCCGGCCGCGTCAGCGATCGACGCCATCAGCCCTCCCCGCCACCCCGTCGTCGATCACCGGGCGCCCTCCTCGATGCCCGGCCGGTCCGATGTGCCGCCGCGCTGCTGGGCCATACGATAGCGCGCCGACGCTCGGCCGGGCGGGTTCACCGGGCGGGTTCACCGGGCTGGTTGACCGGACTACGACAATGCCTGCCATGGACACGGAGACCGTCGAACGGCTCTTCCGCTGGTTGCTCCTCGCCCTGATCCTGGCTGGAACGTTCTTCGGGATCGCACCGTTCGTGGCGCCAACCCAATTCGCCACCGCCGCCGGCTTCACGGGAATTGACGTGTTCACCTACCGGATCGCCGGGGCCGCAACGTTCGGTTATGCGGTGGGACTGACCGCCGGCTTTCGGGCGGGCTGGTCGTCGCTGCGCATTCCGATCGCCGCGACCGCGGTGTTCAACGCCGCTTCGGTGGCCGCCTGCCTGGCAACGATCATCGCCGGTGGCGCACAGCTCGTCGTCTACGTGATCCTCGTGGCGTCGATCCTGTTCACCGTGGCGACCGGATACTTCCTGGCCCGGCCTCCGGTCTGGTCGAACGGGCCGTCGCGGACGGCGTCAGCGCGGAACGGCGAGCTTGCACCCTGGGTGACCGGGCTCTTCGCGATCGGATCGGTCGCGGCCGCGTTGTTCGGCCTCGCCGCGCTCATCGGAGCCGGAGCGTTCGGGCGAGCGGTCGGCGCGTCTGGCGCGGACGACTTCATCTACCGCCAGAGCGGTGCCGCCACCCTTGGCGCAGCAGTCGGAGGCCTGCTGGTCGTGCAGTCCAGGCGCTGGGACGCCGCGCGCCTGCCGGCGATCATGGCCATCGTATTCAACGGCCTGAGCGTCATTGCCGCCGCCCTCGACGTTGGCGGCGGTCGGCCGATTAGCTACGTGATCCTGGGGGCGGCCGCGGCCGTCACGGTGGGTATGCTCCTCGCCCTCATCCGCGGGGGTCGGTGACCGGTCGGGATGCTGTCCGGCAGCGTCGCTTGGTGAGCCGCCGGCGGTCGACGCGCCTTGGCAGCGCGTTCGTCGGCACGCCAAATTACCCGGCCGAGCCGGAGGACCGGGCCACGTTCCGTCTGTTCGGCCTGGAGCTTCCAACCCGGGCCACGGTCGCGGTCGTCGTCATGGTCGTGGCCCTGCTCATCGATTTCCACCGCGACTTCCTGCCCGACGAGGTCGTGTTCCGGCGCGATCCGGCGATCCTGCGCATCGCGACGCTGCAGCGGTTCGTCCTGCTCGTCGCGGTCCCACTCGCGGTCGTCGTCCTGCTGTTCCGCGACGATCCCAGGCGCTACGGCCTGCGCCTGGGAGACTGGCGGGCCGGGCTGAGCCTGGCAGGGGCGGGGACGGCGATCACGCTGCCCATCGTCGTCTGGGCCGGCCACCAGCCGGCGTTCGCGGCCTACTACGCTCCGAGCGGAACGAACCTGCCCGACCTGGCGCTGACCAACGGCCTCGACGTCGCGGCGGCCGAGTTCATGTTCCGTGGCTTCCTCATGTTCACGCTGCTTCGAACGGTGGGACCCCTGGCGGTGCTCCTGGCGGCCGTGCCGTTCACGTTCTCGCATTTCGGCAAGCCCGAGCTGGAGACCCTGTCCACGCTCGTGGGCGGCTCGATCTTCGGCTGGCTGGACTGGCGGACCGGATCGATCCTGTACAGCACGGTCGCTCACCTGGTGATCCTGACCGCGGTGATGGTCGCCGCGATGGGATGGATCTAGGGGCTCGGGGCAGCACGACTGTCACGTGCCCGCCAGATACGAGCCACCCTCGTAGCGGCGGTAGTGTGTGACCCGAGCGTCGCTTGATCTCGATGCGAGGCATGCACAGATCCCCGCCACCTGGGCCGCGTCTCCCGACAAATAGGAGAGCCGTTCGTGCATGACGCAGGAGTCGTGCCAACGACGAGCGACGTTCGTGAATGGCACAACCCACGCCCCCAAGGTGACCGCGCTACGAACCTCATTCGGATCTGGCAAACGGGGCGCTCGGGCTACGACCGGGGGTCGGATCTGTCTCTTCCGCGATCGAGACGACCGGGGGCGCCGCGGTCCCACGCACCACTCAGACGCCGGCGCACGCCGGCCCACGCCAGCCATTAGACTGCGCGGGTATTCCTCCCATCTCGAAGCCCTTCCGCAGGTGGTGGTGTCCATGAAGGTCGGTGTGGCCAGGGAAAGCGCGCCCGGCGAACGGCGAGTGGCCCTGGTACCCGATGTCCTGAGCAAGTTGACGGCGGCCGGACTGGAGATCCTCGTCGAATCCGGGGCCGGCACCGGTGCCGCCATCCCGGATTCGGCCTACGAAGAGGCCGGCGCGAAGGTCGTCAGCGGCAAGGAGCTGGCCGCCGACGCCGACGCGATCCTGCGGGTCCAGAAGCCGTCGAAGGACGAGGTCGCGCGGCTGCGGAAGGGGCAGACCGTGATCGGGCTGCTCAGCCCGCTCATCGATCCCCAGACGGCAGGCGCAATGGCCGAGCGGGGGGTCACGGCGATCAGCCTGGACGCCCTGCCGCGGACCCTCAGTCGGGCCCAGGGCATGGACGCGCTGTCGTCGCAGGCGAACGTCGGCGGCTACAAGGCGGTCCTCATCGCGGCCAACGCCTTCGGCCGGTATTTTCCGTTGCTGACGACGGCCGCCGGGACGGCGAAGCCGGCCAACGTCCTCATCCTGGGCATCGGCGTCGCCGGCCTCCAGGCGATCGGCACGGCGCGGCGGCTGGGTGCCGTGGTGCGAGCCTACGACGTGCGGCCCGAGACCAAGGAGCAGGCCGAGAGCCTGGGCGCCCAGTTCCTGGTCCTGAAATCCGTCGCCGACGCATCCGGCAGTGGCGGCTACGCGCGCGAGCTGACGGCCGATGAACGATCGGCCCAGCAACAGGAGCTGAACGGCCACATCGGCGCGATGGACGTGGTGATCACCACGGCGCAGGTCCCCGGCCGCCGGCCGCCGGTCCTCGTGACCGCGGATGCGGTCAAGGCCATGAAGTCCGGCTCGGTCATCGTGGATATGGCCGCCTCGGCCCTGGGCGGCAACTGTGAGCTGTCGCGTGTCGGAGAGACGTTCGAGACGGACAACGGCGTCACGATCATCGCCCCGGACAACCTTCCCGCGACGATGCCCGCCGGGGCATCACAGTTCTACGCCCGGAACATCTCCGCCCTCCTCCTCCATCTCGTCAAGGACGGCGCGCTGGCCCTGGACTTCGAAGACGAGATCACGGCCGCCACCGTCATCACCCACGACGGCGCGATCGTCCAGGAGGCGACCCGCAAGCTCGTCGAGCCGGCCGCGGTGGCGGCGGGAGGTTCGTCCACGTGAGCGAGGAGCTGCTGTCCGCGCTGACCGTTTTCGTGCTGGCGATCCTCGTCGGCTTCGAGGTGATCGCCAAGGTCCCGGCCACGCTCCACACCCCGCTGATGTCCGGCGCGAACTCGATTCACGGGATCGTCCTCGTGGGCTCGATGCTCATCGCCGCGGGTGCCGACAACCCGCTGAGCTACGCCCTCGCGTTGGTGGCCGTCGCGTTCGCCACGATGAACGTCGTGGGTGGCTACGTGGTCACCGACCGGATGCTCCAGATGTTCAAGAAGCGGCCTGCCCCGCCGGCCAAGCAGACAGCCAAACCCACGTCCGGGACCGAGAGTTGAGCGCGACCTGATCGTGGACCCGACGACCATCGACACCCTGGTCCGGCTCGTCTACCTGGTTGCGGCGGCGGGCTTCGTCATCGGCCTGCACCAGATGAACTCACCGGCTACCGCTCGCAACGGCAACCTCCTGTCGGCGGGTGGCATGGCCCTGGCCATCCTGGCCACGGCGGTCCTGCTGGCGACACGCCAGGGCGGGATCGGGACGACCGCGATCGTCATCATCGTGCTGGGCGTCGCGCTTGGCGGTGGCCTGGGCCTGTACACCGCCCGGACCGTGAAGATGACCGCGATGCCACAGCTCGTCTCGCTGTTCAACGCGGTCGGCGGCGGTGCGGCCGCGCTCATCGCCCTGGATGACTACATCCGGCTGGCAGCGACCGGCACGGTGGTGGGACTGGAGGTGACGGTGCCGACGGTCCTGGACGTGATCATCGGTTGCGTCACGTTCACGGGATCCCTCGTCGCCTCGGCCAAGCTCCAGGGGCTCATCGCGGGCAGGCCGATCCAGGTGCCGGGCGGGCGGCTGGTCACCGCCGGGCTGGCCGCGATCGCGACGGCCGGGGCCATCTTCCTGTTCGCCGGCAACGTCAGCGTGCCCGTCCTGTTCGTCATCATCGCGGCCGGCCTCGTGTTCGGCGTCACGATGGTCCTGCCGATCGGCGGCGCCGACATGCCGGTCGTCATCTCGCTCCTCAACTCGTTCACCGGCACGGCGGTGGCGATGGCCGGCTTCGTGATCGGCAACTCGGTGCTCATCATCGCCGGCGCCCTGGTCGGCGCCTCGGGCGCCATCCTCACCAAGCTCATGGCCGACGCGATGAACCGGTCCGTTCTGAACATCATCGCCGGCGGGTTCGGCGGCGGCGAGGGCACGGTCGCAGAGGCGGGCGGTGCCGGTGGCTCGGTGCGCGAGATCACCGCCGACGACGCGGCGATCCAGCTTGCCTACGCCCAGCATGTCATCGTCGTGCCCGGTTACGGCCTGGCGGTGGCCCAGGCTCAGCACCAGGTGCGCGAGCTGGCCGAGCTGCTCGAATCGCGCGGGGTGGACGTGAAGTACGCGATCCACCCCGTTGCGGGCCGGATGCCGGGGCACATGAACGTCCTCCTGGCCGAGGCCAACGTGCCCTACCCGCAGCTCAAGGAGATGGAGGAGATCAACCCCGAGTTCGATCGGGCGGACGTCGCCCTGGTCATCGGCGCCAATGACGTGACCAACCCGGCCGCCCGGCGCCCCGGATCGCCCGTGTCGGGGATGCCGATCCTGGACGTCGACCACGCCAGGTCCATCGTCGTGATCAAGCGCTCGATGGGCCGCGGCTACGCCGGCATCGACAACGAGCTGTACACGGATCCCAAGACCGGGATGCTGTTTGCCGACGCGAAGGACGGCCTGGCCTCGCTGATCTCGGCGGTCAAGGCGGTCTGAGCCGTCGTTGCCGGGCCACCGGCGAGCGATCGATGCCCGGGACCTACTCGCGCCGGCCGGATTCGAGAATGTCGACGTCGGCCAGCGATCCCAACGCCAGGACGAACGATTCGAGGCTGGTCGCGGATCGCACACGCAGCTGCAGTGCAACCTCGTAGCGGCCCTTGGCGAGGCGCTGCGTGTCGATCGACACGAGGTCGAGACGATGCGTTCGGGCGGCATCCGAGATCCGCCCGATCGCGTCGAGGCGGCGGAGCTCCAGGCGCATGTTGGCGATCTCCGCGGCGGGTCCGTGGATCCTGTCCTCGACCCAGTTGAGCGGCCACAGGCTGAACACCACGATCGCGGTCCCCACGACCGCCAGGACGTAGTCGGCGGCACCGGCGGCCATCCCGATCGCGGCCGCCGTCCACAGACTGGCCGCCGTCGTCAGGCCCCGGACCGTTGTGCCGAACTTGAGAATGGCCCCAGCGCCGAGGAACCCGATGCCGGTCACGACCTGGGCGGCGACTCGCGAGGGATCTACCGGGGTGCTCTGCCCAGCGCCGAGCACGCCCACGAAGCCGAAGATGGAGATCACCGTGAACAGCGCAGAGCCCAGCGCCACCAGGAGGTGGGTCCGCATTCCCGCCGGATGATCGTGGATCTCGCGCTCCAGGCCGATCGCCGCGCCGAGCAGCGCGGCGACGAGCAGGCGGGCCGCGACGTCCAGCTCGTGGGCCACGTCGGCCGGCATCGGTCAGTCTCCGAGCTCGATCCGGATGCGCTTGTTGCTACGGCCCTTGGACTCGTAGCCGGTCACCCGGATCGTGCCCACCTCGCGGGTGTTGGCGACATGCGTGCCGCCGTCCGCCTGGAGATCGAGACCGACGATCTCGATCGTTCGGACTTCGCTGATTCCGGCGGGCAGGAGGTTGATCTTGGTCCGAATGAGATCGGGGATCGCGAAGGCCTCGTCGCGCGGCAGGATGGCCACGCGGACGTCGCGAGCCGCGAGCAGCTCGCGGTTCACCTTCTCCTCGATCTCGCCGACGAGCTCGCCGCCCATCCGCTCGAACTCGAAATCCATCCGTCCGGCGCCTGGCTCCATGTTGCCGCCGGTGACGAGTGCCCCGTAGTCGCGCCAGACGACGCCGCACAGCCCGTGGAGGGCCGTGTGCGTTCGCATGAGCATGAGCCGGCGCGCCCAGTCGAGCTCGACCTCGACCGCGTCGCCCGCCCGCGGCGGCTCCGAGTCCCCCAGCTCGAGCTGGTGGACGATGTCCTCGCCGGCGCGCCTCGCGCCGGCGACTGTCCAGCGACGGCCGTCCGCGCTGCGCAGGAACAGGCCCTTGTCAGACGGCTGGCCGCCACCTCCGGGATAGAAGACCGTCCGATCGAGCACGACGAGCGAGGGATCGCCCGGGTCGACCGACAGGATCCGCGCGCCCACCGACCGCGCGTAGGCGTCGACGTAGCAGATGTTGTCACTCATCGGACAGACCCCTGGCCATCCGGCGCCGACCGGCGAGCGGAGCGACCGCTACTTCACCTCCAGCGTGCCGGTCATCGTCGGATGGACGGTGCAGGTGAAGGTGTAGTTGCCTGCCTGAAGGGCGGGCACGTCGTACGTCTTCTGAGCGACGCCAGTCACGAGGTCGCCCTTGAAGACTTCCTTCCCGCTGCCGTCCTTGATCTGGACGTCGTGCATCGTGGCGTTGTCCTGGTTGTCGAATGCGATCTGGAAGGCTACGCCCGGCGGCGCGGTCAGGCTCTTGGGGTCGAAGGCGATGTTCTGTGCCTTGAGGTTGACGACCGTCCCGGTGGCGCCGGACGCTGCGGCGCTCGAGGCGGCCGACGGCGATGCCGCGGGCGAGCCGCTGGGGCCGGCCGACCCGCTCACCGATGGCGCGGCGCTCGATGGCGGCGGCGGCACGAACGTCCAGCCTGGTGAGGCCGTGCTGACGCAGGCGGCCGCCACACAGGCCATGATGGCGACCAGAACGGGTACCGCGGCGATGCGGACGAGGCGCACCGAACGTGGTGGACGCATGCGGCTGACCTCACGCGGAAGCGCGTCCGGGAGCCGATCGGCTCCCGGTCGACGCGGGTGTTGGGGATGGTGGTCGAACTCTACCGCCGGGCGACCGAACGCGCCGGGCGTTTGGCGACGAACGCGGGCCCAGGGCCCGGACTAGTACTCGACTAGTACGATCGTCCGATTGCGCGATAGTGCTCTCGGCGGCAGATTCGGCCTCCTGATCGGCTTCGCGGTCGCGAAGGTGAAGGACAGGAGGGGCATCGCCCGTTATGCGCACACAGCTCGCTACCCAGTACCGATTGATCGCGCCGCTGCTCAGCTCCGCATGCGCGTTCATCCTGATCTTCGGCTGGCGCTGGTAGCCCATTCGGCAATCGACCACGGCGAGCCGGGCCGGCCCTGGCCGGGCACGCCGAACGGCCCTCGCAGCACGAGACCCGGGTGTTCCTCCACCCGGGTCTCGTCACGTCCGGCGGTCAGCGTTTCTCGGTCAGGCCCAGGCGGATGGCGACCGTGGCCGCCTCCACCCGGCCCGAGACGTCGAGCTTGGCCAGGATGTTGCCGACGTGGACGCCGACGGTCTTCTGGCTGATGAACAGCCGTTCGCCGATCTCGCGATTCGTCCGGCCCTGGGCGATGAGGAAGAGGACCTCCTTCTCGCGCGGGCTCAGGCCGAACGGATCGGTTCTTCGAGGCGCGGGCTCTCCCACGAAGCCACGGACCAGGTCGGAGGCTGGCGCGTTCGGACCATCGCCGTCGATCCGGTGGCCGTTGCCCGCCTCCAGTCCCGTTCCCCACTCGCCGGGGCCCACGGCGACGCCGGCCTCGACCGGGACGCGCGCTGGGCGCGCGGCCGGCCGCTCGGCATCGGGCAGCGCGATCAGCGCGCGACCGGCAAGCTCGCGCAGCTCGCGGAGGAGGGGCCCGGCCCCCAGGTCGAGGCCGAGTGCGTACGCCTCGAGCAGCGGACCCCGCGCGACGGCCCGCCCGGCTCGCGCATCGTTCGTCGACGTCAGTGCCGCCTCGGCCTGGTGCCAGCGCGCACGGGCGACCTGGTAGCGATCGTCCAGGCCGGCCCAGCGGTCGGCCAGCTGCGCCCACAGAGCCGGGTCGTCACGGCCGTCGATCCGGGCACGGAACGCGCGTCCTGTTGCCAGCGCGGCGTCGGCGGCGGCACGGGAGCCGACGGTCGCGTCGACGCCCGACCGGGCAACGGCCTCTTCGGCCTCGGCCAGGATGGCGGCGGATCGCTCACGGGCCGCGGCGACGGCCGATAGATCCCGCCGCTCGCGGGCGTCCGCCACGATCGCGGAATCCACCTGGAGGGCCGTCGCGGCCATCCGGGCCACCAGGACCCAGTCCTCGGTCTGTCGAGCCGCCTCCCAGCCGAGGCCGGATGCCCGGCTGGCATCTGCCAGGTCGGACCGCCACAGCGCGTACGAGGTCGCCGCCTCGTAGATCGGGACGGCGAACTGGGCATCCGGGACGGCCTCCACCTCGAGGAGGATCTGGCCCAGCAGGCGGCCGGCCAACTCGCCGGCGGCTGATTCGATCTCGACCGTCGCGAGGTTGACGACGGGGCCGACGAAGCTCAGTCCGGCCGGGCTCCACTCCAGTGCGCGCTCGGACAGCTCGCGACACTCTGCCCAGCGGCCGAGCAGGAACAATGATCCCGCCGCGTTGGCCCGAAGGAAGCTGCCGTACACGGCCTCCAGGCCGACCCGGCGCGCCTCGGCGATGCCCTCGTAGGCGATCTCGACGGCCTCCGCCCGGCGACCGATGACGTCGAGCACGGTCGTCAGGTTGGCGAGCACTCGGAACAGCTCGTCGAGCGATCCGCGCTCCTCGGCCACCTCGCGCGCCTCGCGCAACAGCGCGACGGCGGATTCCGGATCGTCGCCCCAGCCGCGGATCACGGCCAGCGTGGTCAGTGCGTGGGCCTCCTCTTCGCGGGCGCTCTCGCCGACCGCCCGCGCCACCTGGAGCGCTTCCTCGCCGTAGCGCTCCGCCTCCGAGAACGTCCCGGCGAGCATCTTGACCTGGGCCAGCGAGGCCAGGGCGAGGGCTCGCTCGCGCGACGGCTCCCGGGGAATCAGCTCGACCGCCCGGTGGTGGGCGGCGAGCGCGGCGTCCGAATCGCCGGCCGCCCGGCGGTACCGGCCGAGCCGCTCATACAGGAGACCCAGCCGGACCCGCTCGCGTCGCTCGTCCAGGCGGGCGATGGCCGACTCGACGTAGGCCGCCGCCCGGAGCGGCCGGCCGGCCGCAAAGGACGCCTCGGCGGCGCGCACCTGGAGGTCCGGCAGGCCCTCCGCCGCGGTGGACCCGGTCGAGAGGTCGACGGTGGAGCTGACGGGATCGGACAGCTCCAGCACGCGATCGAGGTGATCGAGCGCGTCCTGGGGTGCATCGACGGCCTCCGCTCGCCGGGCGGCCTCGAGGGCGGAGGCTCGTGCCCGGCCCACGTCATAGGCCGCCAGCCAGCAGCGAGCCGCCGCCGCCGGCGCATCGGCGAGTGCCGTCGCCACCGCCGCCAGATGGCGTCGCCGCTGGAGCGGCAGCAGATCGGCGGCCACCGCCCGGCCGATGAGCTCGTGGCGGAAGGCAACGGATTGGTGGCCGTCCGAGCCGGCCGTCTCGACGACCCAGCCATGCTCGATCGCTTCGGCAATCCCGGCCGCGAGGTCCGGCTCCAGCTCCCTGTCAGCCCGGCGCGGCCCGCTGGCCGACCGCGGCGGCCGGCGGACGGTGCCTTCCTCCAGGGACGCGGCGACGGCCGCCAGCTCGGCCCGGCGGAGGGGGCCGTCTGCCGCTGCCAGCAGCCGCAGCAACCGCCGGCACTCGGGCGATCGGTGGGTCAGCCTGGCAAGCACCAGGGCCACCAGCGAGCCGGACAGAAGCGCGCCACCCTCCTCGCGCCGCGCGGCCACCAGCTGCTCGGCCACGAGCGGGTTGCCGTGCGATCGCTCCGCAACCAGCAGCAGGAGGGACGCGGATGGCCGCTCACCCTCGATCCCCTCCACCAGGTCCGCCAGCTCATCCCGGCCGAGCGGGCCCAGGTCCAGGCGCTCGGCCGGCCGCGGGATGTCGGCCATGGCCGCGAGATCTCCATGGAACGGATGCCCGCGAGTCATCTCGTCGGGCTGGTAGGTGCCCACGATGGCCAGGCGTTGCGGGCGGGAGATGCGGACGAGGAATGTGACCAGCGCCCGCGTGGCCGCGTCCACGGCGTGGAGATCCTCCACCGCGAGGAGCACGGGACGGCGCTCGCCGAGCGCCGCGAGGACTCCCAGCACGCGCTCCAGCACGCGTGCCTGGCGCCGCTCCGGGGCCGTCACGGCCGGGCGGGTCCGGCCGGCGTCCAGGCCGGCGATCCGCGGCTGGAGGGTTGGGAACAGCTGGGCCAGCTCCGCGGCGCCCGTGCCCAGCACGCCCGCCAGGTCGGAGTCGGGGATTGCCGCCAGGACGGGCGCGAGGCCGGCCACGATCGGACCGTAGGGACTGGCTCGTTCGGCGGCGGTGGCCAGGCAGCGAATCATCGTGAATGGCTCGCTGAGACCAGCCAGCCGGCGCTCGGTCTCCGTCAGCAACCGTGACGCGCCCAGGCCGCCCGTGCCGGCAACCAGGAGGGTCGTCGATCGACCGCCGGCGGCCTGGTCCAGGGCGACCGCGAGCCTCGCCAGCTCCCGCTCGCGTCCGACGAATCGCGCGCTCGTAAAGCCCGCGGGCATGAGCCATTCTAGGGCGGCCGTACTGCCGGATCGACCCACGTTCCGATTCATCCGGATGAACGGGTCATGCGTATCACCCGACGAGAGGGTCGGGCGCAAGCGGCCCTCATCCGCGTCTCCGAATCTCCCAACGGACCCCCGGCGCCCTCACCGGGGGTCCGTCCCTCCTCCGGGGCCCGGCAGTCGCCCCCGCACCGGGCCCCGGCGGCAAGCCACCGGCGCCGGACGCGGTAGGCTGAGGCCCAATGACCGACGGTCGGCGCGCGCCCCATCCAGCCAACACCCTCAACGAGCTGTCCGGCGAGGAGTGGCTGTACTTCACCAAATCCGTGTGGCAGACGGCCTATCCGTCCGAGCTGGGACATGCCGCGCGGCGCGCCCACGGCGCCAACAAGCCGCCGCGTCTCATGGCCCGTCTCATCGAGTTCTTCAGCCGGACGGGCGAGCTGGTCCTCGACCCGTTCGCCGGCGTGGGCGGCACGCTCCTGGGTGCCGCCATCGCGCGGGGACCGCGGCGCGCAATCGGGATCGAGCTCGAGCCGCGCTGGGTGGCGATCTATGAGCGGCTCGTGGGCGATCTCTCAGCCGAGCGGGACGGTGCGGGTCCGGTCCTGGCCGACCTGGGGCCCAGCGATCCAGGCGGGCCCCGCGGCTTCGAGCCATCGGGCTGCGAGCTGCGCCTGGGCGATGCCCTGGCGCTCCTGCCCCAGCTCCCGGACGGCTCGGTCGATTTCGTCGCAACGGACCCGCCCTACAACGTCCAGCTTCGCCTGACGATGGCCGGCGGCCCGCTTGCCCGGGCCCATGCCAACCGCCGGACCGACTACGCGATGGTGACCCAGGACCCGGCAGATCTCGCCAACAGCCCGGACTACCCGGCATTCCTCGACCGGATGACCGCGGTGCTGGCCGAGCTCCGGCGAGTGCTTCGTCCGGGACGGTACGCCTGCATCATCGTCCGCGACGCATACCAGGACGGGCGCTACGTGTTCACCGGGTCGGACCTGGCCGCCCGGGCGGCAGCGGTCGGCCTCGTCCCGAAGGGCGACCTCGTCTGGTACCAGGCAGGCACGCGCCTGCGACCCTACGGATATCCGAAGGGCTTCGTGCCCAACATCGCCCACCAGCACATCCTGGTCCTGCGCCGCGAGGACGCCTGACGAGGGCTCGTCAGGGAATGCCCTTCACCCGGAGGTAGGCCGCCAGGACATCGGAGTCGATGTCGTCGGTCGCGTCCGCAAACGGCCGGTCGGGCCGTCCGCCGGCGCTCGGGTCCACGATGTCGCCCAGCGTCATCCGATGAACCCAGCCCTGGCTCCCGTCGGGGCAGTGCACGCGCCAGAACGACCCCGATCGCTCGAGCAGCTGGACTTCGTCGCCCTCGTCGAGCACGCCGATCTCGTGCGATCGCAGCTCGTCCGGGGCGTCCAGCAGGCGAACCACCCGGTACTTGATCCGCCGCCGCTCGTGGCCTTCGAGGGCGTCGACCGCGCCGTCGTCGAAGCTGAGCTTCACGGCAGTTGACTCGGCGCGGAGCGGGTCGGACTTGCGGGCCGCCATGAGCGACGGTCGGCGCCAGCGAGGCATGCCGGATTCGTCGGGCTCGCCGCTGGGTGGCAGGCCGCCCTCCGGCTGCGCGACGCTGGCGGTGGGCACGGCCGTCATCAGGGCCGCGCTCGTTGCGAGCACCTCGTCGGGTGCCGGCGGCTCGCCGTCGCGGCGGCGCTTGCCGAAAATGAGGAAGGCCATCGCGGCCACGGACGTCGTCGTCGTGGAGATGGCCGTGACCAGCATGCGCTGCTCGGCGTTGAGTCCTCCGGCCGCGCCCAGAATCGCGAGGCCGGCCGTTGCCGGTGGATCCTTCGTGAGACCAACAGCTCCCGGGCCTCCGCCGTCGGCGTCGGTCGGGCCGGCAGGGTCGCCCGAGGTCTGGCCGGCTGCCGGGGCGAACGTGCCCGACGGCGCGGTTGGGACGCCGGTGTCGCCGCCGGATGGCCGCGGCTCGTAGGCGCCGATGTCGCCGAACCGCCGATCGGCATCGCCCGCCGCCCCGCCGGACGAGGAGCCGGCGCCTCCCGTCGAGCCGGCGCTTCCCGTCGAGCCGTCAGGCGGGCTCGATCCCGACGGAGTGGCCGTTGGTCCTGCCGATCCACCCGATCCGCCGCCCGCGTCGCCGCCCGAGGACGACTGGACGATCGTGACCGTTCCGGCCTGGACGGTGTCGCTGAACTTCCGGGCGTCCGATGCCGTGAAGCCGATCTGGTGCTTGCCGAGCGCCAGCGTCGTGACCAGGCGGTAGCGAACGCCACCGTGGTAATCGAGCTGGCGGTCGGCCACCCGCATGCTGCGGGCCACGCCGTCGATGAGCACCCGGACGTAGACCGGAGCGTCGCCGTAGCGGTTGCGGTAGGAGACCGTGAACGTGATCGAGGTCGTCGGCGAGCCCGTTCGCGGCGAGACTCCGGCGCTCAGCAGCTTGGTGGGACCGCTGACCGCCGTGGCCGAGCTCACCAGCGTGACCAGGAGCAGCGCGATCGCCGCCGAGGAGGCGGCCAGCCACGACCGGCTCCCGATTCGGGGCGAGGATGAACGGACGAATGACAAGGATGATGCCTCCGCGCCGGGCCCACGGTCCGACGATGAGCCGGAGCATGGCTGGCGGGCGGGCGGGCCCGCAATGGTACGGGTTTCCCCCTAACGCTCCCCAAGGTCCGGGCGTTGCCCACGGGAACCGTGGCTCTCGCCGCGAGCTCGACGCCGCGGCCACTGGGCCCCTCGTCCTGCCAGGACTACCCCGAAGTGGTCATGGCGCCCCGGAGCGCCGGCGGCAATCCTTCAGGGATGAAGGTGCTCTCGTCGCGGCGCGGCCGCCGTCATCAGCCCGCCAATGTCGTCCGGATCCTCGTCGGTGGCCTGGTTGGGGCGGTTCTCCTCGTCGCTGGGCTCGCCCTGGGATGGCTTGCCTACGCCAGTCCGGTCCTCCGATCGATCGACATCCCGGTCCGTGCCACGCCGGGCCAGATCGCCTTTGGGACGGCCGCCTGGGCACTAGCGCTCACCGCGCCGGCAGCGTTCGTCCTCATGGGTCTGGCGCGCCTGGCCGGAACCACCGAGAAGATGGCCCGCATGCGTCGCCGCCCCAGGACCGTCGCCGTCTCCCGGAAGCTCGGCGAAGGCTATGTGGCCGCGGCCAACGTTCGCCTGCCCGACGGCCGGTCGATCCCCGAGATCGTCATCGGGCCGCACGGCGTGGCGATCATCCAGCCCGGCCCGCCGTCGGCCGCCACTCGTCACCAGGGCAGCCGCTGGGAAGTCCGGCTTGATGGGAAGTGGGTCCCGCTGGAGAACCCGCTGGAGCGCGCGACGCGGGACCTCGAGGCCGTTCGCCGGTGGCTCGCCGCCAAGGATCAGGATTTCCTGGTCAGGGTTCACACCGCACTCGTCACGACCGACCGATCCGTGGAGCGATCGTCGACCTGTGCCGTCCTCGGTCCCGATCAGGTGCCCGGCTGGCTGACGGCCCTGCCGCCACAGCGAAGCCTCACCGACAGCCGGCGAACGTGGCTGGTCGAGCTGGTCCACGAGGCCGTCTGAGGCTTCCGGCGGTCAGGCCACCAGCCGCACGGCCTTTCCGGCAGCCGCCAGGTCGGCCACCAGCATTGCCAGCTCCCTGTCCCGCGAGTCCGGATCTGCGCGCAGGATCGACGATGGATGAACCGTCGCCATGACCCGGACGGCGAGCGGCGAGGGGATGACGCGGCCGTGCTCGACGGAGACGCGGAAGGCGGGCCCCAGGATCGCCTGAGCCGCCGTTGCGCCCATGAGAACGAGCAGGTCCGGCCTGACCAGGCCGAGCTCGGCCTCCAGCCAGGGCCGGCAGGCACGGACCTCCGCCCGATTGGGTCGCTCGTGAAGGCGGCGCTTGCCGCTTGGCCGCCACTTGAAGTGCTTGACGACGTTCGTCACGAAGACCCGCTCTCGATCGATCCCGGCCTCTCGCAGGGCCGTGTTCAGGATCTGGCCGGCCGGCCCCACGAACGGCTCCCCGGCAAGATCCTCCCGGTCGCCGGGCTGCTCTCCCACGAGCATCAGGGGTGCCGGTATGGAACCTGATCCGAAGACGGTCTGGGTGGCTCGTTCCCAGAGGTCGCAGCCGTGGCACGATGCAGCGGCGGCGCGCAGGACGGAGAGCGTCCGGCGGGTGGGGAGGTAGGCGGCTGCTCCCTCCTCGACCGCCGCCGTCTTGGTCATCTGCCGCACCTCCTGGCCGTCCAGACTAGCCGAGGCCGGCCGCGAGGTGCGCGCCGAGATACCGGCCGGGCATTGCAGCTCGGAGACATCCGGGCCGGAACCGATTGGTCGTCCCCCGCGTCTCCTGCCTGCGGCCCCACGGCCCGGACCGTGGCATCGGCCTCTCACTGATCCAACCACGCCAACCGGAGTCCGACGTCCATGGCCCGACCGACTGCCATCGCAGTGTGTCTCACCGCTCTGCTTATCGCCTCGTGCAGCGCGGGCGCCTCCGGCTCCCCGTCCGGCTCCCCAGCCGAGACGCGGAACCCGCCTCGAGGCGCCGGCGAGCTCGTTCTTCGCTACGAGACGGTCGGCGGATTCGCCCCTCAGGAGTTCTTCCTGAGCCGGTACCCCACGATCTCGGTGTACGGCGATGGGACCGTCATCACGGAGGGTCCGCAGATCGCGATCTACCCCGGTCCGGCCCTGCCGAACCTGATCGCGACAAAGATCACTGCGGCGGGTCTGCAGCGACTGCTCGCCCTGGCCGCGGACGCAGGTCTCCTGGGTCCGGATGCCCAATACGACGCCATCGGGATCGCCGACGCCGGCACCGCCCGGTTCACGGTCGTGACCGATGGCCAGCGTCACACGATCTCGGCCTATGCCCTCCAGGAGTCCCAGGACCGAGGCCTGGACCGCGCGGTCGCCGCCCAGCGTGCCAGGCTGCGCGCCTTCGTCTCTCGCCTGGGCGATCTGCGCGGCTCACTCGGTCCGGGGCAGGTCGGAGCGGAGGTGCCCTACCGATTCACGGCCGTCCGGCTCTTCGTGCAACCGGCGGTCGCGCCCGCCGACGGGCTCGTCCAGCCCGTTGTCCCATGGCCTCTTGCGACGCCACTGGCATCGTTCGGCGAGTCGATCCAACCCGGCGAGGGGAACGCGCTTCGCTGCGGTGTCGTGTCCGGATCCGAGCTGGAGATGCTCCGACCGCTGCTGACGAAGGCCAACCAGGCGACGCGGTGGCAAAGCGACGGCCGCAACTTCTCACTGACGCCTCGGGTGCTTCTGCCCGACGAGTCGGGTTGCCCCGGAGTCGAATGACCGGTCGAGTCACCTGCGCCTGGTGCCCGGGCGAGTGGCCGGTCGAATGACCCGGGCCGAGTGCGGTCAGCCGCCGAGCAGCTTGCCGGCGAGAACGCGGAGGCGGAGGGGTCGAATCGGCAGCCCGGGCAGGCGATGGCCGCCGGAGCCCTTCGAATCGCCGTCGTGTGCGAGTGCGCCGACCTGCACGGCCAACTGGCGCTCCTCGTCGGTCATCTCGGCGATGATGGGCAGGTCGTCGGGATCGAACGGCCGCGATGCGACGTCAACCGGCCGCGTCGGACGCGCGTAGGCCGGCTGGCCCATCAGCTTCGGGAGCGCCATGTGGTGCTCTTCCAGGTTCACCAACGACCTCGACGGCGGAGTGTCCTCTTGGGGGCCCGGTCTGGCCCACGAGGGATGATAGCGGCCGCAGGATACCGTGGAATGGTACGAATGGGCTACTCGTCTTCCGTTCGGCTCGCACGACCTGGTGCCCGCACGCCCCGCCCGCTGGACGTTCGTACTACCTGAGCGCGGCAGTCCCGGCCGGAGTTCGTTGTTCAGACCAGGAGCGGTTTGAGGATCTGCGCCTCCACGACGAGCACGAGGTAGGCGATCGGCAGTGCGGCCAACAGTCCCAGTGCCGCGCCCCACGGCGAGCGCCGACGCCGGGTCCCGGACCCGGAAGGCTGGGGTACCACGAGGTAGGTGATCACGCTGCCGGACAGGGCTACCGCGGCCACGAAAGACGCGACCGCCAGGCTCCGCAGGTCGCCACCCGGCAGCTCGCCGCCGCGGGCCAGCACCACGTCGTAGGCCAGGTAGGCAGCGCCCAGGATCACGGCAACCAGCAGGCTGCTGGCGACCGCCCGGACCACCGGCCGCGGCGCATTCCGGAACTGCCTCCAGCGAATCTCCAGCCAGGACCTCTGGCGGACCGGCCCCGCCCTGTCCCTGGGCACGACAGTCGATCTCGCCAAGTGTGGCGTGTGCGCGGCGAGCTCGGCGACGATCGCCGCCACCCGGTCCAGCTCGGCCTCCGTGTTGAAGAAGCCGACGCTCAAGCGCAACCGGTCGGTGTCGGGAACGGTCCTGGCGATCGCGAACGCGCGGCGGCCAAGCTCGTCCAAAGCTTCGTCGGCGGGCCAGCCGGCGATCCGGAACGTGACCAGTGGACCCAGCTTGTCCCGCGGCGAGATGACCTCGACGCCCCCGATCGCCGCGAGCGCATCGGCCGTTCGCCGGCCCAGCGCGGCGCCTCGCCGGTAGACGTAGTCGAGCCCCACGAACATCGCCAGCCAGCCGCAGCTGCGGGCGAAGCCGAGCACGGACGGCCGATGGTAGTTGCCCCATTCGAAGCGGCGTGCATCGGCGAACGGCCGGTACGGCAGCCGGGTACCCGGTTGGTCGAAGCCGAAATAGCCGGCGAAGGTGGGCCGCAGCCGGTCCGCTGCCCATGGCGCGACCCACAGCGCCCCCATGCCCTCCGGGCCGAGCAGCCACTTCTGGGCCCCGACGGCGTACGCATCGGCGGCCAGCTCCGAAACGTCGACCGGAATGGCCCCCGCGGCCTGGGCTCCGTCGACGAGGACGAACGCTCCGGCCCGATGAGCGATCTCGGCAATCTCGCCGACGGGCAGGATGGCGCCGGTCGTCCAGGCGACGTGTGAGATGGCCACGAGGCGAGTCCTCACGTCGATGGCCGCCTCGAACGCCGCGACGATCCGCTCGTCGTCACCGCCGTCGCCGACATCGACGACTCGGAGATCCACCCCGAGCCGATCGCGAAGCGCGAGCAGCGGAGCCATGCCCCCCGCGTGTTCGAGGTTGGACGTCACCGCCCGGTCGCCGGGACGCCAGTCCAGGCCCCAGGCCGTGGCGTTCATGCCATCGGTCGTGGAGTGGGTCAGGGCGACCGTGTCCACGTCCGCGGTCAGGATCGCGGCCACCGCCGCCCGGGCCTCGGCCATCCGCTCGATCGCCTGGAGGTGATAATCGGGGGCACCCCTGCCGACCGTCAGCTCGTACTCGGCGAGGTCGGCCATGGCTTTGGCGGTCTCCCGGGGCAGCGGTCCCGCCGAGCCGGTGTTGAGGTAGATCCCCGCGCTCAGAGCCGGCAGTGCCTGACGGATGGCCGCCAGCTTCTCGTCGTCGGGCAGGAAGGGGGAGACCACGGCTCCGTATCATAGCCAGCATGGCCTCCCGCCCCGGTTCGCGATGATCCGCTACAGATGAGCGGCTATACCCGTCCCGAGCTCCTCGTCAGCCCTGAATGGCTGGGCGACAATCTGGGCCGTCCGGAGCTTCGCGTGCTCGACGTCCGCTGGCGCCCCGACGGCACGGGCCGGGCCACCCACATGACCGGCCACATTCCCGGAGCGGTCCACCTCGATTGGGCGACCGACCTCGTCGACGCGGACGACCCGGCCGGGCTGTTCACGCTGGCCGGACCGGAGCAGTTCGCCTCCGCCCTGGGCCGCGCCGGCGTGGGCGACGGCACGACAGTGGTCCTCTACGACGACTCTGCCTCGCTGTTCGCCTCCCGGGTCTGGTGGAGCCTGCGGGTCTACGGCTTCGAGTCGGCACGCCTCCTCGACGGCGGATACGGCGCCTGGGTGGGCGAGGGGCGCCCCATCTCGAACGCCCAGAGCACGCCAACCGCCGCCGCCTTCACGCCCCGCTCGATGCTTCGCCTCCGGCTGAGCACGTCCGACGTGCGCGGCCTGCTCGGCTCGCCGGAGATCTCCCTGCTGGACGCCAGGGCTCCGGCCGAGTATCGCGGCCTGGAGGGCAACGCCCGCCGGCTGGGCCACATTCCGGGCGCCGTCAACGTTCCCGTCGCTGCGATGAGCGCTCCCGGCACCGGCCGATTCCGCAGCGGCGATGAGCTTCGTTCGCTCCTGTTACGGGCGAACGTCACACGCGGCCGGCGGATGGTCTGCTACGACGGGTCGGGGGTTGCAGCGGCCAAGCTCGCCTTCGTCCTGACGCTGGTGGGTCACGACGACGTCGCCGTCTACGATGGCGGCTGGGCCGAGTGGGGCGACCGGCTGGACCTGCCCGTCGACCGTTGACCCGGGCTGATCCCTCTTCTGGGTCAGCCCCAGCCGCCGTCCGCCGCCTCGCTGGTGGCGGGCTCCGGCGCGCGCGACAGGCCTTCCCATGGGTCGACCTCGCGGTGCGGGGCCAGGATCTGGGCTCGAGTGTGATTGAAGGCGACCATCATCGCCGATTGCCTCGCTTCACCGACCGTGTCGGACCAGAAGCTGGCCTCCGTGACCGGGATGAAGGCGCCGGTCAGCTCGCCCAGCGCCTCGCGCAGGTCACGCTCCGGAAGGAGGTAGATCTTGCCGACGATCTTGAACGGCGGCACCGAGATGAAGGCCTGCTCGGAGATCTTGACGGTGCGCAGCTCCGGCGTCGGCTCGACCGCGGTGTCGCCGACCGCGAAGAGGACCGCCCCCAGGTTGACCTGGGCGTACTCGGCGCGCATCGGCTGGGCCCGCGAGCCCCAATCGTCCATCGACACGTTCGCCATGACGATGTACGGCTCCTCGGCGCGATTGAGGATGTCCGAAATGCGACGCTGGTGAGTACGGACGGTGCCCCGCACGATGTGCGAGTCTGTGTACAGGGTGACCTGGACGAGCTGATCGGCGGCCTGAGCGAACATGGCCGGAAGGATACGCTCTGGAGGGGGCCACGGGGAGCCGCCACGGGGCCGATCGGGACTATCGTCTGGCGCCCGCAGTCACCAGGTGCTCAGCGCCCGACTGGAGGCCCTCGAAGAGCCGCTCGACCGTCGTCAGGCTGTCGATCTCAGCGGGCGACTTGTCCGGACGGAGCCGAACGATGCGTGGAAAGCGCAGGGCGAAGCCAGACTGGTGCCGGCCCGAACGCATGATGACGTCAAAGGCGACCTCGACCACGACCGTCGGCTCGACCTGGCGGTAGCGCCCGAACCGCGCGATCGTGTGCTCCTCGAACCATCGGGTCATCTCGGCGATCTCCGCGTCACTCAGCCCTGTGTACGCTTTGCCGATCGTGACGAGACGGTCGCCGGCTTCGTCCCTGACGGCGAACGTGTAGTCGGACAGGACGCCGTGGCGCTTGCCGTGGCCGACCTCAACACCCACGACTACGCAGTCGATGGTGGCCATTGCCTTCTTCATCTTCAACCAGCCGAGGCCGCGGCGGCCGGGCGTATAGCGGCTCTGGGGGTCCTTGACCATGAGGCCCTCGTTGCGACGCGCGCGGGCCGCTGCGAACTCGGTCTCCAGGCTCTCCACGGAATCGACGGTATCCAGGTGCGACAGCGCAAACGGGCCGCCGTCCTCCGCGAGCGGCAGGCCGAGTGCCTCGAGCCGGCGCCTGCGCTCGACCAGCGGCAGCTCCAGCAGCGGCTCCAGCTCGCCGTCACGTGGGCCCAGCACGAGCGCGTCCCAGGCCACGAAGATCACCGGCACCTGGGCCAGGATCTCGGCCGTCGGTCGCTTCCGTCCGAGGCGGCCCTGGAGGACGAGAAATGGCAGGACCGCGCCATCGCGCCAGGCGAGCAGCTCGCCGTCGAGGATCCCGTCCCAGGGCAGGTCTCTGGCGCCCTCCACCACTTCGGGATAGCCACCCGAGATGTCGTTCAGGTCGCGACTGTAGAGGCGGACGTCCGGGCCACGCCGGTGAAGCTGCGTCCTGATCCCGTCGTATTTGTCCTCCACCCAGACGGTGGGGCCCAGCCGCCGCAGGATCTCGCCGGCGTCCTCGGCCGGCGAGGCGAGCATGAACTTGAGCGGATGGAACAGCCGTGGCGCGGCCTCGCCGAGCCGGCCCTCGCGAGCGAGGACCGCGGTCGCACCCACGTCACCGACGAGCATCCCGGCCCGCTTGACCGCCTCCACCGGCCGCTCGAACGCCTGGGCCAGGGCCGACTCCAGGAGTCCCTCGCGAAGGCCGATCCGGAGCTCGCCCGTCAGTACCTTGACGACGTATTGGGCGGTGAGCGGGTCACAGCGACGCAGCAGTGCCTCGAAGCGGGCCGCCTTGGCCGCCGGGCCGGCGGCAGCCTGGATCTCGAGGAACGTCTCGGCCACCTCGGCGAGCGTCGGTGACGCTGCCGGGTCTGGAGTGTCCGGCCTCGCGGCGAGGACGTCGGCGACCGCGCGGCCCAGGTCCGAGAAGCGGTCATAGGCGGCCGACACGGCGGCGGGCTCGACGCCGGCGACCCGCGACACCGCAGCGGCAATCGCCGCCCAGCCAAGGCCGGTGGCACGGATGTCCGCCTCTGGAAACGGCCGCCCCGTCCAGAAGATCGCCGCCACCGGCAGCTCCGCCTCGGACAGGCCGCGCAGCTCGTCGGCGAGCAGGCGGGTCTTCTCCGAGGTCCGCGTGGTGGCGGCCACGCGCTCGGCGACCTCGCTCCAGCGGCGCATGGCGCGGATGGTATACCGTCCCCAGAATGCCCCTGCAGACGTGGTTTCCGGAGGCGCTGACGGGCGACCTCGTCGTCCTGCGGCGCCACGCGCCGGAGAACCTCGAGGCGTTTCGCCGATGGTACGGCGATCCCGACGTGGCCCGGTTGACGCGCTATCAGGACGGTCCCATGCGCCCCGATGAGATCGATCGGTTCTTCACCGCGCGGGTCATCGGGCTGGACTCCCTGACGCTGGCGGTCCATCTCCGGACTTCCAACCGGCTGATCGGGTCCTGCGCGTTCAGCCAGCTCGACGGCGACAACGGCTCGGGCCTGTACCACATCACGATCGGCGAGAAGGACTGCTGGGGCCAGGGTTATGGCACGGAGGCGACTCGCCTCATGCTCGACCATGCATTCGGAGCACTCGGCCTGCACCGCGTGGGCCTGACCGTGTTCGCCTTCAACGAGCGTGCGATTCGTTCCTATCGCAAGGTGGGCTTCAAGGTAGAGGGACGCGCGCGCGAGGCGATCTGGCGCGACGGCCGCTACTGGGACGAGGTCGCGATGAGCATCCTCGAGTCCGAATGGCGGGCGATCCGGGCGAGCCGCGGGGTCGTTGAGGTCGACGGGGGGACGACGCGAGGACGCGGCCGGGCGAACCGTCGCACAGCCCCGGCCGCGGAGGTACCGGCGAGCGGCGGCGCAGCCCTTGCCGCCGAGGCACCCGCGAGCGGCGGCGCAGTACCTGCCGCGGAGGGACCGGCGAGCCGCGGCGCAGCACCTGCCGCGGAGGCACCGGCGAGCCGCGGCGCAGCACCTGCCGCCGAGGCACCGGCGAGCCAGGGCCCGGCTCTTCGAAGCCAGGCCTGAGGTGCCCTCCACCGGTCCCCGGGCCGAGGCCGCTCGCGCGGAATTCCGGGCGATCATCGAGGCGAAGGGCCACGCGGTGGACAACGCCCGCCGGGCAGCGGAGCGCCTCGAGGCCGCGTTCGACTCGGGCGCGCTCGTAAGGACACGCCCGTTGGACGCGATGCTCGCCGACCTCAGCGCGGCCCTCGAGCAGGACGATGGCCAGAAGCTTGGCGGCAAGAGCCCCGAGGCGGCACGCTTCATCCTTCGTGCCGTCTCTCGCGAGCTCGACAACGCCTGACGAGAATCGGCCGCGGGGCCGGGCCCCTTCCGCCGGGCTCTTCGCCAGGGTCACATACGAGCGACCTTCGTGGGGGGCGCCCCGACGGACAATATCGAGGCAGCTGACCGGCTCATCCTGTGCCCGACGGGGCATCAGTTCTGCCTGTTTACGAGCCTGGTTCGTTGATGGCACGAGCCCAGGATCCCGCTCCTGCCAGGCACGAACGGGTTCGTAAATGGCGCAGAAGGGCCGGATTCCATCGAGCGCCACGAACCACATTCGTAAGTGACACGAGAACGAGCCAGCGCCGTTCTTCCCACGAACCCTGCTCGTATCTGACCGTGGCTTCTGCCGTGATCTCGCGGGGTCTGTCGTGGCCGCGTGTCTTCCGCCGCGAGCGCGGGCCTTCTGCCGTGACGAGAAGCGGCCGCCTGCCGCATCCTATGCACGTTGAGAACGACCATGGGAGACATGCCCACCATGACCGATCTGAAGCTCGGAATCCTCCTGTGGAGCCAGGCGGCCAGTTGGCCGGAGATGCTCGACGGCGCCCGCCGCGTCGATCGGCTGGGCTACGACCACCTCTGGACCTGGGACCACCTCTATTCGATCTTCGGCGATCCGTACCAGTCGATCTTCGAGGGCTGGACGACCCTCGCCGGGTGGGCCGGGGCCACCGAGCAGACGCGGCTCGGCCTGCTGGTCGGAGCGAACACGTTTCGCAATCCGGGCGTGGTCGCCAAGATGGCGGCGACCCTCGATCACATCAGTGGCGGGCGGGCGATCCTCGGCATCGGCGGCGCCTGGTTCGAGCTGGAGCACAGGGCGCACGGCATCGAGTTCGGCGCGAGCCCGGGCCAGCGCCTCACCTGGCTCGACGAGGCGGTCGGTGCGATGCGCACGGTCCTCGACGGTGGGTCGGTCACGTCCGAGCCCGGTGGCAGGTACGCGTTCGACGACCTTCGCCAGCTGCCGCCGCCCGTCCAGCGTCACCTGCCGATCATGATCGGCGGTTCGGGCGAGAAGAAGACCCTGCGGACCGTTGCCCGGTACGCCGACATGTGGAACGGGATGGGCCCGGTCGACATGATGGCCCACAAGGTGGACGTCCTTCGCCAGCACTGCGAGGACGTGGGCCGCGATCCGGCCGAGATCGAGTTCACCCTTGGCGTCAAGCTGACCATCCGGGATTCCGAGGCCGAGGCGGATCGCGTCTGGAAGGCCAACATGGAGCACAACCGGACCCCCATGTCCCGCGTCGAGGAGGACAGCACCTTCTGGAACGGGACCCCGGAGCAGATCGCCGACCGGCTGGCGCCGTATATCGATCTGGGCTTCCGGACAGTGATCTCCGAGCAGCCCGCGCCGTACGACGTGGAGACGCTGGAGCGCTTCGTCGGCGAGGTGAAGCCTCTCGTCGCAGGCAGCCGAGTCTGATCGGTCGCTCATCGGCCCGGGGACGCATCCGGCTCCTGACCATCTCGGGTACCGTTCGCCCACCATGCCCGAGCGAGCCTCCACCGCCGCGACCGTCGAGTTCCGGCACGTCACCAAGCGCTACGACCGTGGCGCGGGTGGCTCGTCGAGCCGCACGCCGGGGGCAGTCAACGACCTCTCGCTGACGGTTCCGGCGGGCAAGATCTGCGTCCTCGTTGGGCCCTCAGGCTGCGGCAAGACCACCTCGCTCAAGATGGTCAACCGACTCATCGAGCCCACCAGCGGCCAGATCCTGATCGACGGGGTGGATGCCGCCACGCGCGACGTGAACGAGCTCCGGCGGAGCATCGGCTACGTCATCCAGCAGGTTGGCCTCTTCCCGCACCAGACGATCGCCGACAACGTGGCCACCGTGCCGCGGCTGCTGGGCTGGCCGAAGGCCCGCCAGCAGGAACGCGCCGACGAGTTGCTCGGTCTCGTGGGGCTCGACCCAGGCCGATATCGGCCGCGCTATCCATCACAGCTCTCGGGCGGTGAACGCCAGCGGGTGGGCGTGGCGCGAGCCCTGGCCGCCGACCCGCCGATCATGCTCATGGACGAACCCTTCGGGGCCGTGGATCCGATCGTCCGGGAGCGGCTCCAGAACGAGTTCCTCCGTCTCCAGGAGGATCTGGCCAAGACGATCCTGTTCGTGACCCACGACATCGACGAGGCGATCAAGATGGGCGACCTCGTGGCGGTCATGCAGACCGGCGGGATCCTCGCCCAGTTCGGCCCACCAACCGAGATCCTGACCAATCCGTCATCGGAGTTCGTGGCTCAGTTCGTGGGAACCGACCGCGGCCTCAAGCGCCTGTCGCTGGCCCGCGTGGCTGACCTGCCGATCCGGCCGCCGGTCACCGCCCGTCCAGGCGATCCTGCGGGGCAGGCTCGCGAGCGGATGAAGGCCGACCCGTTTCCGTACCTGCTGCTCGTCGACGAGGCGGATCGCCCGATCGGCTGGCTCGATCAACATGAGATCCCGGCCGACGGCGTCCTGAAGGCCGACCGTGCGACGGCCACGTCGCCGCTCCTGAACAAGCGGACGACCCTCAAGGACGCCCTCTCGCTGCTCCTCGACGCGGACGTCCAAGCGGGCATCCTCGTCGACCGAAACGGCAAGGTCCAGGGGCTTGTGACGTCTGGCATGATCTTCGATTGGTTCCGTGAGGACGTCCGCGACGTCGATCGCGACCGACCAGTGCCGGCCGAGGAGACGGCCGCGGCGGCGGTTCGCGCCTGATGCTCGATTGGGGCTGGATCGCCGATCACTTTGGCGCCATCGTTGCCCGGACCATCCAGCACATCCAGCTCGCCGGCATCGCCCTGGCGGTCGGGTTCGCGATCTCCTTCGCGCTCGCTCTCGTGGCCATCCGGTGGCGGAGCGCCTATCCGCCGATCTCGGGCATCGCCGGGATCCTGTACACGATTCCGAGCCTGGCCGTCTTCTCGGCCTTCATCGCCATCACGGGCTTCTCGATCCTGACGGTTGAGATCCCGCTGGTCATGTACACGCTCGTGATCCTGGTGCGGAACATCGTGGCTGGCTTCGACGGAGTCCCGGCCGACGTGCTGGAGGCCGCCACCGGCATGGGCTACACCCGCCGCGAGCGCCTCATTCGAATCGAGCTCCCGCTCGCTGTTCCGTTGATCGTGGCGGGACTGCGGTTGGCGAGCGTGTCGACGATCGGGCTGGTCACGATCACGGCCGTCGTCAGCGACACGTTCGGCGGCCTGGGCTTCTTCATCAAGGAGCGGCCCTTCTTCCTGACCGAGGTGCTCGTGGGCGCGATCCCCTCGATCCTCCTGGCGGTCCTTGCCGACGTCCTCTTCTCGCGCGTCCAGCGGCTGCTCACACCGTGGTCGAAGCGGGTAGCCCAACCGCTTCTCCCGGAGGCCGCCACCTGATGGACCTCCTCGCCAAGGTTGCGGCCTGGTTCGCGAACCCGGCTACCTGGAGCGGACCCGATGGGATTCCCATCCGGCTCCTCGAGCACGTGGGCATCTCGGCGGCATCGCTGCTGATCGCCGGCGCCATCGCGCTGCCCATCGGCCTGGCGATCGGCCATACCGGACGGGGAGCGAGCTTCGCGATCAATCTCGCCAACCTGGGACGGGCCATTCCATCGCTGGCCGCGATCGGCATCGTCGTGCCGTTCACGCAGGCTCTCGATCCGGAGCTCGGGTTCAGCCTCTATCCGACGGTGATCGGCATGGTCGTCCTGGCGATCCCGCCGATCCTGGTGAATGCCTACACGGGGATCGCCGAGGTGGATCGCGATCTCGTGGAATCGGCCCGCGGGATGGGTCTGCGCGAACGAGAGATCCTGGGAGGAGTGGAGATCCCGGTCGCCATGCCCGTGCTGTTTGCGGGGATCAGGTCAGCCGCGGTCCAGGTCATCGCGACGGCGACGCTGGGCGCGATCTACGCGTTCGGCGGTCTGGGCCGGTACATCGTGGACGGCGTGGCCCAGAACGACAACGGAAAGCTCTTCGGCGGCGTGATTCTCGTCGCGATTCTCGCCCTGGGCGCCGAGGCCTCGCTGTCCATCCTCCAGCGTGTCCTCACGTCACCGGGACTGCGCCGAGCGGAGCCATCAACGGCGGCCGCGCCGTAGCCCGCCCGGATCCAGTCGGGCTCCGGAGTTCATGACAGGCCCCATCCGAGCGCCGCTGCTATAGTCGGCCGGCCCGGCGCGGCCCTCCTGGCAGCGCGAAAACATAGAGGAGGCAGACCCATGCGGCTAAACCGCGTGCTCGCCCTTGGGGCGTCGTTACTGGTGCTCTTGAGCGCCTGTACGACGGGTGGGGGCAGCAAGCCCACGATCAAGATCGGTTCCGACGGCTTCTACGAAGCCAAGCTCATGGCTGAGATCTACGCCCAGGCGCTCGAGGCCAAGGGCTACACGGCGGACCGGACCGGCATCGGCATCGGGGCGCGCAAGGTCTCGGCTCCGGCCCTGGAGAGCGGCCAGATCGACCTCAAGCCCGAATACATCGGCAGCGGCCTCGCCTTCTACGATCCCAACAAGTCGACGTCGGACCCGGCCACCAACGCAGCGGCGCTACAGGCGATCCTCACCGGTAAGGGCGGTGGGATCACGGTGCTCAGCTACTCGCCGGCGGCCGACTACAACGCCTTCGTCGTCCGCAAGGACACCAGCGATCAGTTCCAGCTCACGAAGCTCAGCCAGGTAGCTGCGGTCAACCCCCCGTTGAAGATCGGCGTCGCCACCGACTGCCCGACCAACCCGGTGTGCGGGAAGGCGCTCAAGGACGCCTACGGGATCGACGTATCCAGCGCCAAGCTCCTGTCAGCCTGCGATACCCCGATGGTCCAGGCCCTTCAGGGCAAGACGATCGACGTCGGCGAGCTGTGCTCGACCCAGCCGGACATCCAGGTCAATGGCTGGGTGATCCTCGATGACGACAAGAAGACGCAGCCGGCCGAGAACATCGCGCCCCTCGTTCGCAACGACTATCTCACCAAGATCGGCGGCGACAAGGACGCGTTCACGAAGATCCTCAACGACGTATCGGCAAAGATGGACACGGTGACGCTCACCGATCTCGGCAAGCAGGTGTCCGTCGACAAGAAGGACATCGCGGCCGTCGCCAAGGACTGGCTCAAGAAGAACGGCCTCGTGACGTAGGCCGTACCGCTAACGCGCGACGCAGTCGAAGGCCCCGGCATCGGCCGGGGCCTCGTCAGTTGATGCGCCGCTTGCGCATCAACAATCGTCGTTTGTGGTCACGGTGTCCGTCTGCGTTGCGCCCGTGGTCTTTCCGCCGAAACGATCGGTCGTCGCGACGTGCCACGTGACACTGACGACGTTGTAGGCATACGCGTCAAAGGTCCCGGAGGACGCCGTCCAGTAGGACCCAACATGCGACAGCAGAGGCGAGCCACTCGTCAGGGTGACACCGGACGCGGAACGCACGGTGTAGGTCAGCCTGGCCTGGGTCAGTCCGTCGCCATCAGCGAGGCTGAAACGCCATGGCACAGAGACGGAATCCACCCCGTCGCAGTGGCGATAATGCAACACGTAGCCGGGCCCGTACTGGTAGGGCGGCAAGTTGATCCCCCCGACGATGCTGGCCTCCGTGTCGCACCGGACGATCTTGATCGTGCGCACCAACGACTTCGTCTTGGCCCCGGTGCCGTCGACGGCGAGGGCGTACCAATACAGGGTGCCGGCGGTGGTGACGCCGTCGTCCTTGGCGTTGATGAAGTTGTTCCAGGTGGCGCCGTTGTTCGTGAAGTCGTGGCTGAAGCGCTTGTACGAGGTCGCGCCCGGCTTGCGGACCCAGAGCTGGATGGCGGTCACCCCGTCGGCGTCGGTCGCCTTCGTCGTGAGCCCGGTGCCCAGGGCGTAGGCGCAGTTGCCGGTGCCCAAGGGGTTCGTGTTCATCGTCGCGACGTCGGAGTAGGGCTGGGTCGTGAAGCGGGGTCCAGGGTTGGGCGTCGGAGAGGGCGTCGGGGTCGGGGTTGGGGCAGGGGTCGCGGTGGGCCGGGCGGTCGGCTTGGCGGTGGCGGTCGGGATCGCGGGCGGCGGCGCGATCGCGGTGGGAGCGAGGGTGGCCGGCACCGCGGTCGGTGGCACGACTGCCGACTCGACACAGCCGGCGACCGGCAGCGCCGAGCCGTCGGCGAGGAGGTCGAGGGTCGATGCCTGGACCCAGCCGTCGCTGGCCGGACCGGGCACGTAGACCCGCAGCCAGGCGCCGTCTGCGCTCCGGCCGGTGACGAGCATCTGGTCGCCGGGCTGGGCGGCGGCGACGACTGAGCCCGAGCCCGGGCAGTCGACGAGGGCCAGTGGCTGGGGACCGGCCGCCGGCGGGCCGACGGCCACCACGCCGGTCGCGATGAGGGCGCTCATCGCGACCACCCCGCTCAGGCCGCCGGCGGCCAGCGAGACGACGCTGTTCGCGCCACCTCCCAGGGCCGGCAGGAGGCCGCTCACTCGCTGTCCTCCCTCACGCCCACTGCCCCGGCAGCGGGCGTGAGGATAAGGGCGAGCCGGCTGGTGGGACAGGCTCCGTCGCCGACTCGTGGCTTGATCGTGGCATCGCACGCCGCCGTCGGGTCAGAAGATCGGATTGCACGGCTCTTCAACCGGGGCGAATGAGGGCGTGTACTTGTCCGTGGCCCCGAGCGCGTCCGTCGCGACGAAGTACCACGGAAGCGTGTACGACGCCGGATCGGGGCCCGGATAGAAGGGCCAGTCGGCCGTACTGATCTGCCGCGAATAGGAACTGGATGAGCCCGGATCCTTGGCGAGCTGGTACGACCTGTACGCAGTCGCTCCATACGGCTTGAGGAAAACGACCACTCTGGACAGGCTATCGCTGTCCGGATCGGTGGCGATCGCATAGACACTGAGCGTGCTCGTGCAGGGACCTTGTCCGGCATAGAGATGGCCGCCGACCCCATAGTCGACCCCTTGCACCGCAGGCGGATGGTTGCAGAGAACGACCTTGAACGACTTGGCCGATGCCGGTGATCGGGTCTGGGCTGCGGCCGGGCTCGAGTCGGTGGCCACCACGTAATAGGTGGCAGTGCCCTTGGCCGTCAGATGGTCGCCACTGGCGTGCGTGGAGAGCGTCCCCTTCCATTGGCTGCCGGACGCCGCCATCGCTTTCGAGAGATAGGTCGATGAACCGGCCGGCTTCCAGTAGAGCGTCACGGACTTAACGCCATCGGAGTCCGTCGCGGTTACGCTGATCGAGAGGTCGGCCGGGTCGCCGACGCAATGCCCGGAGCGATCGGCATAGATCGTGCCTCGCGACGCCTTGAGGCTCGCCAGGACCGGGCCCGGATTGGGCGTCGCCGTCGGGGTCGGGGTGGGGGCAGGGGTCGCGGTGGGCCGAGCGGTCGGCTTGGCGGTGGGAGCGGCCGTGGCGACGGCGGTCGGAGCGACG
>WNFU01000840.1_pt1 | contig 42869 bp, 31 predicted proteins | sample 5400121 | NCBI WGS metagenome assembly WNFU01 (sample SAMN13153360, study PRJNA577476) | soil metagenome | isolation source: 100 cm soil or saprolite under grassland replicate 1 | place: USA:California | collected 2016-06-15
CGTCAGGCTGCGTCCATCCAGGTCGAGCGGCTCGACGTGCGCACCAGCGCCGGGTGTGCCCAGCTCCAGTCTGTCCGCCAGCGTCTCGGCGCGGATGTATTCGCCCCACGCCTCTACCACCCCCCGCACTTCCTCCTCCGCCCCGCCCAGCCTCACCGCGATCCGCTCTGCGATCGCAAACCCCGCCGCCTTGCGCGCATCCTGGATGTGCCGCACCAGCTCGCGCGCCAGCCCTTCCTGCCGCAGCTCCGCCGTCACTCTCGTGTCCAGCGCGACCAGCACCCCGCCGTGCTCGGCCACCGCATACCCTGTCGGCGACGTGCTCTCCACCAGTACCGCCTCGGCCGGCAACTCAAGCTGCTGGCCATCGACTGTCAGCGTAATTGGCTGCCCGGCCTCGACCGCCACAGCCGCCGCCCGTGCCGCCTGGCCCTCCAGCGCGCGCAACGCGGCGGTGAGCGCCGGCACCAGCTTGCCGTACTGCTTGCCGACCACGCGCAAGTTCGGCTTGAAGCGCTGCTCGACCAGCTCGGTGCTGGCGTCGAGGAAGCGCACGCTCTTGACATTCAGCTCGTCGCGCAGCTCGGCCTCGAAGCGCTTGAGGCCCTCGGCTGCGCCGGTGGGCAGGCGCAGCCACACCGCGCTGAGCGGCTGGCGGATCTTCAGCTGGGCCGAGCGCCGCGCGGCACGGCCGAGGCTAATCGTCTCAAGCAGCAGCGCGGTGTCGGCGAGCAATCCCTCGTCGATCAACGACTCGTCGTAGGTCGGCCAGGGCGCGAGATGGACGCTCTCAGGGAGTGCGGCTGGAGGCTGGAGGCTGGAGGCTTGGAGCGAGCGCGCACTCTCAAGCCTCCAGCCTCCAGTCTCAAGCCCCGCAAGGTTGCGGTAGATCGCCTCGCTGAGGAAGGGCATAAACGGGGCCAGCAGGCGGGCGAGAGTGGTGAGGCAGGTGTAGAGGGTGTAATAGGCGGCGTGCTTGTCGGCGTCGTCGTCGGCCTTCCAGAAGCGACGGCGGTTGCGGCGCACATACCAGTTCGACAGCTCCTCCACGAACCCCTCGATCGCTTTCGCGGGCGTATGCACATCGTAGCACTCGAATGCGGCGGTCACATCGCGCACCAGCGCGTTCAGGCGCGCGAGCGCCCAGCGATCTATGGGCGAGAGGCTTGAGACTGGAGACTTGAGACTTGAGGGAGCACTGTCCGAGCTACCAGCCTCAAGTCTCCAGTCTCCAGCCTCTGGTTTCCAGCCATCCAGATTCGCATAGGTGACAAAGAATGAATAGGTATTCCACAGCGTCAGCATAAACTGGCGCAACATCCCACCGACGTGTTCGGGCAGGAACACGCGCGAGTTGTACGGCGGCGCGCTGGCGTACATATACCAGCGCAGCGCGTCCGCGCCATACATATCCAGCAGCCCAAACGGGTCGACGGCTGTGCCGCGCGATTTCGACATGCGCCGGCCATCGGCGCCTTGGAGTATGCCCAGGGCGATGACGTTCTTGAACGCCGGGCGGTCGAATAGCAGCGTCGCCAGGGCGTGCAGCGTGTAGAACCAGCCGCGCGTCTGATCCATACCTTCCGAGATGAAATCGGCCTGTTGGGCTTGCTCGAACATCGCCTGGTTTTCGAACGGGTAGTGCCACTGCGCCACTGGCATCGCGCCCGTGTCAAACCATACGTCGGCCACATCCGGCACGCGGCGCATTGTGCCGCCGCACTGTGTGCAGGCCCAGCTTGGCTCGTCGATGTCCGGCCGATGCAGATCGAGCTGCGCCAGGTCGCGGCCGGTTCGCGCGCTCAACTCGGCCACCGATCCCAACACCTCGACCTGCCCACACCCGGCGCAGATCCAGATCGGCAGCGGCGTGCCCCAGTAGCGCTCGCGCGATACCGCCCAATCGACATTGTTGGCCAGCCAGTTGCCGAAGCGACCGTCTTTGACATGCTCCGGCACCCAGTTGATCGTTTGATTGTGCGCCAGCAGCCGCTCGCGCACCGCGGTGGTGCGGATATACCAGGAGCGCTTTGCGTAATACAGCAGCGGCGTGCCGCAACGCCAGCAGAACGGGTAGGCGTGCCGCACTCGCTCGGTCCTGAACAGTAGCCCGCGCTCGTGTAGGTTGCGCGTCACGAGCGGGTCGGCGTCTTTGAAGAACACGCCGCCGAAGCCAAGTTCATCGTAGCTGGGCAGCATGTGGCCCGCTAGGTCGACCGAGAACAGCGTCGGCAGGTTGTGCGCGCGCCCGACATCGAGGTCGCCATAGGCCGGTGCGATATGAACCACGCCAGTGCCATCGTCAAGCGATACGAAGCTATCGGCCACCACCCGGTAGGCGGCCGCCCAATCCACCATTTCGCCGGCGGCAGGCACGCCGTCGAATAGCGGCTCGTAGCGCAGCCCAGCCAGGTCACGGCCCGAATAGCGTGCCAGCACGGTAAAATTGCCTTGACCCAGTACCTTGTCGGCCAGGGCCGCGGCCAGGATCAGGCGTTCGCCCTCTCCCCCCAACCCCCTCTCCCGTGCGCTGGAGAGGGGGTGTCGCGCAGCGACGGGGGTGAGGGCCACAACCATATACATCGCCTCGGGATGGACTGCCAGTGCCACATTCGCCGGCAATGTCCAAGGCGTGGTCGTCCAGGCCAGGAAGCTGGCGCCGGCGAGCGGAGATTGGAGGGTGGAGATTGCAGAGTGATCGGGTGCGGCTAAATCTCTACTCTCTACTCTCCGATCTCCAGAGACACGGAACCTGACCCACACCGACGGATCATCCACATCATCCTGGAACCCCTGCGCCACCTCGTGATCCGAGAGCGAGGTGCCGCAGCGCGGGCAGTGCATTGTCACCTTGTAATCGCGGAATAAGAGATCGCGCTCCCATAGCTGCTTGAACACCCACCAGAGCGACTCGATATAGCTCGTGTCGTAGGTCGTATATGGGTGCGCCAGATCGAGCCAGAAGCCGATCCGCTCGGTCAGCCGCTCGAATTCGCGGATATGGCCCATGGCGCTGGCACGGCAAGCTTCGTTAAAAGCCTTGACGCCATATTTCTCGATATCGGGCTTGCCGCTGAAGCCCAGCTCGCGCTCGACCTGTACCTCGACGGGTAGGCCGTGGGTATCCCAGCCACCGCGCGCGCCGATCACATAGCGGCCGCGCATGCGCTGGTAGCGGTTGATCACATCTTTCACCACGCGCGTCTCGACATGGTGGACGCCTGGCAGCCCATTCGCGGTCGGCGGCCCTTCGAAGAACACGAATGGGTTTGCACGATCGCCTTGGTCCAGCGCGCGCTGGATCACGCCATGTTCGCGCCACCACGCCAGCAGCTCCTGCTCTTGCGCGGGGAATGATACCTGCGGATCGACTGGTTTGAATGCCATAACATCCTCCTGTTTATACGCTGAACAGGCGATGGGTGATAGGCGATAGGTTACAGGTGATGGGCAATAGGCGATCGAATAATGCGACACTTTTACTCCGATTGCCTATGACCGATTGCCTATTGCCTGGCAACAAAAAACCCCGCCCCCAAGTCAGGGACGAGGCTCGAAAACCCCGTGGTACCACCCTTTTTGGCCCGCGATATGCGCGCAGCCCGCTCAGCGAAGTGCCAACACACTCCCGCCCAGGTAACGGTGGGCGAATCCGGACCCAATTACTTAGTTTTGAGTGCTGAGTTATGAGTTGCGGGCGATCGAAACTCAAAACTCAAAATTCATAACTCAAAACTGTTCACCGTTCGGCTCAGGAGAGATGTTCAGCGGCTGCATCGTACGCGCCTCACACCAACCGCGCGCTCGCTGATCGATTATCGGCCGCCTACTCGGCTCCGTCAACGCCATTGCTGGCATTGTACACGCACTAGTGGGTTCGGTCGTCGGTCTTGCGGCCGATTTTCACTATGACACGCCGATATCCCAGGCGGTCTCGAGATCCTTGGATGAAAAGCGCCGGAACGCCAACACCGTGTTGGTCTGCAGGATGCCGTCGAGGCGCGACAGCCCATCGGGCACGGCGTCGGCGAGCTGCTCATACTCGGCGAGGCGCAACACCACCAGGATGTCGAAATCGCCGGTCACGCTGTAGACCTCGGCGACATTCGGCATATTCGCGATCTCCTGAGCGATCTCGGCAATCTTGCGCGGCTCGGCTTTGATCATCACAAACGCGGTAAACATCGGCGCCTCCCTCTAGCATGCGGCTGATCTGCTCAGCAGTATAGCGCAAGCGCTGGAGCATCGCAACGCCTAGTGTAATTGGGATGCCAGCACCGACGATATCACGCGGGCATACCGGCAGCGTACGCTTGAGCGGCATCCCGATCGAAATCCAAATGATCCGGCTGCAATCTCCGATATGCAGCGGATCGGTGCAGCGGCGGCAATGCTGCGCGACCCGGTGAAGCGCAGCGAATACGATCGTTTGGTTCAACGTGATTACCGGCCCGCCGCGCCACCGGGCACGCCTGGCGCGGCGCGTATGCGCTGCAATTGGGATGCTGACGATGTCGAATATCGCATCAGATTGACGCTTGCTGAAGCGCAATCCGGAACGCGCTATACTACGCACTTTCATTCTCATGGTATACTTTTCTACAGTATTGATGCTTCGCTTTTTGAATAGGCACAGATCATTTATGCTCAACACGTCGCCCCACTCGCTTCCTTCACCCAGCTCAGCTGCACTATCGATTCGTGATCCTGCACATACGTGGCGCTACCTGTGCACCCAGTGGCGGCGCGCTTTTGGCTTAAATGTCACCCGAATCGATGAATTGCTGTTTGTCGGCGGCCAGTTCCGCCCGCGGCAGTGGCCGGCACTGCACGCGCTAGGCATCCGCGCGGTGCTCAGCTTACAGGCCGAGTATGAAGATCAGTTTCATGGCCCGCCGCCTGCCCGCTCGCTGCGCTTGGAGGTGCCCGATTTTCACCCGCCAACGGTCGAGCAATTGCATGCAGCGGTGGCTTTCATCCAATCGGCCCGCGCCGAGCGGCTGCCGGTGATGGTGCACTGCCACGCCGGAGTCGGCCGCGCCGCATTGACCGCCAGCGCCTACTTGGTGTCGCAGGGGCACGACCATGCGGCGGCTTTTCACGCCATCCGCCGGGCCCGCCCAATCGTGTTGCTGAATGCCACGCAGCAGGCGCGCCTGGCCGAATGGGAACATGTACTGCGATCCACTACACTATAGCCGATCGTCTTTGACGTGGCTCTGGTGTCAAATGCAATACCATTGACATCCCCATCCCGCTATCGTATAATGCTGTGTCTGTCGGGCTAACTAAGGTTATCGTCGCATGCAACAGGTCGCGCAGGCCGAACCTGGAAAATCTAGGTGGGTTGTGGGCGGGCTGATCGCTGGATTAACCCTGATCGTTGCAATTAGCATCACCGCAAGTTTACGCACGGCACCATTTATCGAACCTGATCAGGTTGCTGCTGTTGGCAAACAGGCATTCCTACTATCAGCGGGCGAGACGATTGGGCAGACATTTACGGTTCATCATGCTGGTCTGCAAAGTATCGATATCTTCCTCAAATCACAAACAAATAGCGATGGACAGCTACGTTTGCATGTCCGCTCCGACCCTCAATCCCCGGTTGATCTGGCTACTGCACAACTCCAGGTTGCAATTATTCAGCGCCCAGACTTTTACCGCTTTGCCTTTCCCGCGCTCAGCGACTCACGGCAGAAGGACTATTATCTGCTGCTGGAACTAGTCGGCCCAGGCACTGTCCAAGTGGGTGGCGCGCCCGCTACATCCTATCTTGATGGTTCGGCATATCGTGATGGCGTGCCCCAAGATGGCCAGATAACCTTTCGTACGAGCTTTGCTCGGATACCAATGATCGCCGGGTTTGCTGGGCCGACATTTACCTGGGTGGGATTCACACTGATCGGCGTGTTCCTGTATGTGCTGCCAGGATGGGCGTTGTTGGCGATCTTAGGAACTAGTCTACCGCAGCGATCATGGGCCGAGCAATTAGGCCTATCCGCTGGCGTAAGTTTGGCGATCTATCCAATCTTGCTGCTGTGGACCAATTTGATTGGCCTGCTTCTAGGACCGCTGTATGCTTGGCTACCGGGCTGCGCGGCGCTGGCTTGGCTGGTCTGGTCGTTGCGCGCCTATGGCTGGGCGCGCATGAGCGCAGCATGGCATACCTGGTGGCGATCGGCGGCTCGTTATCCCGATCTGGTGTTGATGCTGGTGATCGGGTTGGTTTTTGGGGTGCGTTTTCTGGCGATTGGTTCGCTCGATGTTCCGATGTGGGGCGATTCGTATCAGCATACACTGATCGCTCAACTGATTGTCGATAATCGTGGTCTTTTTGACTCCTGGCAGCCCTACGCCGATATTCAGACGTTCACCTACCATTTTGGTTTTCACACTGCGGTCGCACTACTGCACTGGGTATCCGGGGCGGCGTTGCCGGAGGCGACCCTATGGACCGGGCAGATTCTAAATGGACTGGCGGTAGTGGCGATCTATCCGCTGACCATCCGGGTGAGTGGCAACCGCTGGGCCGGCGTGGTGGCGGTACTGCTGGCGGGGTTGCTCGTCCCGATGCCCATGTACTACATCAATTGGGGGCGCTATACTCAATTAGCTGGGCAGACGATCTTGCCAGCCGCAATCTGCTTGATCTGGATTGCTCTTGAGGCCCGGGCACGTGATTGGAAACTCCTGGGACTGACGTGGATTTTAGTATGTGGGCTGGCGTTAAGCCACTATCGGATCCTCATTTTTATTGCGTTTTTCTTTGTCGCCTTTCTTGTGATCGAGGTACGCAGAGGCGGTTTGCGCTCATGGGTGTTCAATAGTGGTCTGATTGCCGCCGGCGCTGGGTTGATGTATCTGCCCTGGCTCGTCCACGTCTTCGCTGGGAAAATCTTATCAAACATGGCGAATCGGGTCACTTCAGCACAGGTATCGGCATCGGCAGCAACCCAGGAATACAATGCAATTGGCGATTTGACCACCTATCTCCCGACCCTGGTCTGGCTTGTACTGCCGATCTGCATTGGGTGGGCCTTGTGGCGTGGACGGCGTGGCGTAGCGGTGCTGAGTCTATGGTGGTTTCTGGTGTTGCTCGCCGCTAATCCGCAATGGTTCGATCTGCCGGGCGCTGGGACACTGACGAACTTCGCTGTATTTATCGCGATCTATATTCCTGTTGGTGTGCTGATTGGTGAATCATTCGGGCAGCTGATCGCCATACAGCGGCAATTGATCGGGACGGGCGCAGTCGTTCTGGTTGTCCTGCTGGCGATCTGGGGTGTGGGTCAGCGGTTGGATGATCTCCATGTGGCACAGAGTGCGCTGGTGACTCGCCCGGATCTACGAGCGGCCACCTGGATTCAGGATCATCTTCCGCAGGATGCCCGTTTCCTGGTAAATTCATTCTTTGCGTATGGCGGGACATCGATCGTCGGTTCGGACGGCGGCTGGTGGTTGCCGCTGCTGGCACATCGCCAGACCATGCTGCCACCGTTGAACTATAGTGCTGAACAGGGCCCCCGCCCAGATTATCATGAGTGGGTCAACGCGCTAAGCGCCGCTGTGCTCAAGCAAGGCATCGAGCATCCGGCTGTCTTGCAGCTGCTAAACGAGCGCGGCATCACGCATGTATATATTGGCCAGCGCCAGGGGCGAGTCAATTATGAGGGCCCGACGCTGCAGCCGCAGCAGTTGCTGGCGAGCGCACACTTTCGCGTAGTATATCACCAGGATCGGGTGTGGATCTTCAAGATCATACCATAACGCCGGATAATCTGGCGGTATGCGTTGTGACGCAGCAATATGAACGTGTCATCAGCGGGATCGGTCTGCATGCGCGCAATCTGGTTCAGCATCTGTTGGATGATGGCCGGTATGTCTGTGTCATCGCGCCATTCGATCAGTGCTCGGCCAATACCATGCAGATACGGTTTGTTGGCGTACCCGCGCCATTGTTTCAGCGCACACAGGCGCGCTGGCTGACCTTAAGCTGGAATTTCGCTCACGCCTTGGCGCGCATCCAACGCCATGAACGGTTCGATCTGATCCACTTTACCGACGCGCGCGAATCGCTGTTCTGCCGGCCACAGGCGCCGATGATCGGTAATGTCAATGATACGTACGCGGCCGAGGTCGAATCATTGTGGTACTATCGCCGGCACTACGCCGATTGGCCGCTACGTTGGGGGTATTATCGGTTTGTCCGTGCTAGTGAGCGTCGGGCTCTTCGGCGCCTCGCCGCGGTGATTGCGAACAGTCGTTATACCGCGCGGGTGATTGAGCAGTGCTATGCGCTTGCGGCAGGGCATGTGCATGTATGTCATAAGAGCATCGAGCCTGCGCAGTATGTGCGCGCGCACCAATTGCGCACGCGGCAGCCGCCGCATCCGCCCAGGGTGCTCTTCGTCGGCGGCAACATGCAGCGTAAAGGGCTGCCTGTGCTCATCAGCGCCGCACCGTCGATCCTGGCCGAATTGCCGGATACCGAATTCTGGATTGTTGGGCAAGATCATGCGATGGCGCGCATGCAGGCATTATGCCGCGATCGGGGCGTGGATCAGCGGTTCACTTTTTTGGGGTGGAAGTCGCAGGCTGATCTGGCGGCGCTGTATGCCCAGGCGGATGTGTTTGTGCTACCCTCGCTCACCGAAGCGTTCGGCGTCGTCTTTTTGGAGGCGATGGCCGCCGGGGTGCCGGTGATCGGAACGCGGGTGGGCGGAGTTGTCGAAATCATCGAACATGGAGTAAATGGCATGTTGGTTCGCCCCGACGACGTCACTGATCTCGCGGCCATGCTCATTCGGCTGCTACGCGATGCCGGCCTGCGTGAGCGACTCCGGCAGGCCGGCAGTTTAACGGTGCAGCGCTTTACGGCGCAGCGCATGATGAATGAGACCTATGCAATTTATCGTTCGGTGCTCAGTAAGGGACTCTCGAATCAATAACTGTTCCACTGGGCTCACTAAAAATCGAAGAGCCCTAAATATTCGTAGTAGGGAAACATGGCGCACGCGCAGGTGATAACGGTTATACCGCACTGGAATCTCAAAAAAGATCTGGCCGAGTGTCTCGATTCGTTACAGCGGATAGCGTACCCAGCGCACCAGGTTGTCGTCGTCGACAATGCCTCGACTGATGGATCAGTCGAGTTTCTACGCGAACAATACCCGTGGGTGCATATGATCGGGCTGCCGCAAAATGGTGGTTTTGCGGTGGCCTTGAACGCTGGAATCGCTTTTGCGCTCAATGCGGGCGCCGCGTATGTCTTCGCGCTAAACAACGACACGGTCGTGCGGCCGGATGTGCTGGCGCGGCTGGTGGCGTTGATGGATGCCGAGCCGTCGATTGGAGTTGTCGCCCCTAAGGTGTTATATTATGACCATCCTGAGCTGATCTATCGGCTGGGCGATCGGATGTATCGCTGGCTGCCGTTGCCGATCGGCTTTGGCACAAAGTGGCGCGACCATCCGCGCTACACGGGCGTGATGGAGTTCGATTATGTAAGCGGTTGCGCGATGCTGATTAGAGCGACATTGTTTCACGAAATTGGGCTCTTCGACCCGACCTATTTCATGTATTATGAGGATGCCGATTTCTGCCGGCGGGTGCGCGCGCACAGATATCGGATTGTCTGTCTTGGTGATGCAGTGCTGTATCACAAAACGTCGCTCAGCGCCAAGAAAGATCCGGCGCTGATTTGCCGTATTCGCGCACGCAACCGGGTGCGCTTCTACCGTCGATTTCCGCATGGGCCGCATCCCTGGCTCACCTACCTAGCGCTGACGCTGATTGCGATCTGGCGGCTCGTTGCCGATGTGATCCGTGGCCGCCGTGATCTCCTGAAGCCGTATCTGCTGGGGCTGCGCGACGGCTGGCGCGAGGTGGTATAAGCGCGATGGAGCACGTAGCATGTGATTTTTGTGGAATAGATGCGGCGACGCCGGTGTCTGTGTTACGCGATCCGCAGCTGGATCTGCCGGGCGAGTTCACGTTGGTGCGCTGCGGCCGATGCGGCTTGTTCTACCTGAATCCGCGCCCAAGCTGGGCGGAGCTGGCCGCGCATTATCCTGCGGATTATGAGCCATTCGCCGGGGCGGTTGCGCGGCCGCAGGGCGGGCATTTAGCGGCAGTTATACGCTGGATTAAAGATTATGGGCTACGTCGGCGCTGCCGGGCGATCGCCCGCCGTCGTTCTGGCGGGCGGCTGCTCGACGTAGGGTGCGCGACCGGCGCGTTCCTTGATCAGATGCGACGCTTGAGTAATTGGGCAGTCGTCGGCGTCGAGCCGGTCGCTACCGCTGCGCAGCTCGCGCGCCGGCATTTTGGCCTGGAGGTATTCGAGGGGTCGTTGCTCGACGCAGCATTTCCCGATCAGGCCTTTGATGTCGTGACGTTATGGGATGTGCTCGAACATGTGCCCGATCCGCAGTCGCACCTGGCTGAGACCTACCGAATTCTGCGCCCAGGCGGTTTGTTGGTTGTAAAGGCACCCGATCCATTATCCTGGGAAGCGCACCTATTTGGCTCGTACTGGCTTGGGCACGATGCCCCACGCCACCTGTTCGGCTTTCCGCGTAGCACACTGACAAGCCAGTTCGCCACCGTTGGCTTCAGACCAGTTGAGTCAGTGTATCTGATCGGCGGCTACTATACGTTCCTGGGAAGCCTGGGTTATTGGGCTGGCGCGCATGGACGCCCGCGCATCGCGCGGGTCGCATGGCGATTGGCGCACTCAACCGCCGCCCGCCTTGCCAGCGCGCCGCTGTTCACGCTGGCGCGCTGGTTGGGCTCTGGATCGTCACTTACCTACTTCGCGAGTAAACCGTAACAGTTGATCGCTTTATGATTGATAACACATAGGTCAACACTATGGATTTTTCTCCTCAGGAAGCGCCCCAGGCGCTGCCACTGCCGCTGCATCAGCGCGCAATGAGCTGGCTAAAGATTCACGCCAGGCCAGTGCGCCGCGCGGTCTGGGTTGGGTCGGCCGCCCTCATTTTGGTGGTGATCGCATATCAGATCGCACGCAACTGGCTGCAGATCCGCGATTACCCCTGGCAGCTGCGGCCGCTTGATATGTTGCTGGCGCTGGGGATCTACTCGGTTAGTTTGCTGCTGACCGCGTTTGTCTGGGCTGCAGTGATCATGCGTATGTCTGACCGGCTGCCGCTGCTGATACACATGCGGCTGTTTTGCCTAACGAATCTTGCGAATCGCCTGCCCACGCCGCTGCCGTATATCGGCGCGCGCATCGAGGCGTACGCCGCCGAAGGCATAGCCCGCCCGCTGACGCTGACGGCGATGGCGCTAGAGATGGTTGTGAAGATGGTCAGTGCGGTGATCATCGCCGGCCTGACGCTGTCGTTTGGACCAAAGGATGCGATTACTGCCCGCTTCAGCCCGCTGATCTGGCTGGCGCTCCTACCGTTGGCGGCGCTAATGTTCCGCCCAGCCTGGCTGCTTAGCGCGCTGAATGTCGCCTTTAAACGCTTCAAGCGCCCGCCAATCGAGGTACAACCGCGCACATATGATATGTTGGTCTGGACTGTGCTGTCCGCCATGATCTGGGTCAACGGCGGAATCCTGTACTATTTCCTGATCGACAGCATTTTCCCGGTTACGCCGAACCAAGTGTTGTTTATGATCAACGTTTTTACGGTCTCGGGGATCGTCGGGTGGCTCGGTCAATTCTTCTTCTTTGTGCCAAACCTGGCGCTGCGACAGCTGGTGGTGGCATATCTACTCAGCCTGGCGGTGCCTTGGCCGGTGGCGGTCGCGGGTGCGATCCTGACGCGGCTGTGTGTGATGGTATTCGAGTTGGTCTGGGCACTGTTGTTCAGCCTGATCATACCACGACCACGCGAACGCTAACGCGTATGTAGTGTGCTCACATGAACAGGGGACTTTCGTTTTAAATCCTTCCACTGGGGCTGTTTGTAGGAGCCTTCGGCCCCTGCAGACCGCCCCCACCCCACAACACTGGGATGTTTCAAAAGAAGAGAGTCCCTAACTCTATCGGGGGGGACGTGTCGCCCCAATCACGCCAACGACTCACACGCTATCTCTTTGCGCCGATGCTATTTGTGGCTGCTGTTGGGGGCATCTACATCCGGCAGCCTGCCTTTTTTACTGCGCCGCGCTTCTGGGCGGAAGAAGGCAAAGTCTACTTCGCGTATGCGTTAAGCCATCCCTGGTATTATGTACTACTTACCCCGCATCCCAACTTCGGCTACTATTCGCTGCTGAATAATCTCGCCGCAGTAGTGGCGGCGCTGGTACCCCTTGAATACGCCCCGTTGCTCACAACACTATTCGCCCTGAGCATCCAGCTCATTCCAATCGGCATTATTCTATGGGGCCGCTCGGCATTGTTCGAAGATTTGCCACGCCGCGTGTTTGTGACGTTGATCATGCTCTTTACGCTCTCGACGCGCGAGATCTGGCTGAATACGACGAACAGCCAATTCTATCTGCTGCTCGTTGCTGCGCTTATTTTGGCTGAGCGTATAGAGCAAGGCGGGCGTTTCAAAGTGTGGGTATACCGATTATTACTCATACTGGCGGGGCTATCCAGCCCAACGATGATCGTTCTGGCGCCATGCTTTTTCGTGAAGGCGTGGTTCGAGAAACGGCGAGAGTACCGCATCCATGCGGCGATCATCACCGGCACCTCCCTGATCCAGATCGTGGCGTTTTTCTTTGCGCCAAACCGATCACAGATCGCCGCGAAACGCCTGAGCGAGCTTGATCTACCGACGTTTGCGCATATCATCTGGTCCAGGACGATCGTGCTGCCGCTAGCCGGCCTCCGTCATGCGAATGATTTCGCGGACCGATCATTGAGTCTACAACAGGCAGACCCACAGAGATTCTGGATCCAAGGCGTTCTCTTGCTGCTGCTGGCAATAGTGCTTATAGCCGTGCTGGTATGGCCAGTACGCGACTATCGACCAGTCTTATTGATTGCTGGGGCGTACTGCGCGGTCATCTGCTTTACCATCGTTACAGCAATCACTCACGACAAGAAATTTGTGCTTATCTACCCAGAGTGGTCACCCCGATATTTCTATGTTCCCAGCGTACTCCTTCTGTTGCTTATCGTATCTGCTTGCCGGCGTGGTAGTGGCTATTTCGAGCATGCGCGTGCGGGAATCTGCCTGCTCCTCACGATATCTGCGATCGTATTTGGGGTGATTAGTTATCGCGAAACAGTTGATTTCGCCCCCGACTGGCCGAATTGGCAGCAGGAAGTTGCCAGATATCGGGCTGACCCGGCGTACAGTGAGTTACAGATCTGGCCGCCGGGATGGAGCGTGAAGATCGGAGAGTAGTGGGTTGATTTCTGAAAATAACGGCAGGTAAGCAACAGCGGAGGCCCGGCAAATTGCCGGGCCTCCGCGTCTATTCTTTGGATGAAAGCTCAGACCTGTGCTAGTTATTGAACGCGTCGTAGGTCGAGAGGGTATCGCGCACGGCGTATGGTCCACCAGAGCGACCTTGGTTGACAATTGCCACGATTGGTTTACCGTCGAGCGAAGTCACAATCGCGCCACCGATGAACCTAGCTCCTGTGCCGAACACATCGACCTGTGAAGGCGTCGCGCTGCTGCCAGGCGCCGTTATGACATCGGCTGGGTCGGCAAAGCCAGGCGCCGGCTGGTAATCGACCTTAAAGGTCGTGGACGAGCCATCGACTGTCGAGACGTTGATCGTCGAAGAGACGTAGCCGTTGGTCGCGTTGCCGTTGCGGCTCTGCACCAGTGGGATCACCACCGTACTGGTCGCTTTACTGGGGTCGAAACCTTCATACGAGGATGTACGACCGGATACGCGCCTGGCCTGGTTGATCACACACGCCAGCGGCACCGGCGGGTCCGAAGTAATTGTCGCGGAACCGACAAAGCGCGGGGGGACGTTGTTAGTAGTGACAAGTTGGAAGAACGTCACGCTGCCATTTGGCACGATGCCATTGGGCGACACCGTAGACGACGACTCGGGCGCTTTGGCCGGAAAGCCGGGGCCCGGTGTATACTTGGCTGTAATCGTCGTCGTGGTCGTTGGATCGAGGTTCTGGCAGTTAATCGTCGAGCTGTTGAGGTTGTTGTTTTCCTGAACCAGCGGCGCAATCACGGTCGTCGAGCCGCTGCCAAAGGCGTTGTACGTCTGTAGCTCATAGGCGGCCGCATTGCTGCTGCGGATGGTATTCGCGACGCCGGCGACCGTGCCGCCAGCCGGCGCTGTCACAGTGACCGTGGCCGAACCAATCCACTTGCCTGCGCTGGCAAATTCGGTCATCGTCGCCAGGTTGAACGTGTTAGCCGCGCCTGGCTTGATCGTCTTGGAAACCGGCGCGATAGTGCTGAATCCCTTGCCCGGCTGACCGACGAAATTAATCTGGATGGTGACATCCGCGCCGCTGGTGGTATTCTGGACGTTGAAGGTCGAGTTATTACTGTTGTTGGAGCGCTGTAGCACCGGGAAGTATAGCTTCGGGCTGCCGGCCGCCACACCAACATAGCTACCCAGACCGATCGCAGTGGTGTTAACGGTCAGGTTCGAGACAACCGCGATCTGCTCACCTGAGGAGATGACCACCGACCCGTTGAAGCCGCTCGCCGCGCGGATCGGGTTGTAGGTGTTCGATTGGCCCGGCTGCACCGTATCGTTATCGGGGTTGACGTACCCGGTCGCCATCGGCGCAAGATTCCCATTCTGATCGTAGTATGTGACTTGGATGGAGGCGACATTGGTCTTCGACAGGTTCAAGACCTGGAAGGTGGACGCCATTGACACCGTCTGCGCATAGACGTGGCGCGCGCCGATCCCTTGCGCCGCCACCAAGGCAACCAGCAGAGCTGCCATGAGCTTGAATACGCGTGCTTTCACTAAGGGTTCCTCCTAAATAACGAAACTTGAACGATTAGGTTACGACGTGAGTGACCTCAACGCTTCCTTGTGACACTATCTTAGCCGTAATCGCCGGCCAAAGACAATACTCCCTTCGGGTTATTGGCTGTGTCTCATGGTGGTAATCGTTCGATTAGTTCGATGCAACGAACCAATATACGATACGCGATTGCCTATTTAAGAGAATAACATCCTCTTGCTGCTCGGTCCACTGCCGCTCGGTCGACCAGAGGAAATCATTGGGTGGGTTGTCGACGCTGCCCGGCCCGCTGTGGACGCGCACAGTCTGCTGCGGCTTGAGCACAAAATCTTTTGGGAAGTCGAAATGTGTCTCAGTGCGCTGGTTAAACACCGACCATAGCCCGATCGGCTGGTCCTGATCGCTTATATTACTCACCAGGACGGTTTCATGACCATTCGGCTCAATTGTGAGCCCCAGGATGGCAACCGGCGTCTTGCTCGGGTCAGGCTTAAAGTTCGCCGCTGGCCTCGGCACGGTCGTACCAGGCAATGCGGTGGGGGCGAGTGGCGCAGGTGTGGTTGCATTTGAGCACCCGAACAGCAGCAGAGACATGAGGGCATACACCGCAAACAAGATACGTCGCATTTGTAATACTCCTTTAGTTTGAAAGATATGCGATGACGTGAGGTGCGATTACTGTGAAGCTATAGGGTAGACGCGGCGAATAATCTCTTGCAGAACCAGACCAAGCCGCGCGGTGCTATAGCGTTCGGTAACCCGAAGGTACCCGCCCCAGGCAATCTTCTTGCGGAGCGATCCATCAGCACGCAGCCTCAGAATGGCTTCGGCCAATGCCTGGGGATCGGCCATCTTGCACATGTACACATGCTCGCCGTGGGTGAAGATCTCGGCGTTGGCCTGGGATTCACCCACGATAGTTGGCTTGGCCATGGCCAGGAACTGGTAGGTCTTTGTCGCAATGACATTCTGAGCTTTGCTGCTGTCGGAGAAATGACCACCCAGACAGACCGAGGCATTGGCGATATAATCAGGGAGCTGGGTGTATGGAATCCAGCTGATAAACTCGATATTCGTACAACCAAGCGCTGCCGCTAGCGCACGGATATCGGCGTACTGTATGCCATTACCGGCAATCTGAAAGGTGATATCAGTTTCTTGTTCAAGTAATTTAGCTGCGCGCACAATATATTCGACCCCTTGAAGCGGCAGGTAGGCGCCGTAGTAAAATACCTTGAACGGCCCAGGCGCTGGCGGCCGGCGTGGGTAGAACAGCTCTTCATCACATCCCAGGTACAGCACCGCAAACTTTTCCGGCGCGAGCTGGTAGGTTTCGATAAAATAGCTCATGTGCGCCTGTGTATCGACGATAACCACATTCGAGATTTGGCAGGCCCATTTATCCAACCAGAAAGCCATACGCCCGATCAATGAGTTCGGCGCGAAGCGCCGGCGATCGAAGCACAACGTATTATAGGTGGAAAGGTACGCGTCGAAGACGAGCGGCTTGCGTGAAAGCAAGCGCATCAGAAAAACCAGCAGATACCCATAGAAGCCAATCACTACAATATCATGGGGCTGGATGTGGAACAGCAGTTTAGCGACTAAGCGAAAATGTCGGGACAGATAGCCGCGGCTACTATCCGTGATTTCGATCACATCAGCATGCAGGCGCAGCGCTTTCAGTACAACCTGGTTGCGCGTATATTCTGGCTCGCGCCCACACACGAAGAGCACCCGCATATGGCCTCATTTGTATAAGGGTTGAACAACTTCATTTCTTAGGCTGGTTAGTATTACAGCGAGACTCCATGCCAACTGGTTCAGGCGTGCAATCCGGCGCTTGTGAGCAGCGGCTTGGTCGTGAAGTCGATCTGCTGCCAATGGCGTGTGAGGATCGCGGCATCATCCTAAGCGCCGTCGCTCAGAAATGGTTGCATGGCGCGCGGCGTTGCGATCGGCGCCCGTCAGAGTGAGCGCCATCGGTTTAATCGATTTGCGGGGAATAGAGAGCAGCAACCCATGCAGATACTGCTCGGACCATTCCCGTTGTTCGCGGCGCTGCAACAGCGGGCTGTAGATCGGATGATCGGCATGCAGTTCGTCGATAATCGAAGATCCCCTATGGGCTGATCGGAAGGAACACCGTTGTGAGCGCCTGATATTCATATGCCTGAGCGGTCACGCCAGCGTCGTTGCGCCCACCAACGATATAAATCTTGCTGCCGATCGCCAGCGCGCGCAGATCCCGTAGCTTACCAAGCGGGATCGCCTGATATTGCCAGGCGGCGTTATTATAGGTCAGCATCTGGCTATCACCATCGCCGCCACTCATAACAAATATCCGCCCATCGGTTGTCGCTGTGATCGCGATATGGCTGCGTGGGATGAGTAAGGGTTGCTGGGTCGCCCAGGGGCTACTCGCGCTATTATCTTCCGATGGGGTATAGCGCTCATTGACACTGAGACCGCCAGTCTGGTTTTCACCCCCGACAACGTAGATGAAACGGTCCTCGATCGTGACAGCGCCAGCGAAGGCGCGTGCAGTCGGCATCGCAGTACGCGTATCCCATACGTCGGTGTCGGGGTTATATTGCCAGACCTCGGCCCGATATGCGGCGCCATCCCACCCGCCGAACAGATACAGCTTGCCCTCGACAACCGCCAAGGCATAGCCGCTTCGCGGCGCCGGCAGCGCCTTAAGACTCATCCAGCGGTCGTGCTGCGGGTCGTAGGCTTCGAGTTTATCGGTAATTGTGCCTGCGATCAACCGCCCACCTGGTATATAGATCCGATTACCTATCACGGCTGCCTGCACATCGCTAACGGCAGTCGGTTTTGCGCTAAAAGGCGCCCAGGTATTCGCGTCAATATCGTAACGCAAAACCTGGCCGCTTGGGGTTTCGCCAACATCGCCACCGACCGCATACAGGTAGCGCTTGCCTTCGTAAGAAAAGCTTGCTAATGCGAACCCTGCTCGCCCATTGGGGAGCGACGCCAGCTCGCGCCAGCGCTGGCTCGGAGCCGGCAGTGATACAGATACTGGTATCTGAGTTATGCCTGTCGTGGTATTGGCTGTCGGTCGTATGAGCCAGAGCAAAATGCCGCTCGCGATCAGAAGCACCAATATGATCCCAGCAGCCAGGAATAGCCGACGCTGTGACCAAACAGCGTGCGCCGGCCCAAGTTGAGCGGGGAGCAGGACCGACGTATTTTCAAGTGCGAACGGGCCAGGTGTTGGCTGATCGGCAACCTCCACGATTGGATCGGCGGATGTTTCGGCTGGGTGGTCGTCGGCAGCAGCAGCAACCATTATGCGATCTGTTGGTGCTTCGGTCACTGTTAGAGCCGCCTGCCCAACCGCCACCAGCCCGGTGCGCACGGCGTACAGCGTCGCCTCCGTACGCGAGGCCGCGCCGATCTTGCTAAAGATGTTGCGCAGGTGAACCTTAACAGTATTGATGCTGATATTCAGCTGATACGCGATCTGCTGGTTGGTCGCACCGGTGGCCACCAGCCGCAGGATCTCGCGTTCGCGCTCGCTTATTTGGGATGTATCGTTGGTCATCACAAGCTTTGAGTTGGGAGCCAGGGATCTGCTGAAACGCGAAACGTGAAAAGCGGTGCTTCTGCACGTTTCATTTGGTACGTACGCAGCTGGATCATAGCATGACTATTGGTGGATGGCAAGGATGACGACGCCGTCGTGGTCGTACACCGTTTCAAACGCACGTGGGTCGGCAAAAGTTGCAGGTCGGAGCAATCCAGACTGCGCGCCAAGGTAAATATAGCTAATCCGCTCACGGCGAATCATGTCGAAGAGCTGCGCTTCCTGGCCGGGGTGGAAGCCAGCGATCAAGCTGTTGCGCGCCTGGGTCGCATGAACATACGCATCCGCACCATAGATGAACAGCACTGGCGGCGTGCTGGTCCAGCGCCCGGCCAGCGGCATGAGCCACCATCCCCCGTCGGCGCCGCGCACTGCACCGGGCAGCCAGGGCGTGGCATTGATCAGAAAGCGCGCGTTGGCCGGCGTGTGCTCGGCGGCCCAGGCGATCGCCTTGGCGTCGGCCGGCGTGGCGAAGACCGTGGCCGGGTTGACGACGCTGCGCAGATTCCAGGCGCCCCACACCGCGGCGAGCGCAAGCAGCAGCGCTCCGGCGGGCCGAAGCAGCCGGCGTCGAGAATCCGCCATGGTTGTTAGCCGCGTGTTCACTCCAGCGACGGCGCCACCCAGCAACACGCCAATCGGGATGAACAGACTGATCGCCACGATATCGTTGGGGATCAGTCGCAAATACGGCAGGTGCAGCAGCGCCGGATTCAGCAGCAGGAGCGGCGCTCCAAAGCAGGCAATCAGCGGGCGACGGTAGCTTAGCCCATAGCATAGGACGCTGGCCCCCACCGCCGGCAACAAGTAGCTCGCCAGCCATGGGTTGGCCAACACCACCAGCGCGCCAACCCAGCCGACCTGCTCGATCGCCGGGAGGGCGCGCCGGCGCAAACTCCACAGCGCCGCCACAAGCGCCAGGGCGATCAGCAGCCGATTCTGCCCGGCCCACAGTAGATCCTGATTCAGCGTATTATAGCCGTCTTCGCGAAGTTGAAGCGTCGGATGCTCGAATGCCGGAATGAGCGCGCGCCCGGCAATCAGCCAGAGCCATGGACCGGCCAGCGCGATCCCAAAGGCGGCGCTCTGGACGGCGAATCCCAGGCCCGCGCGAAACCGCGCGCGATCGACGGCAAGCGCCCATACGACGCCGATCGCGCCGGCCAGGCCGAGCGCGAAGATCAGGATGCGGAAATGGACGATACACAGCCCGGCCAGCAGCAGCGCGGTGTAGAGTGCCAAACGGCGCGAGGGCGCGCGCAAGCCGGCATGCCAGAGGATCACGAGCGCCGGCAGCATGAGCAGACCGGTGAGTTGTGTATAGCGCCCCCAACTGAGATAGTAGGCCGGCATGATTGAGATCAAGCCAACCACCAGCCCGGCCACGATGCCGGCGATCGGCTTGCGCCAGACGTAGCTCGCCAGCGCGGCGCAGGTTAGCACATGCAGCGCGTTGAGCATTTGCCCGCTCCACAGCATCACCTGGGGCAGTGCGACGCCCGATAGCTGCATGACCGCGGCCGCAACGACATGATAGCCCCAATGGTAGGGCAGGTTGTCGACTGGTAGGTACGGGCGCAGTGAGTAGGGCACCTGGCCTTGTTCGGCGGCGACGCGAATCATCAGCGCATGATGTACTGAGTCGACCCATGGGGGCAGGGCGAGATCGCGAATCTCCACCAGGCGCGTCCAGAATGTGAGCGCGAAGATCGCCAGGAGTGCGGCGGTGGCCGGCGTAATCAGCCGGCGCGCCGTGGCGCCAGGCGCATCGCGCCAGAGCGACCAGGTGACTGCTAGACCCACGATGCCCGCGAGCATGATCAGCAGCGGGGTTGTCATCCGCAGGCCGGCAAGCGTGGCCCACTCGTAGAAAAGACCTATCAGACTCAAGCTGAGTCCGAGCCAAAGCGCTGGCCGGACAAATGCGGGCGGATTGGTGAAGGCCGGGTAAGCGCGTTCGAGCAGGTATCCTGGGCCAAAAAGCATCAGCGGCAAAATCACCCAGATGCGGCCCTCAGGCCCGGCTAGCAACGCGCCCGCGGCGCACCCCAGCGCAACCACCAACAGTGCGCTTCTCGGGCTGGTATGTGAAGTGTTGGCCATAGTTGCGGCGGTAATACTTGGATCGTGCGAATTGGCAGAAGATACATGCAAAGAGTGCGCGCTGTTCGTGTATCTTCACCTTCGTGGATGCTCTAGCTGCCAGTCTGTGGTGTGGCCTCGGTCGGCTCGGCGCTCGTATCCTCGACCGCTCCGTTCGGCTGCTCTTCGGCCGCGCTGGATGGGAGCGCCCGCCGGTGGTTGATATAGAGCCCGATCAATCCCCCCACAATCAGCAGCAGGCTGACAATCTGGGCCGCTCGCAGCGCGCCGCCGCACTCGCCGCCAACGCCGTTGGTGCACAGACTGTCGGTGCGTAATCCTTCGATCCAGAAGCGGCCGATGCCATACCAGATCGCGTAGAACAACGCGATATCTCCCGTGCGCCGCCAGCCACGCAGCCGGCGTTCCAGCCAGAGCAGCAGCCCGAAGCCGGCTACATTCCAGATCGACTCGTACAAGAACGTCGCGTGGAATAGCGTCGACGGTGGATATGCCGCCATATCACGATATGGGTCCAGCCGATGCTCTTCGTCGATCGTGACACCAAATGGTAGTGTGGTCGGCCGACCGTAGGCCTCCTGGTTCATAAAATTGCCCCAGCGACCAATCGCCTGGGCCAGTAGGATGCTTGGCATACAAATATCGAGAAACTCGATGAATGGCAGTTTATTGCGGTAGGTATAGATCAACGCCGCCAGGATTGCGCCGATCAGCGCCCCATGAATCGCCAACCCTCCTTTGGTTGTGTTGATTAGATCGAGCAGCGGTCGATTGGCGAAGCTTTGCCACTCGAATGCGACATAATAGATCCGCGCTGTGGCAATGCCAATCACCATGCCCAGCAGCAGCAAGTTCCAGATATGCTCAGGGTCGAAGCCGCGGCGGGCGGCGCGGCGCGCGCTGATCCAGCCTGCCAGCATCGCCCCGCCGACGATCAGAACACCGTACCAGCGCACAGCGATCGGCAGACCGAAAAGCGTCGTATTGATCAGGAACGGATCGGTTGGAGGGTGGAGTGGAAACATAGCCCAGATTCCTTGCAACGATTGTCCGAACCGATATTGTACGCTGCTGGTTCGGCCCTGTCAAAGCTGGAGCCGTGGTACAATGTCAAAGAGTAAGCAAACCGCGCCGCGAAGCTTGCGACGCATTCTGGGGCTGTAACGGTGGTGAGCGCACATTATCAAGAATATGCGCCGTTCTATGATGGCAGCGGCCAAGTTCGCTTCGCGATGCTGATGAATCAGTATCTGAGCGAAGTGCTGATTCGCCATCCGATCGCCGGGCGGCGTGCGCTCGACCTGGCATGCGGTACCGGCACGCTGGCGCTGCTGCTGGCCGACGCCGGCTGGGATGTCGTTGGGCTCGACGCTTCGGCCGATATGCTCGATCAGGCCAGGGCGAAAGCCGCGGACCTTGAGACGCCGGGCAGCGCGACATTCGTGTTGGGCGACATGCGTGCTCTAGAACCAAGAACCGAGAACCAAGAACCAGCTAACTCTGAGTCAGTTCTCGGTTCTCGGTTCAATCTGGTGACCTGTTTCTACGATAGCCTCAATTACATGCTCACCGAAGCCGATCTGGCGGCATGTTTTCGCATGGCTGCGCGTGCGCTCGCGCCGGGGGGACTGTTCGTCGCCGATATGAACACGCGCTATTTTCTGGAGCACGACTGGGGTACATGCGAGGTGATCGAGCAGATCGACTTTGTGCAGATCAGCCAGAGCTACTTCGATCCGGCGACTGAGTGCTCGACCATGGCCCTCACCGGCTTCGCCGGCGATGACGAGCGCGGATATCGCCGGTTCGACGAGACCCACATCGAGCGCGCCTACCCGCCGGAACTGCTTGGCGGGCTGCTCCGATCGGCGGGCATGGACGTCGAAGCGGCCTACGATTGTTTCACCTTTCAGCCGCCGAGCGAGCGAACCCAGCGGATCGCGTGGATCGCGCGGAAACCTGACACGATGACAAGATGACCTGCGTAGCAGAATAGTCATCTTGTCATTCGGTCATCTTGTCATCTTGCCAAGGATAGGAGCATCGCGTTGAAGAAAGTTGTGGTGATAACGACAGGCGGCACGATCGCTATGAAGCGCGGACCAATGGTTGGCGGTGCGGTGCCGATGCTCAAGGGCGAAGACTTTATCGCGCTGCTCCCGCGCGGCGGCGTAGATCTGGCATTCGAGGAGTTTGCCAATCTGCCCAGCAGCCATCTCACGCCTGCGCAAGTGCTCGACCTAGGGCAGCGCGTCGACGCGGCGCTCAGCGCGCCCGATGTCGATGGCGTAGTAGTGACACATGGCACTGATACACTGGAAGAAACCGCCTATCTGCTGGATCTCACAATCAATTCGCCCAAACCGTTAGTGGTGACAGGCGCGATGCGAACGGCCACACAGCTAGGTTACGATGGTATGCTGAACCTGTCGGCGGCTATTCGAGTTGCCGCCGCACCCGAAGCGCACGATTTTGGGACGCTGGTGGTGTTCAACAACCAGATTTTTGCTGCCTGTAATGTTCAGAAAACCCACAGCCAGCAGGCGAATGCATTTGAGGCGCCTGGCAGCGGCCCGCTTGGCAGCGTCGAAGGCGAGCGTGTCTGGCTGCGCCAACGCCCGGCGTTGCGCCAGTTCATCCCATGCTCGCGGCTGGAAGAGATGGTCGACCTGATAAAAATCAGCCAGGGCGCCAGCGAGCGTCAGCTGCGGCATGCAATTGAGGATGGCGTCGCTGGGATTGTGATCGAGGCGTTTGGCAGCGGGCGGGTGCCGCCGTGGTGGTTGCCGCCGATCGGCGAGGCGATCACGCAGCGCACGGTGGTGGTGATCGCCACTCGCTGCGGCGCGGGCTCGCTGTACGATGACTATGGCTATGTTGGTTCGTATCATGATCTCCAGCGCTTGGGCGTCTTATTCGCACAAAATCTCAGTGGCCTGAAGGCGCGCATCAAGCTTATGGCCGCGCTCGGCGCAGCGCGCAAGCCGGAAGAACTGCGGAATTGGTTCGCTACATGAAATGGTAAATTGTATATTGTAAATTGCACATTGCGACAATTCGCAATTTACAATTTACAATTTACAATTCGCAATTTGCAATTGCTATGCTTCTGACAATCGACATCGGCAACACCAATATCAAAATCGGCGTCTATCAGGGTGAGCAGCTGCTTGCGCACTGGCGTATGGCGACCGAGCGGCTTAAGCTGGCCGACGAGTATGCGGTCATGATTCATAATCTGTTCGATCTCGCCGGCCTTGATCGCAGCGGAGTCACGGGCTGTGCGCTTTCGTGTGTGGTGCCGCCACTCACCGCCCAATTTCGCAGGTTGTGCCGCACGTATTTAGATGTCGAGCCGGTGATCGTTGGGCCGGGCGTCGAGACCGGGCTACGCTATAGCATTGATACGCCAGATCAGCTGGGCGCCGATCGAGTGGCTAATTCGTTGGCAGCGTATCGCAAATTCGGCGGGCCAGTGATTGCTATTGCCTTTGGTACGGCCACGGCCTTCGATGTGATCACCGATACCGGCGAGTATATCGGCGGAGCGATCGCGCCGGGCATCGGCATATCGGCCGATGCGCTGTTTCGCCTAGCCGCGCGTCTCTACCAGGTTGAGCTCGTGCGCCCGCCGCAGGTGATTGGCAAGAACACCGTGCACTATATGCAGTCGGGCCTGATCCTCGGCTACGCTGGCTTGGTCGAGGGCCTCGTGCGCCGCATGCAGAACGAAATGGGCCAATCTTGCACTGTGGTGGCCACCGGCGGCCTGGCCGAGGTGATTGCCGGCGAAACCGATGCGATTACGTTCGTCGAGCCGTATCTGACACTGGAGGGGCTAAGAATGATTTATGAAATGAATAAGAGGTAGTGCGTAGTGCGTAGTTGATTACCTGCTACGCACTACGCACTACGCACTATTCGGTAATATTGAGGAGTATTGCTTGTCTGTCCTACCGCCACCTGAAGAGAAAGCCGTTTTTGTCGAGCGCATGTTTGCGCGGATCGCGCCGAGCTACGACCGGATGAACCGGGTAATGACCATGGGCCTGGATCACGGCTGGCGCGATTATGCCGCCAACGCGATTGCGCCGCCAGTGGCTGGCCGTGCGTTGGATGTTGGCACCGGTACCGGCGATTTTCTGCCGTTGCTGGCGAGCTGGATGCCGCAGGGGTTCGCGGTCGGCCTGGATTTCACTGTGGCGATGATGCGGGCTGGCCTGCCAAAGCTTGATCGCGCTGCGGGCCGGGCCGGTTTCGTCGGCGGCGATGCGCTGAAGCTGCCGTTCCCCGACGAGACCTTTGATGCGATTACTACCGGCTTTGCGATGCGTAACGTTGCCGATATTGGCGTGGCGTTCGGCGAGATGTATCGCGTGGCGCGGCACGGCTGTGTGATCGCCTGCCTCGAAGTCGCCCGGCCGAGCAACCCGCTGCTGCGCTTCGGGCACCGAATCTATTTTGAACAGCTCGTGCCGCGCATCACCGCGATGTTAGGCGGCGACGCGACCGCCTACACCTATTTGCCGCAGTCAGCGCGGGCCTTCCCACTGCCCGATGCATTGGCACGTATCATGCAAGAAGCTGGCTGGAGCGAGGTGCGCTATACGTTGCTGAGTATGGGGGCAGTTGCCGTGCATACGGCGACGAAGTTGAGCTAGCTGAAAGAGGGCAATCATGGCTCGCTATGATGATGATCGCCCGCGCCGGCGCGACGACGACGATTATGACGATTATCCGCACCGTCCATCCGATACGGCGCGGGCGCGGCGCGACTCGTTGATGGATCGGCGGTTGCGCCACGCGCGCGGCGAGGGCGACGACGATTTTTTCGACGAGGAGGAATATGCGCCGCCGCCGCGCTCCAGCCGCGCGCGTTCGAGCCCACTGCCGTCGTATAATTCCAGCGGCTGCGCAAATGTACTGTTGTATGTGATCCTGGGCGGCATCGCAGTCGTAGTCGTGTTTTTATTGGCTGGCCAGCAATTGCTCAAGAGCTTTGTGCCGAACGTGCCGCAGCAGATCCGCCAGGTCGTCGCCACGCCGACGACGACGATACGCGACCGCGGCGGGACGATCGTGCAGATCCGCAGCCTAAATCGCCTGGAGACGCAGAGCTTCTCGGTCGAGCGAGTAGTCGAGGCGAAGGTCGAGCGCGGCAATCCGCTCGATCTGGTGCTTGGCGATCGGCTCTTGCTGATTGCCAGCGGCGAAGTGGTGGCGGGCGTGGACCTGAGCAAGCTGAAGGATAGCGACGTGACGATCTCGCAGGATGGCAAGAGCATCACGCTCAAGCTGCCGCCATCGGAGATTTTCAGCAAGTCGCTGAATAACGACCGCACCCGCGTCTACGATCGGCAGCAGGGGCTTCTGGCGCCAGAGAACAAGGATCTGGAGACGCAGGCGCGAGTGTCGGCCGAGGCCGAGATTCTGAACGCCGCATGCGAGGGCAATGTCATGCAGAAGGCCGCCGACGATGCGCAGCGCTCGATGGAACAGTTTCTGCGGCTGCTCGATTTCGAGCGCGTGACGGTGACGAGCTCAGCTGGGCCGTGCGTGGCCCCAGCGGGCGGCGCGCCGGCGGCCGGAACGCCGACAACACCTTAGGAGTATATGGTTACGACTTCTTTCGATCCCGATGCCGGGACATTGTACTGGTATTTTACCGAGCTCGAGGCTGGCAGCACCGCGCTGGAAGGCGAGTGTGACGGCACACTGCTGCTCGACGGCGAAGGGCAAGTGATTGGCCTGGAGCTGGACCTTGACGACAGCATCAAGCGCTCAGAGCTGGCGCTGGCGCTGGCGCACCCGCAGGTGCGCTACGATCGCGGCACGGCTATGCTTACGGTGCTGATGCTCGGCGAAGAGCCGGCCGAAGTGCAACCACTGCAGGAAGCGGTGCTACTCGACTTCGACGGCCGCGAGCGGCTGCAAGGCTGCGAGGTGCTGGCGGCGCGCGAGTTCGGCCTGGGCGAGCGCCTGGCGCGCCTTGCGCCGTTTATGGTCGCATTGGATGATGAGCCGCCGCCTGATGAGTCTCATGAACAGTCTGTTGTCGGTAGTTCGTTGTCTGTTGCAGAAGACGAGGTGCCATTGGCCATCGACGGTGGACAGCCAATAATTACTGACAGTTCGTTGCCCGTTGCAGAGGACCAAGCGCCACCGACTACTGACAGTGGACAACTGACAACTGACAATTTTCGAAGCGGCTTTGTGGCGCTGGTGGGCAAACCAAATGTCGGCAAGTCGACCCTGCTGAACGCGCTACTGGGTCAGAAGGTTGCAATTGTGTCGCCCAAGCCGCAGACCACTCGCGTGCCCATGCGCGGGATTCTGAACCGCCCTGATGGGCAGATCATCTTCGTCGACACGCCCGGCATCCACGACCCACGCACCAAACTCGGCTCATTTATGGTCGAGCAGGCGCGGCGCAGCATCCCCGACGCCGATGTGGTCTGTTTCGTCGTCGATATTTCGACGCCGCCGAACCGGATCGAGGGCCGCATCGCCGCGCTGGCCAAGCGCGCGCGGGCCAAGCGCATCCTGGTGCTGAACAAGCTCGATCAGCGCACACGCGACGGTCAAGCGCATCTGGAGGCCTACCGCTCGCTGGGGCCTTGGGATATGGAGGTTGCGGTCTCGGCGCTGCGCCAGAAGGGCCTCGAGACGCTGGTCGACGAGATTGTGCGCCGGCTGCCGGTTGGCGCGCCGCTCTACCCCCAGGATCAACTCACCGACCAGAGCGAGCGCGAGCATGCGGCCGAGCTCGTGCGCGAGCAGGTGCTGCGCTATACCGAGCAAGAGGTTCCGCACGGCGTCGCTGTCGAAGTTGAGGAGTGGGAAGACAAGGAGCAGGCCGCGTATATCCGCATGACGATCTATGTCGAAAAAGAGTCGCAGAAAGGTATTCTCATTGGCGCGAATGGAGCAATGCTAAAGCGGATCGGCAGCGCCGCGCGCCAAGGGATCGAGGCGGCGCTGGGCCGCACGGTGTATTTGGATCTGTGGGTCAAGGCGCGGCCGAACTGGCGCGATGATCCGTCGTCGTTACACTGGTTGGGCTACCGCAACGATAAGTAATGTCCATCCAAAGGTGTATTTCTTGCGTATATACTTGTAGGAGAAATAGCGAATGCTGTCACGTTCATACATCGTAGTACCGACACAGATTAGTACAGATCGCCTATGGATATCTCGTGGTGATTCTGGTATACTCACATGGTAGCCAACCGCGCTGTATCTCTGCTTTGACAGCACCTAGCAAGCTCGAAGGAGATGGTCATGGAAATTCTTGTTGTACTGGCAATAGTTGCTTTAATGGTTGCGGTTGCTGGGCTTGCTGCTCAAGAGCGGCGCGTTCAGGTACGCGTTCCGGTGCGGGTCGAGCGGCAGCGAAATATTCGCCGGCGCTAAATCGAGATCGTCAACGCCGCCTGGCCGAGCACATGCGCTGGCGGCGCACAATAGAGATACGTTGCACGGAAGCAAGCGAGGATGTTACGCATCCTTGCTTGTTTGCGTTTTATCGCCGTGTGACGATCGCGTCGTTGACAAAGGTGCCGATCGTTCTACATGTGTACTCCAGTTCTTTACGCGCCGCGCTCAGTAGCATGATCCAGTGAGGCCCGCCAGTGAGCCGGCGGGCCTCGTCGCTATCAGTTGCCTTGCCCAGGACCCTCAGGGAATATCGACCGTGAATGTGGCTGGCGGCGATTGGTTGCCGGCCTCATCCACGGCGATCACCTCGAACGTGTTACGCACGCCGACCGTGCCGTACAGAAAGGTTCTGCCAATCATGCTATAATGCCCCGCGTTATGATGAATACTTTGCCACATCTCTATAATTATTCACTGCCGGATCTCGAGCTGCTGCTGCGCTCGTGGGGCCAGCCGGCGTACCGCGCGCGCCAGATCTACCGGCAGCTGTATGCCAATCTGGCGGCCGATCCAGCCGAGATGACCGATCTGCCGCTGGCGCTGCGCGAGCGCCTGGCCGCCGAGGCGCAAATGACTACGTTGGAGCTGGTGCGGCTTCAGACCGCCGACGAAGAGCTGACGCGCAAAGCGCTGTTTCGCATCCCAGGTGGCGAGGTGGTCGAGAGCGTGCTGATGATCTACCCCGACCGCGCGACGGTGTGCGTCTCGACGCAGGCCGGCTGCGCGATGGGCTGCGTGTTCTGCGCGACCGGGCGGCTGGGGTTGCTGCGCAATCTCTCGGCTGGCGAGATCGTCGAGCAGGTGATCTGGGCAGCGCGTGAGCTCAAAGGACTGAGGACTGAGGGCCGAGGACTGAGCCGCCAATCCTCAGTCCTCAGTCCTCAATCCTCAGTCCTCACCAATGTCGTGTTCATGGGCATGGGCGAGCCGTTCGCCAACTACGATCGCTGGTGGCAGTCGGTCGAGCGGCTGCACGATCCCCAGGGCTTCAACCTGGGCGCGCGGAGCATGACCGTCTCGACGGTCGGGCAGGTGACCGGCATCCGGCGTTTGGCCGGCGAGGCGCTGCCGATTAACCTGGCAATCTCGCTGCACGCCCCCGACGACGAGCTGCGCTCGGAGATGATGCCGATCAACCGGCGCTACCCGATCGCCGAGCTGCTGGCCGCGACGCGCGAGTATATCGCCAGAACCAAACGGCGGGTATCGTTTGAGTATGTGCTGCTGCAAGGCAAGAATGATACGCCTGAGCAGGCTGCGGCGTTGGGCGAGGTGCTGCATGGTCTGTTATGTCATGTGAACCTGATTCCATGGAACCCTGTGCCGGGTGCGCCGCTAGGGCGCTCGGAGCGCGCGCGCGTGCTGCGATTCCAGCAGGTGCTGCAAGAGTGTGGCATAGCTTGCACCGTGCGGGTCGAGCGCGGCGTTGCAATCGCGGCGGCGTGCGGCCAGCTCGCGGGCGTGCCAGTCGAGACCGGAGCCATGAGTGAGGCGATCATCGCGCTGAGCGAATAGCTGGGCGAGATGCGGTTGACGCCGCGACGGCGTTCTTTTCTGAGCATCAGAGTGGTTTTCATTCAAAATATGAATGGGCATCCGTTCAACACGTGGCCGGATGCCTTTTTGCGTATGATGTTTGGCACCGTTTTTGCGTAGAATATCAGACTATCGGTGCGCTCAAGATCGCACCGTGGTTCGAAAGAGAAAACGCTTGTTTCCTCGACTATTCTTAGCGGCCGTGCTGATGATGGCGTTGTGCGGTGGTGCGAGCCCAGTAGTGGCGCTGGCGGTATCACACATGCAGGCTGCGCAGCAGGCGCCGCAGATCGCCTCATATCGGATGGATGTGCGGCTCGATTCAGCAGCCAAGACAGTTGCGGGCACGGAGCGAATCACCTACCGCAACCCTTCGCAAGACCGACTGCCGGAGCTCTGGCTGCGGCTGTATCTGCGGGCGTTCCGCGATCTGAACACGCTGTGGATGAAAGAGTCCGGCGGCCAGAACCGCGGCTTTGCGATTCAGCCGGATGAGTTGGGCGATATGACGGTGACAAAGCTGGCGCTGCCCGATGGCACCGATCTGCTGCCGAGCGCCATCCTCACCGACACGTTGATGCGCGTGCCGCTGCCGCTGCCGCTGGCGCCTGGCCAGGCGATTGAGCTCGACGTGGCGTGGAGCAGCAAGCTGCCGCGGGTGTTCGCGCGCACTGGTTATGGCGGGCGCGACGACAGCTTCTTTATGGTCGGCCAATGGTATCCGAAAATGGCAGTCTACGATCGTGGGCAATGGGACAGCGAGCCATGGCATGCCAACTCCGAATTTTTCAACGACTTTGGCAGCTACGACGTCAGCATCGACGTGCCACAGGACTATGTGGTGGCCGGCGCGGGTGTGCCCGCCGGCGAGCGGGACGCCGGTGCGGGTGTAAAGACATTGCGTTTTACATCCGAGAATGTGACCGACTTCGCCTTTGCGGCCTCGCCTGATTTCAAGACCCGCAGCGCCAAGGCCGGCGGGGTCGACATCGCGCTGTTCTACCTACCGGAGCACGAGGCGAGTGTTGACGAGTACCTCAAGGCCGCAATCGGTGCGCTGCAATCCTTCAGTGCTTGGTATGGCGCCTACCCGCACCCGCGCCTCACCGTCGTCGACGTGCCGGACAATGCCCAAGGCGCCGGTGGTATGGAATACCCCACGCTGGTGACCGGCGGGACGGCCGGCGCGCCGGGCGGCAGCGGCGCGGTTGCGCTGGTGATCTCGCATGAGATTGGGCACCAGTGGTGGCCCATGCAGACGGCGACAAACGAGGGCCGCGAACCATGGCTCGACGAAGGGCTGACCGAGTACAGCGGCATACGCTATATGATCGATTCGAACACGGTGCTCGGCACCAGCGCCTTCGGCGTGAGCGCCGCGCTGCTCGACCAGCTCGGCTATGCCAACGCGCCGCACCAGGCCGCGACGCTGCCGGCCTGGAAATACTCAAGTAATCAGTATGGCATCGTCTATAGCAAAACGGCGATCGGGCTGTGGACACTTGAGCGCGTGGTCGGCACCGAACGCTTTCGCAAAGCGATGGCGGCTTATCTGGCCGAGTATCGCTTCAAGCACCCGACCGCCAGCGATTTTCGGGCCGCGATCGAGCACTCGCTGGGCGACCAGCGCTGGTTCTTCGACGATTATATGAACGGCACCGGCGTGATCGACTATGCCGCGCTACCGATCGCGAATGCCGCCAATGGCGGAACGGCCGGCATCGTGCGCCGGGGCGCGGTGCGCGCGCCGGTCGAGGTGCGAGTGACGCTTGCCAGCGGCGCGCAGCAAACGAAGACCTGGGATGGCCAGGCTGAACAGGCCAATTTCGGCTTTCCAGCCGGCGACCCGGTGATACGAGTCCAGATTGACCCCGAGCGCAAGCTCATCGCCGAGATCGATGTGACGAATAACGGCGTGAGCGCCAGCCCAGAAGTTGGGCCCGCGCTCACGCTGGGCGGGCGGTTGATGTTCTGGTTTCAGATGATCGCGCAGTCGGTTGGGCTGTTCGGTTAGTGAGGAGCATGCGCGATGCAAGGCTTTCGTGATGTATTTCTGCAGGGCTGGCGCGCGACGCTGCGGCATTGGCGCGCCGTGCTGCCGCTCTATGTTGTTGGGCTATTGCTTGGCCTGCTGCAGGCTTGGCCGCTGCTTGGCGCGGCCGCGCGCGGCGCGCTGAGCAACCCGTTTGTCGGCACGCTTGCCGGCGGGGGAATCGAGCCGGCGATCGATCTGTTTTTGAGCGATCCCGGAACGATCAGTGCGGCGGCCGGGCTTTGGGCCCTGGGCGCATTTGTGTTCACACTGCTGTTTGGCGTGGCCTACAACTTCTTCTCAGGCGGAATAGTCAACGCCTATCTGGGTGGCTCCGCGCGCTCGTTCTGGTCGGCATGCCGGCGCACGTTCTGGCCATTCACCGGGCTGGGACTGCTGCTCGTGGTGCTGGCGCTGCTGATTATTGTCGTGGGCGCGGTGCTCGGCGAGGCACTCGGCCAGCGTGGCGGGCTGATTGTGGCGCTGGTATTGCTTCAGCTCGCCAACCTGCTTGGCGAGTATGCGCGGGCCCTGGCGGTAGCGCGCGACCGGCGCAACCCGTTCGTGCTGCTGGGGCAAGCATGCCGCTTCTGCGCGCGCTACCTCGCCGGCACGCTGGCGCTGGCGCTGTTCGGTGTGCTCATGCAGCTCGCGCTGGCGCTGTTGTATCGTGCGCTGGCCGGCGCGATCGGCGGGTCGCTGCTCGCGGTGGTCTGGCAGCAGCTGATTGTGCTGGCTTGGTTGTGGATCAAGCTGCTGCGGTTAGCGTGGGCCGCCGCGTATGTGCGCGCGGCGGATGGCCTAGATGTGCGGCTAGGGACCGACGTGGCGCTGCCGGCGGTGTGATAATTGGGCCACACCGGCCGTAAGCCTGAGTACCATCTCGAAGACCTATGGTATCATTATCCCGACATTCTACCGCACAGCGAGAGGCGTTATGAGCAACAAACCACAGAACATCAAAGGTATGCGCGATCATCTGCCGGCGGCCATGCTGTTGCGGCAGCATATTGTGAACACACTGATCGGCGTATTCGAGCGCCATGGCTTTGAGCCGCTCCAGACGCCGATAATCGAATATGCCCAGACGCTCGAAGGCAAGATCGGCGAGGACGAGAAGCTGATCTACCGCTTCGAGACGCATGGCGGCGATAAAGTCGCGCTGCGCTACGACCAGACCGTGCCGTTGGCGCGCGTAGTAGCGCAGTATCAGGGCCAACTGGTCTTCCCATGGCGGCGCTACGCGATTGGCCAGTCGTACCGCGGCGAACGCCAGCAGCGCGGGCGCTACCGCGAGTTCTGGCAGGCCGACGTCGATATCGTTGGCTCGGCGTCGCCGATCGCCGATGCCGAGATCGTCGCGGTGCTGACCGAGGCGCTCGCTGCGCTGGGCTTCCAGGGCTTCACGACACTGCTGAATCATCGTCAAGTGCTGAGTGGGATCGCGCGCGCCTCGGGGCTCGACGAAGAGTCGGCCGGCAGCGTCTACCGCGCGATCGACAAGCTCGACAAGATCGGCGCCGATGGCGTGCGCGAGGAGTTGCTCAAGAACGGCGTCGCGGCCGATGCGGCCGAGCGCATTCTTGAGATGGCGCTGCTCGACGGCGCACCGGGCGATGTGCTCGAGGAGCTGTCGGGCCGGCTCGGCGACGATGCGCCTGCGCTGGCCGCGCTCGAGAATCTGCGCGCGATCCTGGGCTACCTGCCTGAGCTTGGCGTGCCGGCGAATAGCTACACCGTCGCGCCGCGGTTGGCGCGCGGGCTCTCGTACTACACCGGCGTGGTATTCGAGAGCGTGGTCGAGTCGCCGCCGATAGGCTCGCTGTTGGGCGGCGGCCGCTACGACGAGCTGGTTGGCGCATTCGCCGGCCGGCCGATCCCAACTGTCGGGCTGGCGTTCGGCATCGAGCGACTGTACGATGTGATGGCCGAGCTGGGTATGGGCCCGAGCAGTCGCACCGTTGCCGAGGTGTTCATCACGCTGTTCGACCGCGAGCGAGCCGGCGAGAGCCTCAAGCTGGCCAGCGAACTGCGCTCTGCCGGCTTTAAGGTCGAGACTGGGCTCGACCCGAGCGAAAAGCTCGGCAAACAGTTCAAGTACGCCGACCAGCGCGGCATCCCGTTCGCGCTGGTGCTCGGCCCCGACGAGCTGGCACGCGGCGAGGTGGTAGTCAAAGACCTGCGCAACGGCGAGCAGCGGAGCGTCGCGCGCGCCAATGTGGCTAGCGCGCTGCGCCAGGAAGCATAGCCAATAGACCGCGGATTAAACGGATTTGGCGGATTTGCACAGATTGTCAATAACTAGATTTCGTGGGAATCCGTATTATCCGTTATATCCGTGGCCTATCTCAATCAATACTTATTGAGGAGCCATGAGCGATCAACTGCTTGACCAGCCGGTGCGCCAGTTCTTGGACGAACTGGCCAGCGGCGCGCCCGCGCCGGGCGGCGGCTCGGTGGCCGCGCTGAGTGGCGCGATGGCCGCCGGTTTGCTGACGATGGTCTGCGATCTGACGATTGGCAAAAAAGCCTACGCCGCATTCGAAGACGAGGCGCGCTCGATCCGTGTGCGCGCCGAGGTGCTGCGCGCCGAGCTGCAATCGTTCCTCCAAGCCGACGTCGACGTCTTTACGGGACTTATGGCCGCCTACAAGCTGCCCAGGGCGACTGATGCCGACGCTGCCGGTCGCAAGGCGGCGATCCAGCGGGCCACCCGCGCGGCCACCGAGGTGCCGCTGCGTACCGCGCAAGCCGCCGCCGCGCTGCTGCCGCTGTGTGGCCCGCTGGCGCGCCATGGCAGCCGCAACGCGGTCAGCGACGTGGGCGTCGCGGCGCAGCTGATCCGCGCGGCGCTGCCGTCGGCGCTACTGAGTGTCGATATCAACCTGCCGGTGCTGGAAGATACGCTTTTCGTCGGACAGACGCGCGATGCTGTCGCGGCACTAACGAATGAGCTCGACCAGCGAGTCGGCGAGGTGCTGGCGGTGGTGCAGGAGCGAATCGCGAGCTAGCCATTTGGAGCATGGGTGAGTTGCACGATGCCGGGCGCCGCACCAGAAAACAAGCGATCAACCGAACATACTCTTCGCGCCTTTGCATGAACCTCTGGCGCCAATGACGTCGGAGGACCCACTCATCGATCAATGCGAATTGCGCATTACGAAGAGCGCGTATAATAATGCACCGGTGAATTGCACAGATTTCTGACAGGAAACTATGCGCTACTTTCGATGCCTTATTATATTGATAGCAGTGGCTGTGGCAGATCTGCTGGTTGGCTCTGGAAGTGCTGCATCCATTCGGCCGGCGGCGATCGCGCTCGTGCGTGTGCCGATCCTCATGTATCACCATATCTCCGATAACTCGCGCTGGCCGAACGATGATCGGAAGAAGCGGCTTACGGTCCAGCCCGATCGATTGGCCGAACAGCTGGATTACCTGCAGCGTGCAGGCTATACGACGATTACGCTCGACGATTTGGCCGCAGCGCTGCGTACCGGTGCGCCCCTGCCCAACAAGCCGGTGATCTTGACCTTCGACGACGGCTATCAGGATTTCTACACGAATGCCTATCCGCTGCTCCAGCGTTATGGCGCGAAGGCGACGATCTATATTATCTCGGGTTGGGTTGGGCGGCCCGACATTATGACCTGGGATGAACTGCGCACTCTGGCCGCCTCGCCGCTGATCACGATCGGCGCGCATACACGTACGCACCCGCAGCTCGCTAAGCACTCGGCTGAGCGAAGCTGGGAAGAGCTGGCGGGCAGCAAAGCCGATTTGGAGGCGCGGCTGCATATCACAGTTCAACACCTGGCCTATCCATCGGGAAACTACAACAAGACGACGATCAAACAATCCCAACAGATTGGGTTTGTGACCGCGACCACGGTTCATTATGGTGTTCAGGAACGCGCTGATAAGCTGTTTGAGCTGCCGCGCGTGTTCGTCAATGGCGGCACACCGCTAGAGGATCTGATTGTTGGGTTAGAAGGGCGACGATGATCGAATTGGCAGTGACAATACACAAGCCGCGCCAGCTGCATTATATTTTCACCCATGTCGCGTGGCCCCTATTCGCTCTGCTCGCGCTGCTGCTGGCCGCCATGTGGATCGAGCCGCTATTAGTTCAGCGCTCATTCCCACGTGCTATCGAGATTGGCGGCCAAGACTTGGGGCTGGCACAGGGTTGGAGTGCTAAGGAATGGGGCGATTCGCTGCCTGGTGCGAGTGGCCCGATCACCGCGCGCTACCGATGGTCCGGTCCGAGCAGTCGGCTGGTCTTCGATCCGGTCCCTCAGCAGCAGACCGAGCTGGTGACGTTGCGGCTCTTGGCTGGGCGGCCCGACAATCGCCCGGTCGGGCCGGTGCGGCTGTTCGCCAATGATCGCCCGCTCGCTACAATCACTGTCGGCCCGACGCTGCGGCGTTACCATGTTTTCGTGCCGGGCGATTTCGCCAGTGAACAGGCACTCACCTTGCAGCTCGACTCACCTGCCTTTCGCCCACCCCATGACGAAGATCGACTGCTGGGCCTGATCGGCCTAGAGGCGCAGATTGAAGCGGTTGGCTCTGCGTCGTGGCGCCCGCGCCCGACGCTCGCGCTGTGTACACTCGGCCTGGTGGCGCTGCTGCTGGCAAACGGCCTCTCGCTCAAGCGAGCCGCGCTCGTCGTGGCGCTGGCATTGGCCGGGGTGGTTGGAGTCGGTCTTTATGCGCCGGTCGCGACTCTGGCGGCGGCTCGGACGCTGCTCCAGCTTTTCCTCATCGCGGCGCCGATCGTGGGCGGCGTGCGCTGGTGGTGGCGCAGCGAGCGCGGGCTGCGCCACCCGTGGCGCTGGGCGGCCGCGCTGCTGATTGTGTTGACTGTCCTGACCTTCACCCCGACCATGAGTGCTGATGGTGTCGAGTATTACGCCTATCTGCGCTCGCTGGCAGTGGACCATGATCTAGAATTCACCAACGAGTACATTGGGCCGGATGTGCCATTCGAACGGGTGCCCACGGCGCTCGCGCGGAATCGCAGCCCGACCGGCTACGCCCAGAATCTAGCTTCGGTCGGTCCCGCGATCGTGTGGGCACCGTTCTATCTGGTTGGCGACGCGATCGTTCGCATCGGCGAGACATTCGGCGCGGGCTGGACCACCGACGGCTACTCGCTGCCGTATATCGCGATGATCAATCTGGCCAGCACCGTCTCACTGCCGCTGACGGTCTGGCTCTGCTATTTGATCGCACGGCGGGTGACCGATCGCGGCATGGCGCTGCTCGCCGCCGTCTCGATCGTCGCCGGCAGCGCGATCGTCGACTACGGATTATTCGAGGCCCACTACCCGCATGCGATCGCCGCCACGACGGTGACCGCTTACTTCTACTGGTGGCTGCGCACCCGCGCGGAGCGCTCGGCGCGCCAGTGGGTCGTGTTGGGGCTGCTGGCCGGGCTGATAGCGCTGATGTATTGGATCAACGCGATCCTGATGCTGTTGCCGGCGCTCGACCTGCTGCCGCGCTTGTGGCATGCGCTGCGGGCGCGGCACTGGCGTGAGATTGCCGGCATGGTTGGGCACGGCCTAATCTTTCTGGCCGCTATGTTGCTAGCCTTCAGTCCCCAAATGATCGCCTGGAAGATTCTGTATGGCAGCCTGTTCACTATTCCCCATGGCGCCAGTTTCGCCGAGCCGGGCGGCTTCAAGGCGCTCGAGATGATCTTCTCACCCGAGCACGGCCAATTGCTGTGGGCGCCGATTACCTGTGTCGGAATGCTTGGCATGGGCTGGTATATCGCTCGCAAGCGCTGGGAGGGCCTGCTCGTGCTGCTGGTGTTCGCGCTCTATTTTCTGTATAACGCGACATTGGGCAGCTGGCATGGCGGCGGACCATTTGGTCTGCGGCGGATCGCCAATGTATTGCCGCTGCTGGTGCCTGGCCTGGCGTGTGTCCTTGCCTGGCTGGCGCGGCGCACGCGTACGGCGGCGCTGACAATCTGCGTGCTCTGCCTGACCTGGAACATGGCGCTGCTGCTGCGCTTCTTGTCCTACCTCATCCCCCATCATCCCGCCGAGCTTGGGGATCTGTCAATCGGCGAATTTGTGCTTGCGCCGAACAATCTGCCTTGGTCGAAGCTCTGGCCAACGGTTGGGAATGCGCTGTTCCCGCGCCTGGCGATTCAGGGGGTCGGCCATCCAACCGCGGGGCACTGGGTATCGTTTGGTCTGCTGCTGGGCGCGACGATCCTGATCTGCGGCGCGATAGTCGCCCTGATTGCGTGGCTGCATCCGCGACTCAGCGGCGAGTCGCCCGGCCGTGTGTTGCTAGCCGCCGACGGATCGCAGACATTTGAAGCCTGAATTGTGAATGGATTTTTCTTCCTCGTATCGAACGTTTTTTCGTTCTGCGAACGAAAAAACGTTCGATACGAGAGATTTTCCATCCGTGGTGGTCCAAATTAACGCTGCCACTGCCGATAGATATCGGCGATCACCTCGTCGAGCGGTGCCCGGTGTGTCTCGACATCGAGCACCTGTGTCTGGCTAGCGGCCTGTTCCAGCAGCGTGGCGATCCTAGTCTGGGCCGCGTCGAAAATATACTCATGCCGTCCAGCTTCGCTCCTAACCAGCTCGGCGCCGCTTAACACCGGCGGGGCACCATTAGCGGTCTCGATGAGTAGCCGGCGATGGTCGGATACCTCACGCCGCAGCCGCTCGAACGGCCCGTCGAAGGCGATCTTGCCATGATCGATCATTACGATTCGGCCCGCGAGCTGCTCCAGCTCGGCCATGTCGTGGCTGGTCAGCATCACAGTCACGCGGCGCTCGCGGTTCAGGTCTTTGATGAAGCCGAGGATCGTCCGCTTTGCGAGCACATCCAGCCCAATCGTCGGCTCATCGAGAAACAGCAGCTCGGGCTCGTGCAGTAGCGCCAGCCCGAGCTCGGCGCGCATCTTTTGGCCCAGACTCAGCTCGCGCGTTAGGCTATTGAAGAACTCGCCCAGCCCGAGCAGCTCCTTCACCAGGTCGCGCATTCGCTCGTAGCGCGGCCGTGGGATATCCCAGACCACCCGCTTCCACTCGAAGCTCGCGGCGATCGGATGATCCATCCATAGCTCGGTTCGCTGGCCGAACACGACGCCGATCTTGCCAACGTAGCGCACCCGCTCGCGAATGGGGTCCATCCCCAACGAGCGCACGGCCCCGGCGTCGGGTGCGAGCATCCCCGAGAGCAGCTTCACGGTCGTGCTCTTGCCGGCGCCGTTTGGGCCGGCGTAGGCGACGATCTCGCCGCGCCGGATCTGTAGGTCGATCTGCTGAAGCGCACGCACCTCGCGGATCGGCGGGCGCAGCATCGTGCGCACGGCGTCGCGCAGCCGCTCGGAGCGCTGCTTCTGGCGAAATGTCTTGCAGACGCCGCTCAGCTCAACTACGATGTCCGAGATTGCTGTAGCGTTGCGAACCAGTGCGTCCATAGTGGTGCATTCCTTTCCGAAAAATCAAGACTGTTATTATGGCGAAGATCAGCGCGGCCAGCAGCGTGGCCCAGCCGGACCAACCGGCTGGATTGAGGCCGAGCAGCGCGCGGCAGGGATACCAAGCCAGAAAGCCGACCGGCAGAACGGTGAGCAGCCCGCCAAGCAGCAGCGGCCCCAGCCCATCGAGCGGAAATATCTTGAGCTGCGTCAGCAGCCTGATCGATGAGCTACTGATCTCCTCGGCCGCGCGCGGCGCCCAGAATGCCAGGCTGCCCGATAAGAATGAGAACGACATCACGATTATTGATGAAGCCGCCAGGTTGAGGACCAGTAGCGCCAGCCAACCCAGCGTGATCGGCAGCGCCAGCCTGTGCGTAGCCCAGATCAGCAGCCCAAGGCCCGGCAGCAGCACCGACGAGCCGGAAAACGGCATGAACCCTTCGGTCAGCAGCGACACCCAGATTGGCTGCGGCTGGATGAGCGTATGGTCTAGCTGGCCGCGCCCCAGCCGCCGGCTGATGATGAGCACGTTGTAACCGAACAACACATTCATCAGCCCGCTGACCACGGTCGCGTAGCCGAGCATAAAGATCACCTGATCCTTGGTCCACGCGCCGATCCCGGCGAAACGCTCGGCCAGTAACAGCAGCGCTATGACCGCCGCCAGGTTGATGACCGCGTCAGACAGGTACCAGATCACCGCCAGCTTCATATTTGCCATGAGCAAGGTGAAGTCCAGGATGGCGTACATCCGCCATAGGCGCAGAAGCCGCCGAACAAGCTGTGGTCGGTGGTCTGTGGTCCGTCGTCCGTTGTCCATGGTCGATTGTAACTGACTACTGACTACGGACAATTGACTCTCGTGGGTTTGTGGTTCGATCGTCAAATCATCCGCCATACGCCACCATCCTTTCGCGGCTGACGCGCCACAGCCAGTGCGCCAGCGGCCATAGCAAAAGCGACCAGGCGACCTGCAGCGCCAGCAGCCCGAGTGGATCGCCAGCGCCAGTGTAGATCCGGAGCGGCGCCGACGCCATCGCAGCGAACGGCAGCCACGCAAACAGCGCGCCGACGCCCGGCGGCAGCAGCGCCAGCGGCACCAGTGCGCCCGAAAGTAAGGTCGTGATGGCCGCGCGCATCTGGCTGACGGCCCAGAGCGGCAGTGCTAGCACTACCAGCAGCCCGCCGAACACAAATTCGATCGCCAGCCCAACCGAGATCGCCAGCATCAGGCTGACCACAAACAGTCCGGCTGCGGCCAGGCTGGACGGCCGCGGATCGACGCCAAGCAGCGGGGCGCACAACAGCAGCGGCAGCGAAAATACGCCGAACTCGAACAGCCAGCGCCCGGACAGCTCGGCCGTGAACTGCCCGAACATGCCCAGCGGCTGGATCATACGGCCGACGATCGAGCCATTCCAGAGCGCTGTGTCCAGCTCGGTGCGTGGCGAAAGCTGCCCGGCAAACACCTCGGCGATCAGCGTGTAGGTCAGCACCGACCCCAGCGTCATTCCCGACACTGCGCCACGTCCGGCCAGGATGGTGCGCCAGATCGCGAGCAGCACAATCACGCGCAGCAGCCGCAGTAGATAATCCATGAGAAATAGCGGGCTATCGCCGACATAGCTCGATGCCGCCATCGCGGCGGTTTTCCAGTATTTGTGTAGCAGTTTTCGCATAAACTGTCGTTTTCCAGCCTTCAACAGGCGGTATTTTAGCCTTCGGCAGAACAGTACAGTGTGATGGCCCAAGCATGGACCGAATTTGCTGTCGATGTAGAGCAAGCATGCGCTGGGTTACTTGCGCTTGGGCGAATTAACGCTGACAGGCACTGGCTTCTGAGCCTTGGTGTCTTGGCGTCTTGGCGGTTCGGGAAGAGCCGCCGGCCGGTTGCGGCGCTGGGCCTGCTCGGCATAATAGCTATAGCCGCCCTCGTACACCCGCAGCTCGCCCTCGTGCAGCTCGAAGATTCGATCGACCACCCGGTCGAGGAAGTAGCGGTCGTGCGAGACCACCACCACGGTGCCGGCGAACTCCTCCAGCGCCTGCTCGAGCACCTCGGCTGAGGCGATATCGAGGTTATTGGTTGGCTCGTCGAGCAGCAGGCAGTTGGCGCCAGTCAGCATCAGCCGCGCGAGCTGCACTCGGCTTTTCTCGCCGCCGCTGAGTTTGGCGATCGGCTGCGACGCCGCAGCGTAGGGGATCAGAAAGCGGCCGAGCTTGGCGACCGCCTCGCCCTCGTACATCGCGCGGATGTCGCGCAGCGCCTCGATCGGCGTCTCGCGCATGTCGAGCGTCTCGTGCTGCTGGGCGTAGTAGCCGAGCTGCATACTCGGGCCGACCCAGATCGCGTCCGCCGCCTGCCCTGAGTTCGACGAAGGGTCGGGCGCCAGCAGGCCCAGAATCATGCGCAGCAGCACCGACTTACCCGCGCCGTTCGGCCCGACGATACCGACCCGCTCGCCATTCATGATCGTGCCGATCGCGTCGAGCAGAATGATTTTGTCGCCGAAGGCTTTGTCGACATGGCGCAGCTCGATCGCCTTGGCGCCGCCGCGCGCGTGCGGGCGGAACTGCAGGGCCATCTTGCGGCGCTCCAGCACCGGCCGCTCGACCTTGTCCATGCGCTCGAGCATGCGCTGCTTGTTTTCGATCTGAGTCTTGTGGCGCTTATCGAGCGAGATCGCCAGCCAAACCTTGAAGCGCACGATCGCGGCTTCAAGGCGCTCGATCTCTTTCTGCTGCGACGAATAATCTTGCTGCTGGCGGATCAGCGCCAGCTCTTTCTGGGTGACATACGCCGAGTAGTTGCCCTCCCACTGCTTGATGCGCGCCATCACGCTGGCGGCCGGCTCGATCTCGACGATCTGGCTGACCGTCTCGTCGAGCAGATAGCGGTCGTGGGAGATGATCACCACCGTGCCGGCGAACTCACGGATGATCCGCTCGAGCATGCTCTTGCGCGCCAGGTCGAGGTGGTTATCCGGCTCGTCGAGCAGCAGCAGATCGGGCTCGGCCAGCAGGCAGCGCGCCAGGCCCACCAGCTTGCGCTGGCCGCCGCTGAGCAGTTCCATTGGCTGCCGCCACTGCTGTTCCTCGAGGTCGATTTCGCGCAGCAGGCTTTCTGCGCGGCTGTGCAGCCGCGGCCCGCCGAGCTGATCGAACTGGATCAGCAGCTGCTCGTGCTCGGCCAGCACCTGCTCGAGCGCATGCATATCGGCGGCCACGGCCGGGTCGCCCATGCGCGCCTCGGCGGCGGCGATCCGCGCTTCGATCTCGGCCAGGTCGGCGCGCGCGGCCAGTAACTCGTCGAGCACCGCGCGGCCAGGCTCGCCGCTGTACTCCTGCGGCAGGTAGGCCGCGCGCACGCCGCGCCGCAGCGTGACCGCGCCGGCATCAGGCTGTTCTAGGCCGGCGAGTGTGCGCAGCAGCGTCGACTTGCCGATGCCATTCGGCCCGACCAGGCCGATCTTCTCGCCGTCCTGGATCGTCCAGCTGACGCCGCTGAAGATCGTCCGCCCGCCATGGACGCGCGCGATGTTATTGATGTCTGCAATGATCATTGGTATGCTCCTTATCATCCGCGAATTGCGCTAATCGATGCGAATAATATTGAACCTATTCGCGTACATTCGCCTTATTCGTGGATCGTTCTCGGCGCGGGCCAGGGCGGCTCGGATAGAATGTCAAACAAAAAACGCCGTGAGCCGCAACACTGGCCCACGACGTTTGAAAATTTCTTTTGAAAACTCTTTACACGATGCGTCGATCGCAGGGCACAGTGATCCTATGT